>Ga0193726_1000074_pt1 | contig 177690 bp, 169 predicted proteins | sample H2c1metaG_FD_144928 | JGI IMG/M metagenome (GOLD analysis project Ga0193726, IMG submission 144928) | Soil microbial communities from a riparian zone of the East river system, Colorado, United States - H2c1 | ecosystem: Environmental > Terrestrial > Soil > Riparian zone | place: USA: East...
CCCCGCCATGCTTCTCGGCCATCACCTTCGTCAGTGCTGCCGTCAGGGTCGTCTTGCCATGATCAACATGCCCAATCGTCCCCACGTTCACGTGCGGCTTCGTTCGTTCAAACTTCCCCTTCGACACGGCAAGTACCTCTCAAAAAATATAAAAAACACTGGAGCCCACGAACGGGATCGAACCGTTGACCTCGTCCTTACCAAGGACGTGCTCTACCAACTGAGCTACGTGGGCCGCATCCATTTGGAGCGGGTGATGGGAATCGAACCCACGTGATCAGCTTGGAAGGCTGACGTTCTACCATTGAACTACACCCGCACTCCGCTAGAAGCCAATGGCACGACCCCACATCCTTCGCTGGTGGAGGGGGTAGGATTCGAACCTACGAAGGCATAAGCCAGCAGATTTACAGTCTGCCCCCGTTGGCCGCTTGGGTACCCCTCCCTAAAATGAGCCGCGTATTTTGCGGTGCGCGTCACCTAGTGTCAATGCAAAGTCGGGGCCAAATCTCATGTGAGTAAGGTCTCTCATCAGTATCTTTTTGAGTATTGACATTATCGTAAGATATAAGTATCGTAAGATACATCTTAAAACATATCGAGAGATACCATGCATCATCATTTCTATCACTGTGTCGGGCGGCATCACGGCCGTCACGGGGTCGGTCGCTTCGGTCGAGGCTTCATGGAGGGCGGCAGCACGGGCGGCCGTGGATTTGGCATGGGGCGCAAGCTGGCATCCGGCGACCTGCAGCTCCTCATCCTCAAGCTGCTGGATGAAAAATCACGCTACGGCTACGAAATCATCAAGGAGCTCGACGAGCGCTCGAAAGGCTTCTACGTCCCGAGCCCTGGCATGGTGTACCCCGCGCTGACCTACCTCGAAGAGATTGGCCACGCGACCGTAGCCGTCGATGGCGCCCGCAAGCTGTACAGCATCACCGAGACCGGCAAAGAGGACCTGGCGAAGAACCTAGCCACCGCCGATGCGCTCTTTGCTCAATTCGGCCGCGTGGGCGAGCGGATGGATCGCGTGCGTCGGGCACTCGACGCGGAAGATGGCGGCGAGGAGCCGGACCAGGAGCGACACGGCTCACGCGAACTGCATCGCGCGCGGCACGACCTCAAACTCGCCCTGGCCGGCAAAAGGCACAGCTCGCGCGAGGAACAGCAGCGCATCGCCGCGATACTCGCTCGGGCGGCTGCGGAAATCGCCGGCGAGTAAGCGGCTGCCGTTCAGCCCTTGCCGCCGACGGCTACCTCAGATTGGACTCGAACAGCCGGTATATTCGCTTGTATTCGTCGAGCCACGAATCGGCGTTGGTGAATCCGTGCCGGTCCAGTGGGTACGGCGACATGCTGAAATTGTCCTTGTGCAATTCGATCAGTCGCTCGTACAAGCGCATCGAGTCTTCGAACAGGACGTTGTCATCGATCACGCCGTGGCAAATGAGCAATGCATCCTGCAGGCCGGCTGCAAATTCGATGGGCGAGGAACGCGCATAGGCGATTGGGTCGACTTGCGGGTCGTTCAAAATGCCCGACGTGTACTCGTGATCGTATTGCATCCAATCGGTGACAGGACGCAGCGCGGCGCCTGCCGCAAACTCTCCCGGCGCGCGAAACAGTGCCATTAACGTCATGAAGCCGCCGTAGGAACCGCCGTACATGCCGACGTGTTTCGGATCGACAGCCGCCTGCTCGACCAACCACTTCTTGCCGTCGAGCAGGTCTTCCAACTCAGGATGTCCCATCTGCCGGTAGATGGCGGTGCGCCAATCGCGTCCATAGCCGGCGGAAGCGCGGTAGTCCATGTCGAGAATCACGTAGCCTTGGTGCGCCAGCAAGTTATTGAACATCTGCTCGCGAAAGTAGTACGAATAGCGCAGATGCACATCCTGCAGATACCCGGCTCCATGAACGAACAGCACGGCGGGTTTCTTCGCGGCGGCAGCGATGCCGGCGTCGCGATAAAGCTTTGCGTAAATTACGCCGCCGAAATGCGTGGAGGGAATTTTCACGATCTCGGGCTGCATCCAAGTCATGTTTTTGTAGTCGGCGGTACGCGTGTCCGTCAATTCTCGGGGCGCAGCCGAGCCGTCGGCCTGGGTCACCGCGATTTGCGAGCGCATGTACGGCGTCGAATGGGTCAGCAGCAACAGTTTGCCGCTTCGATCCACCTCGGCCTTTTCGACCCCCTCGAGCTTGGTCAGCCGCTGCAACGCCCCGCCGCTGCTCGGAACTCGATACACGTCGTATGAATAGGGCGCGACTTCGTTGCTGAGCACATAAAACCAACGGCCATCCTGTGACAGCTGCGGGCTCGACACCTCGAAGCGGCCCTGCGTCAGCGCACGCGGCTCGCCGTTCGGCGGCTTGGTGTACAGGTGCGCGAAACCAGATTCTTCGGACTCGTACCAAAGCGTGCGATCGTCATTGAGCCAGCCAAATTCGTTGAGGCCGCCTTCAATCCACGCCGCATCGCTCAAACGATGCTGCGGCAGCAGCGCGTAGTGGGCCAGGTCGACACTGACGATCCACCGATCCTTGTGATCGATCGCATAGATCTCGATGCCCAGCGCACCGCCATCTGCGCTCCAGACGATGCTGCCGCTGTTGATGGCATCGGGCTCATCGTTGATCACCCAGACGCCGCGCGCCTTTTTGTCGCCACTGGCCTTTTGCTCGCCGCCCGACGCCGCTGGCGGCGGCGGAGTGGCCGGCGGGTGCTCCTTGGCGTTTTCCTCGCGCACAGCTTGCAACGGATCGTCGTAAATCCCGGGCAGCTTCTCCAGCGCAAGCGCGTGCGTCGTGTGGTCGGTGAGGTTGAGCAGCATCAAGGATTGGGACGCAGGGGGGTTGCGCCCGACGCGCAGGCGTTCCTTTTCGAACTCCTCGTAGCCTGACTCGGTGACATAGCGAGTGAGCTGCCCTTCCCGTCCCCTCGCGTGGGATTTCGGTTCCGTCACGACAAGCAGCCAGCGCGCGTCCGGCGACAGTTCGCTGCCGCGGATCACGACCTCATCCCCCAGATAAAAAGGCAGCGCGGCGCGCGTTACGTCGCCCTTCTGCAGCTCCTCTTCATGTTTGCGTGCGATCTCCTTATCGTCATGCAATTTCTTCAAGGTGGAAAACGTGCGCAACTGCATTTCCCGCAAGTCATCCGTCGGCGGCGCATTCGGATCCTTCTCCGCCTTGACGATTGCCGCGGGCGTCGTTACGCCGCCGACCAAGTCACGCACGAACCAATCGTTGTCGACGCGGAAACTCAACAATCGTCCATCGAGCGAGAAATGCAGGTTGCTCTTCGGCTGCGGCGTTCGCGTGATCTGCGTCAACCGTCCGCTCGACAGGTCGCGCACGAAAATATCTCGATTGCGAATGAAGGCCGCGCGCTTGCCGGAGCGATCGTAAACCGGCGATCCGTCGGCGCTGGCCATCGCCGCGGCATCCACGACTTGATCCTTGCCGGTGGAACGATCAACGCGGTGCAAATCCACGATGGGCGAGCCGATGCGCTTCAGCGAGTAGTACACCGCGCGTCCATCGGCTGACCAATAAGCGTCTTTGACCGGCGGTCCGATCCAGTCCGGATCGGCCATGATTTTCTCGAGCGACAACGCCGTCTGCGCAGGGGCTTCCGTGGCACTTAAGCTCGTCACGCCTGCGATACATGCTGCCAAAGAAATCGCCCACGAGAAATTTTTCATTGATGGTTGCCTGATGGAATTTGGAACACGGGTCTCATAAGTCTACCGGGACTCTTATTTTGAATGCAGCACGGCGTCGTGGCCGGCGCGGCCGGCGAACTCGTTCAGAGCTCGAGACTCACTAGTTTGGCGGACGATCCGGACTTGAAGGCCGGTCCGGTGCCGGCTTCGGTGCCGGTCTCGTATCCGGCCGTGTCGGCCGCGAGCCGGGGTCAGGCCGCGTGCCTGGATTCGGCCGCGGCGGCGGATTCGGGCGGTCCGGGGTCGGTCGAGTCACCGGCGGCCGCGGTCTTGGCGGCGGCGGGCGCGGACGTGGCGGCGGATTTGGACGCACGACAGGCGGTCTGGGCCGCGGTGGTGGCGGCCGACGAGGCGGCATCGGCCGATGCATCCAGTAATCGCGGCGCCCATACCAAGGGCGACCCGGATAATAGCGTCCCCAATAGTCGCCGAGACTGAAGGCAACGATGCCAATACCTAACTGCGCGCCGAACTCGATGACCGGCACGCGGCGGCTCTGATAGTCGTAATACAAATAATTGCCGTAGACCCAGCCGCGATTGCCTTCCCAATCGACATCGCACCAGGTCCAGTCATCGAGACAACCGTTGAGATTCAACAGGGCGTTGGGCGGTACGGTCGTGACCAGGGGATAATCTGAACTGGGGCCGGCGCGCAGATGCACTGCACCCTGGCTATAAGCGTTGGCTGCCCAGACGGACGAGCCGTACAAAATAGCTACCATGCCGGCGAGCAACAGTGACAGACGCTTCATGACACCACCTGTTTGCGATCCTTTGCCGCGTAAGTGTGACCCGAAAACAGTGCGCCACGCAACGCCGGGGAGGCTAAGAAGAGTCAAGGGACGAAGGCGGCAGCACCTTGACTCTTCTTAGCCTCCCTGGCGAGAACTAGGCCGACCCATATCACTTGCCGGTGTAGCGGGTGTTGGACGACGTTTAATTTTCCGGCCTGCGACGGGATAGGCCGCGTCACGGCACTGCTCTTCCGTGCCGTGACGCGGCCTATCCCGATAGGCAGTTTTCTTGCGCCCGTGCAATCGCGTGACCAAGTCCGCCTCAGCGCGGCTCAATCCGAATTGCTGCGTCAATCCACCGGAGTCGGTGCCGCGACGTGCAAAATCGATTGCCTGATCGAAGCACTGCGCAGGACCGCGCTGCTCGACAGATTCGATACGCTCGGCGACGCCGGAGTACTTACGCTCGATGCGATTCACGCGACTACCGGTTCGCAGGCTGATCGAGGCCGTGACGTCGAGTTCACGGCGCATCGCCGCCAAGCTTGACTCGACCGCCGCACAGCGTATTCGCCAGCGACGCAGCGAAAAGGACAGTGCGGCAACGGCGCTGAGTGCGCAAATTGCCAGCGAGGCGGCGGCGATTTCCACAATGGTATCGATGCTGAGACTCAACATGTCAGGCGTACTCATCGATGTGTGATTTGGGCGGCCGCGGGCCGCCGCTCGGTTCCGGCGTGTCGGCAGATTTCGAGGCGGGTTTCTCCGGACCCTGGTCCGGTCGTTGCCCGCGCTCCTTGTCGTCTTTGGAGGATCGCCGATCGGCGATCGGAAGGGCGGGGAAAAGGCCTGAATTGCTTAAGCGGTCAACTTCACTCATTGCGTGACCTCGCTCATGGGGATTTGGGTAACTCGGTCGCTGTCGATTTCGCTTCTTTCACTAACACGGTCTTCTCGAGATCCGCGGGCGGCACGCGCACGGCCAACCGATTGGTCGCGCTGCCCGCATCAGCCAATTCGACTCCCGGCGCCAGGCTTTCCGGCGTAGCCGTCGTGGTCCTCGCCGTCGTGGTGTCCGCGGGAGCCACTGCTTCGAGCACCAAAACGGCCACGCGTCGATTCGCGTTGCGTCCCTCGTTGGAAGAGTTCGCCTGACGCGGATGAAACTCTCCAAAGCCTACAATCTCTAGACGCAGCGGATCGATGCCCTGCTTGGTGAACTGATGCACGACGCTTGCGGCGCGCGCTGCCGACAGCTCCCAATTGGATGGAAATGCGGAGGTGTGAATCGGGCGATCGTCCGTATGACCCTCGACGCGGATGGGATTTGGAAAGGGTTTGAGCACCTCTGCCAGCTTGTCTAGCACCGGTTCCGCAGAACTCGAAAACGCGCCCGAGCCGCTCGAAAATAATATATCCGTGTTGATTTCGATTTCCAGCCACATGCTCTCGCGCTTCACGGTGATCAGCTTTGCGTCGATCAATGCGCGCATCGCATCCTGCACCTCGCGCTCCATGCGAATCAGGGAACCGGGAACGTCCGGCGACTGCGGTTTGGGCAGCGCCGTCACATTGTTTTCGCTCTTGATCTTGATCAGCGCGGTGGGCGTGATGCCGACCAAAGGCTTCTCGCCGCCCTTGCCCTGTTCCGGCTCACCCATGTTCACCGGGCGCATGCTTTTCGGGTTGCCGTTGAAAGCCGCGATCATGGCGTCGGACAGGACGCGAAACTTTCCTTCGTTGACCGATGACATCGCATACATCACGGTGAAGAGCGCGAACAGCAGCGTCACCAGATCGCCGTAGGGAATGGCCCAGGCTTCGTGGTTCACATGATCTTCGTGCTTTTTCTTGCGGGCCATGGCTAGCGGTTAATGGTGAAAGTACCCTTGTAGCTTCGATTCGATATTGCGCGGATTCTCGCCCTGCGCGATGGCGATGAGCCCCTCGATCACCATGGTGCGGACCTGTGATTGGCCGTGAATCACGGCTTTGAGCTTGTTGCCCATGGGCAGGAATAAAAGATTGGCGAAAGCTATGCCGTAGATCGTCGCAATGAACGCCGCTGCAATGCCATGACCGAGCTTCGAGGGATCATTGAGATTCTGCATGACCGCCATCAATCCCATGACCGCGCCGATGATGCCTAAGGTCGGGGAATACACGCCCATGGACTCGAATACCTTGGCGGCCTGGGTGTCAAAGTGCTCCATCGTCTCCAGTTCGATTTCCATGCTGGAACGAATCGCGTCCGGTTCGCCGCCATCCACCAGGGACTGCAAGCCCTTTTTTAGAAAATTGTCCTTTTCGCCTTCGACCGCGGATTCCAAGCCGAGCAGTCCCTGCTTGCGCGCGACATTGCTCCACTCGACTATTTTTTCGATCATGCCCGCGGGATTGTTGGCCGGCGGCTTGAACACCCAGGACGCGATTTTCCACGCCCGCAAAAATGTCGCCATGGGGGTTTGCACCAGGCTGGCGGCAAGCGTACCCACGACCACAATGACGAAGGCCGCGCTGCCGACCAGCGCACCGGCACTGCTGCCTTTCAGGATCGCGCCGCCGATGATCGCAATGAGCGCGAGTACTATGCCGATGATGCTTAAAATATCCATATCAGTCCGGCGAGAGCCACTCCGCTAATCGGGCACGCAGACGCACCAAAGCCTGGCCGTGGATCTGGCAGACGCGGGATTCTGAAACCTCGAGCACCTCGCCGATTTCGCGCAGGTTCATGTCGTCGTCGTAATACAAGGACAGCACCAGCCGCTCGCGCTCCGGCAATACGCTGATGGCAGCACTCAGTGCGCCGCGAAATCCGGCATCCTCAATATCCTCCAAGGGGCCTGGTCCGTCGTCGCGCTCATGATCGGCGGGACTTGATTCGTCCTCGCTCGATCCCATCTGATCGAAACTGAATAGCCGGCAACTCGCGGCATCCTGCACCAGCTTGTGATATTCCTCGATGGAAACGTTAAGTCCTTCGGCAATGTCGGTCGGCGTCGCATCCTGGCCTTTGGCGTTCTCGATTTTGCGGATCACGTCGGCCATCTCGCGCATGTTTCGATGCACCGAGCGCGGCGTCCAATCGGATTTGCGCACCTCATCGAGCATGGCGCCGCGTATGCGGATGCCTGCGTAAGTCTCGAAATTCGCGCCCTTGGTAGCTGAATAGTGCTTGGCCGCATCCAAGAGGCCGATCATTCCGGACTGAATCAAGTCGTCGACTTCCACGTTCGGCGGCATGCGGCTGACCAGGTGATAGGCAATGCGCTTCACCAAATCAGCGTGCCTCAACACCAATTCCTGCTGTGGCACCTGATCGACGGGAACGTGAGCATCCGTCACCGGTTTCGCGCCGCGTTTTTGCGTGTTCGAGTACTGTGTGCTTGCTCTCATTGCAATACCGTCGAAGAGGGAGCGATCCTGGCCCCAACCATTCGTTCGACAAAGAACTCCAAATGACCTCGTGCCCCTTCGGGCACAGACCACTTATCGGCTTTGGAAGCCAGATTCTTGAGTGCAATAGATGAAATAGATGCCGGGTAGGCATCCACAACGGCCGTCTGCCGTTGCACGGCACGCCGTAGATAGTCGTCAAACGGTATCGAACCGGCGAACTCCAGGGTCACATTGAGAAATCGGTCACAAACTCGCCTAATTTTCTGGAAAAGATCGGGCCCCTCGCCGGACCTGCGGGTCTGATTCGCCAGGACCTGAAACCGCTGTACGCCATGCTCGCGGCTCAACACCTTGATCAGTGCATAGGCGTCGGTGATCGAGGCCGGTTCGTCGCAAACGACCACGACCACGTGGTGCGCGGCCTGGCTGAAGGTCATGACGCTGTCATGCAGGCCTGCCGCCGTATCGACGATGAGCACCTCGACCTGGTGATAGAGATCGCTAAATGCGCGGATGATCCCGGCGTGCTCGGCCGGCGATAACGTCGCCATGCGTTTGATGCCGGAGGCCGCAGGCACGATTTGCAGCCCGTGCGGACCGGTGACGATGGCATCCTCCAGAGCACACTCGCCCTGAATGACATTGCCCAAGTGAAAGCGGGTGTGCAGGCCGAGCACCACGTCCACATTGGCCAACCCCAAGTCGGCATCCACCAGCATGACGTCCCGGCCCGATGCGGCGATGGAGACCGCCAGATTTGCGGAGACCGTGGTCTTGCCAACACCGCCCTTGCCGCCGGTCACGGCAATGACTTTGACGGGACGCGAGGAGTTCAGTTCGGCCAATGCCTGGGCCCGTTCCGGCGATAGTCTGGAATCACGCATGGGCGGCGGCTCGGCCGAAGGCACGGGCCAACGAGGCCTCGTTGCGCGGATGCACCACGCGGTCCTTGAGCTGAAGCGCAGCGCGGATCAGCCACACTCTTTTCTGGTGCGCCGCATGCAGGTCCTCCGGCACTCTCTGTCCATCGCACACATAGGCGATTTTCAACTTGTGGCGCAGCACCGCGGAGATCGCCCCGCCCAAACTTGCAGCCTCATCGACCTTGGTCAGAACGCAGGCAACAGGGGTGATGCCTGCGAAGGCACGCACAATTTCCTCCAGCGCATGTCCCTCGCCTTGCGCCGGCAGTGCCAGCAAAACTCGTGCGCGTGCGGCTCCTAGTTTCAATGCCGCGAGCTGCTCGGTGAGCCTGACGTCGCGCGGCCCCATGCCGGCGGTATCGATCAAAATCAATTTTTTTGCATTGAGACGCTGCAGCACCCGGCCCAATTCCTGCCCGGTGTCGGCCGCGTACATGGGCGCTCCGAAGATTCGCGCGTAGGTCATCAATTGCTCACGGGCACCGATTCGGTAACCGTCCGTGCTGACCAACGCCAGATCCTGGCTTCCATGAAGCATGCACCAGCGCGCGGCGAGCTTCGCAATCGTCGTCGTCTTGCCGGCGCCTGTCGGGCCCACCACGGCGGTGATGCCGCCGCTGATGCAAGTCATGTCGTTGATCACGGGCAAATGCTTGACCAGCAACGCCAGCGGAATGTGCGAAGGGTTGTCGAGGTTGGTACGCCGCGGCGTCATGCTCGCCAGGGCCATCGCGATATCCGGCGCAATGTCCAGGGCCGACAGCTCCTCCAGCACTCGCGCTTGCAGGGGCTCGCGCAGGCGCTTATCGCTCCATGTCATTCCGGCGAGGCCGGTCTCGAGCAATCGGCGCAGGTCCTGCAATTCTCTCTGCATGGCGCCTAAACCCTCGCCTGCGGCCGCCGCCGGATGAGGTGCGGTGCGCGACGCAATCGGCGCCGGTCGGGCTACCGCCGGGGCCATTGGTGCTTTGAGCGGCGCCGCGCCTGCGATGGGCGGCGCTGCAGTCACCTTCGGCGCTGCGACCACCTTCGGTGCTGCGACCACCTTCGGTGCTGCGACCACCGTTGGCGCGATCGGCGTAATCGGCGCCGCGGGCAGCGTCATATCGGGTGGGACTATGATCCCGGGGGTTCGCTGACGTTTGGCGTCCGCAAACAACGCCTCGTCATAATCCACGGCGGCGATGACCTCGATGCCTTCTTCGCCGCGGCGGCTCGACAGGATGACGGCATCCGGTCCCTGTTCCGCCCTGACCAGGGCGAGAGCCGCGCGCATGCTGGGCGCCGTGTATCGTTTAATTTTCATGCAACCTCCGTGAAATCATTCAAATCTTTAGCGGCCCACCGCGGCAATCACGCGGATGCGGCGGTTTTCCGGAATCTCGTTGTAAGCGAGCACTGAGAGTGACGGCGTGGAATGGCGCATCAGGCGCGCGATCCAAGGACGAATCTTCGCGGCGACCAAGAGCACGGCGGGTTCACCGGCCGCGTCCTGGCGGCGCGCGCTGTCGCCCAGGGCCGTTTGAATTCTATCCGCGAGCCCCGGTTCAAATCCGGGCGATGCATCGCCGCCGCCGGCCATCGAGTCCTGCAGGACCTGCTCGAGCGCCGGGTCCAGCGTAATCACCGGTAATTCCTGGCGCAGTCCGCCGATGTTTTGCACGATGGTGCGGCCCAGTGCGACGCGCACGGCGGCCACCAACGTGACTGGGTCCTGGGTCTTCGGCGCCAGTTCCGCGAGCGTTTCGCAAATGGTGCGCAAGTTGCGTATGGGCACGCGCTCCAGCAGCAAGTACTGCAGCACTTTCACGACCACGCTCATCGGCAAGAGCTTCGGCACCAAATCTTCGATGAGCTTTGGCGCGGTCTTGCCCAGGCGATTCAGCAGTTGCTGCACTTCTTCATGACCCAACAACTCGTGGGCATGCGACTGCAACAAGTGGCTCAAGTGAGTGGCGATGACGCTGCTGGCATCGACCACCGTGTAGCCCTGAGCCTGCGCCTGCTCGCGCCGCGCCTTGTCGATCCAAACGGCCTCGAGGCCGAAAGCCGGATCCTTGGTGGCCGATCCGGGAATGGTGCCGGAAACCTGTCCCGGATTGATGGCCAGTTCCCGATCGGGAAACACCTCGGATTCGCCCACCGGCGCGCCCAGAATGGTAATCCGGTACGAGTTCGGTCCCAGCTCCAAGTTGTCGCGGATGTGCACGGCCTGCACGAGGAAGCCGAGCTCTTCCGACAATTTCTTGCGCACTCCCTTGATACGCCCCATCAGTTCGCCGCCCTGATTGCGGTCGACGAGGGGAATCAAGCGATAGCCGACCTCCAAGCCGATCAGATCAACCGCCTCGACATCGTCCCAGGACAGTTCTTTCTGCTCGGCGGACGCTTGCGAAGCGGCCGGCGTCGCGGCGACCACCGCCTTGGGTGGCGGCCGCTTGCTCAACAGATACGCACCTGTGCCGCAGACTGCCGCCATGCCTAAGAAAACCAAATTCGGCATTCCCGGAATGATGCCGAGCAGCGCCAGGATGCCGCTGGTGACCCCAAGCGCGCGCGGTTGTCCCAATACCTGCGACATGATCTGCTGGCTCATGTCGTGCGGGCGCGAAACGCGCGTTACCAAGATGGCGACTGCGACTGACAACAGGAGCGCCGGAATCTGCGCCACCAAACCATCGCCGATGGTGAGCAGGGCATAGGTGCGGCCTGCATCGGCGAGCGACATGCCATGCTGTGCCGCGCCGATGATGGTGCCGCCGAACAGATTGATGAAAACGATCAGGATGCCGGCGATGGCATCGCCGCGGACGAATTTGCTGGCACCGTCCATCGCGCCGTAGAAGTCGCCCTCCTCGCGTACTTCCTGGCGGCGCTGGATGGCATCGGCCTGCGTGATGATCCCCGCGTTCAAATCAGCGTCAATCGCCATTTGCCGGCCGGGCATCGCATCGAGGGTGAAGCGCGCGCTCACTTCTGAGATACGGCCGGCGCCCTTGGTAATCACGACGAAATTGATGATCACCAGCACCGTGAACACCACCATGCCCACGGCATAGTTGCCGCCGACGACGAAATGCCCGAACGCGGCAATGACATGGCCGGCGGCCTGTGCACCGGTATGGCCATTGATGAGCACAATGCGCGTCGAGGCGACATTGAGCCCAAGGCGCAGCAGGGTTGCCCCCAGGAGCACGGTCGGGAAGGTCGCAAACTCGAGTGCCCGCCGCACGTAAATCACCGCCAACAGAATCAGCAGCGACAGCGAAATATTGAACGTAAAAAAGATGTCCAGGAGGAACGCCGGCAGCGGCAGCACCATCATGGCGAGCACCACCATCACCAGCAGCGGTACTCCCAGACCGTTGCGGGCGAATTGGCCGAAAGTGGCTAGGGTGTCGCGCGTGCTCATGCGTCTAGGTACTCATCGCCGACTTTGGGATTGGGCTTCACGACACGCGCTGCGATCGTCGGATTCAGCGTGCGCACGCGGAAGATGTACGAGAGCACTTGCGCCACCGCGACATACAGTCCGTTCGGTATCTCTTTGTTGAGGTCGGTCGAGCGATACAGCGCGCGCGCCAGCCGCGGCGCCTCGAATACCGGCACGCGGTTTTCCTCGGCGATACGGCGTATGTTCTGCGCCACCAGATCGACGCCTTTCGCCCACACCACCGGCGCGCGCATTTTCTTCGGGTCGTACTTCAATGCCACGGCGAAGTGCGTCGGATTGACGATCACGACGTCGGCCGCCGGAACCTTATGCATCATTCGGCGGCGCGCCAGAGTCTGCTGCATTTGGCGAATGCGCTGCTTTGTTTCCGGCCGGCCGTCCAATTCCTTGGACTCATCGCGCAACTCTTGCCGCGTCATACGCAGCTGGCGCTTGAATTGGAATAGTTGCAGCGGCACATCCACAATGGCCACCAACGCGAGCGAGCCGCACAACCACACGAATGCCGAGCCCAACAACTTTGCGCCGCGCGATACCGCCGCGCGCGGCTCCATGTGCCCTAGCGCCAGCACATCGCCGAAAATCCAGCTGACGATTCCCGCGCACACGGCGCCCACCACAAAGCACTTGAGCAGCGCCTTCGCCAATTCGCTGACACCATGCAGTCCGAACAGCCGCTTCAGTCCCGACAGGGGGCTCAAGCGGGAAAAGTCCGGCGCCAGCGCCTGCGCGCTGAAATTCCAGCCGCCCAAAACCACCGACGCCAGCAGCACCATGACCACGAGCGCGCCGAATACCGGCAGGATCGCGGTGACGGCGGTCACACACGCCTCGCCGAGGGAATGCGCCATCGAGTCCGTGGTCCGCAACGCGCCGGCGTCGATCGTGAGCGAATGCCGCATCATCTGCGCTAAATGCGAGGCAACCGTGCCGCCGATCGTGACCAGCGCGGCGCTGCCGCCGATCATGCTGGCGAAATTCGTGAGTTCCCGCGAACGCGGTAGCTGGCCGCGCTCGCGCGCTTCTTGAAGCCGGCGTTGCGACGGTTCTTCGGTGCGTTCGCCGCCAGTTTCGGCTTCGGCGGCCATCAGGGCACCCCTGTGGCGGGAACGCCGACCAAACTGGAGGCGGCCATCAGCGCGCTATTAATAAGAGAGGTAATGCCCGACATGATGCCGTCGAGCCCCGCGAGCAGCACGAAGAAGCCGCTCATGAGCGTAATGGTGAAGCCGATTCCGAATAAATTGAGCTGCGGTGCGGCGCGGGTTACGACGCCGAGCGCAAGGTTGACGATTACCAGTGCAATGACGGCCGGCAGCGCAATCAGCAGGCCCGTGTCAAAGACATGTGCGCCCCATAACACCACCGACAGGAAAATCCCTTGGTCAAAGTGTGCGCCGATGGGCAGCGTATGAAAGCTCTGCGCCAAGGCGCCGAGCAGCATCAGGTGTCCGTTGATCGCAAGGTAGGTCAGCGTGCCGGCAATCATGAACAGCTGGCCAAGCACCGGAACCTGCGCGCCGTGCTGCGGATCGACCAGCGTTGCGAATCCTAAGCCCATGGTGAGCGATATGCTTTGGCCCGCAAAGACCAGCGCCTCGAAAGCCACTTGCACCACCATGCCGATCGCTACGCCAATGAGCAGTTCCAGCACCGCGGCAAGCATGCCCGTCGCAGAAAAGATCGACAGCCCCGCGGGAACCTCGATCAGCGGGCCCAGCAGGAACGCCAAGCCCAAGGTCAGGACGACTTTGACCAGCGTCGGCACCACGGCCTCGCTGGCGATGGGCGCCGCCAGCACAAAGCCGCCGATGCGTAGCGCCGGCCACCACATTCGGCTCACCCACATCGACACGTCGGCGGCGTTCAGGGTCAACGGCTGCATACGGCTAACCGATCATCGCCGGGATGCTGCCGTAAAGATCGTGCGTGAAATCGATCAGCACGCGCAGAATCCAGGGCCCGGCGACGAACAAGGTGAGGACGAGCATCAATAGTTTCGGGATGAAGCTCAAGGTCGACTCGTTGATCTGCGTCGCGGCCTGCAGCATGCCGATCACCAATCCGGTGATCAGCGCGATCAAGAGCAGCGGCGCCGAAATCAACGTGGTGACCATCAGCGTCTTGTGCGCCAGATCCATGACGTTTTCGGGCGTCATTGGTGAAAACTCGACGCCAAGGTGCCGATCAGCAAGGCCCATCCATCGACCACGACGAACAGCATGATTTTGAACGGCAAAGACACCAAGACCGGCGACAGCATCATCATGCCCATTGACATGAGCACGCTCGCGACCACCAGGTCGATCACCAAGAACGGTATAAAAACCATGAAGCCGATCTGAAAGGCGGTCTTCAGCTCGCTGGTGAGAAACGTCGGCACCAAGACCGACAACGGCACATCATCGGCGCTGGCGAATTGTGCCTTGCCGGAGAGCTTCGAGAACAGCTGCAAATCATTTTCGCGCGTCTGCGCCAACATGAACTTCTTCAACGGTGCGACCGTTCGGTCGATCGCCATTTCTCCGGCGAGTTGGCCGTCCAGGTAAGGCTTGATGCCGGACGCATAGGATTGTTCAAGCGTGGCGCCCATCACGAAGAAGGTCAGAAACAGTGCGAGGCCGGTGAGGACTTGGTTGGACGGCGTGGTCGCCATGCCGAGCGCCTGGCGCAGGATCGAAAGCACGATGATGATTCGCGTAAACGCCGTCATCGCCAGCAATATTGCCGGCAGCAGCGTCAGCATGGTCATCAGTATCAGTATCTGAAAAGTAAGCGAGTAGGTCTGCACGCCATCGGCCCCCGACTTCAGGGCAATGGCGGGCAGCGTGGCTTGCGCACCCACACTAAGCGGCAACAACACCGCGAGCGCTGCCCCGATCAGGCGATAGCGATGCCGATGCAGTGTCTCGATCACGGCGAGCCGCCCGGCCGCTTCATCATGTCGCGCAAGCGCTCGGCGAATGCCGGCGTGCGGCCTGAGGCCTTGAGCGCAATGGGCGCGGTCAAGGGCGTCAAGGCGACAATGCCGCTGGCACCGACGCCGAGCAGGACTTGCGCCTCGCCGATGCGAATCAGCAGCACACGTTCGCGCGGCCCCACGCTCAACTGGTCGAGAATCTCGCTGTCGACGGAGCCGCGCGGCGCGTTCAGCTTGAAACGCTTCAGGACCCAGCCGATCGCCAGAATCAGCGCAACAATGGCAACCAGACTCAAGGTGAGCTGAGTCAGGCTGCCGATCGACAACGGCGAGACGGGTTGCGCCATCGCAGTCATTTGGCGTGCTCCATCCTTTCCGTCTCACTGACGACGTCGGTGAGCCGAATGCCGAATTTTTCGTTGACCACGACCACTTCGCCGCGCGCGATGCGCACGCCGTTGACCAGCACGTCGAGCGGCTCTCCAGCCAGGCGATCGAGTTCCACAACCGCGCCCGGCGCCAACTGCAGCAAGTCGCGCACCGACATCTTTGCGCGCCCTACTTCGAGCGCCAGGGTGACGGAGACATCGAGAATCAGCTGCAGGTTCATTTCCTGGCCGCCCGCGCCGGCGGCGTTGGGAGCCAAGTCGCTGAACTGCGCGCGCGCGACGGCAGATTTTGGATCGGGCGGGCTCATACGGGGGCTCCTGGAAGAATTTTGAGGGCGTTGTGCCCCTGCGAGATGCCGAAGCGGCCGCGATACAGCGGCACATCGCCGGCGAACAACGTGACCTGCTGGGGCGCGTCGATGGGAATGATGTCGCCGGGTGCGAGCCGCACCAATTCCCGGAGGCTGATTTTTGCTTGCGCAAGAACGGCGCGCGTATCGAGTTGCGCATCCTTGATTGCGCTAGTCAGCACCGGCGCCCAGGCTTCTTGCTTGCGAACCGGCGCATTTCCGGCCTCGCCGGAGAGCGCCTCGCGGATGGGACTGAGCAAGGCGTCCGGCAGCAACCAGTCGATGCGGCCGCTGCGGGCGGCGAACTCCACCGTAAACCGGGCCACGACCACGGACTCGAGCGCCCCGCCCAACTGCACCAGCCGCGGATTCGTTTCCTGCTTCACCAGTTCCAATTCCACCGGCGACACGGCAGCCCAGGCCGCCGTCAAATCCGCCGCAAAGCTGCGCAGCATGAGATTCAAGAATCGCTGTGCCGCGGGCGCGATCGCGGCCTGCGGATCGCCGTTGGCGCGGCCTGAGCCGCCGAAGAACCCGTCGAGTAGCGTTAGCAGTAACGCCGGCTCGACGCTGACATAGGCAAATCCGGGCAATGGCTTGAGGCGCACCACCGCGATCGTGGCCGGCACCGGCAAGGAAGCTTGCAGGTCGGCGCTCTTGACCGACTCCAGCGCATCGAAATGCAAGCTGACATCTCGTCCCAGCAATCCAGCCAGCGAAGCGCCGGCGCGATCGCCAAAATTCTTGTTGATCTCTTCCAGCAGGGGCAACTGGGTCCGATTGATGCGCTGCGCGGCGAAATCGTACGGGCGCACCGTCGCGGCGGCTTCCTTGCCGTTTTTTTCGAGCAGGGCCTCCACTTCTTCGTTGGAGATGCGTGCCTGGTTTTCCTCCATCACTGCACCACAAAGCTGGTGAACAGCACGTCGTCCACGTCGGGGCCGCCTTCCTTCTTTTGCACCGCACGGACTTCGGTCAGCGCTTCTTGGCGGAGTTTTTCCTTGCCCTCACGCGACATCATCGACTGGTAATTGCGATTGCTCATCAGCAACAGCAAGTTGTTGCGGATCAACGGAATGTTCCTTTGCACGCTCTCGATGGCTTTCTCGTCGTGCGCCATGATCTCCATGGTGATTTGCAGGAAGCGAACCGCTGAGCCGTCCTCGAAATTGACGACCAGGGGCGGGTCGATGGCGTAGTAGACCGACGGCTTGCCGGCGCCGCCGCCTTCCGCACCTTTGGAGGCTGAGGCTACCGGCACGATGGCCGTAATCTTGCCGTCCTTGTCCAACTTGAGATCCGGAAGCGGATGCAATTTGGCGTTGATGAAGCCGCCGAGCACCACGGCAAGGAGGGTGAGCGCGAAAATGCCCAACCCATTCACCAGGGTGCCCATGAAGCCGCCTGACTTTTTCGGCGGCGGGGGAGGAGCGTCGTCAGCTTCGTCTGCCATAGTTCGATTCCAAAGCGCGGGCACATGCCGCAACCGAAGAATCGAGCAAGTTCTATGCCAGAAGATTTTTAGGGAATTTTAGCCATATTATTCAATAACTTATATAAATCGGCCGCTCGGAGAACTTGAGCCGAGAACCGCCGATAAATTGACGCTTACCAAATACTCACGCGCTGATTTGGCGGCAAATACATCTTGTCCCCGGGCTTCAGGCCGAAGGCCGCATAAAATCCGGGCTGATTTCGCAGCGGTGCCGTACCGCGCACCGCCGGGGGCGAATGCGGATCGGTTTTGATGCGCTGGATCGCCTCAGCGACACGCACTTTACCGCGCCAGACCTGTACCCAGCCTAGGTACAGGCGCTGATCGCCGCTCAGCCCGTCGATCACGGCCGCCTCATGGCTTGCCAGGGATATTCGGTAAGCCTTGTAGGCAATCGCCAAACCGGAATTGTCCCCGATGTTCTCCCCCAAGGTGAGGGCACCATTGACGTGATAGTCGGGGACCGGCTCGTAGACGTTGTACTGCGCTACCAACGCCTTGGTCTTTTCAGCAAACTTGTCGTGATCGGCCTTGGTGAACCAATCGTGCAGATTGCCATCGGCATCGAATTGACTGCCCTGATCATCGAATCCATGGCTCATCTCATGGCCGATGGCTCCGCCGATGCCGCCGTAATTCACCGCATCGTCAGCGCCCGAGTCGAAGAAAGGCGGCTGCAGAATGGCCGCCGGGAACGTGATCTCATTGCGGGTCGGGTTGTAGGATGCATTGACGGTTTGCGGACGCATGCCCCACTCGCTGTGATCGACTGGCTTGCCCAATTTGGCGATATTGCGTCGATATTCGAAAGCATTGGCCCGAATCACGTTGCCAAGCAGATCGTCGCGCGAAATCTTGAGCGCTCCATAATCGCGCCAATGATCGGGATAGCCGATCTTGGGCAGCATCTTTGCCAGCTTGGCTTGGGCGCCGACTTTCGTCTCGGCGCTCATCCAGTCCAGCGTATCGATATCGCGGCGATAGGCCTCGAGCAAATTCTGCACCAAGGCCTGCATGCGCGCCTTGTTCTGCGGTGGAAAATATTTGGCGACATAGAGCTTGCCCAGCGCCTCGCCCATGCTGCCGTCGAGCATAGTGATGCCGCGCTGCCAGCGCGGTTGATTCTCGGGCACCCCACGCAGCACCCCGCCGGTGAACGCAAACCGTTCATCGACAAAGGCCTTTGACATGTACGGCGCAAAAGCCGACAACACCCGCCATTTAAAGTAGGCCTTCCACACGGGCAGCGGCGTGGCGGTTATCGCTTTGCCCAGACTCATGAAATAGGTCGGTTGGCTCACGATGACGTAGTCGACCTTGCCCTCGATGCCGGACGCACGGACGTAGCGCTGCCAGTCGTATCCCGGCATCAACGCGGCAAGTTCGGATAGGGCCGTCTTGTTGTAAGTCTTGATCGGATCGCGGTCCTCCACCCGCGTCCACTGGATTTTCGCCAGCGACGTTTCCAAGTCGAGAATCGCCGTCGCCTGCTCCGCGGCCTTGGCCTGCCCGGCCATGCTCAGCATTTTTCCGATGTGCACCCCATACGCGGTGCGCGCCTCCTTGAGCTTGGCATCGTCCTTCAAGTAATAGTCGCGATCCGGCATTCCCAGTCCGCTCTGTTGCAGGATGACGGCGTACTGCGCGGAATTTCTTGCATCCAGATTGACTCGAAAATTGAAGGGCGCACCCGCCCCGATCTCAATCATGTGTGCCATTACACTCGGGATGGCATTCCGATCCTTGATTGCATCGATCCCCGCAAATTCCGCAAGCAGCGGCTTAAGACCCAGCGCCTCCAGTTGATCCTCGTTCATGTAGCTGGCGTAGAGATCTGCGAGTTTCTTCGCGTCGGGATCCTCGTTGCCGGGCGCCTGATCGAGAGCGTCGACGATGGTGCGCAGCTGCTCTTCAGTCTTATCCTGGACAATCGTGAACGAACCCACGCCCGCCTTGTCGGGCGGCAGCTGGTAATCGCGCAGCCATTTCCCGTTCAGGTATTGATACACATCATCTTGAGGACGAACCGAGGTGTCGACGTATTGAAGATCGATGCCGGAGCGCAGCGTCGGGTGCGGCGCGGCCGCGCTCGCGGCGGTCGCCGCGGGCGGCGTCTGATTGCTGACGCAGGCCGTCAGACTGGCGATGCAGATCACGGTGGCACAATTCTTCAACATCATCTCTCCTCAAAATTTCAATGAAACTTTCAAACCCGGACCCGCGTCATCGAGCACCAGATGCGCGCCGTGTAATTTCGTCACCGCCGCTACCAGCGAGAGGCCCAAGCCGGATCCGGGAACATTCCGCGCCTCGTCCAAGCGTACGCGGCGGCCGAGCACGATCTCGCGCTTGTCCGCCGGAATCCCGGGCCCATTGTCCTCGACAATGACCTGCGGCGCGCTGCCTGACCCGTCCAGGGCCACGCGTATGTGGCCGCCGTCGGGCGTGAACTTGATCGCGTTGTCGATCAGGTTCGCCAGCGCCTGAGCCAGCAATTGCCGGTTGCCCTGCACATGCGCCCCGGGCGCGACCGAACTCTCGAGCACAATGCCGCGCTCCTCGCTCACCGGCGCGTATAGCTCGACCACGCTCTCAACCAACTCCGAGAGGTCCACCTGTTCGCGAGCCACGGTGCCGGTCTCGGCCAGTGCGATGCGCAGCAACGCATCCAGGGTGCTGCGCATGTGATCGACTTCGACGGTCACTCTCTCGAGCACGCGCCGCTCCGCTGAGCCGTGCGTCAGCGAGGCCATCGCCCCCTCTGCGCTGGCCTGCAGGCGATTCAGCGGCGTGCGCAGGTCATGGGCTGCACTGTCGAGTACGGTGCGCATGCCGAGGGTCAGCTGCTCGATCTTGTCGAGCATGGTGTTGATCTCGCGCGCCAGTGTATTGATCTCATCGTCGGCGTCCCGGACCGGCAGACGCTGCGACAAGTCGCCCCGCATGATTTGCGTTGCCACCGCGGAAATAGCGCCGGCCTGCGCCAGGATGCGCCGGCCCATCCAGAAGCCGCCGCCGAGGCCCAGCAGCAAGGTCAACACCACGGCGGCGATCAGGCCGCGCATCATGAGACTCTTCACGTCCTGGCGTTCCTGCACATCGTGACCCACCAGCATTTGATAACCGCCGGGCAGGGCAAAATAGCGGGCGCGCATTTCGTGCTCGCGCGTCTCGTCGCCGAACGGCACCGACACTTTGAACAGAAACCACTTTTCCTTGGTATTTATTTTCGGCCACGCCGGGACATTTCCGGCCACCGGACGCAGCTGCGGATCAACCATCAGGTAAACCGCGCCGCGCACGTCCTGATCTTGCGAGCGCTGCTCGACCAGTTCGATGAAGTCGCCGCGCGACAGCACCAGCATTTGCTCGCGCAGACCCTGCACCTCCGCCTCGATCAGATTGTCGGTGCTGCCATCGACGACCCGCGACACGGCAAAATCCACGGCGTAGATGAGCGCTGCCGCGCCGATGGCGAATACGATCGAATAGACGATCGCAATACGAAAGGGCGAGGTATCGAGAACACCGAGAAAGCGCTGATCGGGACCCATCTTGGGAGCCTGTCTGGCCGGGCCCTATTCGTCTTCGCGCAAGCTGTAGCCCGCGCCGCGCACGGTGTGCAGCAGCGGCTTGTCGAAGTCTTTGTCGATCGCCTGGCGCAGACGGCTGATGTGTACGTCGATCACATTGGTTTGAGGATCGAAATGATAGTCCCACACGCCCTCGAGCAGCATGGTGCGCGTCACCACCTGGCCGCTATGGCGCATCATGAATTCAAGCAGTTGAAACTCGCGCGCGGTCAATTCGATTTTCTTGCCGTTGCGCACGACGCGCCGGGTCATGCGATCCAGCTCCAGGTCCGCCAATTTTAACTTGGTGCTTGCCTCCGCGTTGCCTGCATCGCCGCGGCGGGCAAGTGCATCGATGCGCGCCAGCAATTCGGCCATGTGATACGGCTTGGTCAGGTAGTCATCGCCGCCGGCACGCAGACCGGTAATCCGATCATCGACATCCCCGAGCGCGCTCAAGATCAGGACCGGCATTTTTCTGCCCGTGGCCCGCAGCGACTGCACCAGTGCAAGTCCGTCCAGTTTCGGCAGCATGCGATCGACGATCGCAAGATCGACGGCGATCGAGGAGGCCATGTGCAGGCCCTCGAGGCCGTTGCCTGCGACGTCCACCGTATGACCGGCTTCGCGCAACGCCTTGGCCAGGTAGTCGCGTGCAACCTCGTCGTCTTCAACAATCAAGATGTGCATGGCTCGGTATCTTAGACTAGGATGCCCTCGCCCGGGTTCACTCGATAGGACCCCAACCCAAGCGAACTGTATGCCCGAGATTGCCGTGATCAGGGTTGCGCGCCGGCGTGCGACCAGCGGTCAGTCTTGGACCCTTGCCGCGCTGCTTGCGGCCGCATTCTCCAGCCAATCCTACGCAAAGGACGCGCCTTTATGGGAGCTCGGTCTCGGCGCGGGTGCGATTGCCTTTGAGGATTATCGGGGCTCCAATACCACGCACGCCTACCCCCTGCCGGTTCCCTACATCGTCTATAACGGCAAGTTCCTGAAAGCGGACCGCGACGGCGTGCGCGGCACTCTGTTCAATCAAGATTGGCTGGAAATCAATTTGAGTTTCAACCTGACCACACCGGTGCGCAACGACCGCGAGCGCAGCGGCATGCCGGATTTGCGCTCCACGGTTGAGATGGGACCGTCTTTTGATTTCCACTTGTTTCGCAGCGACGATCGCAAGATCAAGCTCGACTTGCGCATGCCGCTGCGCGCCGTGGCCACGGTGGAGTCCTCGCCGCGCATCATCGGTTGGACCTTCACCCCCAGACTCAATGTGGACCTGAAGGATCCCTTCGGACTGCCGGGTTGGAATCTCGGTTTACTGGCAGGACCGCTGTTCGCGGATCGCCGCTATCATGATTATTTCTATTCCGTCGCCCCGCAGTTTGCGACACCCTCGCGCCCGGAATTCTCCGCCTCCGGGGGCTACGCCGGCACGGAGACGCTGGCGGCCCTCTCGAAGCGCTACCCAAAGTTTTGGGTGGGCGCATATATGCGCTACGACACGCTGGCCGGCGCGGCTTTTGTTGACAGCCCCCTGGTTCAGCGCAAAAGCTACTGGACTGGCGGTTTTGGTTTCTCTTGGATGATCCGAAAATCATCGCAGGTCGTGGAAATACCGGATTGAAATGCCGCGTTTCTTGAAAATCATTTACGAATATTTCGCGCTCTACAGTTCGTTGACGCTTCTCGGCCTGATCTGCCTGACCTGGTCGGTGTTCGCGCTGCCGCTCTATTTTATATTGCCGCCGCGCCTGGGCACCGCGGTCGGCCGCCGCGGCATCATGGCGGGCTTCCGCATCTACTCCTGGTCGCTCTCGCTGACGGGAACATACCGCCTGGACCTGAAGGCCATCGACACCTTGAAGGGCGGCCCGCCGGTGATATTGGCGCCGAACCATCCGGCACTGATCGATGCGCTGTTGATCCTGACTCGGCACCCGAATCTCGTGTGCGTGATGAAGTCTGCGTTGATGAAAAATGTGTTCTTAGGGTCAGGATCCAGGCTGGCGCGCTATGTGCGCAACGACTCGTCCAGGCAAATGGTCAAGGAGTCCGTGGCGCATTTGCAGGCCGGCGGCGTCTTGCTGCTCTTCCCCGAGGGCACCCGTACCACCCGCTTTCCGATCAATCCGTTGGTAGGCAGCGTCGGCCTGATCGCGAAACATGCCAAGGTGCCGGTGCAAACGCTCATTATCCAGACCGATTCGCCCTTCTTAAGCAAGGGCTGGCCCCTGTTCAAGCGGCCCGATCTGCCCATCACCTATAGAGTCCGGTTGGGTCAGCGCTTCGATCCTCCGACCGATGTCCCCGCCTTCACCGCAGAACTCGATCGATACTACCGACAGGCCCTGCAAGGCGCGCCGCAGTCCCGCTGGCTCAAACACGAATCGTGACGCCATCGAGCACTCATCTGGTGCTCATTCCGAGCTTCAACCCCGGCGCCCGGGTGTTTTCCACCGTACAGGCGGCCCTGAACCATTGGGCGCCGGTGTGGGTTGTCGTCGACGGCAGTACGGATCATTCGGAGCACCGGCTGGCGGAAATGGCATCGGCAGAGCCGAACCTCCGAGTCTGGGTGCTGCCGAAGAATGTCGGCAAAGGCGCTGCAGTGCTGTTCGGAATAAGGGAAGCCCAGGGTCTGGGATTTACCCATGTGCTGACCCTGGATTCCGACGGTCAGCACCCCGCCTCCAGCATCCCGGAATTCATGCAGGCTTCGTTGGCATCTCCCGATTGCATGGTGCTGGGAGAGCCGGTATTTGACGCCAGCGCTCCTGGCTTGCGCGTCGGGGGCAGAAAAATATCCAACTGGTGGGCCAACCTTGAGACCCTTTGGGCCGGCATCCACGACTCGCTATTTGGCTTTCGTGTCTACCCCATTGGCGCCCTCATCAGCGTGATGCGCCGACAGCCTTGGATGCGGCGCTTCGATTTCGACGTGGAAGCGGTCGTGCGTTTGTGCTGGCGCGGCGTGCGGCCCATCAATCTACCGGCGCCGGTGCGCTACTTCAGGCCGGAGGATGGCGGCGTGTCGCATTTTCGTTACGGGCGGGACAACGCGCTGCTCACCTGGATGCATTTGCGGTTGTTTTTGGGATTCCTGGTGCGCCTGCCGCTGCTGGTCGTCAGGCGGGGTAAGAAGACTCAAGGCCCGAAGGCAACAGGGCCTTGAAGCTTCCCGTCCCCTCTGGCCATCCGGGCTGACGCTCAAATTCACAGTGCGAGGTCTAGTGAGTTGCCGCACAGGCCCGCACCTATATAATGCAGCTTACTTAGAACTCCAATCGAAAGCCTAAACCTATGTCCGACAAAGCGTCGCTCATGCAACAGCCGGCGCCGCTGACCGATGTCGGTCTCCAGCGGGAACTTGCCGCGCTGTTCGTGCAAGCCTTGAATCTTGAGGTAAAACCTCAGGATATCGATCCGGACGCCCCCTTGTATGGCGAGGGGCTGGGGCTGGATTCCATCGACATCTTGGAAGTGGCTCTCATCGTCTCCAAGCAGTACGGCATTCACCTGCGGGCCGACAGCCAGGAGAATCAGCAGATCTTCCGTTCTTTGAGGCACTTAGCAGAATACATTGCGGCGCAGAGAACCAAGTAGCCATGGCTTCGGGCCGTAGACTGCAGCTTGCTGCCGTCGTCTTGTTCTTCATCGCTTACTCGGTACTGTCGCACTACAGCAATCTCAATCCGCAAGCGCACGATTTGCGCACGGTGCTCGCGCTTGCACCCATGCTGACTTTGGGACTGGTTCTGCTCTGGCGCTGGAGCGGCGCTCTCATGGCGTTGTTGGCGGCCGCAGCGGCGGCTTATTTGTTGCGTGCCTTCTGGCCGCTGTTCGCGCAGAATTTTTCCATTGTGTACCTGCTACAACAAGCCGGCTTTTATTCAATCATGGCCTTCACTTTCGGGCGATCGCTGCACAAAGGCAGCATCCCCCTGTGCACGCAGATCGCCGACAAGGTTCACGGCCCGTTGAGTGCGCTCGAACTGCGCTACACGCGACAGGTCACGTTGGCGTGGGTGATTTTCTTTTTAGGCAACGTGGCGGCAAATTTTCTCCTGTTTGAGTTTGCTCCGCTTAGCGTCTGGTCGGTATTCGTGAATTTCTGCTCGCTGCCGCTGATTCTGCTCATGTTCGCAGCGGAGTACGCGGTCCGCCGCCGCGTCTTGCCGCAAATTCAGAGCAGCGGGTTGATTGCCACCCTGCGCGTATATTTTGCCGATTCGCCTCAAAAATGACGGAAACGATCCCGCTGCTGTCTCACACCTCGCCCACGGCGATTGTCGCTTACCGATCGGGGCTTGCAGTGACAGTTCAGCAATTTCTAGACGACGCGAGACAGGTGGCAGACAGACTGCCCAAGGGCGGACATGTGCTGAATGTCTGCGCCGACCGCTATCAATTCGCCGTCGGACTCGCGGCCTGTCTGATCTCTGATCGCGTCAGTTTGTTGCCGTCAACGCATACGCCGCAGGTGATCGCACAACTCGCCGTCTTTGCCCCCGACGCCTTTTGTTTGACGGACGACATGCGCTGCGACATCGAGTTGGCGCGGGTCTACTACCCCGATCTCGCGCGTCCCGCATACGGAGTTGCTGCTCCGCCCTTCGAAGTGCCGCGCATTCTCGCCTCGCAACTCGCGGCCATTGTCTTTACCTCCGGCTCGACCGGCACGCCGGTGCCTTACAAAAAAACTTGGGGCTTGCTGTCGCGCTGCGTCCAGAACGGCGCGCCGCGCTTAGGGTTAGCGGACGGCAGAAGCCATGCCATCGTTGGTACCGTGCCCGGTCAGCACATGTACGGCTTTGAATCGACCGTACTGCTGGCGCTGTTGAGCGGCAACGCTTTGAGTGCCGAGCGGCCCTTCTATCCGGCGGACGTCGCCGCCGCCGTCGGCAGGGTGCCGCGGCCTCGAGTGTTGGTCACCACGCCGATCCACCTGCGCACCTTGCTTTCCTCTGAAATCGAATTTCCCTCCTTGGATCTGGTGATGTCGGCAACCGCCCCGTTGAGCCGCGAATTGGCGCGCGAAGTCGAGGAGCAGTACCAGGCGCCCTTGCTGGAAATTTACGGTTCAACCGAGACCGGGCAAATTGCCCTGCGGCGCACAGCAGAGACCGCGGCTTGGCGGCTTTGGCCCGGCGTTCATTTGAGCGTCGCGGACGACCAAGCCTTTGCGCAAGGCGGTCACGTCGAACAACTGACGCCCATGTGCGATGTAATCGAGATCACCGGCAAAGAAGAGTTTCTACTGCATGGCCGGACGGCCGATTTGGTGAATGTTGCAGGCAAGCGCAGCTCATTCGGCTATTTGAATGCGCAGCTCAACGCCATTCCAGGCGTCATTGACGGGGCGTTCTTTCTGCGCGAAGAATTGTCCGGTTCCACGGGCGTGACGCGGCTCGGCGCAGTAGTCGTGGCCCCTGGACTGACCGCGGCGGCCTTGACGGAGCAGCTGCGGCAGCTGATCGATCCGGTGTTTCTGCCGCGGCCGTTGCTGATCGTGGATGAGCTGCCGCGCAACGCGACCGGCAAGCTGCCGCAACAGGCGCTGCGAGGATTCGCCGACGAACAATTGCGCATCAACGAATCGCAATGAAAATGCAAAGCACACTCAACATTGCCGCCGATCACCCGTCGTTTGCCGGCCATTTCCCCGCTTTTCCGGTATTGCCGGGCGCCATACTGCTGGATGAGATGCTCAAAGCCATAGAGCTGGCGCGGGGAATCGACCTCAAAACATGGCATATCTCGTCCGCGAAATTTCTCGACGCGGTGCGGCCGCGCGACAGTCTCGTTCTCGAGCACGAGGCGACAGCGCCGGGATTGATTCATTTCACCATCAGCGTCGACGGCCGCAAAGTGGCGAGCGGCAGGCTGCATGAATCCTAGATCGGCAAATCTTCTCGGAAGCACCCCCAAGGCCGCTGAATGGGTCAGCCATCGCGAGCGCGGCAGTCTGCGGTTGTTAAAAATCATGGCGTTTCTTTCCCTGCGCTGCGGGCGCAGAGCCACCCGCATCATTCTGTACGGCATCGCCATTTACTTTTTCTTGTTTGGGCCCAGTGCGCGGCGCCACTCATTGCAGTATTTGCGGCTTGCTCTCGGCAGACCGCCAACGGCGCGCGATCGGTTCCTGCAGATATTGAGTTTTGCGACCACCATTCACGATCGGGTTTATCTGATCAACGGCCAATTCGAGAAATTCAATATCTCGGTCGAAGGTGAAGACATGGTGTTGGCGCATGAGCCCAAGGGCCACGGCGCCTTGATGCTCGGCGCGCATATGGGAAGCTTCGAGGTCATGCATTCCTTGAGCCGGCGGCAGCACGGGTTGCACGTCGCGATGGCAATGTACGAAGAGAACGCACGCAAAATAGGCGCCATCCTTGCGGCCATCAATCCCAATTGGATTGCGGATATCGTAGCTTTGGGCCAAATCGATGCCATGCTCAACATTGCCGAGCGCCTGGATCAGGGCGCCTATGTCGGCGTGCTCGCCGATCGCACGCTGGGAGAGGAAGCCGTACACGCCGTCACATTCCTGGGACAAAAAGCCTATGTGCCCACGGGACCCATGCGTGCGGCCGCGATCTTGCGTTGTCCCGTATTCTTCATGGCGGGCCTGTACCGCGGCAAGAATAGCTACCACGTGTTGTTCGAACGGGTCGCGGACTTTTCCGCCATGAGCGTGGGCAGCCGCGACATCGCGGTGCGCGCAGCGATCGAGCGCTATGTCGCGATACTCGAGCGCTGCTGCCGCTCCGATCCCTACAACTGGTTCAATTTTTTCGATTTTTGGCGCCGGCCGATTGGCAGCGGGGGTCAATGATGCCACGCATCCTGTCAGTTATCGCGCTGTGCATCTTCTGCGGCATCGGCAATACAGCAGTGCGTGCCGCGCCCGCGGACTTGCGCGACCTCGATCAAGTCATGGGAATGCTGGCGATGCGACAGCATGGCCGGGTCGAGTTCATCGAACAGCAATTTTTGGCGGTCTTGAATCATCCGATCGAGTCCTCCGGTGAGTTGCGTTACGACGCACCGGATCGGCTCGAAAAACGCACGCTCAAGCCGCGCGCCGAGACTTTGATACTCACGGGTGAAACGTTGAGCGTGGAACGCGCCCATAGCCGTCGCGTCATGGATTTGCATGCCTACCCGCAGGTGCTGCCCTTCGTCGAAAGCATTCGCGCGACGCTGGCGGGCGACCGCAAAGCGCTCGAGCGATTGTTTCGCCTGGTTTTTGCCGGCAGCGTGTCGCGCTGGACGTTGACGCTGGTGCCGCTGGAATCAAAGGTCAAGCAATCCGTCAGCCAGGTGCGCATCGATGGCGCCGGCGATCAATTGTTGAAGGTGGAGATTCGCCAACCCGATGGCGACCGATCGTTGATGACTCTGCGCCCATCGACCTTGCCATGAATGTGCGCCGCGCGCGGGTGCTCATCGTTTGGCTCGGCTGCGTCGCGATTGCCATCCTCGTCGTTGCGCGCGCCCATTACATCACCGATCTGTCGGCGTTCTTGCCTGCCCATCCCACTCCCACGCAGCAACTGCTGGTCGATCAGCTGCGTGACGGGCCCGCCTCGCGTCTGATTCTCATTGCAATCGAGCAAGGTGACTTGGCCTCGCGGACACGCGTTTCATTGGGTCTGGTGGAGCGCCTGCGCAAGGATCCACAGTTCTCGAGCGTCAACAACGGTGAGGCGGTCGCCGGGCAAAGAGATCGCGAGTTCTTGTTTCAGCATCGGTATCTGCTCAGCGAGACTGTGAACGCGCAGCGCTTTACGGCGGCCGGCTTGAGCGACGCCATCCGCGAAACGATCGACAATTTGGCCTCGCCGGCAGGCCTCTTGTTCAAGTCCCTGCTGCCGCGCGATCCCACCGGCGAGTTGCTCAACATCATCGATCAGCTGGCGCGTTCGCCGGCGCCCGAGAGCCGCGAGGGGGTTTGGATATCCGCCGATGGCACTCGCGCGCTGGCGGTTGCGCAGACTGCGGCAAGCGGATCCGACAGCGATGCCCAAGCCAAAGCAATCGATGCGATTCGCGCGGCGTTCGCGGCCGCGGCAGCAGAATCGCCGCAAGGCGCCGCCAACAGCGTGCAATTGCGACTGAGTGGGCCGGGCGTGTTTGCCGTTGCGGCGCGCGCCAAAATCGAACGCGCCGCCGTGCGGCTCTCGATTGCCAGCAGCATTCTCGTGGTGACCCTGTTGCTCCTCGTTTATCGATCGTTGCCGGCACTCGGATTGGGACTGTTGCCGGTCGCCACCGGTGCGTTGGTCGGCATCGCCGCCGTGGCGCTGGGTTTCGGCGCGGTGCATGGCATCACCTTGGGGTTCGGCATTACCTTGATCGGGGAATCGGTCGACTACTCGATCTATTTTTTTGTTCAATCGCGCCAGGCGCCGGGCAGCGTCGCCGCCGGCAGCTGGCAGCAGTCATGGTGGCCCACGATACGCCTTGGCATGCTCACCTCCGTGTGCGGATTTGCTTCGCTGCTGCCGTCGGGATTTCCCGGACTCAAGCAACTTGGGCTCTACTCCATCAGCGGCCTTATCGCGGCTGCATTGGTGACCCGCCATGTGTTGCCGGCGCTGCTGCCGGCGGGATTCGCGATTCGCGATGTGACGCCGCTCGGGCTCAGGGTCGGCGCTTCATTGCAACGAGTACAAGACTTGAGCGGCAGGACCATTTTGCTGTGCGGTGCTGTTCTCGTGGGGTTGACCTTGGCCGTGCTGTATCACGATCGAGAATCCCTTTGGAATAGCGAGCTGTCGGCATTGAGTCCGATATCGACCGATGAACAAAATTATGATGCGAAATTGCGCGCCGACCTGGGCGCCGCCGATGTGCGCGATCTCGTCATTGTCTCGGGACCGGACGTGGAATCGATTCTGCGCGGCGCCGAACGTACCGCTCGCGCGCTGCAATCATTGGTGGACGGAAAAATCATCGGCGGCTTCGAGAATCCCGCAGCCTACGTGCCGAGCATGGCTACTCAAGAGAGCCGGCGCAGCAGCCTGCCCAGCGCCGCGGATTTGCGCGCCAATCTAAGTCAAGCCGTTCAAGGGCTGCCGCTGCGTGCCGATCGTTTGCAGCCCTTTCTCGAGGACATCGAAGCGACACGGCATGCGGCTCTGGTGACGCCGCGCGATTTGGCGGGCACTTCCATGAGCGCTGGTTTCGATGCGCTGATGCTCCATCAAAAGGATCAGTGGAACGCGTTGCTGCCGCTGCGCAGCGCTGTAGCGGGTGGGACCATAGACGTCAGGCAAGTCGTCGCGGCGCTCAAAGCCAGTGGCGTGGACGAGGCACAGGTGCTCGATCTTAAGCAGGAATCGGACGCGCTCTACGGCAATTACCTCGCGGAAGCCATCCATTTCTCATTGGCCGGCTTTCTGGCCTTGACGGCACTCCTGCTGATCGCGCTGCGTTCGCCGTTGCGCGTGGCGCGCGTGCTGGCGCCGTTGGTGCTGGCCGTTCTCACCGTTGCCGCGGGGCTTGCCATTGCAGGCGTGCGATTGAGCATTCTGCACCTCGTGGGAATGTTGCTGATCGTGGCAGTGGGCTCGAACTACGCCCTGTTCTTTGACCGTCAAGCGAACTCGCCGGAGGCCGGCGGCGAAGCGCTCACGCTCGCTGCGCTGATCATCGCCAATGCCAGTACGGTCATCGGCTTCGGTCTTCTGTCCTTCTCGCAGATTCCGGTCCTGGTTGCATTGGGCACCACTGTCGCGCCCGGCACGTTTCTCGCGCTGCTGTTCGCGGCGACCGGCTTTCGCGCCGCCCGCAGCGCGCATGCGTAGTATTTTTTGCGCCTCCGGCGCCGGCAAAGCGCCGACGCAAATGATATGGCTGCCGGGCGCCTACCACTCTGCACAGGACTTCGTGAACGAAGGCTTTGCCCGCGCCGCGGTCCAGCGGCGAATTCCCCTCGATCTGCGCTTCGTCGATCTGGAAATGCAGCATCTGGACGACCGAGATGTCTTTCAGCGGCTACGCTCCGAGATTGTACTGCCGGCACAGGATTCAGGCGCCGCGGTCTGGCTGGCGGGCATCTCGCTTGGCGGTTTGGTAGCGCTCGACTATGCCAGCGCTCATCCAGGCGAGCTGGACGGACTATGCCTGCTCGCGCCCTATCTTGGAAACCGCATGCTGATCAACGAAATCGCGGCAGCACCCGGGCTCAGCGGCTGGCAACCCGGCGAATTTGCAGAATCGGACACCGAACGCCGGATATGGCGCTATATCAAAACTCGAGTCGACTCGCGGCCGTTGTTCTTAGGCTACGGAAAAGGCGATCGCTTTTCGGCGGCGCATGACATGCTTGCTGCAGCGCTGCCGGCAGAGTGGGTCGAAGTCGTCGCCGGCGATCATCAATGGGGCACGTGGCTTAGGCTCTGGGAGGGGTTTTTGGATTCGCATTTCAAATGAACCGGGAGAATCTCGCCCGTTGGAGACCCTCGCGCCTATTGGTCGCATCGGCGGCCGTGCATATGGGCGCGGCGGCGGCGTTGATTGCGCGGCCGTCTGCATGGCCTGGGGTCTTGGGCGCTCTGCTCGCCAACCATGTAGTGCTGGCGGCAGCTGGACTTTGGCCGCGGAGCCAACTTCTGGGTCCGAATTGGACCCGTTTGCCGGAGGGCCGCAACCTCTCGCTCAGCGTGGCTATTACAATCGATGACGGGCCGGATCCAGATGTCACGCCGCCGGTGCTGGCGCTGCTCGAGGGTTACGGAGCCTGCGCCACTTTTTTTTGCATCGGCGAACGGGTGCTGCGCTACCCTGACCTTGCCCAGGAAATCGTGCGCCGCGGACACGTCATTGAGAATCACAGTCAGCGCCACCGGCACAATTTTTCACTGCTGGGTCCAAACGCAATGGCCTCGGAAATATCGCAGGCGCAGGAGAACATTTTTCGTGTGACGGGAAGCAGCCCGAAATTCTTCCGCGCGCCGGCCGGCTTGCGCAATCCCTTTCTCGATCCGGTGCTGGCGCGCCTCAAGCTGCGCCTTGCCAGCTGGACGCGCCGCGGCTTCGATACGGTGAGCGCCGATGCCGATGCGGTGTTCCGCCGCTTGGCCAATCCGATTCTGCCGGGCGATATTTTGCTGCTGCATGATGGCCACGCGGCGCGCACGCACCGCGGTCAGGCGGTGATTCTGGATGTGTTGCCGCGACTGCTCGACGCTCTGAATGCGCGCGGACTGAAGCCCGTCACGTTGCGCTCGGCGTTGCCATGAAGGTCATGCAACCCCTGCTGCTCGCGGAGTTCACAGCCACCAGCTGCATTGGCACAGGTGTGGCGCCGACGCTGGCCAGCCTGATCGAGCAACGCAGCGGCCTGACGCGCTGCGACTTCGAAACCGTCAAGATCGACACGCATATCGGCGAGGTCGCAGACGTCGATTCACAGCAACTGCCTACTCAACTGCGCATATTCGACTGTCGCAACAATCGCCTGGCCGAGCTTGCCCTGCAGCAAGATGGCTTCCTCGACGCCGTGGAGGCGGCGGCAGCCCGCTTAGGTCCGCGCCGGATCGGCGTGTTTATAGGCACCAGCACTGCGGGGATCATGCAGACGGAATTGGCGTACCGCGCGCGCGACCCCGTCAGCGGCGCGCTGCCCCCCGCATTTGAATACGGCACCACTCACAACTCGTTCTCCGTCGCGGATTACATTCGACGGCGATGCCGGCTCGAGGGCCCCGCCGTGGCCGTGTCTTCGGCGTGCGCATCGAGCGCCAAGGTGTTCGGTGCCGCCAGACGCATGATCGAAGCGGGTCTCATCGATGCAGCCCTGGTCGGCGGAACGGATTCGCTCTGCCTGACTACCTTGTATGGATTCCATTCGCTGCAACTGTCCTCTTCCGCACCCTGCCGTCCCTTTGACGTCGCGCGCGACGGCATCTCCATCGGCGAAGCCGCCGCCTTCGCACTTCTGGAGCGGACATCGGAAAAGGTCAACGGCGATTCCGTCCTGCTGCACGGTGTAGGCGAGTCCAGCGATGCCTATCACATGTCGGCGCCGCATCCGGAAGGATTGGGCGCAAAACGCGCCATGCAATCGGCACTCGATTCCGCGTCCCTCGAACCTGGCGATATCGACTACATCAATTTGCACGGCACCGGAACTCCGAGCAACGATCGGTCGGAAAGCCAGGCCGTCACCAGCATTTTCGGTCCGACGACGCCTTGCAGTTCGACCAAGGGCGCGACCGGTCATACACTGGGTGCCGCGGGCGCGCTCGAGGCTGTCATCAGTGCACTCGCCATCCGCAATGGATTGATGCCGGGCGGCGTCCAGACGACGCGAATCGACCCGACTCTCACTGCGTACTACATCAAGGAGAATCGGCGCGCGCCGGTGAGACGCGTGCTCAGCAATTCCTTCGGTTTCGGCGGCACGAATTGCAGTTTGATCTTTGGCCGCGCTGGATGAAGCTGCGTGGATATATCGGCGGGATCGGCGTGTTGGGCCCCGGTCTCAACAATTGGCCGCAGGCTGCCGCCGTGCTGTCGGGCAAGGAGCCATACGTGGCCGCGCCCACGGTGTTGCCGATTCCGGCAATGTTGCCGCCCGCGGAACGGCGGCGCACCGGGAGAGTCGTGAAGGTGGCCTTGGGGGTGGCGCTGGAGGCAACCTCGAGCGCCGGCGCGAATGCTGCACAATTGCCCAGTGTGTTTTCTTCCTCCGGGGGCGACGGTCACATCTGCCACGAGATCTGCCAGGCTCTGGCCCTGGCGGCGCGCGAAGTCTCGCCGACACGCTTTTCGAATTCAGTCCACAACGTCGCGGCCGGCTACTGGAGCATCGCCACAGGCTCCATGCGCGAATCCAACGCGCTGTGCGCCTTCGACGCCAGCTTCGTGGCGGGGCTGTTGGATGCCATGACTCAGATTACGGTGGATCGGCAATCCGTGTTGTTCGTGGCGTACGACACCGAATATCCGCCGCCGCTGCACGCCAAGCGCCCGATACCCGACGCACTTGGAATTGCCATGGTTCTTACGCCCGAACGAAGCGCGAACTCCATCGCCGGCATTGAAGTGGCTCTCACGGAGGAAAGCGCCGATCAAATGGCGGATCGGGAACTCGAGGCATTGCGCACCGCGGTCCCTGCCGCGCGTTCGCTGCCGCTGATGCGGCTGCTCGCCGGCGGGGTCGCGGGGCGCGTGGTTCTGGATTATCTGGATGTATCGCGCGCCGCGGTGCAGATCCAACCGTGCGTTTGAACCGAGCGTGGATTGAGGCGCGCATTCCTCATCAAGGCCGCATGTGCCTGCTCGATGAAGTCATCGCCTGGGACGCCCGTCACATCCGCTGCAGCACCGGTACGCACCGCGCGCTCGACAATCCGCTGCGTTCGCATGACCGGCTCGGAATCGCCTGCGGTGTAGAATATGCCGCGCAAGCAATGGCGCTGCATGGCGCGCTGGCAAGTGCAGCGGCAGGAGCGACTGCGGGCGCTGCGGCGCGCGTCGGCCTTCTCGCCGGCCTGCGCGATGTGCGGCTGCATGTCACGAGATTGGATGACATCGGATCCGATCTGTTTTGCGAAGTCACGCACGTGGCCGGAGACAACCTGACCGCGTTGTATGAATTCGCCTTGCGCGACAAAGACAACTCCTTGCTCACCGGCCGCGCCTCGGTGGTGCTGGACGCCGGCACATGGTTACACCTATGAATGAAATCACGACTCGGGCACTCGTCACCGGCGGCAGCGGCGGTATCGGCGCATCCATTTGTCGGGCCTTGAGTGCGCAGGGCCACTTTGTCTACGTGCACGCTCACCGCGGCGTTGCCGCCGCCGAATCGATCGCCGCGGGGATCGTGAGCGCGGGCGGTCGGGCGCGCGCGCTGCAATTCGATCTGACCGATGCAGCGGCGGCTCACGCCGCGATCGAGCAGATTCTGGAGAAAGGGCCGATCCAGGTGCTGGTCAACAACGCCGGCGTGCACGACGATGCGGTGTTCCCGGGCATGAGCCCGCAGCAATGGCATCGAGTCATCGACCTGTCGGTCAATGGATTTTACAATGTCACTCAGCCTTTGATGCTGCCCATGATCCGCACGCGATGGGGACGAGTCATCAGCATTACCTCAGTGGCTGCGCTCCTCGGCAATCGCGGCCAGGTCAATTACGCCGCGGCGAAGGGAGCGTTGCATTCGGCCACCAAGGCGCTGAGTCTCGAAGTCGCGAGCCGCGGCATCACGGTCAATGCCGTCGCTCCCGGCATCATCGCCACGGGCATGGGCAAAGCGGCCTTTGATGACGCGGCCATCGAAAACATCGTGCCGATGAAGCGCGCCGGATCGCCCGAAGAGGTCGCGAGCTTGGTGGCGTATCTCGCCTCGCGCGAAGCCGGCTATATCACCGGGCAGATCATTTCAATCAATGGCGGCATGATTTAGGAAGGTGAGAAGAGTCAAGGCGCGAAGGCACAGTGCCTTGACTCTTCTCTGTCCCCGCAGCCATTCGTTCCCGCTCAAATTCACGGTGCCGCCTAAGCATAGGCATCGAGCAGGCTGCTCGCGCTTCGCGATACCGACATGGGTGCTTGGGCCTGGACTGGAGCACCAGCATTGATCGAGGGCGCGCTTTCATAGGCCTGAGACGGCGGCGAGCGCTCTTGAAATGAGCGCTGCGAGATATCGACGCTCACCGATGAAAATCCTTGCGAGCCCAGCATTTCCCGCAATTTCTCCGAACTCGACTCCAATGCATCGCGCGTTACCGCACTGTGGCTCGAAAACGAAACTTGCGCGTGCCCTCCTTGCAAGGCGATACGAACCTCGATGGGACCGAGGGCCGGCGGGTTTACCTGCAGTTTGGCACTGGTCAGGTTGCCGTCCATCATCAGCGATACGTGATCGGCGACCCCTTGCCCGAATTGCGCCGTATCCACGCCGGCGGCAACTTTAAAGGTAGGCATCGGCACGCTATCGGTGGGTGCGTTCGGGATCAAAATCTGGGCAGCACCTACGCTGCCGTCGTTCGAAGCGCCTGGGAGGGGTGAGTCGGAGCTGTTGCCGTGCGAGCGCTTGTCGGCTGCGAGCGTGCCGACAGTCGCCGAGACCGCCTGCGCGACGGAAGCCACGGTTGCAGCGGTCATCGCCGCCGATACTGCTGCAACCGATGCCTGCGCCAATGCGGCCACGGATGCGTCGGCCGCAGGTGCGCCGGCCGCAGCGCCGGCCGCGGGACCGCTTACGGCCGCTGCGCCCGAGGGGAGGTCGCCATCGGCGCTCGCCAAATCATCGGTAAAAGTCGAAACCGGTGCAGGCGCGTTCGTGCCCTGCGCGATCGCGGCCGCCATGACGGCTTGTGCAGCCGCATCGGTACCTGTCGCAGCAGGCCCGGTGCTCAATGTGGAATCGTTCAGCGCGCTGGCATCGGCGGAAGACGACTTTGAATTGGCCGACGCAGATGTTCCCGCGCTCGCAGTGGCATCGCCCAATTTGGCTGCATCGCCCGCGAGTGCCCCCGAAACAGCGGGCGCTTTTGTTGTGCCCGGCGTCGCCAGGATCCGCGTGCTGGCGACATGCGGCATCGTTGGGCCGGATGCGGACACAGGCGGAGCATTAGCGGCAGATGGAGTTGTTGCATCGACGCCTGCCGCCAGCGCCGGCGGCGCGGCGAGGGATGGGGGAGCCTCGAGGGCTGGCATAGCGGCGGGTGCCGGGGGCGCCGTCGCCGCCGCGGCATCAAGACTCTCTGCCGCCAAAATCGGCGCCGCATCATTCGCATTGGGCTGTTTGGTCGATGCAGCGGCAATGGCATTGGGCGAGGGTCCCTGAGCACCGCTGGGCGGGCCTTTAGCCATGACCGGGGCGTTCGCAACCACAGCGCCCCCGCTTTTTGCCGGCGGCGAAGAACTTTGCGCGGGCGGCGGCTGATTGCCGGGCGGCGGCAATGAACTGCCGCCGGCGTTCGAATCCTGGTGCTTGTTCGTGGCGTTCTTGCGCGCCGGCTTGCCGCCCGCGTCGCTCAATGCCGCGGCGAAATCCTGGCTGCCGGCGCGCGGGGTCGCCGAGGACGCCGGATCCGATGCATTAGACTGGACGGGGCCGCTCGAGGGCTGTGCTTGCAAAACTGGCGGAACTGCATTCATACCGCCCGAAATTGCAAGCGACGTGCCAAATCCCTCCGGCTCCTATGCCGGCCAAGCTTCTATTTCAGATACTTATCGAACCACGTAAGCGTGCGCTGCTGCGCATCGGCAAGATGCTCCGGATCGCGCAGACCATGTCCCTCGCCGGGATAGATCATGATGGAGGTTGGCACATTCATCGCCTTCATCGCATGCCAGAACTCCTGGGTTTGCGGTGCAGGACACTCGATATCGTGTTCTCCGACATAGGCGAACGTGGGGGTCTTTACATTGTGCATGTAATTGATCGCCGATGAGGCGCCATACACCGCAGGATCGTCGTACGCTGATTTGCCGAAGTAAGGAATCATCCAGGCATCGATGCCGTTCTCGCCGTAGTACGACAGCCAGTCGCTGATTCCGGCGGACGCGACTACAGCTTTGAATCGATCGGTTTGAGTCACCGCCCACATGCTCATGAAGCCGCCATAGCTGCCGCCGGTTAACCCCAGGCGCGCCGTATCGATGGGTGCGACTTTTGCTGCTGCATCGATGCCGCTCAAAATGTCGCGCAGGTCGCCATGGCCGAAATCGCGCACATTCGCTTGCGTAAACCGCTCGCCCTGCCCATAGCTGCCGCGCGGGTTCGGCCGAAATATCGCGTAGCCATGTTCTAGTAAAGAGGTGACGAGGCCCGGGCCGGCAAACCCCGGCGTCACGGCCGCCGCCGGACCGCCGTGCACCTCGGTGATCATGGGAATCTTGCCGGCGGCATTCAGCGGCAGCAGCAACCAGCCCTGAATATCGAATCCATCATTCTTCCACCAAACGCTTTGCACTTGGGCAGGCAAGCTCAAGCCCGCATTTACGGCCGTAAGATTATGCCAATGGCCAATCGCGCCAATTTCGATCTCCGGTGGCACCGTGAACGACTCGTGTGCGTCGGCGGTCAAGCCCGAAGGACACGCGGTCGATATGCCGCCGGCGCGATCGCCAAATGACGCCTCGCCGCTCCACAATATTTGCGCCGGCGCCGCCTTGCGGCCCGATCCCAAATCCGCGAATTGAGTCTTGTCTCCGGCGAGCAGCTCGGCCTGCAGATGGCCGTCGCAGCGCCAGGAAATGGCTGTGGCCGAAGCGTGCATATCGGGCGTCAAATTCGTCACCGCGCCGCCGTCTATGGCAAGCGTATAGACATCCCCGCCCGTTGAGCCGAAGTCGCTCATGATGCCCGCGATGAATGCGACTGAGGATCCGTCGCGCGACACCTTCGGCATCGCAAGTTGTTGGCGAGCATCGGTCGGCGTGTAAATGACGCGAGCGTCCGCGCCGCTCTCCGGGAACGCATACAATTTCGCCGTCCACCAATTGTTGTCTCCGTCGCCGGGAGCCGCAGTGCCGATGAACCCTTTGCCGCCTGCTCGCCAGTCATACTCGTAGACGAATAGATCGGGCGGAGAAACCCACCGCAAAGCACCTTGCTCCAAAACCGCGATTCGCTGCTCTGGCGGCGGAGCGTCCAAGTCGCCGGCGATCGCCGCGCCGGCCTGCGTCGCACCGACTTCCTTGGTGGCGTTTTGAATCGCGAGCATAACGAGACGGCCATCCGGCAGATAGCGCAAGTGCCCGATGGTACCGCTGAAATCCAACAGCTTGGCCAAGCCGCTGCCGTCGGCACGCACTGCGTACAGGGAGCGCGCATGGCTGCCGGGCGTGCGCAACGCAAAGGCCAGGTGCTTGCCGTCTGGACTCCATGCCGGTGAATCCGGCCAACACTGCGGCACACGGCCGCAAGGCATCGGCACGATGATGGGGGCACCGCCGGACACACGTCGGATCAGCAGATCCCGCACCGTCGGCGCGCCGCCGCTTTTCGATGAGTCGCCTTCGATCGAGGCGACCAGTTCACCGTTCGGTGAAATTTCAACGTCGAGGTAGCGATGCACCAAGCGGTCAGGCAGGGCTTGCGCTTCGCCGCGCCCCGCCCCCAAACCAATGAAGAGCACCGCAATTGCAGCTACCAATCTCATGTCATTCCCCTATTGCCGTTGATTGCGGCTACGAGCCGCGATTGAACTTCAGCACCAGCGTCGCACAGCCCAAGAGACCCACGCCCTCGATCCGCGCCAGCAGCCGGTTCATATTGCCGGTCACGCCGAATCTTGCGGTTGCATGAACGGCGCGGTGCGCAAGCCAGCCATATCCGGTCAAAATGCAGAACTCGGGCACCATCGAAGTCGCTGCCAGAATCAACATCTGCGGCACGACCGAAGTTGAGGGGTTGACGAACTGAGGCAACAGCGCCAAAAAGAACAGCAGGGCTTTCGGATTGGCGAGCTGCAAAGTCAGCGCCCCCAAGTACACGCCTCGTAGATCCTGTTCCTTGCGCTCAGGATTCCCCTCCAGCGCAACCGAGTGCATGGAATTGGCGGCGAGCAAAGCCTTCACGCCCAAGTACACCAAGTAGGCCGCGCCGACCCACTTGGCGACGGTGAAAAAACGCGCACTGGCGGCGATGAGGGCGCCGAGGCTCGTGGCAGACAGCGCGAAGTAGATGCCGTTCGCCGTGAGGATTCCGGCAGCCGCCGGCAAGGTGCGCCGGAGCGAGCCGCGTACGCCTTGCGACACCGTATAGAACACGGCGGGACCCGGCGACAGCGACAGCGCGGTTTCCATCAAGAGGAAAAGGAGCCAGGTCTTAAAAGTCATCTATCGAGCTGTGCTCACTTTTGCGGCTGCATGAGAAAGGCCAGAATACGCGCTCGCGTTTTGCGAAACTTCAAAGGGCCGCAATGATCCCACACTTCGATCACGGCAAGCCAGAGGCGCTCGTCAGGTCTCGCCTGCTCGATAATGGCAACGGGCTCACCATGCACATTCTCGAATCCGGGTTCGAACAGAATCGACCTTGCCTCTTGTTGCTGCATGGTTTCCCTGAAACTGCGTACAGCTGGCGCAAGGTTCTGCCGGCACTCGCGGCCGCCGGCTTTCATGTCGTCGCGCCCGACCAGCGGGGCTATGGACGCACCAGCGGATGGAATGACCGCTATGACGGCGAGTTGACTTCATTTCATCTGCTTAACCTGGTGAAGGACATATTGGGCCTGCTGCGCGCCCTGGGCGTAAGCCGCGTCGCCTCGGTCATCGGACATGATTTCGGCTCGCCCGTCGCTGCCTGGTGCGCACTGCTGCATCCGCAAGTTTTTCGCTCCGCTGCATTGATGAGCGCTCCTTTCGGCGGACCACCGCGGCCGGCATCCGGTGGACGTTCCGCGATGACCGATCTCGCTGAATCGCTCGCGGCGCTGCGTCCGCCGCGCAAGCACTATCAGTGGTACTTCTCGACGCGCGCGGCCGACACCGACATGCGCGACTGCCCGCAAGGGATCCACGCTTTTCTGCGCGCCTATTTTCACATCAAGAGTGCGGACTTCAGATCAAACATCCCCCATCCGCTGAAATCCTGGGCCGCCGACGAGCTCGCCAAAATGCCCAAGTACTACATCATGGATTTAGCCAAGAACATGGCGGAGACCGTCGCCGAACACGCGCCGAGCGACGCCGAAGCAGCACACTGCACTTGGCTGACCGACGATGAGCTTCGTGTCTATGGCGGTGAATTCGCCCGCACGTCATTTCGCGGCGGTCTCAAGTGGTATCGCAGCGCGACCGATGCGAACAGCGTTGCGCAATTGCAAGCCTTCGCCGGCCGCAGCATCGATGTGCCGAGCTGCTTCATCGCCGGAAAAAGCGATTGGGGCACCTATCAAAGTCCGGGCGCGTTGCAGGCGATGGAATCATCCGCTTGCAGCCAGTTTCGCGGCGTGCACCTCGTCGAGGGCGCCGGCCACTGGGTTCAGCAAGAACAACCCGCCGCGGTCAGCGAACTGCTGATCAATTTTGTAGCGCGCGAGACTTAAGGAGCCTGTCTTTAAGTATTTTCCGCGGCTGCGAGCGCCACTAATTCTTGGCGATCCCGGCAAGAAACCCGGCGACATGCTCGTTCAAGAATGCGCTGTCGGCCGGCGATGCGCCTGCGCCGGCCGGATGCCCCCAGAGAGAAGGAATGATCGCCAGGGTGCAATGGGGAATGAACGCGGCTTCGTAGCGCGCATCAGTACTTGGAAAGTACAGGTCCGTTTCCGAGGGCATGTACAACACCGGAACTTTGATGGAGCGCAGCGCGGTCTCAACGTCCTTGAAGGGCGGAGTCTTGCCGACGTCATGGTATTCCCAGGTGCGCATGTGCAGGATCAAATTATTGGCATCGGCGCCGGGAATGAAATTCGTTCGAAAGTGATCCACCACTTCATCGAAGCTCTTGCCGAAGGAATCATTGGTGCGCCACAGCTCCTGGCGCCACCACTCCTGCGAGAACAGCCAACCCGCCCATACCATGGAGAATGCCTGGATCCCCTTCGTCGGCTGCGCACTGTAATCGCCGCCGTTGAACACCGGATCCGCGGTCAACGCGGCAATCTGGCCTTCGAGCCGGACGATGCCGTGGCCATAGGTCTTCGCCGTTCCGGAAGTCGCCACGATGCCGTCCATATAGTCGGGATAGCTCACCGCCCACTGAAATGCCTGCTGCGCACCCATGGAGAATCCGATGACGGCGCGCAGATGCTGCACGTGCCGTTGTTCGGTCAGCATTCTATGCACCGCCTCGACGTTGTCGCGGATGGTGGTGACGGGGAATCGCGGTCCGTGAAACGGTTCCGGCGTGTTGCTGGGCGAGGACGAACGGCCATTGCCGAACAACTCACTGGTAACGAGAAACAATTTTTTCGAATCGAGCGCCTTGCCCGGCCCTATGAGCCAGCCATAGCCATGCATCTCCGCCATGTAATGCGAAGGCAGGAGGATGGCGTTGTCGCCCTTCGCGTTCAATTTACCGTAGGTGCCGTAGACGATGTGCGCTTCGGGAATGACAGTGCCGCTTTCTGTTTTGAAGTTCTTGATGATGAATTCGTGTTGGACCGGCTCGGCGTCAGGTGCAGGTGCTTGCGCGTCCGCCAGTTGGATCCCAAACAAAACCATAATCATCGCGATGAATCGCACGCTGTTCCCCTTTGCCTGGCCATCGAAATTTGACCGCAAGATCATACACCGGCGAACCAGGCGCATACTTCGGCGATGAAGCGTTCCAGTATGAGTTTTATTGCGACGGCGTTTGCGCTGTGTTCTGTTTTCACGCGCATCGGCGCCGCTTCCGGGTGAAGCCTGTGCGGGCCTGGCGGTCGGCGCCGGCAGCCTTTGGGTTCCGCTCTGCACGGCGAAGCCGTCGCTGGCGAAGATAGATCTCAAGAACAACGCAGTGACATCGGTCTATCCGGTGGGGCCGCCCGCTGAAGAGGGCGGCATTGCGTATGGCGCGGGCAGCATCTGGCTGATCGTCGACAAGCTTGGGAGCCTGGCGCGAATAAGTCCCGATAACGGCGCAGTTCTCGACACGTTTCACGTGCCCGCGGGCTCTTACAATCCGGCATTCCTGGACGGCACTGTCTGGGTGACGCATGCGGACGGCTCTGACGTGACGGGCATCGATGTCGTGAGCGGGAAGACCATTGCGACAGTCGCCACAGGTCCCAATCCGCGCTTTCTCACGGTCGGTGCCGGCGCCATTTGGACCTTGAACCCGGGGGATGGCACGCTGACGCGCGTCGATTCACTGAAGCGGCAGACCGCCACTATTTCGCTGGGCACGCCCGGGCATGGCGGCGACATCGCCTTTAGCGACGGCAAGATATGGACCAGCATGGCGAAGGTGCCGCTCTCGCTCATTGATGCGCGACTGAACCGTCTGGTGTGTCAGTGGGCGGGCCCCGGCGGCGATGCTTTGAACATCGGACACGCAAGCCTTTGGCTCACCGATTATCACGCGGGCACCATTGAACGATTGGCGCTCAAGGATGTGCTGGCGCATTGCTCCGATTCGCCGCAAGCGCATCCGGCGCAATGACGTCATTCAGCGCCGCAGATGGGGCGCGTCATCCAAACGGCTGAATACACTTTGCATGGTCTCCACGCGCTCGATATACGCGCGCGCCTGATGATCGCCGCAACGTGCACCTTCGGCCAGCCTGAATCTGTGCCGCGCAAACTCATCGCCGGCGCCGGCACCGCAGAGGTGGATCAGCGCGGCCAGCATCTGCTTTTGCAGCAGCGCTGTGGAGCTCATGCGGTGGCGCTCGAGAATGAGCGCGACGCTTCGATCAAGATACGCGGAGGTCAGCTCGACCGCATTGCTGGGAATGACTCGGGCATACAAACTGTTGAACCAACAAGAGTGCCAATCATTCCAAGGCCCGTCCGCGACGACTGCGTGATCGTGAATGCAAAAGCGGCGCGCTTCCGCAAAATTCCCGTCCGTAATCTGATACATCCCGACGGCGCTCGAAGCCGGCCGGTACACTTCGAAGGGCTGCGATGACCAGGACCAGCGCCAATAGGTGCGCGCGACGGGATTGCCGGAGCCTTCGACCTGGGCGATTGCCGCGAGGAAGTCGGGCGTCATGACTTCCGTCGAGTATTTCTTGAAGATTGGCGCGTACTCAGCCCAGGTCTCGGCCGGAGACTTGTACAGGGTCCCGCTCACGGGAAAGAACAGCTCGGATGGCTTGCGCAAGACTTGGTAGATCCAGTTGATGCCGAGCCACAAGACCAGAATGATGAGCGCCGCCATGATGAACTTTGCGGGCCGGGGCGCAGGACGCCACCAGCGCCGAACCCGGCGCCATGCCTGAACGCTGCGGCGCCAAAGTTTTTTCAGGCGGCGGGCACGGCTGCCGGTGCGCCGCGCGGGCTTAGTCGGCATAATCCGCCCAAGGTAACCGAATGTACGTATTCATAGTCATAGCGTTGATGCTGGCATTGCCGCTGATTTCGATCGTAGCGCAAATCATTTTGGCCGATCACGGCGCGCTGCAGGGCGCCTCGTATTTAGTTGTCGTTGCAAAGTGGTACGTCTTTTGGGCGGTCGGTGTGCGCTTGTCGCTCGCGGGCTTACGCCAAATTATTCAACCCCGCTATACCGCGGAAACGATTCTCGGTTTTAAGGGCACCGAAGCGCTGTTCTTCGTGCGTGAACTGGGGTTTGCCAACGTGGCGATGGGTAGTGTCGCAATCGCGAGCCTCTTTGCGCCGTCTTGGGTGACACCGGCCGCCATGCTGGGGGCGATTTATTACGGCCTTGCCGGAATCATCCATTGCTTTCACAAGGGCCGCAACAAGCTGGAGAACGTGGCCCTGGTGAGCGATCTGTTCGCCGCCGCGGTGCTCGCTATCTGCTGTTTTGCCTGACTGCGATGGTCACGCTCTCGGATTCGGGATCAAAAAGAATTTTGGCTTCGCCTCGTTTGAGCTGGCTGATAACCCGCGCCACCTTGTCCTCGAGCGACAATTCTTTTTCGCCGTAGTCGGTGCCTTCGCGCAAGACAAAGGACTCGATGACGGCATTCAACAGTTCCCCCGGTAATTCGCCGTAAGGTACTTCGACAGGTTCGGGAACTTCTTCGCTGGACATCTTTGCCCAGGGTATCACGCCCTCTCAGGCGTTCCCGGTGTCGGTCCGCGTTGCGAACATGACACGCATCGCCGCATCGTCGCCTTCACGCTGTTCGCGCCGATCCGCGGCGCTCTGCTCTTCCTTGCGAAGGCGATCGACCACCCGATTCAACGACTCGGCCTCGATGCGCTTCTCGCTCCATTGCGCGCGGCGCTTGTCGAATTCCTTGCGCGCAAGCTCCAGTGATTTTTGATGCTGATTCAAGGCCTCGCCCAGCCGTTCGAGGAATGATCGATAGTTCTGCAGCTTGACCGCATCCATGGCGCCATCAGACTGGGTCGAGTTGCGCACGTATTCATCGCGGTAAGACTGAAGCTGCTCGAGGGTGCGCTCGAGCTCCGCCACTTTGCGTCCGGCATCGCCCATCACGCGGCTCAGATCCCGCGCCGAAGTCGAGGCGATTTCGTGGATTGGCTCGAATCGTTTGGACTTGATCATTGGCAGCCCACTATCGGCCCGTTGCCGCCGCCGGCGCCGAGAACTGCGTCACGAGTTGTTTGAGATCCGCGTAACTTCGCTCGATTCCAACCGGTTCGTACATGTCCTGGCGCAGGAATTCGAGCATTTTGGGCCATTGTTCGACGGCGAGATCCACTCGGGCATCGGAACCGCGCCGGTAGGCCCCTACCGTAATCAAGTCGCGGTTCTGCTGATAGGTCGAATACACCTGCCGGAAACGATTCGCCAGGTCGAGCTGCTCGCGGGTTGCAATTTGATGCATCGCACGACTGATCGATGCCTCCACATCCACGGCCGGGTACAAGCCGTTCTCGGCCAGGCGGCGCGACAGCACAATGTGCCCGTCCAAAATGGCACGCGCCGCATCGGCGATTGGATCATTCTGATCATCGCCTTCAACCAACACCGTGTAGAACGCCGTGATCGAGCCGACGCCGCGATCGCTGTTGCCGGCGCGCTCGACCAGCTGCGGCAATCGGGCGAACACGGAGGGCGGATATCCCTTGGTCGCGGGAGGCTCGCCGATGGCCAGCGCGATCTCGCGCTGCGCCTGCGCGAAACGGGTCAGCGAATCGAGCAGCAGCAATACCTTCAAACCCCGATCGCGAAAGTATTCGGCGATCGCGGTCGCAAGCCAGGCGCCGTGCAGGCGCATGAGCGGCGGATTGTCGGCCGGCGTGGCCACGACCACGGCGCGACGCATGCCATCGGGACCCAAGGTATTGCTGACGAAATCCTGGACTTCGCGGCCGCGCTCACCGATCAATCCGACCACCGTGACATCGGCCTTGGTATATCGAGTCATCATGCCGAGCAGCACCGACTTGCCCACCCCGGATCCTGCGAACAGGCCGATTCGCTGCCCGCCGCCGACGGAGAGCAGCGCGTTGATGGAGCGCACGCCTACATCGAGCGGATCGCGTATCGCACGGCGCATGAGTGGATTTAGCGGCTCGCCGGTCAGGGACACGCGATCGGTGCAGCGCAATTCGCCGAATCCATCGAGCGGCCGCCCCGCGCCGTCCAATACTCTTCCTAACAATTCATCTCCCACCGAAACGGAGGACTCGCTATGGGTGGGGATCACGCGTGCGCCGGGCATCAATCCGCGGATATCTCCCGTCGGCATGAGAAACAGCTTGTCGCCGGAGAAGCCGACGACTTCCGCTTCGATCTGCTTGCCCTCTGCTGTGTCGACCAAGCACCGCCCGCCCACCGCAGCCTCGCAGCCCACGGCCTCCAGCGTCATGCCGACCATGCGATTCAGCGTACCTTCGACCACGAATTCAGCGGCGTTGGCCATGCGCTCACGAGCCTGCACCAAGCATTCCGCCCATCGTTTGGAGCGCAGCTGCGCGGCATCCATGCTCAAGTCGTTCCGCCCCGCGGGGTTGTGTGGCGTTCGGTTCCCAGCAACTCACTCAAGATGCTGCCCAGGCGCGTCTCCAAACGCGCATCGATGCGTGAGGTGTTGGTGGTGATCTGGCAGCCGCCGCGCGCCATGACGGGATCTTCGATGATAGTCCAGGCACGCTCGTTTTCTGTCGGGGCCAGATGTTGCCTGACCACCGTGGCATCTTCCGGATGCAAATGCACGCGCACATCGCGCGTGGCGACCGGCAATGCCGCGATCGCTTCTCGGATGATGCCGATGATTTGCGTCGGATCGGTTTTCAGTTCGCGGCGCACGATTTGCCGCGCCAACGCCATGGCCAAGGTGAGCAGCTCGCGCTCTACCTCGGAATCGAGGGCATCGAATGGTTTCGCCAGGTCGTAGAACATGCCCGCAAGCCGATCGACTTGCGCCTTCACTTCGGCGTGCCCCGCGCTGCGTCCCTCTTCCAGTCCCTGCTCGAAGGCCTCTTTGTGCGCTTCGGCCTGCAGATCGGCAAGACCGCCCACAGTCGCCATTTTTTGCTGCGGAGCCGGGCTCTCCATATCGGGTACTGTCCACAATGCGACAGTCGCGCCGGGCTTAGGGTTCGCGTCAGACAAACTCGCCCGCTCCCTTGCCGCCGAGACTGATGGTGCCCTCCTCGGCCATGCGCTGCGCAATCACGATGATTTCCTTTTGCGCCGCCTCGACGTCGGTCAGCTTCACGGGGCCGCGTGCCTCCATGTCGTCCTTGAGGATTTCGGCCGCCCGCTTCGACATGTTCTTCAACACTTTCTCTTGTACCTCGGGCTCGGCGCCGCGCAGAGCCACAGCCAGGGTATCGGAACCGACCTCGCGCAACAGCGCTTGAATACCGCGGTCATCGACGTCCAGCAAGTTGTCGAAGACGAACAGCAGATCCTTGATTTGCTGATGCATCTCACCATCCGCTTTCTCGATCTTGCCCATCTCTTCGCTGAGCTTGTCGCGCTCCATGGCGTTCAATATGTTCGCGGCGCTGCGCGCACCGCCGACGCGCCGCAGCGGCGCCGGCGCCGCAACGTTTGCCTGTCGCTCAACCAGCTGATCAAGTTCGGTCAAGGCGGTTTGCGGCACTTCGTTCAGAGATGCAATGCGCATCAGCACCTCGGTGCGTAAATCTTCATTGAGCAGCGGCAGGATGGCGGCCGACTGTTCCGGCTCGAGATGTGCCAGCACGATGGCGGCGATCTGCGGGTGCTCGCCGCTGATGATTTGCGCGACCGCCTTGGCTTCCATCCATTTCAGGGCCTCGATGCCTTGACCGGTCTGGCCGTTCGACACGCGATCGAGCAGCATGTCGGTCTTCTGCTTGCCCACAGCCTGGGTCAATACGCGCCGCACATAATCTTGCGATCCGGCGGCAACGTTCGCCTTGGCGTCCGCGATGCCGATGAACTTGTCCAGCACCGAACTCATTTGCTCGCGCGACACTTCCTTGAGCTCCGCCATGGCGATGCCTAGTTTTTGCACGTCGCGCGCGCTCAACTGCTTGAGCACATTGGCGGCGTCCTGCTCGCCCAAGCTCATGAGCAGAATGGCGGCGCGCTGCGTACCGGCGAGTTCGTCGTTAGCCATCCGCGGAGACCCAGTCCTTCACAACCTGTGCCGCACGTCGGGGATCCTGACCCACCAAGGTTCGCGCGGCCGCAATCTGCTGCTCAAAACTGGGCGAGAGCTTGATGGCTTTACCCTGTCCTGACAGGCTCACTCGATCGTCGGCATCCTCAGTCAATGCCCCAGAGGATCGCTTCGACGGCTTGGTGAGTGATTTCATCAGCGGCCGCAATACCAGGAATGCCACGAGCAGTACCAAGCCCGCGCCGACGATTTGCTTGGCCAGCTGAGTCAGCCAGGGTTGTTGCCACAGCGGCAGTCCATCGACCGGCGGCAGCGCGACGTTGCTCTTGAAGGCTTGATTCAACACGTTGATCTGATCGCCGCGATCATCCTTGAGCCCAATCGACTCCTTGATGAGCTGCGAAAAGCGCTTGATGTCCGTATCGCTCATCGGCGCTGTGGTGACCTTGCCGTCGGCATCAATTTTCTGCCAATCGTCGAGCACCACCCCGACGTTGAGACGCTTCAACGTACCCACCGGCTGCTTCACATACGAGAGCGTGCGATCGACCTCGAAATTGCGTGTGCTGCGCTGCGAGCTCGAACTCGGTCCCGAGTTCGCTGCGCTGGCAGCACCTGCCGCCGCACTCGGCGGGGTCACCGGATTTCCCGGGGTCGCCGCGCCGGGAATCACCGGCGCACCCGACGTGCCCGGCGGTTGGTTGCTCAAGGCCCCAGGGATGCCTTCGGAACCGTCGCCGTTCTTGCGCATTTCATTGCTGGTCTGCTCACTGCGAACGGCCGTCTTCTGCGGATCGTAGTTCTCGTGAGTTTCCTCTGTGACCGTGTAGTCCATGTCGGCTGTGACCGTCGCACGCACGCGTCCGGGTCCCAGCATGGGCTCCAGCAGCTCGATGATGCGTTGCTGGTAGCTTTCCTCCAGCTTGCGGGTTTGCTCGAAGTGCCGGGTGCTGGCGGCGGCTTCCGCGTTTTCGTCCGGAGAGTTGAGCAGGGATCCGGCCTGATCGACCACGGTCACATCGTTCGCCGACAATTCCGGGACGCTCGAGGCAACGAGGTGCACGACGGCTGCGACCTGTCCGGGGTCGAGGCGCCTGCCGGGATACAGCTGCAGCATGACCGAGGCCGTGGCCTTGTGGGCGTCGCGCAAAAAGACGGAGGGCTTAGGTAAAGCCAAATGCACCCGCACGCTCTGTACCCCTTGTACCTTGATGATGGTGCGCGCCAATTCGGTCTCGAGCACCGACTGATAGCGGGCGCTCTCCATCAAGGTGCTGTTGCCGAGCGCCGAATCCTTTTGAATCATCTCGATTCCCATCGAATCACTCTGCGGCAGCCCCTGGCTCGCCAGGCGAATGCGGGCTTCTTGAACCTTGGTTTCCGGCACGGAGACCGCGCCTGAGGGACTGAGCTTGAACTCGATGCCCGCGGCCGTCAGCGCGTCCATGACCTGGCCGCTCTCCCGCTCGGAAAGCTGGCCGTAGAGCACCGAGTAATTTTGCCCTTGCGACCACAACACCAGCCAGATGGCCGCCGCAATTGCCGCCGCGACGCCGGCAAGCAAGCCAACCTGCTTGAGTCCGGGTATATCGGCCAGGCCGCGTGCCGGGACGGGGACGGAAGTGGAAACGATGTCAGCCATGGATTAAAACCTCGCGGTCGTTAGACCGACATATTCATTACTTGCGTGTAGGCATCGACGAGCTTGTTGCGCACTTCAGTCATGGCGCGAAACGCCAGCGAGGCCTTTTGAACTTCCAGCATCACCTTGGTGAGATCGACGCTCTTGTCGCCGCCCTCGTAGGCATCCGCCAGTGCGGTCGCCTGGTTCTGCATGCTGGCGACGTGGTCCACCGAATTTTTCATCAGGTTGGCGAAATCCGATGGTTGCGCTGCTCCCGCCGGCGCCTCCGAAATGCCGGACGCGCGCGCCTGCAGTGCGCGCATTTCGGCCAATACCTGGGAGATTTGCATGCTGCTCATGGTTACACCGTCATGAATTGCTGATCGTGGACGCGCGGCACGTTTACGCCCGCGGCTTTGAACTGCTGCAGCTTGTGGCGCAGGGTGCGCGGACTGATGCCCAAGCGCTCCGCGGTAAGCTTTCGGTTGCCGCCGGTGACGCGCAGCGTCGCCAGTATCAGCTCGCGCTCACGATCCTTGAGATCGCGGTCCAAGCCCGAATCCAGCGCCGCTGTCGGCTGCGCCGCGGAGTTTGCTGCCGTAGATGCGTTCCCGCCAACCGCTGAGTTTCCCTCAACTGGTGCGGCGGCCGTGCCGGTGTCAAGATCCGCAGCATCGATGCTGCCGCCGGCCGCGAGCCAGGCCGCGCGCTGCACGATGTTGGTCAATTCGCGCGCGTTTCCGGGCCAGTCGTGACTCAGCAGTTTGCGCTCCGCATCCGAGGATATGCTCAAGGCCGCTTGTCCGGCGCGTGCGCAAGCCTGCATCGCGCGCCGTGCCAGCGGCAGAATGTCGCCGCGGCGTTCGCGTAAGGCGGGCAGGCGCAGCGACATCACATTGAGCCGGTAGAAAAGATCGGCGCGGAATCGCGCGGCGCGAACCTCTTCGGGAAGGTCGCGATTCGACGTCGCGATGACGCGCACATCGAGGGCGATGGTTCGGGTGCTGCCGAGACGCTCCACCTCTCGCTCCTGCAGCACGCGCAAGATTTTGGCCTGCAAGCCTAGGTCCATCTCCGAGATTTCATCGAGCAGCAGCGTGCCGCCCTGCGCCTGTTCGAATTTTCCGGCGTGCGCGGCCAGAGCGCCGGTGAAGGCTCCCTTCTCGTGGCCGAACAGGCTCGCCTCGAGCATGTTCTCCGGGATTGCGGCGCAATTGATGGCCACGAACGGTTTGTCGGCGCGCGCCGAATTGTCGCGGATAAAACGCGCATACACCTCCTTGCCCGTGCCGCTTTCACCGGTGATGAGCACCGTGGCGTCGTTCTCGGCGATCTTGCGCGCGAGACCGACCAGCCGCTTCGACTCAGGATCGACGGCGATCAGTTCGTGGGGGGTGACGCGTGCGGCCAGTTGGCGCTGCGCCATGTCGATCAGTGCCTGTGCGTCGAACGGCTTGACGATGTAGTCCGTCGCGCCGTCGCGCATGGCGGCCACTGCCTGCGATACCGTGCCATAGGCAGTCATCAGCACAACCGGCAGGTAGGGCCGCATCCGCTTGATCGACGACAAAAGCTCGTAGCCGTTGGCTCCCGGCATGTGCACATCGGAAATGACCAGGCCGATGTCTTCGCTCGACAGCAGCAGCAGCGCCGTCTGGGCATCCGCGGCGCTGAGCGCAGCGAGACCCGCCGCGCGCAGGGTATCGAGCAATGCCTCGCGCAGCGCGGCATCGTCCTCGACCACCAGCACCGCATCGTTAAGTTTGCTCATGTATTGTCCTCTGGAAGTTCGATGACGAACGTGGCACCGCAGATCGAGTCGGCGAGATGCACGCTGCCGCCGTGCGCTTCAACCACGGATTTGACGATCGATAGTCCAATGCCGTTGCCACGCGCTCGCGTGGTGAAGAAAGGTTCAAAGATGCGTTCGCGGATATGCGCCGGCACGCCGGGACCGTTGTCGCTCACGGCGATCTGCGCGCGTCCGTCCGCGGTGCGCCGCGCCAGTAGTTCCAAATTCAGCGACGCCGTCGCGGCCTGCAAGGCGTTGGTGGCGAGATTCAACACGGCGGACACCAGCGATGGCGCATTGGCGCGCACCATCAGGTCCGGCGCCTGAGTGCGGATGGTCAAGCGGATGCCCTCACGCAAGGCCGGCCGCAGCCATTGCGCCACCTGTTCCAACAGCGCACTTACGCTGACCGCTTCACGCGCGGCGCCGCCGTGCGCGAAGGCGAGCATGTCATTCACAAGCTTGTCGAGCTGCTTGAGGCTCGCGACCGTCTTTTCCGCGCAGCGCGACAGATCCGCCGGATTGCGGTTCGACAGCGTCATTTGCGAGGCGTAAAGCAATGCGGCGGCCAGCGGCGTGCGGATCTGATGCGCGAGGCCCGCCGCCAATTCGCCCAAGGTGAGCAAGCGCTGTTGACGCACCAGCAACACTTGCATGAGGTGCGACTCAGTCACATCCGCGAGCAGCACAACTTCGCCACCGTTGTCGAGTTCGCGCCTGGATACATTGACGAATCGGCCGCTGCGAAGCTCGGTGTGCTCCCCCATGCCCCGTGCATTGACGGTCGAGCGCGCGCGCACGTCGGAAAAGAGCTGTCCTAGCAGCGGCTCGCCCAGCAGCGCGAGGGCGGCCGGATTGAATTCCTGAATCTCGCCGCGGCCATCGAGCACCAGCACACCCCCTGGCAGCCCCTTGATCAAGGCCGACAAGCGCGCGGCAAGATGCTCCTTCCCCGCGTGCGCCTCAGACAGGTCGGCGCGTAGTTGGGCCACTTCGCCGCGCAACGAATCAAAAGCGCCCGATAACTGGTCTGAAACCGACCCGAAGGCCAGGAACGCCGCCTGAAGTTCGGAGCGACGGTTTTCGATCAGCTCGAGTTTTGTGGCTGCCATGCCAGGAAAGAAAGCAACTTCTGTGCCTCGGCAGTATTTCCTCTGCCTATCAATCAGTTACGCAAGAAGCGATGACCGCGCGGAACGGCGGCGTCAATAATCTGTCAGGCGCTGAGACGGTATTTGCGCAGCTTCTCGACCAGCGTCGTGCGCCGAATGCGCAGCAGCCGCGCCGCACCGGCAACTGTGCCGTCGGCTTCCTCGAGGGCCTGCCGGATGAGACCGATTTCAATCGCGGACATATGGTCTTTCAAATCGATGCCGCCGCGCGGCAGCTCGGCGCCCATCATTTCGTACACCACCGCGTCGGACTCGCGTTCCTGCACGAGTTCGGTTTCCGGCTCCTCTGCCGGTACGGCTAGGAGCGGCTCGGAGCGTGCGTCGATGCGCACCTCACTGCCCAGCCATCCCACACTAGCGCCGTTGCGATAACGGTCCGGTAAGTCAGCGGCTGTTATCGTCTGCGCGGGAAACAGAATCGCCAGCCGTTCCAGCAAGTTGGCCAGCTCGCGCACATTGCCGGGCCAGCGATTGCGGGCAAGACAATTCATCGCGCTCTGATCGAACTGAATCGCCCGCCCGGCGCTGTGGCCCTGCCGCTGCACCAGATGCTCGATCAACACCGGCAAATCATCGAGTCGTTCGCGCAGCGGCGGCATCTGCAGCGGGAACACGTTCAGCCGGTAGTACAGATCCTCGCGGAAACGGCCCGCAATGATGGCCGCATCCAGGTCGCGATGGGTCGCGGCGATGATGCGCACATTGCAGCGGATGGTTTTGTTGCTGCCGACGCGTTCGAAACTGCGCTCCTGAAGTACCCGCAGCAATTTCACTTGCATTTGCAGCGACATGTCGCCGATCTCGTCCAGGAACAGCGTGCCGCCCTCGGCAAACTCGAAGCGGCCCAGCCGCGTTGACAGCGCGCCTGTGAACGCGCCTTTTTCATGGCCGAAGAGCTCGCTCTCCAAGAGGTCGGCGGGTATGGCGCCGCAGTTCACCGGCACGAAAGGATGCGCGGCACGGCCGGACAGCTCGTGAATGTGGCGCGCCACCATTTCCTTGCCGGTGCCGGACTCGCCGAGGATCAATACGTTGGTATCAAACGGCGCGACCTGTTCAATCAAGCGGTGGACTGCACGCATCGCCTTGGATGCGCCGCTCGGACGGAATCGATGGGTGCCGGGTTGCGTCGGGTGACCGCTGCGCACGCTTTGCGCCTGATTCAGAACCGCAGACAGGCGCCGTTGCTTGACGGGCGTTTCTAAGTGAAACCATGCCACATCAGTGCTGGTCTCGGCGATTTTGGGGAGGCCATCGGCGCTGATGCAAATGACGGGAAGCGGTTGGCGCATGGAGCGAAGCTGCGTCACCAGTTCGGGTCCCAGTGCCGTGACGGTCTCGCGCCGCGCAATCACGGCCACGCATTCCGACGTGTTGCAGTGCGCCGACGAGCGCAACTCGGCCAGATCGCGGATCAGAACCGGCTCAATGTCCAAAAAATGCAAAAGAGCTTGGAGCGCCGTTGCCTCCGAATCTGAGGGCTCGATCACAATAACTTTCGCTTCAACCACGACTGGGACTCCTTCCCATTTATCAAAGTGTGACGGAGTGCACACATCTCGGGTTCCGTCTTAAGCTTTTGGTCTAACCCTTTGACATAGCTCAATCAATTTCGAGCACCGGGACATACTAACTGATGGACTTGAGATAAAAGCAGTTGGCAAACCCCCGCAAAGAGCGTAGGGGCTTCCCGCAAAAAAGCCTGCAGTGTTTCTGCGGTTAGAGCGCTAGGGGTTCTACGCGCCTGCGTGTTTGGCGCCGGCGACCAAGCGCCGGTGATGTCGAAAGATCAACTTCTCCAGCATGTCGACAACCGCGTCGCTTAATCCTACGAAACGAAACCGTGTGGCGCGCGCGCCATCGATCGCGCCCTCGCCGGCCACGACGCTCGGAATCTTGAGCGGCTGCGGCAGTGCCGAGTTGATGTAGACCGACAGCAGGCCGGTAGCGTCGGTTCGCGCGGCGTGCTCGCCGAACCACTCCATTGCGCGCGGGGACATGCGCACCCGCTCCGCCGGCGGCAACCCGCTGCTGCGCAGCGCGAGTTCGGCGGTCAGGCGCAACAGAATATTGACCTTATACTCGAGGCGCTGCAGCTCGTGCAGCAGGGCAGGTGATTCGTCCTTGAGTGCCTCGTGCACCCGCACCTCGTCCAAGGAGGATTCGGCGCCCAGCAATTGGTGGTTGTCCGAGTTGAGCCGCGCGAGCTGCGCGCCCTCCGCGAGAGTCCCCGGTGTCCAGACCACCGGCAGAGATTCCTCGAATATCAAACCATCGCCCAGAAATGGTTCAGGCATGGCTCCCTGGCCTTTTGAAGATGACTCTTAGCGCCGCGGCCGATTGTCGGAATACGCTGCGACCGCCCGCCGGCCCACGGCCGCCATATCGAGATCGCGGCCCTTGCCGCGCCGCTGATGCTCCAACAGTCCAATCGCCCGGTCGTTGGTCGCGTTAATTTGCGCAAGCAACGCCTGGTCAGCCGCGGATACCTGCTTTGTGGCGCTGCGGAAGGACTTTAACAGTTCCATTCGCTCGAGGTCGAGCGACGCTAAAAATGGCAAATCGCCTTTTTCCGCGGCGCTCAGCATGTCATGCGACAGGGCCAGTGCACGCGCCAAGCCTGAATTGATCACATCGCTGCTCATCGTGGCTCGACGATCTGATCCCAGCCGGTTTTCACCTTTTGGACCAGGGAGGCGACTTCCGCGACTATTTGTGCATCATTGGTGACATTGGCCTGGGTGAGCCGCGCCAGCATGTACACGTACAGGGCACGCAGATTCTCGGCGATCTTTTGCCCGCGTTCCATGTCAAGGGTGTTGTTGAGCTGATCGATCAGCCGGATCGCCTTGCCCATCGCGTTGCCCTTGGAAATCACATCATTCAGCGGCAGATTGTTTTCAATTCGGCCCATGCAACCCTGCGCCGTCGCGAGGTGCGCCAGAATCTGTTCGAACATGATTTGCACCAGCCTTGCGGGGCTGGCTTCTGCAACCAACCCGTGGCTGCGTACCGAGCGGTATTGAGCCGCTCCTCGTTGCGAGTACATGGCTAGCCGCTGGTGCCTAAGTTACCGCTTCCCAGGCTGGTATTGCTCTGCGAGGTGCCGGAAGCCGCGTTGGCTGAGGGATTGAACTCGGCGTTCAAGTACGTCTGTGTCTGTTTCAACAGCGCGACCGCCGTATCCATCGCGTTGTACTCGGCGGTAAGCCTCGCGGAGTACGCCGCCATTTGCGCGGCGAGCGCGGTCTGCTGCTGGGAAACATTGGTCAAACTGGTTTGTAAACCCTGATTGATGGTATCGAGCAACCCGCCGGGCTTCGTATAGTTGTCAACCAGATTGCTGATCTGCGTGGCAATGCCATTCGCGCCGCCGAGCAGATTGCCCACTGATGCGAGGCTTGCACTCAACGCGTTTCCGAGCGTCGTGTCATTGCTGGTATAGGTTCCATCTGTGCCGGCGGTGATGCCAAGGTCGGTCAGGGATTTAACGCCACCGCCGGCGTTCGTGAATTTGCCGAGGATGTTCTGCAATTGATTTTGAAACGCCTCGAGGGTCGCGTTGCCGTTCAACGGACCCGCTTGTTGGGTGGACGGATCGTAGCTCGTCAAAGTCTGAATGCTGCTGAGAACTCCGTTCACCGCGGTGACAAAGCCATCGATTGCCGTCTGCGCCGAGGAGGTGTCCGGGCTCACCGTCAGAGTGGTCGACGTGCCTGGGGCCGAAGCCTGTTGCAAATTGAGAGTCACACCGCTGATGGCATTCGCAACCACGTTGCTGCCGCTGGTCGCCGCGAAGTTGTTGATCGTGTAATTGGCGTCTTGCGCGGGTACGGTCGTCAGGGCGAGAGATGCCAATCCGCCGTCACCGCCGGACGGGGTAACCGTGATTTGATTGGCCGCTCCCGTGTTGGTTCCAGTCAGCACCAGCCGTGCGCCGCCGGTGGTCGTGATGACGCTTGCGCTGACACCGGCGTTTGGTGCCGAATTGATGGCAGCGGCGATGCCGGCGAGCGTATTGTTGGTCGAATCGATGCTGATCGCGGTCGACGAGCCGCCGACCGCGATGGTCAGCGTGCCCGTGCCAATGGCAGCGGTGCTCGACAAGGCTGCAGAAGTCGCCGTCGCAACCGTCGCCAGATTGTTCACCTGCAATGAATACGTGCCGGCGACTGCATCCGAACCAGTGGTCGCACTGGCAATATTCTTGTCCGCTACTGTTGCCGCAAATGCCGCCAGCGCGCTCGGATCCTCGAGCGCCGGCAGCGCGAGCTTCAAGGTATCGAGCGCGGCGGTAAACGTTCCGTACGCCGAAACCTCAGAGTCGAGCGTGTTTTGCTGATTCGTCAGTTGGTCGGTCTGTGCCGCACCGAATGCCGTGGTCAGCGAAGACACGATCGCGCCGATATCCAATCCCGACCCGATGCCGGTTGATGTGATCAAGGCGCTGGCGCTCGCTGGAGCACCGCTTGACGAGCTGGGAGAAATGGCTGAACTCATAGGTTTTACGTCCGCGCGTTACGTTGCCCAATTTATCGGCAACTTCTTGCCAGACTTAAGCAAGCGGCGTACCAAGAACGGTCAAGAACTTAGGCTTAGGCGCGCTTATCGACGATCACGCCTGAAATGCCGACGCTGCGCGCCAGGGCCGCGAACTCGATCGCCGGAAATTCGGCGATAACTTCGCCGTTCGCTGGATTGACCTGCTGGATGAGCTTGCCGTCCGAGTCCGGATCGACACGAAACTGGTCGGGTTTGCCGGAATCATTGAGATATTTATTGAGCAGCTGGACCTGCACTTGCAGGTTGGGCGCGGCCGGTGGTGCCGCGGGCCTGCCGCTTGGCGGCAAAACATTGCCGCTGCGTTGAACTGCAACTTTCGTAGGCGCCTGACTTCCGTGCACTGGGCTTATCGCCGGTATCTTTACCGGTTGTCCATCGCTAGCCATGATTACACCTATTTACCTGCCGCCCTACCTCTGTCTTGTTCGAACTCCATTCGAGGACCATGGCCCGACCGCTGTCGGTCGAGCCATGGGATTTTTCTACACTCTCGAAGCGATCTGCTCTTATTGCAGGAGCTTGAGAATCAGCTGGGGCTGCTGGTTGGCCTGTGCCAACACCGAGATACCCGCCTGTTCCAACACCTGGGACTGGGTCAGATTCGCCGTTTCCGCGGCAAAGTCTGCATCCTGAATGGTGCTGCGCGACTGAGTCAGGTTCTGTGCAGTGGACTGCAGGTTACCGACCGCGGCCGTGAAGCGATTCTGGATGGCGCCCAATTGACTCTGGAAAGCGCTGACCGTCGCCAGAGCCGAGTCGACCGATTCGATAGTCTTGTTCGCACCAGTCACCGTCTGCACGTTCTGCTGCGACAGCGTTGAGTTCGCACTCAGCGAGGTCGTGGTGGCGGTCAAGCCGACTGCCAGCAGATCCGCGGCGCTCGAACCGGCGACCGCAATTTGCGCACCGGCCGTCAGGGAGACCGCGCCGCGATACGTCGTGCCTGCCGGGATTGCGGTGATCGCCAAACCACCCGTCGCGCCACCCGCAAGGGTCTGGGCGAGCGTGATATTGCTGCCATCCGCCGCCGTCAGGGTCAGCGTGCCGCCGACCACTGACGCGGTGACGCCGCCATCCTGCGTAGAGACCTGGTTGATCTGCGCAGCGACAGCCGAGGTGGTTATGCCACCGCCGACGGTCACGTTGCCGAATACCGCGACTCCGTTGATGGACAGACCGTACGTGCCGGTGGCCGTGCCGCCCACCGCTGTAAAGCCGGCGTCGGTGACAGTGTTCGTGGCAGTCGCCGTCAAGCCCGAAGCTCCGGCCGCATTGAAGGCAGCCGCCTTGGCGTATGCAGAAGTGCCGTCCTGCCAGGCAACCGCGGTCGCATAGTTCGAGCTCGCGCCGACGCTCACAGCCTGAGTGCTGCCGACTTGGACGGTCAGTGCACCGGTGGCGCCGGTTGTGGCGATGCCGTTGGCGGATACACCCAGCGCCGTGCCCGTCGCCGTGGCGGTCTCACCGATCTGATTCGCACCGACACCCGTCGCGAGGTTGATGGTGATCGTGTTGCCCACGTTCGCGCCGACCTGGTAGATCGTATTGCCGCTCGAGCCGTTGAGCACGTTCAAACCGTTGAATGTGGTCTGCTGCGCGATCTGGGTGATTTCAGCGATCTGCTGCTGCACCTGGTTGTCGAGCGCCTGGCGATCCGAAGCGCTGTTCGAACCGTTGGCCGATTCGACGGCCAGGGTGCGGATGCTCTGCAGGTTGTTGACGATGGTGTTCAGAGCGCCCGCAGTGGTCTGGGCTTCCGACACGGCATCGTTCGCATTGCTGACGGCCTGATTCGTGCCGTTGATTTGCGTGGTGAATTGCTGACTGATCGCAAGACCGGCGGCATCGTCGGCGGCGCTATTGATGCGCAAACCCGAAGACAAACGCTGCAGAGACTGCGACAAGCTGGCTTGCGAACTCGTCAGATTGTTCTGCGCGTTCAGCGAAGCGATATTGGTATTTAGAACTAGTGACATTGATGACTCCTGAAAGTTTAACCACCGGCCCCTCTTAGGCCCTATGTGTTCACTTCACCCACTTGGGCGGACCGGTGACACATTCAAAGTCTTTATCGGACCGCGCCGCGGGTTCTTGAGGTGCCGGGAGCTTTTTTGGGCGGTGTTTTAGTTGAGCCAAGTCGCAGATTTCGCGGGTTGGAATTTGACAGTGTGAAATGGCCGAAAACCCAGCGGAATCACCGCTGACGCCTATATATCGGCCTCCCGGGCTCCAATTGAAGCCCCAAATCGCAGGCCTCTTTGGAGTACAATTCCGCCCCCTTCGCCACCGTCGAAATAGCGTGAAATCCGTCAAACGCAAAAGCCCCAAGGTGGGCTTTGTCAGCCTTGGCTGTCCCAAAGCACTGGTCGATTCCGAACGTATCCTGACGCGCCTGCGCGCCGAGGGGTATGAAGTGGCGCCGAGCTATGCCGCCGCGGATCTGGTGGTAGTTAACACTTGCGGTTTTATCGATTCCGCGGTGGATGAATCGCTGGACGCCATTGGCGAGGCGCTGGCTGAAAACGGCAAAGTCATCGTCACCGGGTGCTTGGGCGCCCAGCCCCAGAAAATACTCGACAGGCATCCGCAGGTCCTCAAAATCACCGGCCCGCAGCGCTACGAAGAGGTGGTCGCTGCGGTGCACCAATACCTGCCGCCGAAACACGAGCCCTTCATCGACCTGGTCCCGGAACAGGGCATCAAGCTAACCCCGCGTCATTACGCGTATCTAAAGATCTCCGAAGGCTGCAACCATCGCTGCAGTTTCTGCATCATCCCTTCGATGCGCGGCGATCTGGTCAGCCGGCCTGTCGGCGAGGTGTTGCGCGAAGCCGAACAGCTGGCGCGCGCGGGAGTGAAGGAAATTCTGGTGATCTCCCAGGACACCAGCGCCTACGGCGTCGACCTAAAGTACGCGGCGCAGGCCTGGCGCGGTGCGGAACGCCGCGCCCGCTTTTATGACCTCGGCGCCGCCCTGGGCGAACTGGGTGTGTGGATTCGGCTGCACTATGTCTATCCCTACCCCCATGTCGATCAAGTGATCGAGCTCATGGCCGAGGGCAAGGTGCTGCCCTATTTGGACATTCCCTTTCAGCACGCCAGCGCCCGCATCTTGAAATTGATGAAGCGTCCGGCGGCGGCGGAAAACACGCTGGAGCGTATAGCCGCGTGGCGGCGCGTGGTTCCGGACATCACCATTCGCAGTACGTTTATCGTAGGTTTCCCCGGCGAAACCGACGCGGACTTCGAAGAGCTGCTTGCCTGGCTGCGCGTGGCGCAGCTCGATCGCGTCGGTTGCTTTGAGTACTCGCCGGTCGAGGGTGCAGCGGCCAATGCGCTGAAGGAAACTACGGTACCGCCTGAACTCAAGGCGGAACGCCGTGCGCGTTTTATGGAACTGGCGGCCGAGATCAGTGCCAAGCGCCTGAAACAAAAGATCGGCCGCCGAATGCAGGTGCTGATCGATCGCGTCGATCGCGATGGCGACATGGCCATCGCCCGCTCCTCCAGCGATGCGCCCGAAATCGACGGCACGGTACGCATTGCGGGTGTGCGCGGCGCGGCCGGCATCCTCACCGTAGGTTCGCTGGTCGAGGTGCAGATCACCGCCGCGGGTGACTACGATCTTGAAGCGCGATTGAGCGACCCAATTCATTGATGTATTAAACCTTGGTGCCGCAACCCCTTTTGGAGACTCACCCGTGGATATTTCTGCAGACAAAGTCGTTCTGATTCACTACACGCTCAAGGATGACGCCGGAGGCGTAATTGATAGTTCCGCCGGCGGTGAACCGCTTGCCTATATTCAAGGGCACGGCAACTTGGTATCGGGACTCGAGAAAGCCCTGGAAGGCAAGTCGGACGGCAGCAAGGTCGAAGTCTCAGTGAGTCCGGAGGAAGGCTATGGAAAGCATGAGGCGGGATTGATTCAGCGCGTGCCGAAGCGCACGTTGCAAGGTTCAGGCGAAGTAAAGAAAGGCATGCAATTTCAGGCCAGAACAGCAGACGGCATGCGTCTTTTTACCGTGACCGGCGTGATGGGCGATATGGTGACGCTCGATGGGAATCATCCGCTCGCCGATCAGACCTTACATTTTGACGTTCAGGTCGTGGGTGTGCGCGAAGCGACGACGGAAGAGTTGGAGCACGGCCATGTGCACGGCGCCGGCGGCCATCATCACTAGTGCCTACAGGAATTTGAACAGCGTCAGCCCTTGCGTCATCGTGAAGGCCTGCAGCGCCGCGCTCAACGTGGTGTTTTGCTGATCGAGGGTGGTAATCGCACTGGCGTAGTCCAGGCCCTGCAGATTGGTAATCGACTGCTTCAATTGAGTTTGCTGACTGGTCGCAACCGATTGCTGCGTCGTGATGGAATTCAGGCGCCCGCCGATGGTGGCGCGCACATTTGAAGTCTGGCTGAGTGCCTGATCGATATTGTTGATCGCGCTGTTGATCGAATTGCTGAGTGCGGCAGAAGAGCCCGGCGTGGTCACGCCGGTTTGCAGCGCTGTGACCAAGTTCTGCACGGTCGTGAACATGCTTTGATTGGCGCTGGGCGCCAGGGTAAAGGAATCGCCTGAGGTGGGCTGCCCGTTCAAGGTCACCTGCACGCCGTTGAAGGCAATCGTACTGCCGTCGGTGTAAGTGCCGGTCGTCACCACCGTCGCGCCTTCGGTCACCTGGTAAGTGCCCGGCGCCGTAAATGTGATCGCGTAGGTGCCGCCGTCATACGCGGCCGGGTTTGACACGGTGGTCGCGCCCACGACGCCGGAACCTGTGTTGCCGGCCGCCGCAGACACCGCGAAAGTGCCATTGCCGGTTTTGATTTGATTGAAGACCGTGTCGCCGTTGTCGCCGTCGGCCACCGTCTGGCCCGCCGCGATCTGCACCTGTCGCTGGCCCTGATCGCCGTTATACGTAGCTCCGGTGGCGCTCAACGTGAAGGGCTGCGTTTGCGCGGCGAAGCCGCCGAAAATATATTCGCCGTTGCCATTGGTCGTATTGGCCAATGACAGCAGGGTATTCTGAATCTGTACAGCCTGTGTCGCGATGGCGCTCAGGTTCGAGTTCGTCAGAATTCCGCTATTGGCCTCGAGGGCCAGGTCGCGCAGGGACTGCAGCTGAGTCTGCACCTGCGACATCGCATTGTCCTCGGTGCTCAAATTCGTCTGTGCGCTGGTCGCATTGGTGCCGAATTGTTGGCTCTGCGCCAGGGCCTGGTTGTAATTGTTCACGCTGCCCGCCGCCACCGGATTCTGCGAGGCGGTGCTGAAGCTCAAACCGCTCGACATCTGATTCGACGTCTGATTGATGCCGGATTCCAGCAAATTGATCGCGGCCAGAAACTGCGTTTGTTCGATACTTTGTGTCACGCGCATTCGCTGTCTCCTTAGGTGAACGTGCCGTTCACTGAATCGATCAAGGTCGTGAACAGGCTGTTGCCCACGGTCAAAGCCTGCGCCGCGGCCTGATAGGCCTGCTGCCATTGCAGCAGGCTCGCCGCCTCCTCATCCAGGTTCACGCCGGTGGTTGACTGCACGCTGCTGAGCGCTTGTGCATTCACCGCGGATTGCGCGGTTTGCGCCGTGTTGATTTGCTGCGCCTGACTGCCCAGGCCGGTGATCAACGCGCTGACGCCGCCGGTAATGCTGGTGGTGCCGTTTTGCAGCACACCGGTGTTTTGCGCATTCGCCGCCAGCAGCGCGTTGCGATTGTCGCCCGTGCCCCCGGCATTGCTCGTCACCGTAAAGGTATCGCCGCCGGCGGGTGCCCCGCTGATCTGCACCTGCCAGCCGTTCGCGGTGATGTTGCCGCCGCTGGTGTAGGTGTTGGGTGCGCCGCCGTTGATGGTGTAGGTGGTCGGACTGGTGAAGGCGATGGTGACGGGCAACAGCAAATTCGCGTTGGTCGAATTGAGCACTGTGCCGGAGCTGATGATGGCCGCGCCGGTATTAGTGCCGGCCGCCGCGGTCTTGACCGCGCCGGCAGCGGCAATTTGCGAAGGATTGGTCAGGACGACTTTGAGGTTCGAGGCCGCCGTCGCCGTGGGTTGAATCAGGAATTGATCGCTGGCCGCAGGGGTTCCCGACAAGACGATTGACACACCATTGGCCGTGTAAGGATTGGCGGCTGTGCCCGCGCCCGTCGGCGTCACGCTCACGCCCGTGGTCGTATCGGTCAGGCTCGGCGTGCCGCCCTGGAACGATAAGATGTAGTTGTCCGCTGTCAGCGCACCCAAACCGTTCGCGTTGACGCTGACGCCGGCGGTAACGGCGTCGGTATTCTTCGAGGATGCCGTGGCCAACGGAGTACCCACGGAAAAGATATTGGCGCCCAAGTTTCCGCTCAAATCCAATCCGTCGCCCTGTTGTGAATTGACGGTCTGACTGAACGCCGTGGCGACTTGGCCCAATTGATTCAATGCCGGGTTGATCACCAGGCTGCGCGCCGACAACAGGCCACCCAAGTCTCCGGAAGTGATGCTGCCGCTGATCACATTGCCGTTGGAGGTGGAAGTCGAGATCTCCAATTGCGAGGCGTTGAACTGATTCGGTATCGTGGTCAATTGGGTGGTTTGATTCTGCAGAACCAAGGGCTGCCCGTTGCCGACGAACACATTCAAGCCGCCGTTAGGATCGGTCGTCGTGGAAACTCCGACCAATTGCGACAGGTTGGACACGAGCTGATCCCGCTGATCCATCAGTTCATTGGGCGGCTGGTTGCCGTCCTGCGCCGTGCCGACGACGATTTGCTTGTTCAAGGTTGAGATCGCCGAGGCGATGGAATTGATCTGTTGCACATCCGCTGTGATGCGCGAGTTTACGTCGGTATTCAGCGAGCCAAGCTGGGAGCTGGCGTTCTGGAAGCTCGCGGCGACGGCCTGCGCCTGGCCGATCAATGCCTGCCGTGATGCGGTGGACGTCGGATTGTTGGCGACATCTGAAAATGCGCCGTAGAAACTCTGCAGCGCGGTGCTCAAGCCCCCCACCGTGGTGCCGAACAGGTTGTCTATTTGGCTGCTGTAATTCTGCAAAGCGTTCAACTGACCGAGGCTGCTCTGCGAGCCGTTCAGCTGGTTGGCGGCAGCCTGGCTGTAGGAGCGGCTGATCCCCGTAACGACGACGCCGGCGCCGACGGTGGCCGCACCGTTCGATTGCGGAATCGCTTCGGTCAGGTTTGCCGATTCTCTGTCATAGCCCGGAGTACTGGCATTGGCAATGTTGTTGCTGGTGACGTTGATCGCGTTTTGAAACGCCTGCAGCGCCGAGATACTGATTCCAAACACATCTGCCACGCTTCTTCTCCAGATTCCGGCCGCCTGATTCGATTCGGCTCCAAGCCAATATCGGCATCAACGGGGGTTTCTATAATGCTGCAACGCGGGTGGCCAAGGCCGACTGCAGGGTCTCGCCGTGCAGGATCTGATTTAACTTATTGGCGTACTCCGGGTCGGTTGCGTAGCCGGATTTGCCCATACTGGCGATGTACCCCTGGGCGCTGCCGCCGGCCGCGATGACGTCCCGATAACGCGGCGAACTCTTCAGTAAGCTCGCGAAATCATTGACGCTTTCCTCGATGGAGTCATACGCCCTGAATGTCGTGCGCCGCGGTGTCGCGACACCGTTGGCAACTTCCATGCTATCCGCGCTCGCCCTCGGCCCGGTCCACTCATCGCCCGCTTTGACGCCAAACATGTTGTTGCTCGATGAGCCATCGGCGTGGCGTGGCATGCGCTGGCCCCACCCAGTCTCGAGTGCTGCCTGCGCCAATATCCCCATCGGGTCCACTTCCAGCGCGGCGGCAATGCGCCGAATCGGCGGCAGCATGCGATGCACGAATTCGGCCGGCGAATGCACGATCGCGGCTTTGGGCGCCCCGGTGACGGGGATCGCCGGTGCCAGGTCGCCCGAGTTCAATTTGACGCCGCCGGCCGCCGACCTTCCCGCCAGCTGGCGCTTGAGCAGGCGCCCTATCCCTAAATCTGAATGCTGGCTGATGCTCAAGGCGACCTGCTTGTCGAACATGTCCTGGTACATGCCCATTTCGTTACTGCCGGTTTCCTCAGAGGCACTGGCGTCGCGCATGCTTTTCAGCATCATCTGCAGAAACAGCGCCTCGACTTGCTGAGCAACCGCGCTCAAGGCCTCCGGCGAATTCGGATCGCGCTTCAGCGCCGCCAAACCATTGAGGTCCGTGTAGGTCGTTGCGCCGGACGTGTCGATCGGTTGGTCGCCAACCGCGGGCATCGCCGAAGAGAGAGGCATCAGGGTCGTCATTTAAATGACCACCAGCTCAGCCTGAAGCGCGCCGGCCTCGCGCAGGGCTTCCAGAATGGCGACAAGGTCGCCTGGGGCGGCGCCGACATCGTTCACTGCGCGCACAATTTGATCCAGTTCGACGCCGGGCTTGAACAAGAACATGCGGTTCGATCCTTGGTCCACCTTGATGGTGGAGTTGTTGAGGACCACGGTCTGTCCCAGCTTGGAGAGTGGATTAGGCTGGCTGACCGTCTGCTCTTCTTTAATAGTCACCGACAACGAGCCATGCGATACGGCGGCAGGCGTCACGATGACATGGCTGCTGATCACGACCGTGCCGGTGCGCGAATTGATGATCACTTTGGCGGACGCGGCGCCGGGCTCGACTTCCAGATTTTCAACCATGGACAGAAACGCCACGCGCTGCGTGATATCGATCGGCGCCCTCACGCGGATGGAAGCGCCGTCCAAGATGGTGGCGATGCCATCGCCCATGCCTTTGTTGACGCTCGCCACGAGGCGAGTCGCCGTGGTGAAATCCGGATCGTTCAAATTCAGCGTGATCGAGTCCCCTTGCGCGAGCTGCGAGGGCACCGCGCGCTCAACCGTCGCGCCATTCGGGATGCGGCCGGAACTAGGCACGTTCACCGTGAGCTTGGATCCGTCAGTACCCTCCACGCCGAAGCCGCTGACGATGAGATTTCCCTGCGCAATCGCATAGATCTGCCCGTCGAGCCCGTGCAGGGGCGTAACCAGCAACGATCCGCCACGAAGACTCTTCGCGTTCGCGATCGAGTTGACGGTGATATCGATTGTTTGTCCGGGCTTGACGAATGCGGGTAGCACCGCGTGTACCGCGACGGCGGCCACATTCTTGAGCTGCGGCGTGACACCGGCCGGGACGGTGACGCCCAGTTGCGCCAACATATTATTGAGAGACTGAATGGTGAACGGCGCCTGGCTGGTCTGATCGCCGGTGCTGTCGAGTCCCACAACCAGCCCGTAGCCGACCAGCTGATTGGTGCGTACGCCCTGTATCTGCGCCATGTCCTTGATGCGCTCCGCCGTCGCCTGCGGCGAAGCCAGCAACACCGACACGAGTGCCGAAAACAACGTGGTGAATATTCTCGAGCGCATGATCAGTACGGTGCGAATACGGAGTTGAAGAACCGGGCCAGCCAGCCCATGCTGTTGGAGCTATTGATGACGCCTTTGCCCGAATAGCTGATGTGAGCATCCGCGACTTTGTCGGAGGTGACTGTGTTGTCGGTCGCAATGTCCGCGCGGCGCACGACACCGGAGACGTGCACGAATTCATCGCCCTGATTGAGCTTCAGGGTCTTGTCGCCCTGCACGACCAGATTGCCGTTGGACTGCACTTCCATCACCGTGACTGTCAGGCTTCCTGCCAGGCTGTTCGCTTGGGTGCTCGAGCCTTCGCCGTCAAAGCTGTCGGCGCCGTTCAAGGTCGTGGTGAAGATCGGGACGCCGCCGGCCGTAATGGTTCTGCCCAGAATGGTGGGGCCGGTATTGTTCACGGCCGTCGTCTTCGCCGTCTTCGTCACCGCGCTCTTGCTCGCGCTGGTTACTTCCGTCAGGCGAATCGTCAACACATCGCCGACGCGGCGTGCCTTGAGATCGGCGAACAATTCTATTTGCTGCCCCTGCTGGTAAATGGCGCCATCGGTGCGCGGCGTCGGCGGCGGCAACACCCGCGCCACCACCGGATCCGGCTTCGGCGGTTTGTGGGGCATGAGGCCGCATGCCGCCAGAGCGCAACACGCCAGCAGTGTGAATAGCCGGATCATGACAAATTGGTCGTCAGGAATTGCAGCATTTGATCGGTGGTGCTGATGGCTTTCGAGTTCATCTCATAGGAGCGCTGGCACTCGATCATGGAAACCAGTTCCGTGACCGAATTGACGTTTGAAGTTTCCAGAGCACCTTGCGCAATCGTGCCCAAGCCGTTGGCGCCTGCCGTGCCCACCTGGGGCGAGCCGCTGGCTGCGGATTCCACCAGCAAGTTATTGCCGCTGGGTTGCAGGCCCTCCTCATTGATGAAGTCGGCCAACTGAATCTGGCCGATTTTGGTTCCAACCGGGTTGGTCGCGGTTGTGGCCGTCACCGTTCCGTCCGACCCGACCGTTACCGACTGCGTGCCCGCGGGGATGTTGATGGCCGGCTGCAACGGAAACCCGCTCGCCGTCACCACGTTGCCTTGGTTGTCCAACGAAAGCGTCCCGTCCCGGGTATAGGCGATGGTGCCGTCGGGCATCGTGATCTGAAAGAATCCTCGCCCGTTCACCGACAAGTCCAGGGCGCCGTTCGTCTGGTTGACGCTGCCCTGGGTGTAGTCCTTTTCGGTGGCGACGATGCGCACACCGGTGCCCAGAGTCAGTCCCGTGGAGAGTTGGGTGTTCTGCGTGCTCTGCGCGCCGACCTGCCGGATATTCTGATACATCAAATCCTGAAATGCGGCGCGGCCCGCTTTGAAACCCGTCGTATTGGTGTTCGCCAGGTTGTTGGCAATCACCGCCATGCGGGTGTTTTGCGCGTCGAGACCGGTTTTTGCGGCCCATAATGCAAGATTCATCGGATAATTCCTTTCGCGTTACGAGGTCAACATCATGCGTTCGGCACTTTGTTCATCTGTGTCGGTTGAGTTGATGCTCTTGATTTGAAATTCGTACAGGCGCTGCAGCTCGATCATGTTGATCAGCGACTGCGCCGCGTTCACATTGCTCGACTCCAGCATTCCGGAGGTCACCGAGACCGAGTCGTCGGTCTTGGCCTTGCCGCCGGTCTTGAGGCGCAGCAGGCCGTCATCGCCTTTTTGCAGAGTCGATGTCGGCGGATTGACGAGCTTGATGCGGTCGACCTGCGTGACGGCGAAGGGCGCGGAGCCCTGCGGCACCACCGACACGGTCCCGTCGCTGCCGATGCTCACCACCGTGGAGGGCGGAATGACCAGCGGTCCGCTTTCGGTCAACACCGGCAAACCGCTGGCAGTCGTGACCGCGCCGGCCGGCGAGACGCGCAAATCACCTGCGCGCGTATAGGCCTCCTGACCATCGGTTCCGCGAACTGCGATGAAGCCCGTGCCGTTCACCGCGACATCAAGGTCGCGTCCCGTGCTCTCCATGGTACCGGCGGAAAAGTCCGTGCCGGCATCTCCGGCGACGGCATTGACGCGCGTCGCGTAACCCGGACCGTAGATCGGCTGGCTGTCGAAGGATACCGAGTCTGCACGAAACCCTATGGTGCTCAGGTTGGCGATGTTGTGGTTGTTGACGGCCTGCGCTTGCATGATTTGCTTCGCGCCCGTCATCGCCACATAGAGACCTCTATCCATGATTCAGTAGTCGCTTAATGGTTGATGGCGATGACGGTTTGCGAGTTCTGATTGGCGGTGGTTATCGCCTGCGCGTTGGCCTGAAAGGCGCGCTGCGCGGTAATCATGTTCACCAGTTCCGTGGTCAAATCCACGTTCGAGCTCTCGAGAGCACCTGATTGGAGGCTGCCGAACCCTGCGGAACTTGCCGTGCCTTCAACCACTGTTCCTGATTGAAAGGTGGCGGCCCAGTTCGTGTTGCCGAGTTGTTTCAAACCACCCGGGTTTGGGAAATTCGCCATCGCGACCTGCCCCAGCTGCGTGGTACGGCCGTTGGTGTAGACGGCCGACACGATGCCCGTAGAGTCGATGGAGACCGTGCTGAGTTGGCCGGTGGCGAATCCGTTCTGGATGATCGAGGTCACGCCGAAATCGCCGCCGAACTGGGTGGTCTGACCGAAATTGAACGACATGTTCATTTGAGCCGCGCCGTCAGTCGGATTAAAGCCATTGAAGGCCAAGGCCCCGCCCACCGGCGTGGTCACAGCGCCTGTATTGGAAAACGCCAAGGGCTGCGCCCCGCCGACCACGGTGCCGCCGACAGTCATGTGGACTTGCCATGCATTCGGCACGGCCGTCTGCACAAAGTAGAACGTCGCGGTTTGCGCAGTGCCGAGCGAATCATAGACCGTGGTCGACGTTGATTGATTGTACGTGGCAGGATTGGTCGCATCGAAAGGCAACGGCGGCGCAGTTGAAGCCGCGGGAAGATTCAAGATTACCGTGCCGGTGCTGGTTGCCAGAGGTGCGCTCTGCGCCGTCTCGAGATTCAGATCGGTCGTCGTTCCCGTGTTGAAGGCGCCGTTCGCGGTGGGCGGATACACTTGCAGCGCCTGTCCTGTGGCATTGACGACATTGCCGTTCAAATCCTGGGTGAATTGGCCGTTGCGCGAATATTCCGTGCCGCTGGCATCCTTCAGCGTGAAGAAGCCGTTGCCGTTGATGGCCAGATCCAGATTCGAGCCCGTCGTGGTGACGTCGCCTTGCGTGAATTGCTGGGCAGTGGCATCGACGCGCACGCCCTGGCCCACCGAAGATTGATTGAGGTTGACCGCACCCGCCGCGTACACGTCGGCGAACTCGGCGCGAGAACTCTTGAAGCCGACCGTGTCGGCGTTTGCGACATTGTTTGACACCACATCCAGATCGGTGCTGGCCGCCGTGAGTCCTGACAATGCAATATTAAAGGCTGACATGTTCTACTCCTGAATAAATTAATTCGAAATTTGCTGGACGCTGCTGAATGGCACACTGCCGACCCCGGATACATTCAGAGTCAGTCCCGTCGATCCGGCGCCCATGCTGACGCTCTCCACCGTGCCATTGACCAGCGTGGTCGCGGCCGTGCTGCCGGACGTGGCGCCCGCGTACTGCGCCGTGAGCGTGTAAGTTCCCGCCGGCGCCTGCGAACCGTTGCCCATGGTTCCATTCCACGAGAAGTTCGCGAGACCCGCAGATTGCGCGCCTAAATTGATTTGACTCACCAAGGCGCCGCTGCTGTCGGAGATGCTGAGCGTCACTTGCGAGGTGGTCTGCGGAACATTGACGGCGCCGGTAACCGTGGCGCCGGCCGCGAGCGTGGCCGTGCTGCTGTTCACCATGGCCTGATGACCCAACAACGAGGACGCTTGCAGCGCCTGATTCGATGTCAGTGAATTCGACAATGTGCTGAAGTTGGTGTTGAGCGAGGTGATGCCCTGAACTTCGCTGAGCTGCGCCAACTGCGTCAAAAAGGTGTTGCTGTCGACCGGACTGGTCGGATCCTGATTTTGCAATTGCGCCAGCATGAGGGTGAGGAAATCCGTTCCCCCAAGCGTTCCGGGGGCGGTGGCGGCACCGGCAGTGCCGCTCGAGCCGGTGCCGTTCCCGGTGCCGGTGGTCGGTGCGCTTCCGGTGGGCGTTCCCGTTCCGGTCGTGGGCAGGTTGGTCCGCGCAGCGGCGTGTGTTCCGTTGATCAACATGGTGCGTTCCTAGGCCTAGTGGCCCATCGAGATCGTTTTGAGCAATAAATCCCGCGCCGTATTGATCGCCTCTACATTGGTCGCAAAGGTTCGATTGGCCGAGATCATGTTCGTCATTTCTTCGATTGAATTGACGTTCGAGCTGAATACATAGCCGTCACTATTCGCCGCCGGATTGTCAGGCTGATAGCGCATCAAGGGAGGTGATGTGCTTTCCACGACTCCGAGCACGCGCACGCCCACGCCGGCATCCTCTTGATCGAAACTGGCGGCGGAATTGTCCATCATGGTTTGAAACACCGGATGCCGCGCACGGTAGACCTTGCTCGGATCGCCGTTGACGCTCTCGGCATTCGCGAGATTGCTGGCGGTGGTGTTCAGCCGAATGGTTTCGGCATTGAGCGCGCTGCCGGCTGTGTTGAATACATTGAATAGAGACATCGGTTTTTCTCCTTACTGAAGCTACTGGCCGTTGATGGCCAGCGTCAGCTCCGCAATCCTGCCGTTAATGAATCCCAGGCTCGCCTGATAGCGCACGTTGTTTTCCGAAAAGGCTGCTTGCTCCACCGGCATTTCCACCGTGTTGCCGTCAAGCGAGGCCTGATACGGGTTGCGGTACATCAGGTCGGCGGAAGGCGTCGTGCCGTCGCTCATGGAGATGTGCGCGCCGTCGGTGACCTGAAGGGGCAGCTGCGCTGCGTCGCTATGGGCCAACACCGCGCTGAAATCGATGTCGCGCGCCTTGTAGTTCGGCGTGTCGGCGTTGGCAAGGTTCGTCGCCAATATTCCGACGCGTTGCCCCTGTAGCAGCAGCGCTTGCTCATGGATTCCAAAAATGTTCTCGAACATGCGATTGACTCCTGTTGGGGAAGCAGTAGCAAGAGGTGTGCCAACCCCAAAAGCCCGCGCCGGGGGTGATTTAGAGGCGACGCCGGTCCCAGACGAGGCCCTGGAGACGGGCGATCCGCCATCCGGGCCGGCCGCCGGCGGCAAGTTTTTGCCGCTGCAGGCGTGTAAGCCGCCGGCGCAGTGGCTTCGGGCGCCACCTCAAGTCCCGCGGATGGCACGACGCTTGCTTACTGGGTTATACCTATGCGAATTGCGCCAATATTTCGTCGCAGTAGATTCATCCGCCGCTGCGCCCTCGCCGCGCTGGCACTCGCGCCGGCCCTGGCGGGAGCGGAAATTTCCGATCCGCAAGAGATCGCCCAGCTCGAGGGACTGGCCAAATCGGAGGCTGCACTACAGTTTCCGAAGCTCACCGATCGGCAGCGTTTCCTGGTCGGGCCTATCGAACCTCATCTGCAATTTGACAAGTGCACTCGGCCGATGCGGCCGGTCGTGGCTTCGCCGCAGCACATGAAGGATCGCATCATGATCGAGCTGCGCTGCCAGGATCCAAAGCCCTGGCACCTCTATGTGCCGGTCAGGATTGTCGGCACCTCGCCCGTCGCGGTCGCGGCGCATGCCATTGTCGCGGGTACCGAAGTCAAGGCGGCCGACCTCAAAATCGAGGAACACGATATCTCGGAACTGCCCTTAGGCTTCTTAGATGATCCGGCCATCGCGGTTGGACTTATTGCGAGCCGACCGATTGCCGGGGGCGCGTATATCACCAATCAGCAGCTCACCGCTCCGAAGGTGGTACAGAGGGGTCAATCCGTGACGCTCCTGGCCGATGCCGGCGGGATCAGCGTGCGTATGGCGGGCCGGGCCTTGAGCGATGGCCTGATGAATCAGAGAGTTAAGGTCCAGAATCTGTCATCTGGCAAGATCGTCGAAGGAATCGCGCGTTCCGAACAAGTCGTGGAAATTATTTTGCAATAACCCTTCAGTGATCCACGTCACAGCCGCTAACTTAAAGTGGCGGGTGGTTTTGGGCGAATTAGTTAAAGTTCATCCAAATCCTGACGATAACAGTGCATGGGCATATCGCTTGCCCCAGGAGATTTCGGTGAGTGACAAAATCAGTGGAATATCAACAGCGGAGCCGGTCGCGAAGCCTACGGGCTCGGGCAGCAGCGTTGTAACTGACAAGTCGCAGGGCGAAGGTTCCGCGGCGGCTGCAACGGCACAGACCGGAGACCATGTCACTCTGACCGACTCTGCGCGCTCCTTGCAAAAGATCGAAGAAGCCGTCGCCAAGACTCCGGTTGTGAATGCAGACAAAGTGGCCGCCGTGAAGCAGGCCATCAGCTCGGGCACTTACAAAATCGACGCGGGTCGAATCGCCGGCAAAATGTTGAAATACGAGAGCGGTCTGAAGTAACCCCATGATTTCAGATGCCCGCCGCCGTCTCGAAGATTTATTGGATCGCGAGATCGAGCTTGCGCGCGTCCTTGAGGCCACGCTGGCCGCGGAGAAGACCGCCCTGACCGGGGATTCGCCCGCAGCGGTCGAAGCAAACGCCGCCGAGAAAATTCGCGTCCTCGAAGCCATCGAAAAACTGGATCAGGAACGCCGTTCGCTATGCGAAAGTCCGACCAGTCCGGGAATTGCGGCGACCGTCGTCGAGCGATGGCGCAGGTTGATGGAACTCATGGCCGGTTGCCGCACCGCAAACGAGGTCAATGGCCACATCATTCATGTGCGCCGCCATCAAATCCGCCAATTGATCGACATTGTGCGCGGCGGGCCCTCGATCACTTATGACCCGCAAGGCAAGACTTTCGCCAAGGCGCTGCGCGCCCTTGCCCGAGCCTAACGTATGCTAGTACTCAGCCGTCGTGCCGATGAATCGATCGTCATACAACCTGCGGATGGCGTCGACGCCAATATGACCATGGCGCAATTGTTCGCCAATGGCCCAATCCAGATCACGCTGCTCGGGGGAACGGGCCGGCGGGTCAAAATGGGTATCGAAGCTCCTGAGCAGCTCGCCATCCGGCGAAAAGACGTCCCCTAGCGCTGGGGTCCCAGGGGCCGATCGGCGACCGCATCGCGGTCGAATTTTACTTATCAGCATTGCGGCTTACATATCTTGAGCCGTTCGCTTCGACCCCTTCGCTATCGTCATGGCGATGTGCATAATGGCATTCCTAAGAACAATTCAACGGAAGAGTCTTACGGATGGAGCGTCGATTGCACACCCGCCACCGCGCACGCACAACTGTGTACGTGGTCATGTCCGGTCGTAAGAGCCGAATCTGCAAAGCCAAAAATCTGAGCGCTAACGGCGTCTTTGTCGAAACAGAAAATCTGGGGCTTCGCAAAGGACAACAAGTGCAGCTGGCCTTCGCGATTAACTTAGGTTTGGTTACGAAAATTCACCGGCGCACGGCAATCGTTGCGCATGTCACCCGCGGCGGCACCGGTCTCATGATGGAGCAGTTCGCGGGGCGTTGAGCTAGGGGCCGGTTCTGGGGGGCCCAGGCCGGGCTTGACACATCCTGTAAACTCGGAGGAATGCCACCCTTCGATCCTCCCCGCTCGGATGCCATCCGCATCCGCGGCGCCCGTCAGAACAATCTCAAAGATCTTGATCTTGACCTGCCCCTGAACGAACTGATCGTCGTTACGGGCGTCAGCGGATCCGGAAAATCCTCCCTGGTGTTCGATACGCTGTATGCCGAGGGCCAGCGCCGTTACGTCGAGACTTTTTCGCCGTACGCGCGCCAATTCCTGGATCGCATGGACAAGCCGCAGGTGGACCGCATCGAAGGCATTCCGCCGTCGATTGCCATCGACCAGACCAACCCGGTGCGGACCTCACGCTCCACCGTCGGCACCATGACCGAACTCAACGACCATTTGAAATTACTGTTCGCCCGTGCCGCAGTGCTGCACTGCCGGGATTGCGGCAAAGCGGTGCGGCGCGACACGCCGGCCAGCGTCCAGGAACACTTGCGCGTGTTGGCGCACGACCAAGGCGATCCAAAACTGCTCCTGACCTTTCCGGTGCCCATCCCGAAGAATTTCACCGAGGCTGAAATCAAGGGATTGCTCGCCGCGCAGGGGTACACACGAATTCATGAGAAGCGCGGCGACACGCTGCAGGTGATTCAAGACCGCTTTCGCTGGTCTTCCGTCGACACCGGGCGCGCCGCAGATGCAATCGAAGCGGCGCTCAAAGTCGGCCAGGGGCGCATCGATGTCTATCAGGAACACGAAGCCGCTGCCGGCAAGCCGGCGGCGCCGTGGCGCTTTTCAACGGGCCTGCATTGCGCCGATTGCGATATCCACTACAAGGACCCCAGTCCCAGCACTTTCAGCTTCAATTCACCCATCGGCGCCTGCGATACCTGCCGCGGCTTCGGCCGCAGCATCGGCGTCGATTACAATCTGGTGATTCCCGACACGGCACTGAGCCTTCGCGAGGGCGCTATCAAGCCCTGGCAGACCGAATCCTACAAGGAATGCCAGACAGATCTCATGCGCTTCGCGCGTAAGCGCGCCATCCCCGTGGACACCGCCTGGCGCGACCTGACCGATGCACAGCGCGCCTGGGTGATCGAGGGCGAAGGCGAATGGACCAAGCATGTTTGGTATGGCGTGCGGCGCTTTTTCGCCTGGCTCGAAACCAAAGCGTACAAAATGCACATTCGGGTGCTGTTGTCGCGTTACCGTTCCTATACCGAATGCGGCGCGTGTGGAGGCGCACGTCTCAAGCCCGAAGCATTGCTATGGCGGGTCGGCCGGCCCGGCGTGAATATCCGGGATTTGATGCTGCTGCCGATCGACGCGAGCCTAAAATTCTTTGCTGCCCTCGAATTGCCGACGCTGCAGGGTGAAGCCACTGAACTCTTGCTGCGAGAGATTCGCGCACGCCTCAAATATCTGACCGATGTGGGCCTGGGCTATCTCAATCTCGACCGCCAGTCGCGGACCTTGTCCGGCGGCGAGGTGCAGCGAATCAACCTCACCACGGCACTGGGGACCTCGCTGGTCAACACCCTGTTCGTACTCGATGAACCCTCGATTGGATTGCACCCACGCGACGTCGAACGCATCGTCGGCGTCATGCATCGCCTGCGCGACGCGGGCAATACCTTGGTCGTGGTTGAACACGATCCCAAGGTGATACAGGCGGCGGATCGGGTGCTCGATATCGGACCTGGGCCGGGAGAGCACGGCGGCGAAATCGTGTTCTACGGACCACTGCGCGATCTAAGCGCCGCCACAGGATCGCTGACCGCCGATTATTTATTTCGCCGCAAGCGCGTGCAGATACCGGCTCTCGCGCCCGCCGCGCCCGTCGCGCCCGCCGCGTCGCGCGGGGTGGCGCAGAAGCGCGGATCCCTGCACCTCGAGGGAGTCGGCGAACACAATCTCAAGAACATCGACGTGGAGATTCCGCTCGGGCGTCTGGTTTGCGTAACCGGCGTCAGCGGCTCGGGCAAATCCACGCTGGTGCACGACGTCCTGTTCCCGGCGCTGCTGCGCGCCAAGGGTAAACCGACGGAAAACCCAGGCCAGCATCGCGGCTTGCGGGGCGCAGACTTGATCGAAGCTGTCGTGATGGTGGATCAGAGCCGCATCGGCCGCACCACGCGCTCGAATCCGGCGAGCTACGTCGGGGCATTCGACGCCGTCCGCGACTTGTTCGCTAAGCTGCCGGAAGCTCGCGAGCGCAAGTACACCGCGGGCACGTTCAGCTTCAATGCCGGCAACGGCCGCTGCCCGGCATGCGGAGGCAATGGATTCGAGCACGTCGAAATGCAATTCCTGTCGGACGTCTATTTGCGCTGTCCGGATTGCGACGGCCGCCGCTACCGGGCCGACGTGCTCGAGGTCAAATTGTCTCGAGGCGAATTCCCTCCTAAGAGCATCGCCGATGTGCTGGATCTAACCGTCTCCGAAGCGCTGGCGTTTTTTTCCGCGGACCAGGAAGTTTGCCTGCGGCTGGCGCCGCTCGCCGAAGTCGGACTCGATTATTTGCGCCTGGGGCAACCTGTTCCGACGCTGTCCGGAGGAGAGGCGCAGCGCCTCAAGCTCGCCGGACATCTGGCGGACAGCGCCGTGCGCTCACAGCCGTCCAAGAAAGGCGCGCGCGCGGTGGGCAATGACGGCGCGAGCCGCGGTTCCTTGTTTCTGTTCGACGAACCGACAACGGGCCTGCATTTCGACGATGTCGCCAAACTGTTGCGCGCCTTTCGACGGCTCATCGATGCTGGGAATTCGCTGCTCGTGATCGAGCACAATCTTGACGTGATCCGTCCCGCCGACTGGGTCATCGACTTAGGGCCGGAGGGCGGTGAGGCCGGCGGACGCATCGTCGGGGTGGGTACGCCGGCCGAGATCACGAGTCTGGTCGCCTCGCACACCGGGCGCGCGCTCATCGAAGAGGACAAAGCGAATTTGACGGTGCGCGACTCAGGCACATCGGCCTATGCGAACGCCGCGGCGCACCGAAGGGGGCCCTCGGCCATCGAGATTCGCGGGGCTCGGGAGCACAATCTCAAGAACGTCGATGTGAACTTAGGCTTGAACAAATTCACGGTCATTACCGGCGTTTCAGGCAGCGGCAAGAGCACGCTGGCTTTCGATATTCTGTTTGCCGAGGGGCAGCGCCGCTATCTTGAATCCTTGAACGCTTACGCGCGGCAGTTTGTGCAGCCTTCGTCGCGCCCCGACGTAGACGCCATTTTCGGCATTCCACCCACCGTGGCGATCGAGCAGCGCACCAGCCGCGGAGGACACAAGAGCACGGTGGCGACCCTCACCGAGATCTATCACTTTCTGCGCCTGCTGTTCGTGAAGCTGGGAGTACAGTACTGCCCCGGGTGCAACGCCCGGATCGAACCGCAATCCGTCGATGCCATTGCGGCGCGCCTCCTTACCGAGTATCGCGGCAAGCGCATTACCATGCTCGCGCCGCTGATCGTCGCGCGCAAGGGCCTGTATACCGCTCTGGCGAAGTGGGCGCGGGGCAAGGGCTTCACGCACCTGCGCGTGGACGGCAGCTTGATCCCGACAAAGAAGTGGCCGCGCCTCGACCGCTTCATTGAGCACAACATCGAATTGCCGGTGGCTACGCTCACGGTCAGCGCATCCGGCGAGGCCGCGCTGCGCGAACAATTGGACGTGGCATTGCAGCACGGACGCGGCGTGGTTCATGTGCGAACGGAATCTTCCACAAAAGCAGATGCGAGCGTTTTCTCGACCAAGCGCGCCTGCCCGAACTGCGGCACCGGCTTCCCGGAACTCGATCCGCGGCTATTTTCGTTCAATTCAAAGCACGGCTGGTGCAAGGGTTGCTTCGGGACCGGCCTGCAATTGCCGCAGTTTGACGCCGAGCAAAGCGGCGAGGAATCGATGTGGCGGGAAGATACCGATGCCCCGGTCGAGGCCTGTCTGCAATGCTCGGGGCAACGCCTGAATGCCGTCGCGCTGCACGTGCTGTTTCGCGGCCGGTCCATCGCGGCGCTCACCGACTTGCCGGTGCAGGAATTCTCCGCTCTGATTTCCAAATTGAAATTGGCCGGCCGGGAGCGCGGCATCGCGCGCGATCTGTTGGCGGAACTCGCCTCGCGCACCACTTTTCTGTGCGATGTCGGCTTGGGGTATTTGCAATTGAATCGCGCCGCGCCCACTTTGTCCGGCGGCGAAGCGCAGCGTATTCGTCTGGCGGCGCAATTGGGATCCAACCTGCAGGGTGTTTGCTACGTACTGGACGAACCGACCATCGGCCTGCACCCGCGCGACAATGTCACCCTGCTCGATACCTTGGATCGGCTGCGCGCCAAAGGAAACACGCTGGTCGTCGTGGAACACGACGAGGACACGATCAGGCGCGCCGATCATGTGATCGATCTCGGCCCCGGCGCAGGAACCCGCGGCGGGCGCTTGGTTGCACAGGGCAGCGCAGCCCAGCTGGCGCAGCTGGGTAATTCGGCAACCGGCCGATGTCTGGCGGCACCGCTGATCCATTCCCGCTCCCGACGGCGCCCGATAGACCGCGAAACGCCCATGATCGAAATCCAGGGCGCGAACCTGCACAATCTTCGCAAGATCGATGCGCGAATTCCACGCGGACGGCTCACGGTGATAACCGGCGTTTCCGGATCGGGCAAATCATCTCTGGCGCGCGATGTGCTGCTCGGCAACTTGAAGCGCCTGTTGGCGCGCCCGAGCCGCGCGGAGCGCGCGCGCAAAACCAACATCGTGCTTCGAGGATGCGATGCCATCACCGGCTGGCAATCGATCAGCCGGGTGCTCGAGGTCGATCAGACCCCGATCGGCAAAACGCCGCGCTCCTGCCCCGCGACTTACATCGGATTCTGGGATTCCATTCGCCGCCTCTACGCGGATGCAACCGAGGCGCGCATCCGTGGCTTCACCGCGAGCCGCTTTTCCTTCAATACCGCGGGCGGCCGCTGCGAAGCTTGCGAGGGTCAAGGCATGCAGCGCATCGAAATGAGTTTCTTGCCCGACGTGCAAGTGCTCTGCGATGTCTGCGGCGGCAAACGCTTCAATCCGGAGACCTTGAGTATCCTGTTCAAAGGCAAGAATATCGGCGAGATACTGGCGATGAGCGTCGAGGACGCGCTGCCGTTCTTCGCGGCGCAGCGCAGCGTGCACCATCCATTGAGCCTGCTCGCCGACGTGGGGTTAGGCTACCTCAGCCTTGGCCAGCCCAGCCCAACCTTGTCTGGCGGAGAAAGCCAGCGCATCAAGCTGGTCACCGAACTCACCAAGGTGCGCACCGATGAGCTCGGACAGGACATCGCGCGCCGCGAAGGACAGCACACGCTTTACGTGCTCGATGAGCCTACGGTCGGTCTGCACATGGCGGATGTGGAAAAGCTGTTGCGCGTACTGCATCGACTGGTCGACACGGGCAATACCTTGGTCGTGATCGAGCACAATCTCGACATCATGGCGGAAGCGGACTGGATCATCGACCTGGGGCCGGAAGGCGGCTCAGGCGGGGGGCAAGTCGTCGCGCAGGGCTCACCCGAGGCCATCGCGCGCAAGCCCGGCAAGAGCCACACCGCAGGAATCTTGAACGAGTTCCTTTTAGAACGGGGCGTAGCTTAAGAACTTCAGGCGCAATCGGCCAATTTGTTGTCGTCTTCAATTTCCGAGTCTTCGGAAAACAATGCGGTATCCGAAGCGATCTGCTTGCCCATGAGGGCGATCTTGTCCCATTCGCCCTCGCCCAGGCGGTCCCGGTCACGCGCGAGCTTTTGTACCACGTCGAGAAATGCCTGGCGATTGGCGGCGGCTGCGGCGTAGTAGGTCTCCAGCAGCTTCATGCGCAAGTCGCGGCGGTCGGGCTCACGTTCAACCGCTTTCTTGAGAACATCGACCAGATTGGTGCGCCGCTCTTTGACGACCGCGCGCTCGTTCAAGACGCTCGGCATGTGCACGTGCTGAGCCGTCAGGTCGAGATCCACCAAGTTGTAATCCAGTTTAGTCGCATCGACATCCACCTTCTCGGTGCCGATCATGACCGTCACAGATTCGTCAGCGGATTCGTTAGCGGATTCGTCGACAGCTGCGGATTCGTCGGCAGTGGCGCCGGCTGCGGCCTGCAACGCGCGCGCATTCAGGCTGACCGTGGCGGCAGGCAGGTTCGCGGTATCGCCGTTCCCCGTAGCGATCTCGGACGCAAGAATCGCGGTCTCGCCGGAAAGATCGAGGGTATCTTCGTATGCTGCCCGCAGTTCATCCTCATTGACAGTGAAAACGTGCTTGGGCCGGGCCGCCACGTCGGTATTCGGGGCCGTGGAGCTTGGTTCGCCAACCTTCGCCTCCGGTTTATCACGCCTCGAGTTCCGCGCCGCACTCAATTCAATCGAATCTTCAAATGCGGGCCGCGGTACGGTGCTTGGCGTTTCGCGCAGTGCCGGTTCCTCGGCAACAACCTTCGCAGCAACCGAAGTTTCGGCCGCTATCGGGACGCTGCCGGCCATGGTCGAGTTGGCCCTGGTCTTCGGCGTCGCGCGGCGACGCAGCTTGAGGAAAATCACGCCGAGAGCGCCCGCCAGTAAGGCTAAGCCTCCGATCAAAGACGTCAACAGCCATTGGCGCGGAGCAGGAGCAGCCGCGACCGGATCGTTGACCGTTTGTTCGGCGTACCTGACTTGGGCCTGCACACCGAGTAATTTGTCGTGCTCGCGCACCAACTGACCTTGTATGTCGTGAAGCCCCTGCTCGAGGGACCGGACGCGCAGGTTGAGCGCCGCTGCTTCCGCCGCGTCACCGGCAATCGGCGTGGCGGCAGGCACAGTCGGGGTGATTCCTTGCACGGGTGCCGGCATTGCTTGCACGGGCGCTCCCATTGCTTTCACCGGCGCGGCCGCGGAGCGCACTTTCTGCGACCCGGGCCGCCAGGCCGCCATCTGTGCATCAATTTCGCGGCCGGCATCTTCCTTGGATATGGTTGAGATGTCCGCCGCCGAAGGAATCCGCAGCACAGCCCCCAGATGCAGGCGATTTATGTTGCCCTCGAATGCGTGCGGATTGGCGCGGAAAATCGCCAACATCGTTTTCTTGAGATCGGAATCGGAACGCGCGCCAACGCGCCAAGCGACTCCACGGAGCGTTGCTTTCGCGCCGATCTTTACATGAGTGGTGGTGCGCGTCGTGTTCGCTGCCGGAGACGCGGTGGCGTCGGAAGAAGCGATCGGACTGGCAGCAACTGCCAAAGTGTTGGTCACCACAGCAGAGGGCGGCGCCGGCAGTGCGAGCGACGCGGGGGGAGCCATCGGCGAATGCACGGCCGCCGCCACTTGCGTCGCGGAGGGGAAGCCGGCTGGATCCAGCAGCAGAGAATACTGACGAATGACTTCGCCGTTGTGCCAGCGAAGATCAACCAACAGATTGACGACTGGCTCGGTGAATGAGTCGGTTGAGCGGATGACCAGCACGGGTTTCCCCTTCACGTCCTGCGCGACCCTGAATGTCGCCGATGCGAGGAAGGCTGGACGTTCGGCGCCGAACCGCAGAAAGGTATCCTTGTTGGCAACCGAGGCGGTCAGGCTGGAGAGTTCTTCCGCCGTTGCGCCGAGGATTTCGATGTCCGCTGCGAGGGGCTCGTTGAGAGCAGAGTTCACATGAATCTCGCCCAACCCCAACGCATTAGCTGCACCCGGCAGCGACAGGGCCATCATCAGGACTAACGGGTTCTGCCCGCGCGACATCTTCTGCTCCAAGGTACTCGATTCACCTCAACGACTTAGGTTTAGGCGCTAATGGTGCAAATGCTATGCGACCGAATCCGCTGTTGATACAAGTGAATGCCAGGACTCCGACGCAGTTCACGCATGTTTTTGCAATGCGGCACACGCACTCACAAAAGCGAGCTATGCGGGGCCCTGGTTTGGTTCCATCAACTCGATTCGATTGCCGAACGGATCGTCGACGTAGATTCGACGGTAGCCCTCGAGAGGCTCGTCTTCCTTCAAGTTGTAGCCCCACGCCTCGAGTTTCTCCTGAAGCATGGGCAAGTCTGTCACCAATAAGGCCACGTGCGCCTTGCGCGCCGGCCGGAAATCGGTCTCCACGCCCAAATGAATTTTCAGATCGCCGCGCTCAAACCAGCATCCGCCGCGTTTCGAAAGATGGGCCGGCTTCGGCGTCTCGCTTATGCCCAAGATGTGCTCGTAGAAATTCCTGGCCAGATCTTCGCCGCCGGCAGGCATCGCCAATTGCACATGTTCGATACGCGTGACTCGCACGCGTAATATTATCCGCGAACCAGCGGCGCAGAGATACTGATGAAAACCATTCTTGTCACCGGCGGCACACGCGGCATCGGCCGCGCCACAGCGCTCAAATGCGCACGCAAAGGCTGGAGCGTCGCGCTCACCTACCTCAGCAACCAGCCCGCGGCCGAGGAAGCCGCCCGCGAAGTTCGCGCTGCCGGCGGCCACGCAATCACTTTGCAGGGCGATGTCGCCGTGGAGACCGATGTCATTTCGATGTTCGGCGCCGCTGAATCGAGGCTCGGCCGACTTGATGGCGTGGTGATCAACGCCGGCATCGTCGCGCCGTCGTTGCAGCTGGCGGACATGGAAAGCGCCCGGCTCAAGCGCATGTTCGATGTCAACGTCTACGGCGCCTACCTCTGTGCTCGGGAAAGCGCTCGCCGCTTGTCGAAGGATCGAGGCGGCGGAGGCGGCGCCATCGTCCTCATTTCATCGGCAGCGAGCCGCCTGGGTTCACCCTTCGAATATGTCGATTACGCGGGGTCAAAAGCCGCCATCGATACCCTGACGATCGGCTTGGCCAAAGAGCTCGGGCAACAAGGAGTGCGCGTCAACGCGGTTCGCCCGGGACTCATCGAGACCGATATTCATGCCAGCGGCGGGCAACCCGACCGCGCGCGGCGTATCGGCGCAACCACGCCTATGGGCCGCGCGGGGCGTCCCGAGGAAGTTGCCGAAGCGATTGTTTGGCTGCTAGACGACGGCGCCTCTTACACGACCGGCGCAATTATCGATGTCGCCGGCGGGCGCTGACGGTTTTCCGCGTCCGGGTTTTCCGCTCGTCCGGGGTTTTTAGCTCATCCAGGACTCAAGGGAATTCGTTTCGGCTTAGGTTGCGCCTTCGTGACTCCGAAATCCGCCGGCAACGGCGGTATGACCTGGTTGGGGTACCAAAACGTCAAGTGGCAGCTCTCGCATACGCCGTCCATGGCCGCGCCGGCGTTCATCATGCCGGTCGGATCTTTCTTGTCGATGGCCGTGAGCATTTGCGCGCCGGACTCGCGCAGCGCTCGGGCGAATTGCACGAAGGTCGCGTGCTGCGCCTCAAAGAGCTTTTGCCCCGCGTCGGCGCTGAGCACCCCGGAGGTACCTTGGTCGAGCACCGGACTGCCGGGAGCCACGAGCGTGCGGCCATCCATGACGAGTAAATTGGTTCCTTCGATTAGCGCAATGGCATGGCGCCGCGCTTCCTGCCATTCCTCATCGGACTTGGGCTGGTGAAACACAGTTCCTTTCGTAGTGGTGGTAATGCTGACCGAATCCCAAAGCGCATCCGCTGACGGATCGATGACCGCATCCATCAGTTCCTGGATGCTGGCCATGATTTGAACCGGTGGGGGCGTCGATGTTGCAGCGGGAGCAGGCGCGGCCACCGGCGCAGGCACGACGGCCGGCACTTCGCTTTTCTGACAGCCGGCCAGTCCCCAGAAAGCGGCGAGACTCGAACAGATCAGCACTGACGGGCTTTTCACCAGAAACCGCTCCTTTGTTCGGGTTGAAACCCCCGACAGCGCGGTAGTCTGAATCGCCGGCGGCGAGAAGGGAAGCGTCTCCTCACTTGCCGGCGGGTACTTCATCCGCCGTCTTCTTGACCGGCTCCTTTAGATGCAAGCCCTCATCCTCGATCAAGCGCCGGCGCACGTACAAAAAGCGAATCGTCTCGTATTCAAAAGGCGAACCGCCAGAATAGTAGCGAAAGTTGATGTTCGCACGCTGGTCAATCGCGTTGACCGTGCCCAAGCCCCACGAGACGTCGCCGCGATACAAGCCCGCGACATTGATGCCGTATTCCGCGCCGTAATCCCCGAGAAAACCGACGCCATCCCGCAGCGTCGAGGGCCCCAACAGCGGGATCACCAGATAAGGTCCGGGATGCATGCCCCACTTGGCGAGCGTTGTCGCAAACCCGGTGGGTGTGCCCGGCAATTTGAGTTTGGTGGCGACATCGAACAGGCCGCCGATGCCGATGGTGCTGTTGATGGCCAAGCGCGAAAGGCTGCGGCAGCCGTACTTGAGCCGCCACTGCAGCGTGTAGTTGATGACGCTGTCGATCTCGGCGAGATTGCCGAAAAAATTATGGATGCCCGCGCGAATCGGCCGCGGCGCACGCCGGTATGTGTCCGCCACCGGCAGAAAAATCGCCTCATCGAAGCGCGCGTTGAATCGGTAGGTAAATCGGTTCAGGCGCTCCCAAGGATCATAGGTGTACATGGGTGGCGCATCGGCCGGCGTCAATAGCGGCGGCGCATCTTGAGCCTCCGCCGCGCTATTGGCTGATTCGGCTGCAACCGCGTCGGCAAAGGCTGCGGCGTTTGCCGCGGCGGCAGCGTTGTCGGCCGCGGGGGTTTGGTCGGGAACTGTGCGGATGGAGAGCACTTGCGAGGCGCAGCCATCGAGCAGCAGCGCGGCGAGAAGACCCGCGAGAACGGCCGCCTTCACTGCGCGCTCCGCGGCCAACTACCTGACAACATGTCGAGCATGTCGGCCACTTGCTGCCGTTCCCCGATTTCGCCCAGATGCCCGCCGTGATCGTAGACGACGATTCTGGGACCGAGCGTTTCTTGCAGCCAGGTGAGTTCGCTTCTGTTTAGGATCAGGTCGTTGCTGGTGGTCTGCGCATAATAATCGCCGTCGTCGCGCAGGACGTCGCTGATGATGTCGAGACGATTGGACGCGATCAAAGAGGCGCTGGTCGCGTCCGGCCGCCGTTTGAGATAATAAGGAGCAAACACCCGCGTGAAATAATCGGCAAACGGCTTTGCGCGCAGATCACGCTGGATACCCTCGAGCGAATCGCTCACCTTCGGCGGATGCGCAGGATCGGTGACCACGCCGGTTTTGGCGTACAAGTCGCCGATAAAGAACATATCGACCAACTGCAGGCGAAATGTCAGCGCGATCGCCGCGGAAAATTCCGCATCCGTCTTCAGCGTCGCGGCGCCGGCGCTGAGCAGAAAATTCTCATCCAGTTCGAGGCGGTCAGAAGCTCGATACAGATTCGCGATTTGCGCATAGAGCCTGCGATAGAGCAGCTCCACAGCTTGGTCGCCCGGGCCAATCGCTGCTGCGAACAGCCTGTCGAGGCGCCCGACGGAGGAGAACAGGCTCACCGGCGGATTGATCATGACGACGCGGTGGATCTTGAGCTTGTGCTCGGTCGCGTCGATCGACTTGACGATGGCCGCGTGCGCTCCCCCCAAGCTGTACCCCACCAGGTCGATGTCGGTGATTCGAACCTTGCGCGGCAAATGCGCGACGATCTCTTGCATGGCGGCGTACAAATCCTTTCCGTCGCGCATCAAGTCGCCCGCGACGCCCGTACTGGACGCCGAAACTATGAACGCCGGAGAGGTGGGGGACGGCATGGTCAGGACGTGGTAGCCCGCACCATAGAGCGCTGCCCGCAGCGTGGAAATTGTCTGGGTGTTACCGTCGCTTCCTGTGCCGGAAATGACGATGGCTAACGGCGCCGGCTTGTCTTGCGCAGAGAGCCACACCCGTAGCTTCGCGTCGAACCAGAGAACCTGCGGCACGGCCAACCGCCACGGCAACTCAGCGTTGATTTCGGACAGCGGCACCTTCGCGGGCAAAGATGCCATGTCTTGCGGCGAGGTGCCGAATACCGTGGCACGAAGACCCGCCGAGTCCGCGAGGCCGATTGCAGGCCCGGCGGGCGACGGTGGTTGGGACGGTAGTTGCGGCGCGCCGGCGGCGGCCGCACTCAGAACCAACGCGAATGGAATCAGTCTCAGGCCGGCGCTCATCGTCATTCGCATTGAGGTTACGATAGCAGCAACGGGGCGCAGTTTCGACGACCGCTGCGCGTAGGACTGGACCTACTCCAATTGGGGCTCAGCGCACACAGCGAGGAATTACTGCATGCTTAGCAAGAGGCGGCACTCTCCACAGTTCGCAGCGCTGCGAACGCTGCTAGAAACGGCCCAGGGCCGCGCATTGCCGCTGCCGCCGAAATTGTCGCGCTTATACGGTGCGTTCCGATTGCCCGTGCCGCGCGCGGGCCTCAATGTATTCAGCAACTTCGTCAGCACTCTAGACGGCGTCGTCTCGCTGCAAGTGAAAGGGCATAGCGGCGGTGGTGATATTAGCGGGTTCAGCGGCCAGGACCGAATGGTGATGGGACTGCTCCGCGCCGCGGCCGACGCGGTCATCGTCGGCTCGGGAACCCTGGCTGCCGATCCGGAACACCTCTGGACTCCGCAAGCAATCTGCCCTGAGCTGGGAGACGATTATCGCCGTCTCGCCCAAGCGATGGACAAACCCCGCGCGGCCCTGAACGTGATCGTGAGCGCCGAGGGAAGAGTCAATCTGCGCCTGCCGGTGTTCGCCTCCGGAAAGGTTGCCGCGATGATCATTACGACGAAGCGAGGCCTTAAACAGCTGCGCAAGCAGCGGGTGCCCGATTCGGTCCAAATCCATACGACGAGGCGCACCTCCGGCGAAATTCCGGCCGCCGTCATTTTGCGAGCGGTGGATCGGGCAATTACTGGTAAGCAAGTGCTGGTCGAAGGCGGCCCCCGGTTGCTGGCCACGTTCTACAAGGAGCGCCTCATCGATGAGCAATTTCTGTCGCTTGCGCCCCAGCTCTCAGGCCGAGAGATCGGCGATGCTCGCTTGGGGCTGGTGATGGGCAAAACATTTGCGCCGCGCGATCCGCGCTGGGGCCGATTGACCGATGCCCGTCAGGGCAGCCGGCTGCTGTTTCTGCGCTATTCTTTTTAGCCGGCAGCCTGAATCTAAGGCGCTTCCGGCGCCGCCGTTTGAAAGGCCGGCAACTCTCGGCACGCGGCATCGATGGACAGAATCCGCGGAAAGGAATTCATATCGACCGAGAAGCGCCGCGCATTGAACACTTGCGGAACCAGACATACGTCCGCCATCGTCGGGGAATTTCCATGGCAAAACCGCCCCGTCGCCGGGTCTCGAACCAGCCATCGTTCCAAGGCGTCGAACCCAACGCCCACCCAGTGCCGATACCACGCATCACGCGTCGGCTTGTCCAAAATCAATTTTTCTTCCAGATAGCGAAGCACGCGCAAATTGTTGAGCGGGTGAATATCGCAGGCGATCGCCTGCGTGAGCGCGCGAACCCTCGCGCGCGCCAGGGGTTCCGCCGGCAGCAGCGGCGGATTCGGATACAGCTCGTCGAGATATTCGATTATGGCCACCGACTGCGTCAGCACGACGCCATCGTCGAACTCGAGCGCGGGAACGAATCCCTGGACATTGATCTGCAGAAATTCCGACAGGCGGTGCTCGCCGGAGCGCAAGCTCTTGATGATCGACGTGTACTCGAGATTCTTGAGTGCCATGGCTATTCGCACCCTGTACGAAGCTGAACTCAAGCCGTAGCCATAGAGAATCATTGATGAGAGTATATAAGATCGATTCCGACACCAACGGGACTTTATTATGCTTAAAAACAGCCTCCTGGCATTTGCTCTGTGCGGCATCGTCGCGGCCGGCACTTGCATGGCGCACGCGAAACTGCAGAGCTCCTCACCGGCAAATAATGCTCATTTGACCGAGGCGCCGAAAACGCTGACGCTCCAATTCAGCGAAGCCGCTCAGCTCGCGGTGTTGAAACTGGTCCGGGACGGCAAAGAAGTTCCGGTGCCGCTCGACAAGAGCGCGAAGGCAGGCCAATCATTTACGCTGACGCTGCCGGCACTTTCGCCCGGCAATTACACGGTGCAATGGAGCGCGGTGGCTGCGGATGATGGTCACGTCACGAAAGGCTCCTTTGTATTCTCGATCGGCGCGTAACCGCACTGCCGACCGGAGTTTCAAATGGAGATCAGTGGCTGGGACGTCGCGGCGGTGTTCGCGAAGGCGGTCACGTATGCGGCGACGCTCGGGGCGGCCGGCGCGGTTTTTTTCGCAGTCTATTGCGGCGTGCTGCTGCGCGACCCGCAACGCGGCCTGATCCGCCGGCTGATCGGTATCCTGGTCGCGATAGCGGCGGCCACCAGCATTTTGCGCATCCTGCTGCTCGCCGGTTCGATGAGCGGTGAAATGGCCGGCATGTTCGACAGCTCCTTCGCAAGCATGATTCTGGGGGCGGGAGAAGGACGGGCGAGCGGCGTACGGATTGTCGGACTGGCGCTCATTCTTTTTGCGTTGTCCAAGAACCCCGTCTATCGCGGGCCCGCGACTGCGGGCGCAATCGTCGCAGCGACATCATTTGCGTGGGTGGGACACATCCATGGGTTGGTGCCGAACACCGCGCCCAGTTTGCTGCTATGTCTGCATCTCTTGTGCGGAGCATTTTGGCTGGGAGCGCTGCCGCCGCTATTGATCATCGCGGCAGGCGCCAATCAGCCGCAAATCGCCGCGGCCGCCGCGCGCTTCGGGAAACTAGCCCTGAGAGTCGTGGCAGTGCTGCTGGCCGCCGGGTTGAGCCTGCTGCTCATGTTGATCGGCAGCGCCGCGCAATTTTGGAGCAGCGATTACGGAAGAATGATGGCAATCAAACTGCTGGCGATCGCCGCTCTTTTAGGCCTTGCCGCCTGGAATAAGCTGGTATTGACGCCCCGTCTTTTGCGGGGCGATCCACGGGCAGTAGGTTTATTTCGACGTTCTGTGCTGGCGGAGATGAGTGTCGGTGCCCTGATTTTATTGACCACCGCTGCCTTCACCACTTTCACCGGACCGCCTTGAGCATCTCACTTACACGCGGTGGTACATAGTTCTACGGCGGTAGTACGTAGTCGACGTAGACGCTTCCCGGCGCACCCGAAACACAGGCCTCCACTTCGAATGCGGAGCGTATCAAGGCAGGCGTCAAGGTTGCCTGCGTCGCCCCATCGCCGGCGACCCGGCCATTTGCCAACGCGAAGATGCGACTGGCAAAGCGGCCCGCGAGGGTCAGGTCATGAATGGAAGCGATCACCAATTTGCCGCCTCGGGCCAGCAACTGCAGGCGGCGCGCGGTATCGAGCGCGTGCTTGGGATCGAGGCCGGCAATCGGTTCATCGACGATCAACACGTCCGGATCCGCGACCAATGCGCGCGCGAGCATGGCGCGGGCGAGTTCGCCGCCGGAAAGCGTGGTTGCAGGTTGTTCGCGGTGATCGAGCAAGTCGCACGCTTGCAACGCTTGGGTGATCTTCGGAGCGAAGCTTGCAGGCAAACTACCGAGTGCCGGCAAGGTGGGGGTCAACCCCAAGGCAACCAGCCTTTCAACTGATATCGGCCATTCGCAGCGAGGGTTTTGCGGCAAATAGGCGCGTCGACGCGCCAACTGCATGCCGGAGAGCGCGCGAATGGAAACGCCGTCGAGCGTGACGATGCCTGAATCCGGCGTAAGCAACCCAGCCAATACCGTCAGCAGCGTCGACTTGCCGGCTCCGTTCGCACCGATAACGGCAACAAAATCACCCGACTCGGCATGCAACGAAACGGCATCGAGAATCGCGCGAGAGCCGCGCCGAACACAAATCTTGGATGCATCGAGTACGCTCATGAGCCGCTTTGCACCGCTCGCAAGAGGCTCGATCGCAGCGCCGCCGCGGCATCGGCGCTTTCGACGACTCCGCAACTATAGAGCGCGCCCGGATAGGTGACGGTTCGGCCGGAATAGAGCTTGCGGATCAGGGGATGTAGCGCCATCTCCGTGTTCAGTCCCGGCGTATCGGTGATGTCGCTGGAGTAGGCCAGCACGTCCGGGTGCGCCGCGATTAATTGCTCGACCTCGAAAGAGGTGTAGGCCCCGCCGTCCAGCGAGGCTGCGATATTGACCCCGCCGGCCGCGGTCAAAATGGCGTCGAACAAAGTGCCTTTGCCGGGAATGGATCTGCCCTCCCCCCAAGCTGCCACGCGAATGATTTGCGGTGGCTTCGAGGCGGCCAACTCCTGCAAGGTCGAGTCCATTTTTGCAATCAGCGATTCGCCCACGGCGTCTCGCCGCAGCGCATGGGCCACCAGCCTCGTCACCGCGCGGATCTCATCGAAGTCCGCCGCCGGCGGTACTTCGAGCAATGGCCGGCGCAACTTTTTCAGCAATGATCGCGCCGCCGGTGTGGTATAGGTTCCCGCCAGCACCAAGTCCGGTTTTTCCGCGAGCACTTCCTCGACCGTACCCCAATTGATCCGCACTTTCGCGGCCTGCGGCCACTGATAAGAATTGCTGCGATCGCGCGAGTAGTAGCTGACCGAGGCGATGCGTTCCGGCGGCAACAATTCGAGCAGAAGATCGTCGGTGCACATGCTGAGCGACATAACATGCTGCGGCCCATCTGCGGCCGGTGCGCGGCCCGCAGTGCATAGCAGTGCCAGCGCCAGCGCAAATGCCGGCGCCGGCGTCGGCGCCGGCGGCGCACCGCGTGTTATCGGCCGTGTCCCGATCAAGGTTTCATCCGAACTTGCTGAAATCCGGCGGTCGTCGTTCGGAAAATGCCGTGAAGGCTTCCTTGAACTCCGCGGATTTGAGCTGCCGAATGAAGTGCCCCGATTCTTGGCTCATGCGTGCCAATAGAAGGGTTTCGTCGCGCATCAAAGATTTGGTCGCGACCACCGAGGCTGGTGCGCGCGACGCGATCGCGATCGCAGTTGCCCGGGCAACGGAATGCAGGTCGGCCGCCGGCACGGCGCGGTTCGCGATCCCCCAATTCACCGCCTTTTCGGCGCTCACCGGTTCGCCGAGCACGAACATCTCGAATGCGCGGGCATGCCCGATGCGCAGCGGCATCAGCAAGCTCGAGCCTGCCTCCGGAACCAGCGCGAGATTGACAAACGGGGCGATCAGCGAGGCGTCCTCTGAAAGATAGACCATGTCGCAATGCAGGAGCATCGTGACGCCGACGCCGACTGCGCGGCCATTGACGGCTGCAACGATCGGCGTGCGCGCTTTGGCGAGCGCGGGAAGCAGCGGATTGGCATCCTCCGGCTTTGGCGCTGAAGTCGAACTGCCCACAGCCGCAAAATCAGCGAGATCATTTCCCGCGGTGAACATGTCGCCGTGGGCCTTGATCAGAATGCAGCGGATGCCAGGATCGCCATCCGCCGCGGCGATTTCAGTCGCCAGGGTCTTGTACATGGCTCGGGTCAGCGCATTTTTCTTATCCGGCCGGTTGAGCGTGAGTATCAAGAGCTTTTCGGACTTCTCCACCAGAACATGTTCTGTCACAAGAATTCTCCTTCGCGAATTTTTTAGGGCGCCGTCTTGCGTAGCCGTACGACAAGCCAAAAGAAAAAAGGCGTTCCAATCAAGCTCGTCAGTACGCCGAGCTTCAGGTCCGTGCCGACGTGAATCAAGCGCGTTGCGATATCCGCCACGAGCAGCAACAGCGCTCCGGACAATGCGGCAGGAAACAGGATGCGGCTCGGTTGATGACCAAGGAGCGGCCGCACCAGGTGAGGCGCGATCAGTCCTATAAACCCGACGACTCCTGTCACCGCAGTAGCCGCGCCGATCGCCAATGCCGTGCCGAATACCGCCAAAAAATATAGCCGTCCGATATTGATGCCCAAGCTCATGGCCTGCGCCTCGCCCAACGTCAGGGCATCGACTCCCCGGGCAGTGAACAGGAGCATAGCGCAACCCAATAGGATGAACGGCGTCACCAGAAATACATGGTCCCAGCTGCGGTCCGCGAGCGATCCCATCAGCCAGGTCATGATTTCGTACGCGGCATAGGGGTTGGGTGCGAGATTGAGCGCCAGCGCGATTCCTGCCGCCGCGAGCGCTGACACGGCAGCTCCGGCGAGCACCAAGGTTATCGTTCCGCCGCCGCGACCCAATGCAAAAGTCAAAACGCTGGCTAGCAACGCGCCGACCAAGCCGAGCAGCGGAGCCGCGCTCGCGAAATGCGTCGCGAAGCCAAAGTAAACGGCGATCACGGCGCCGAGCGCAGCGCCCGCCGAAACCCCCAACAAGCCGGGCTCCGCCAAGGGGTTGCGCGTCACCCCTTGCAGAACAGCGCCCGAAATACCCAAAGCGCCCCCAACCTCGAGGGCGAGCACGGCACGGGGCAGGCGCAACTGCGTGACAATGGCGGCAGCGAGATTGGAATCCTTGGACCCGTGGTCCAAGGACCACAAGCCATTCCAGACCTCTCCCACGGGCAGCCAGACGCGACCCGCGAGAAGCGAGACCACGAACACCGCGGCGAGCAGCAGCAGGAGTACGACGCTGATTATCCAGTCCTTCTGCATATTAGGCGTAGCTTCTGCTGACAAACCAGAACACACCGAGTGCCACGAGAAACGCCGAGGCGACATCAACGACGATGGGCCGCGGCAATGCCAGCTGCAAGCGCTTCAATCCAAGAACCAGCAAAGTCGCACCGACCACGAGCGCCAACTGGCCCACTTCGACTCCGAGATTGAAACCCACCAGCAGTTCGGCCAGGCGTTGGGTAGGCAGCTGCAATTCCAGCAAGTCAGCGGCAAAGCCAAAGCCATGTATCAGTCCAAACACCAAGGTGACCAGTATCCTCAATCGGCCGGCGTCGCGTATGTTGCCCGAAATCAAAAGGTAGTTCGCCGTGAACAATCCGGCGCCGAGCAACAACAGACTCGGCAGTCCGCCGAATCCCAGAATCTGAAACAAGGCCATCAGCGAGAGGCACGCACCCACGCCCAAAGCCACCATTTTCGGCTGCCGGGTTTGAACCACGATGTTTTCCGCGCCGATCAATGCGATGGTCAGCGCTACCAGTGCATCGATATATTCGGCGTGCGGCCTCAATATGCCGGTGACCGCCAACGCCAGCGTCAAGCTGTGTCCTATCGTGAAACCGGTCACGACGAACACCAGATCGCGAAGACGGCGCGAGATCAGCACCAGACCCAGGAGAAATGACATATGGTCGACGCCGGTGAAGATGTGCATCATCCCCATGCGGATGAACTCGAAGAAGCTGGCATTCTTGAGGCGGCCGCCCTCGCCGCCCGTCACGTCGATGGTTTGGTGCTCATTCGTTATGAGTTGCTCGGTAAATTCACCAGTCGCCGCGTTTTGCACCTGCGCAAAGTTGGTGTGGCTCGAGACCAAATCGAAGAAAGCGCCCGAATGGATTTGCAGGTTTGAGGCTGCATCGCACTTGAAGGTGAAGTCGAACTTACTGAAGCCCGCGAGAGCCGATAAAATCTCCACAGGCGGCACCAGCGCACAGCGCTTGCCCTCCGCGACCGCGTAGGTCTTTTGCGTCAAATAGTCTCGCAGGCGTTCCGGCGTGACGGGGCTTGCCTCGCTGCCCAACCGTTTCGCCTCTATATCGGGAATTGTGACCACGACATCCACGATGCGCCCGTTGATTTCCCAAACCGAATGGGACTGGCTGCGGACATGAGCATGGGCGGGCGCGCCGGCCCATGCGCCGCAAGTTATCAGCATGAGGACCGCAAGACGCTTCAACGCAAGTCGTCCGCGATCAGCACATTCGCGCGCTTGCGAAGAAATGACTCACCGCTCAATTTCAGTTTATCGACCGCCTGATTGCGATAGTCGCTCAAGACCTGCCCGCGCGCCGCGACAAAGTCGAACGGAACCGGGTGTTTGTTTTGTTCCATGTAAAGCACGTGTATTCCGTCGGGCAGCGGGATTGGCTTCGAAACCATGCCGTCACCCAAGTCGCGGGCGGCCGCGAACAGCTCGTCGCCCAGATGAATCTTGACGGCGAAGTAGAATTCTTCGCCCTTGGTCTTGCCGGAGTCGCGGCCGTTGACCAGATCCTTGACCCGCATGACGCCTTCGCTGACGTAGCGATCCTGATGGGTCTCAAAAAATTGGCGCAACGCCGCCTCGCTGGGCTGCGAAGTAATCGCGTTCTCGGCAATTTCCAGCTCCACCGCGTTGACCAGCGCGCTGCGCACGTCAGGGTCGGCAGAAGCAACGTCCAGTTCCTTGCCTCGCTGCACGAACAGCTCTTCGCGGATCATGTCATCCAAAACCTTATGGCGCTGCTCCTGGGTAGCATGGCTCAAATCGACGCCGTACAAAGTCTGCAGGAGTGCCAGGTAATCGGCGCGCGATACCGGCTGCTGATTCACCAGAGCGACATCCTCGGCAGGAACAATCAAATTCGACGCACTGCGCGCGGTAAAAAGAGAATACCCAGCCAATACCAGACCGATCAGCACACCTGCCGCCATGAGGACAAAGGATCGGGGATTGCTTATCTGCGACGGATCGCGCCAGGACGCGCGTTCGGGTTTTTGCTCAATTGCCATGTTGAATCGCACCGGGGTGTGAAATTGAAAAAACATAGAGAGCCAGCTCACGGATGCTCGCGGCGCTGGCGCGGTTGATCCATGCGGGGCATACGCCCTGACGGCCATAGGCGATGGACATTTGCAGCGCATCGCGGCTGCCATCGCCGTAGAGCGTGATCGCATCGCTGAGATTCGGCGCGCCAATCGCCGAGTCGCCCTTCGCATCGATTGAATGGCAGTCGTAGCAGCCGCCATGCCCTGCGAACAGGCCTGCGCCTCGCGATACCGCGGCTGCATCCGCCTGTCGGCCCTGCTGGCGCATGAGAAATTCGATCACGTCGTCGATTTCGCCCGGACTCAAAGGCTGGATGTTCTTGTCGGCGGGATTCGGCTCCGGGCGCGCATAGGCGGGCATGATGGCGAGACTCCACGCCTTCGGATTGCGCGAACGAATCCCGTAGTCAATCACCCTTTCGATCTCCGCGGCACGACCGGTGCCATACAGCCAATCATCGTCGGTCAGGTTCGGGACGCCTCTGGCCGGATCGCCCGATCCCCAAGCGCCGTGACAGACCGCACAGCGTGCTTCGAAAAGCGGTTTGCCGCGACGGACGGCAAATTGCAGCAACATCGCATTCGCGGGCAACGCATCCGGATCGGCACGCAGCAGTTGCCGCGCGGCATAGCTATCCGCCACGAAAACAGCCGCAACCAGCAATGACCCCATGATCAGGACGTAGAGAAAGCGCATCACGCCATGATAGCGCTTAGGCCGCCCCGCCATCGGGTGCAACGCGCGCTGCGTGGTATATAGGCGGCATGGCTCGCTCGATCTTGTTGTTGCATCGCTATTTGGGAATCGCCGTCGGCGCGTTGATGGTGATGTGGTGCCTGTCCGGCATCGTCATGATGTACGTGAGCTACCCTGCTTTGGGCGAAGGCGTTCGTCTCGAGCATCTGCAACCGATTGCGTGGCGTGACTGCTGCAAAGTTGCTGATGCGATTCGCGCTGACTTTGACCTCGAGCGCATCTGGATCGAGATGTTGGACGGTAGACCGGTCTTGTTTTCGGGCGAGGAGTCGCGTCCCATTGATCTCACCACGGGCTCACGGGTGGAGGAAATTTCCGCCGCTCAAGCTGCTGCAGTTGCCAAAAGCTATGCGGCGAGCGGTTCGCCGGCGACACCCCGCCTGCTCGGCCTGATCGACCGCGATCAGTGGACGGTCTCAGGGGACTTCAATTCAGCGCGTCCGCTATATCACTTTGCGTTGGCTGACGCGGCGGGCACCGAATTGTACGTCTCCAGCCGCAACGGGCGCGCAGCGCAAATGACGACCGCTAGAGAACGGTTCTGGAGTTGGCTCGGCGCGGTTCCGCATTGGCTGTACTTCACCGAGTTGCGGCAGCATCCAAAAATTTGGAGCCGGGTGGTGATCTATACGTCGCTGCTCGGCTGCTTCCTTGCCGGCATCGGCATCTATCTCGGCATTTGCCGGCTTCGGGCACGGCCTGCGGGGCGCTGGTCGCCTTATGTCGGATTCAATTTGTGGCACCACATCGCGGGACTGGTTTTCGGCGTCTTCGCGCTGACCTGGGTGCTCAGCGGGCTGCTGTCCATGAACCCCTGGGGGTGGCTGCAGGGCGCCGGCGCGCAAGCCGAGAGCACGGCAATTGAGGGCGCGCCGGGGTCCTCGGCAGCGGGACTCGACGTCGTGCTGCAAAACCTTGTGAGCGCTCACCCAGCCGCCGTATCGCTGAAAGCGGCGCCCCTCAACGACGAACTCTATTTTGTCGCCAGCCGCGCGAGTGGCGAGCGTCTCCGGCTCAACAAGCGTGGCGCTCCGGCACCCCTCGGCGGCCCAGAATTGAAATTCCTGGCCCATGCCCTAGGCAGCGGCGCAACGCCGAGCGTGCCCGAACTCCTGACGCAAGAGGATGACTATTATTTCAGTCACCACCGAGAACTCGCCGTGCTGCCGGTGTATCGGTTGGTGCTGGCATCGGGGACGCGCTACTACTTGGATTCCGTGTCCGGCATGCTGGTGGCAAAACTGGACGCAGGTCGCCGCGCCTACCGGTGGTTGCACGAAGGCTTGCACCGTCTGGATTTCGCCGACGGCCTAAGAGCCCGCCCCCAATGGGACCTGATCATGCTGCTGTTGATGTCGGGGGTGACGGTGCTATGTGCAACCGGTGCGTACCTCGGCTACCGCCGTTTGACGCGCTTGGGCGTCAAGTCGTGAATCCGATCCAACGTCCCGCCGCGACAATGGTGGCCCACAACAGCAACGACGCACCGCCGGCAAGCTTGGCCGCACGAGGCGGTCGACCGCGATCCCAGGCTTCAAGGTGGCGCGTGCCCAACCAATGAAACATCGCCATGTTGATGCCGGCCAACAGCAAGCAGGCCATTTTCAAGCGGAATGGAATGTTGCTGTAGTAAGTAAGCGCCTTGGATGAAAACATCAACATGCCAGCGAGCGCAGCAACGGCGAAGGCCGCCCAAGTCCAGGGCAGCATCTCGGAAGCGACCTGACTGAAGGGGCGTTCCTTGTTGGCGAACCCTAAGAGCCGCAGATCGACGGTCATGATCGTGCCGACAACCAACACCAGCGCGAATACATGCACCGTCTCGATGGTCGGAAACATCCAGTCCGACTCGCGAATCTGCGTCGGCAGCGGCAGATCCTGCAGCCGCGTCAGGGCTTGTTCCAGAGCCATCGCTTAGTGCGTCACGAGATAATGATCAGACATACGCGATCCAGCGCCCCGCAGTCACAATACCCGCGCCGATGATCACTGCGGCGATTCCGATTGCGCGTGCGGCGAGCCGCCGCGTCCTGGATTCCGTCCAGTACTCCGGACTACGCCGCAGGCGAACTTGCACCACCAGCAATATTCCGGCAAGCGCCATGACCATCAACATTTTCACGCGAAAAGCCCAATTGAGCAGCTCGCGCGCAGGCTCCGTGATGGTGAGCAGAATGCCCGTGCCCAGCAGCACGCACAGGGTTATCCAGACCCAAGGCGTCGATTTGGCAACCAGAGTTGCGAGCGGTTGCCCGCGCCGCGTGAGTCCGATGAGCCTGAAACTCACGACGTAAACGGAAGTCAGGAGAATTGCGATCGAGATGATGTGGACGGTCTGCACGGTGGGGACAAACCAGTTGGCCGATTGAAACGCGACGCTGACGTTCGTACCCGACAGCCAATCACAGAACTCTTTGATCACGAGCCACCCTGAATCCTACGGAACTCCTACTTTGCAGGGTGCGCATCATCCAGGCAAGGGTTCGCATAAAGTATAGTCAGCAGATGCGCTTCGGACCTTCGCAAAAACCTGCGGCGATGATCGTGTGGCTCGGGCTCGCGCTGCTCGTGGCATGGTGCATTGGCATGTTCGGCCGCGGCTATTGGACCCCGGACGAGCCGCGTGAAGCGGACATCGCCTGGCGCATGAGCTGGCAGGCCGACAAAGCGGTTCCCCTGTTGGCGGGCGAGCCGTTCTGTGAGAAGCCGCCTTTAACTTATTGGCTAGCGGCCGTGCCCATCGGGCTTCTGGGTGAGCGGGCATGGATCGCGCGGCTGCCCAATTTGCTCTACGCGCTGATCACGGCGCTAGGCGTCGGCTTGCTCGCCACCCGCAGCGCCGGACGATTCGCGGGCCTCGTGGCTGCGGCATGCATGAGCACTTTCCTGCTGTCGTACCAAGTCGCCATATGGCTGGCGACCGATGCGCCGCTGCTTGCGAGTGTCTCGGTCGCACTGCTCGGCGCCTACGTCGGCTTCTATGCGACCGCCGGCAAGGAGCGCCTGCGTGGCTATCTTTTGATGCATGCGGCGTTGGCAGCGGGATTTCTGTCCAAGAGCGCGGTCGCCTGGATGGTGCCGGCCATGGCGATTCTGACCTTGAGCATCTGGGAGAGACGTTGGCGCGAGCTGCTTCGCTGGGAATTGTATGCAGGCTTGCTGCTTCAAGCTGCGATCATTCTTCCCTGGGTCTGGTTCGTATACCGCGGCGATGACGGACCGCAACACTTGAAGACATTCTTTTGGAATAATTTGGTCGGCCGCTTCGCGGCAGTCGATGCACCACCGGATTTGCAGTACGCGGCCGCGCATCGAAATTCGCCCGGTAAATACCTGATCGAGCTGCCCATGTATTTGTTTCCCTGGACCTTGCTCGTCATCGCCGCGGCGCGGCGTGCCTGGCGGCAGCGGCAGAACTCGCGGCACGACAATCGCGCGGTGCGTTTCGCCGTTGCCGCCTCGTTGCCGCCGCTCATCCTGCTGTCCCTGGCGGCAACGGCGCGCAATATTTACTTGGCGCCCGCGCTGCCCGGAGTCGCGCTGCTCATCGCATGGTGGGCGCGCGAGATCCTGCCGGGTCCCGATCGTTGGGACGTCCGTGCGCTGCGCGCCACGGCGGCGCTGCTGCTGCTTGGCGTCGTGGTATGTGCCGCCGCGTTCATTCTGGTCGCGGCCGATTCCTCGAGCGGTATTTCCCGGCACTGGACCTTTGTTGCGATCGCAGGCCTAGGATTGCTGGCCGCAGCTTTTTTATCCGCCCGCGCATGGGCCGCTGCCGCCGATCACGTCGTATATTCTCAGTGGGCCCTGCTCCTTGCCTACTGCGCACTGCTCATAGGGCCTGCTTCGCAGCTTTATCGCCAAGTAGACACCTGGCAGGACCTTGCGACGATCGGCCACGCAGTCGAGCGCGGCGCCCTTGGAAGACCGCTGATATTGCTTGCCCCCGACGAGACGACCCGCGCAGTCATCGACATGTACGCACGCACCGCCGTCGGCAGCATTCCGGGGCCTTTGGATGCCGCCGGCATCGAACGCGTGCGCACCGCCGCCGCTGCGGCGGCGCCCGACAGCCTTTTCCTGGTGCAGCTTCCGAAGCTTGCGCAGCCGGGGCTGCCGTGGCGCGCGAGGCCGCAGGAAACTGCTCTGCCGGCTTGGATCGAAGCGGCGAACCTGCAGCCGATCGAAACCTACTCCGTGCCCTACGGGCGACGCTACGCGCTGCTTCGGTTCAGGCGCTAGCGAGGCTGCGGTATAAGGAATCGTATTCTTTGATCTGTCGAGTCCACGAGAAATCTTTGGCCATGGCATTTTGCGTCAGCGGCAACCAGCAACGCGGATCGGCGTACCAGTCGAGTACGGTGTTGATAGCCCAACGCACGGCAGGTGCGTCGTAGTCGTTGAACACGCAGCCGGTGCCCCGGCCCGTGCTCGGATCGAAATGCTGCACGGAATCCGCGAGGCCCCCGGTATTGCGCACAATGGGAATGGTCCCGTAGCGCAGGCTGTACATTTGATTCAGGCCGCATGGCTCATAACGAGAGGGCATCAGGAAAATATCGCTGCCGGCTTCGATCAAATGCGCGAGCGGCTCATCGAACCCTGAGCTGTAGCTCACGCGGTCGGGAAAGCGCTGCGCCAGGCTCGCGAAGAATTCTGCATAGTTCGCATCCCCGCTGCCGAGCACGGCCAGTCCGAAATCGCGCGCCTGAAGGAGGCCCGGAAGAGAATCAAACAACAAGTCGATCCCCTTCTGCTCCGCCAGCCGTGTCACCATGCCGATCAGGGGCTGTGTGGTCGAGAGCTTCAGCTGCAGTGTCGCAATCAGCATTTCCTTGTTGATGAGCTTGCCGCGCAAATCCTGAGGCGCAAAATGCGCACTCAGGTGCGGATCGTAGCGGGGGTCCCATTCCTGATAGTCGACGCCATTCAATATCCCCGTAATCCGATCGGCGCGCTCACGCAAGGCGTCTTGCAAGCCCATGCCTAGGGGTGCATCGCAAATTTCGCGCGCATAGGTCGGGCTGACGGTGCTGACGCCGTCCGCATACTTGACTCCCGTCTTGAGCGGGTTGATGACGCCGCGCACGATGTCGGCCTGATCCAGCATGAACCATGCCGCATCCAAGCCCAGATCCCCCGCCGCCGTACTCGGCATGATGCCCTGATATCCTATGTTATGAATCGTCAAGAGCGACTTGGCCCGCGCCAGCAACGGGTCGCCGCGACAGAGCGTCTTCAGGTACAGCGGCAAGAATGCCGTGTGCCAGTCATTACAGTGAAATATATCTGGACCGAATCCCAAGCGCCGGCAGCTCTCCAGCGTCGCCCGGATAAACAGCAAAAAACGGCGATGCTCATCGGCATCGGTGGTATATAAGGCGCCGCGGTCAAACAGCGTCGGGCAATCAATGAAATACATTGGGACATCGCTGTTCGGGTAGGTCTCGGTCAGCAGCGAAAACCAATATTCCGTATCGCCGATGATGAGCGACACGCGCTGGGCACCGCGCACCGGCTTTAGGGTCGGATGGTCGGTGCGGACGATGGCATAAAGCGGCATGAAGGCGCGAACCGTGTGCCCGATGGCGCCCAAATTGCGCACCAACGCGCCGGCGACATCCGCCAAACCGCCGGTTTTCGCGTACGGGACGAACTCCGAACTCAAAATACACAGCTTCAACGGCGTCATGAATCGGAGTCTAACAAACACCGCCAACGCCTGAGAGAAACCTGGTGCAGGCGCCGTCTGAGTGTGTCAGGCTTCGCTAAATGCGACACGCTGCCCGCAACAACACCGGACGTTACGTCAGCCGTTTGACCAGCGGAACCCTCGCGGTAATCATGGCGGGAGGCCGTGGCGAACGCCTCAAGGCTCTCACGCAGCATCGCTGCAAACCAGCTACGCCGTTCGGCGGAAAGTTCCGCATCATCGATTTCGTTCTTTCCAATTGCGTCAATTCCGGCATCCGCCAAATCGCGGTGCTGACTCAGTACAAATCGCAATCACTGATCCAGCACATTCAGCGCGGCTGGAGCTATCTGCGCGGCGAGCTCGGCGAGTTCGTGGAATTGATCCCCGCCCAGCAACAGATTGGCCAGCACTGGTATCGCGGCACCGCGGATTCGGTGTACCAGAATTTGGAATTCATTCGTTCGCATCATCCGACACATGTTTTGATTTTGGCCGGCGATCATATTTATAAAATGGATTACGGCCCGATGATCGCCTACCACGAGACATGTGAAGCGGATGTCACCGTAGGCGTAGTGGACGTGCCCATAGAACGCGCCAATGAATTCGGCATCATGACCACCGACGATACCAACAGGGTGCTCAAATTCGCGGAGAAGCCGCAGAATCCGGACCCGATCATCGGTCATGAAAAATTTGCGCGCGCCTCCATGGGAATTTACGTCATTGCCATGGATCGTCTGGAGAAACTGCTGACCGAGGACGCCGCCAACGAAACGACCAATCATGATTTCGGCCGCAACATCATTCCTCCCGCGATTGCACGCATGCGGGTTTTCGCCTACCCCTTTCATGACGTCGAAACCCGCGCACAGAATTACTGGCGCGATGTAGGCAACGTTGATGCCTTGTACGAGGCGAACATGGAGTTGGTGGCGCTGAATCCAGAATTGAATATCTACGATCATCAGTGGCCCATCTGGACCTACCAAGCACAGCAGCCGCCCGCGAAATTCGTCCTGGACGAGGAGGGCCGGCGCGGCATGGCCGTGAACTCGATGGTTGCCGGCGGTTGCATCATCTCGGGTGCCCTTGTGAGGCAATCGCTGCTGTCGAACGATGTGCGCATCGAGGAAGCCAGCGTGATCGAGAGTTCGGTGTTGTTGCCGGGCGTGACGGTCGGCCGGCATTGCAAGATCACGCGCTGCATCCTCGATGAGGGTTGCATGATTCCGGACGGCCTGCAAATTGGCCAGGATCCCGCCGTGGACGCACAGCGTTTCTTCATTACCAAGCGCGGTGTGGTGCTCGTGACGCAGGATATGCTGCGAGTACCGGTGGGGGCTGCGCCGAAATCCCCCTAGGCGCTGCGGCCAAACTGAACGCTGCGCAATTTGAGCGCGGACCACGCCGCGATCACGCTGCTCGCTTCGATGCCCAGCATGTTGGGCTCACCGTTGATTTCTCCGGTGAGCAGGCGCACGTCGGCGCCGGCGGTACCCCATGGCCTATACAGGGATGGCAATGCTTTCCCAAACAGCACTACCTGTGGACAGCCGACCGCCGCTGCGGCGTGCGCGGGACCCGAGTCAACCGTCACGAGACCGTCTGCTCGATCCAACAGCGACACCAGACGCGGAATCGGCAGGTCATCGGCGACGTTGTGCAATCCGCTGATTCCAGCCAGCGACGCGAGCTCCTGATTGAGCTGAAATTCAGGACCGGTGCCCAACAGCACCAGTGCGTGCCGCGGATGCTGCTCGCGCAGGAACCGCAGCACCTGCGCCCAGCGCTCATTGGGCCAATATTTGTTGTTTACGGCGAGCCGGCGCGGGCCGCGCCGCATCGTGCGCTTGTTACCGACTTGCATGAGAATCAACGGTTGATCGGCAAGACCGCGTGTCTTGAGCCAAGCGGCGAGTTCTGCGCGTTGAACCTGGGTCACCTCCAGATAACAACCGGGAAGTACCGCCTCGATGTGGGCGCCAGAAGGCGTTAGCGTGCTCGGCATGATCTGAGCCAGCCGCCGCCATTGCTGAGTTGCATGTTCGCCAGGCAATAACGGGTGATCTTTGACATCCACGATCAAGTTCTCGGGGATGCCGGCGCGGTCGAGAATGGGCCTTGCCGCCGCATCGCCGTCGCAGAACCACGTCGGTCCTGCGCCGCGGGCGCGCAATTGCCGCACGACCCGCTGCTGATCGATGCTCATCCAGTACGGCGTTTTGCGGCTGCGGAGGCTGAAAATGTCCCCTACCCCCGGCTGTCCGCGCAGCAGCGGCTCGCTCCAGGATCCTGAGGTAACGATATCGACGGGGGCGCCAAACTCCGCGTGAAGCACTCGAATCAGCGCCGTCAGCAGCACCATGTCGCCAAATGCGCCACAGCGAAGCGCCAACGGCCGCCTAAGGATTTGCGGCGTCAACGCTGATCCTCGGAATAGTCAGACAGGCTCCTGCCTAGCGGATGACGCTGTCGCTGAATATTTCCATTTCTTCCAATTGCGGACTGAATTGCAGCAAAAGCAAATCGACGCCCACCTCTTCGAACTTGCCGATCTGATCCTGCACTTGCGAAGGAGTACCGACGAGACCCGAGCGCAGGCCCCGGTTCGACACGGAATATTCTTGAATCGACATCTTTTGTTCGAGCTGCGTGCCCTGCAGCCACTGCTGGTAATTCGCGTAGCCCTTGGCATTTTGCTTTACGTCGGTAATGCGTTCGACTTCCTTGGCCACCTCGCTGTCGGATTTGCGCGTGAAGGCATAACCGGCGACGCCGAACTGCATGCGCCCCAGCCCGAATTTTTCGCGCCGCGCGCTCATGTCGGCAATCTTGCCCGCCACATGCTCCGGCGAATCGCCGTGCATGACATAGGCATCGCACTTCTGCGCGATGAGGTTTTTCGCGGCCTCCGACTCGCCGCCGGCATAAATGGGCGGCCGCGGCGAGCGCACGGGTTTCGGTTCGAGTACGGTGTTTTCGGTGCGATAGTACTTGCCGGCGTGATTGAAGCTCGGCTGCGTCCAGGCGCCATTGACGACATCAAGCCATTCCGAAGTTCGGCCATAGCGATCATCGTGGCGCTCGAAATCGACGCCATACATCTTTGCTTCCTGCTCCCACCACGAAGAAACCACATTGAGGGCGAGACGGCCGTTGCTGATGCGATCGATATTCGCCGCCTGCTTGGCGAAAAGCGCCGGCAAATGAAACGTCGGCCTTACGGCCACCATCAATTCGAGCGTATTCGTAACCGCGGCCAGGGCCGCCGAGGTCGACCAGGCATCCAGACTCGGCGCGTCGATGCCCTTGATGTCGTTCATGTTGAGCTCTGCAATCAGCGAAAGATCGAATCCGATCTCCTCGCTGCGCCGCGCGAGTTTGCTGGTGTATTCCCAGGTGGCTTGCATGTGCTCATCATCCACATTGCGCAGCCAGCCGCCGAACACCGGCATCCAGTAACCGTAGCGAATTGCCTTTTTACCCGGCACGGTGCACCTCATCCTGCAGATAATCGGCGAGATTTTCGACCGGGTTGAAACCGATGACCCGCGGCGCATCCGCCACGAAATTCGACAGCGCATTGATGTCGTAATAGTAAATGTTGCCGTCCCGATCATCGACGATGTATTCGATTCCACCGACGTCGATGCCGGCGGCGCGCACGATACGCTCGATGTCCGAGGTTACTTTGGCCGGCGCCTGATAACCTTCGACTTTGAGCCCGGCCTTCGACGCCTCGACCACACAGGCGTTTTCCAGGCTTTGTCCGGTGGATGTCTGGCAGATGTCTGCCGGGCACAAGTCAAATGTCTCGCCGGTGAGGTGCACCTTGATGGCGTAGAGGTACTTGCCGCCCAAGGTCTCCACGCGGGTGATGAATCCGCCGCGCGCCGGAATGAATTCCTGTACGAGCGCGACGCTGTCGTTGCCTAGATCCAGTTGTCCAGCCGCGGCCGCTGCAGCCAATTCGCCCTTGGTGTTGAAGCGGGTGATTCCCTTGCCGCTGCCGCCGGTGTTGGCCTTCACGATGATGGGATAGCGCAAACCTTCCGCCGCCGCGGGCGCTTGATGGGGAGAATGAATGATGCGCGAGGGCAGGAATTTTAAGCCCAGCGATTTCAATAATGACGCCTGAGCCGCCTTGGATATTTCATAGCGAAATGCCTTGGCGCCGTTGAGGACGCGCACGCCTTGGAGCTCGAGATGCTCAAGATAGGCCAACGTGTGGAAGATGCCCGACCCGTGCTGGCGGCTGTTCGCCGAAGGGCTCATGCGATTGAACAATACTTTGAAGCCAGGCTTCTGCGGTCCCACTTCGTAAAAATGATCGGGTATGAAGATCTTCTCGAAGGGAACCTTGCGCCGCTCCAACTCCGCAAATATCGCCGCGAACCACTGCGGGTGTTCGTAAAGAAATGCCAGCGCGGCATGATCTGTCTGCGCGACTTCGGAAAACACCACTGCACCACTCGATACCGACATGAACCGCTCCTGATTGAAGAAACCCGCCCGAACCGAAAATGATGCGCCCCTGACGCGCTGCTAAGCAACACGGACGACGCAGCGCCAATAGCACGGTACGAAGGCGTCCGCCAGGCGGGCGAGATTGGACTTTTACCAGTATAGTCGCGAGCGCGCCGCCAAAAGCGCCGCGCAAAGCAAATGTTAAATGACTGCTGTGCGCCATTTGCCAGCGCCTGCCCATTTCGGCATCCTGCGATTGGGTCCCGAGGAGAAAAGGGATGAGTTCGGAGGAGTCGCCCGCACGGCCCGAGTGTCCAATCGACGCCGATACGCCTAACGGCTTGCGGTTCGCCGCTTTGTACGGCGATTTGCGGCAGCTTGCGGAGAGGCAGCTGCGTCGTAGCGCCGGGGCGCCAATCAGCCCGACCACATTGCTGCACGAAGCCTACCTCGACATGTCGGGCAAAGATGCGGTGTTCCCCGATCGCGAGCGGTTCATTGGGTATGCGGCCCGAGTCATGCGAGGCCTGATCATTGATTTGGTGCGCGAGCGGCGCGCCCTGAAGCGCGGTGCCGCTTTCCACATCACGCAATTGCCAACGGAGCTCGGTGCACCCGATGGCGACGAAGCCGCCCTCACCCGCCTCTCCGAGGCGCTGGATGAACTCGCCACCCACGATGCACGGCTCGCGGAGGTGGTGGATCTGAAGTACTTCTGCGGTTATACCTTCGAAGATATCGCCGCACAGCGTGGCACCTCGAAAAAAACAGTGCAGCGTGACTGGGAAAAAGCCCGCGTCATTCTCTTTAGACAGTTGACCGACGTCTCGTAACAGTTTGAGAAAGCCCGGATTATTGCAGCGACAACGGCCCCATTTCGGCGCCGGCAAGATGTAGGTGCAGAACATCCGCCAGAGTCGGCGCTATTTGCCGCATGTCGATTTCCCCCACGGATTTTCCTTTGGATATATGCGGCCCAACGATAAAGAAGGAAGAGCGCATTTCCGTGCGCTCCGGCACATAGCCGTGCATGCCAAAATTGCTGGGCGGCGTAATGAGCGGCATTGAAAGGCTGTATGCCATTTCATAGCCGATCTTGAGCGAAACGAGGAACGCGGCATTCGGGAACCCGCGTCCCTGACGCACTTCTTCCTGCGACCAGATTCGATCGATTCCATTGGCCGGCTCGCTCGCAAGCTTGTCGAGCAGGGCCTTTACGCGGGCTCGAACCGCTTCATCCTTCGGATCGGCGAGCACCACCGCGGCGCTGCCGCCGGCCGGCCAAAGCATGGCCTTCCAATCCGTCACCTTGTTGTCCTTATCGACGCTGAAGAGATCCGCTTCGCGAAAAGCGGCGTAGAGATTCACGTCGTGCTCGATCGCGGCAAACCCATGGTCGGACACGACGCAAACCGTCGCGCGACCCGGCGCCGCCTTTTCGGCGGCGGCCCGCAGCGATCCGACGACGGCATCCAAGCGTTCCAGCGTTTGGTTCGATTTCGGGCTAAACGGACCGGACGCATGCTCTTCCGTGTCCAATCCGGTCAAATAAACGGTGAAGAACGCCGGGTGTTTTTTCTCCAGCAAGCGAATGGCAAAGCGCGCGCGGATTTCGTCTTCCGCGACTGTTTCCTCCATTCCGCCGGGATAGCGGCCGAGTGCAGCTGACAGTTCCTGCTCCAACCCGCGGGTGCTCAAGGCGCGCTGCAGTTTGAGATCGTCGTCGGTGCCGGCGCGCCAAATTTGAGGCAAATTGTAGGTAATCCTCGCCCCCACGCTCACCGGCCAATAGATATTGGCGGTCTTGAGGTCCGCCGCCGCGGCGGCGTCCCAAAGCGTCGGCACCTTGATATCTTCGGCATACCAGTACCAACCCCGTTGATTGAGCAGCTTAGGATCGAAGGTCGTATTGTCGAATATGCCGTGCTTCGCCGGCGAGGCACCCGTCAACAGCGTGGTATGGCTGGGATAGGTCAGGGTCGGCAGGACGCCGCGAACGCCTGAGGAATAGGCACCAGCCGCCATGAGGGCGCGCAAGTTCGGCACTTTGAGACCATGGCTCTGCGCATCGATCACGGCTTCCGGCTTCATCCCGTCGACCGATATGAGCAGCACCGTCGGCGCGCTTGCCGGATCGCCCGCGGCCACCGCCTGCGAGCAAATGAGCAGCAATACGCAGGACAGCGGCAGGCAATACTTCATTGGACACCCGAATTTGAGAGACCTCGGTACAATTGCAGAAACTGCTCCGCCGCGACGTGCACGTTGCGCTGCCAATCATCGGCTGCCGTGTGATCCGCGCCGTCGGTCACGTATTTTACGCAGGCAAATCTTGCGTTTTCGTGCCAGCACACTTTGGCCAACGCATACGCCTCCATGTCGATCACCGCGCAATCCACTTCGATGTCCGCCGTCGCGAACGAGTCTCCGCTGCCGCAGACTGCGGCCGGCAAGTCAGTAAACACCGGATCGAACAGCAGTGAGGGGGGCGCCTCATCGTATGGCGTGACCCCCAGCGCGAAGCCCAGACCACTGACATCCATATCGCGCTGTACGAATTCCTGACACGCCACCAGCGTGCCGGGCGCAAAGCAACGGCTCCCCGCCGACCCAAAATTCACGACCAACGGCATCTCCTCTCCCTCATGCGCATAGCGGGACAACTCCTTGGTGAGCGCAATGGCTGCGTTGACCTTGCCCACTCCGCAATACAGCACCGGCACGCCGGCCGCCTCGAACACACCCGAGGACTCCACGCGTAGCGCGATCACGACGATGATGCCCGGCAATTCAGACATTGCCCATCGCCGTTAATAACCGATGGAGGCGCGCAGCCGCAGATCCCGCCAAGAGAAGTCCTGCACGATGCGCAGATCGATCAAGGCCAGGAGCGCCTGGAGCTGGTAGCCCGCGCGATCGCATAAGTCGGCGGCAGCCCTCATGGTGCCTCCGGTCGCCAGCACGTCATCGATGAGCACGAGGCGGCCGCTGCCTTTCTGCATCTCTAAGACACCCGAGCCGTATTCAAGGTCATAGGCCACATCCACCACCGGCGGGGGCAACTTACCCTGCTTGCGGACCAGCACGAATCCCTTCCGGCGGCGATGCGCCAGCGCTGCACCCAAGATGAATCCGCGCGACTCAATTCCCGCCAAGGCATTGACCTCACCCCATTCTTGAGCGCTCAGCAGTGCGTCCAGCGCATCCACCGTCGCCTCGAAGTGGTCGCGCAGCAAGGGCGCAATATCTCGGAACAAGACTCCCGCGCGCGGAAAATCCGGCACGTCCCTGATCGCCTGCTTCAAATCGGCCATAAGTCCTCACTGGCGGCATCCCAGGTCAAGTTTAACGGCTAACCGGCCAAGATTCTCGCCGGAGCCTGTCCAAAACCCTTTCGCCGTCGACGATGCTATCCTGCGCGCCTACGCGTGCACGACGATATTAAGGTAAAAAATTCCGAATGATTTTGGTCATCGATGTCGGGAATACGCGCCTCAAATGGGCCTGGCTCACAAGCACCGGACTTTCCGACCAGCAGGCCGTGGTCCACCGCGATGCCAAGCCGGGCATTTGGACCACCACGCTGTTCGAATCGGGTCAGAAACCCAGCCGGGTATTGGTCTCGAACGTCGCCGGGCCGGTTATGGCGAAGACGCTCGCCAAGCTGACGAAGAAACGATTTCGCGTCGATATTGAGTTCGTCACGGCCGCGCGGGAGTTTGACGGACTGACCAGCGGTTATCTTGACCCGTCGCTGTTGGGCGCAGACCGTTGGCTGGCCCTGATCGGCGCGTGGACCCTGGCTCACGGCGCGCTTTGCGTGGTGGACGCGGGCACCGCCGTCAAGGTCGATGCCGTGGATGCGAATGGCCAGCACCTTGGCGGCATGATCGCGCCCGGCATCCATATGATGCGCGAAGTACTGATGAGCAATACCAGCGACATCGCCAAGGCCGCCTTCAACAGCACGCCCTCGCTAGCCGGCGTGCTGGCGAATAACACCATCGCCGCCGTGTCACGGGGGGCGGTGTTCGCGCTTGCGGGGATGGCGGATCGCACCTGCGAGGTGGTCGAAACAAACACCGGCTCCGCGCCCAAATTATTCATCACGGGCGGCGATGCCAGTATGATCGCAGGAACGATGCGCACGCACGGAGAGATCGTGCCGGATCTGGTGTTGCAGGGGCTGGCGGTCATCGCCGCACAGCGACGCTAGGTGATCGTGTTTCGCCCGGGACCTAAGAATCTCATTACCGATGTCGCGGGCCTCAAGGTCGGCCACGCCACCAATGAAGTGGTCCGTACCGGCGTCACGGCCTTGTTATGCGAAAGCGGATGGGCGGCGGCCGTGGATGTGCGCGGCGGTGGTCCCGGGACTCGCGAGACCGATGCGCTTGCGCCGGAAAATCTGGTGGGACGCGCTCACGCAGTGGTGCTCGCGGGTGGCTCCGTGTTTGGTCTGGCCGCAGCAGACGGCGTCGCCGCTGCTTTGTCGGCGCAAGGCTTCGGCTTGCAATTGCGCCATGGGTCGCCTTCCATTCCCATCGTTCCATGCGCCGTGTTGTACGACCTGAGCAATGGAGGCGATAAACATTGGGGACTTTCGCCGCCGTACCGCGACTTGGGATTGAGCGCATCGAGCGCGGCCCAGCAGGATTTCGCCTTGGGTTCCGTGGGCGCCGGACGCGGGGCGCTGGCCGGATTGCGCAAAGGCGGCATCGGATCCGCGTCGCTGGATCTGCAAGGGGGCTTGCTGGTTGGCGCGCTGGTGGCGGTTAATTCTGTCGGATCGGCTTTGATGCCGGATGGCAAGACCTACTGGGCTTGGCCTTTTGAGTTGGAGAAGGAGTTCGGCGGCGGCGGAGCCCCGCACAGCGTCATGGACCTGAGCGATCCTGCGCCCGATGAAGCGCGGCTGCTGGCGATAGGCCGGCTGCGGCCGGGAGCCGATACCACGATCGCCGTCGTCGCATGCAACGCCGACTTGAGCACCGTGGAATGCAAACGGGTTGCCATGATGGCACACGATGGAATTGCGCGCGCGCTCCGTCCGGCACACACTCCTTTCGACGGCGACACGATTTTCGCCCTGGCAAGCGCTGAGTTGGCGCTCGATCAGAGTCTGCTGCGTGCAGCGCAAATCGGCCGGATCGGATCTGCCGCTGCGGACTGCCTGGCGCGCGCCATCGCCCGAGCGGTGCATTCAGCTGAACATTCGTGAAAGGATCCCGTGGCAGCGCAAAGCGCAATCGAACCTGCGGCAATCGGGTTCTCTCCGCACTCGGGGTGGGCGGCCATGGTCGTGCTCGGCGGCACGGCGGCCGCACCAGAATTGTTGGCGCGAATTCGCCTGCAACTGATCGACGCTCGCGATCCTGAATCCAAGCAGCCGTATCACGCCGTCGAATTTCTGTGCGTCGAGGAGGCAACCGGCCGGTTGGACGGGTACATGGCGGTCGCGACCCGCCTCGCGCAAGATTCCATTCGCGCCGAGTCCGAACAATTGAAGGGGCGCGGCATCGCGGTAAAATCCGTCGGCATCATCGAGTCATCGAGCCGCAAGCAGGTTTCCTTGCCGTCGATTCTTGCCTCGCACGCCCTGATTCATGCGGCGGACGGCGACCACTTTCGAAACGCGCTGTTTGTTGCCGCCGAGCAATGTCGACTTCGGGTTTGCCGAATACCGGCGAGGGATTTGGAAGCGCACGCATCCAAGTGCCTGCGGCTTCCCGCCGCTCGAATACTCGAGACCATTAAAAATCTAGGGCTGGGAAAGGGGCCTCCTTGGGGCGCCGATCAGAAGAAGGCCGCGCTTCTGGCATGGACTCTTCTAGCGGGGGGCATGTGATTTTGATCGGTAGCGCTCGCGAGGGAGGGTAAGGCGAGTCACGGCATAAAGGCAGCAGTGCCGTGACTCGCCTTACCCTCCCTCGCGAATGCTCGAGCCGATCGATATCACATGCCGGCGCTACAAGCGTGTGTTGAGCGACACCTATTTTTCCGACCTACCGGTGCGCATCAGCCACCCAGCCGATGGTGCGGTTCGAAACTGGTCCCGCAGCACTTATGAAATTGAGCGTCCCGCATGCAAAGCCGAGGGGGATAGAGAGGCGTCGAGGCCCTGCTCTTACGGGCCTCGACGCTTCTCTATCCCCCAGCCATGCGAGCCGCTCAATTTCACAGTGCCGAGGTGCGTGTTTCGATCGCCCCAGCCAGTGCCGCTTCAAAATCGCCGCCGGCGGCCCGCAAGCGCTGCAATTCGTCCTTCGACCATACGTGCTTCAGTTTGCCGTCGATCAAGACCGCGGCGCGATCTGCATAGTGTTCGACGATATCCAAGGAATGCGTGGCCAGGAGCAACGCGCCGCCGCGCCGCTCAATGCGGGCTCGCAGATGCCGCTTGAGAATCAGCGCGCTCGCCGGATCGAGCCCGTTGAACGCCTCATCGAGAACGATCAACAGTGGATCGCCGACCAGAGCCAAGAGCACGGCAAGTTTTTGACGCGTGCCGAGCGAAAGCGTATCGACAAATGCGTCCAGGTAGGATGTAAATCGCAACTCTTCCGCCAGGATGAGCAGATCATCGCCGATTACGCTGAGTTTCTTTGCGGCGGCATGCACTTCCAGGCATTGGCGCGCGGTCAAAAGCGCCGGCAATACATCGGGTGCGCAGCCGTAGCCGAGCTGACTTTTGGCTTCGAAAGAAGCTTGGCGCAGCGAATCTCCGGCGATGCTGATCCTGCCCCCAGACGGAATTAGGCGGCTGACCACACAATCGAGCAACGTACTCTTCCCGCAGCCGTTCGGGCCCAGCAGCACAAACCATTCACCTGCGCAAAGCGTAATCGAAATATCTTCGAGCACCGTGCGCGATCCATAGCCCGCCCGCAGTTCGCGGATTTCCAGAACGGGGCTATTCACGCTCGCGCCATGCGGAATGCTCAGGCAGTCTCCAATTCCAAATGAGACCGGCGCTTGCTGTCAGGCAACCGACAACGGCCGTGCAGGCGCCTGCCTCGGCGGACGTGACATACGAGACGTTGAACAGCAGTAAGAGCAGGGCCTCCGTAGTGCCGGCAGCGACGATCACTGCGCAGGTGGGCAGCAAGAAAGCGCGAATCACCTCGCCCGGCCGCACCGGTGCGGGAGCCAGCCAGCGCCACGCCAAGCGGCTGGCCGAAATGACCGCTGAGCACACCAGTAAAAGCGCGCCGATGGTTCCGAACAGGGCGATCGCCACCATGGCCGCATCTGCCATGGTGCCCAGCGGCATCATGACCAGGATCGGAATCAGCGCGCGAGCAACGACTTTGGGTTGCGCCCAGGAGAACGCTTGCCGAATCGGCCAAATCCCGAGCGCGCTCAAGGACGGGCGAATTTTCGCGGCTCGTCGCAATTTCTGATGGGGTACGTAGCGGGAACCCGGCGGCAGATCCACCGGTTTCGGTTGCGGCACGAGAAAACTTCCGAGCACGCCAAGCGCAATTCCGCCGCTTAGAGTTGACCACACGGCGAAGGGTGCAAAGATATCGGCGCTCTTTGCAATTAAAAGCACCAGCGCGTACGAGATGCTCGCGACGGTGAGCAAGCCGATCGCAGTGATCGCGGGAAGTGTTTCAATGAGCAGCGACTCCCACCGCGCGGTCGATGTGCTGACCGGAACGGCCGCCAGCCAGGATCGCGCGAATTCAGCCCGTTTGAGCGCCCGCCGCCGTGCGATCAGCATCGCGCTGGCGACCGCGGCGAGGCCGCCGCACATCAGACCGTGCAAGCGCAGCCATTTGAGCGGGGGCGCGACCGCCGCCTCCACCCAAAACAAGGCGATCAGTACGGTTAAGCTCAATAGCACGAGGCCGGCCGGGCCGAACCCAGCGCGCGCGCGGCGGTTACGGCGAATTAACTTCGCAGCGGCAAGACGCGGAGCACTCAATTGAGTACCGGCAGCTTGGGGCTGGCCGCAACCAACGCTTGCGTGTATGCGTGACGCGGTGAGTTGAACACCGCAGCCGCCGGCCCCTCCTCGACGATGCGCCCTTGCTGCATGACGTAAACACGGTCGGCAATGGCTCTGATGACGTGTAAATCATGCGACACGAACAGATACGCCACCTTGAGACGCTCGGCGAGATCGGCGAGAAGCGCGAGAACCTGTGCGCGGATCAGTACATCGAGAGCTGAGACGGCCTCATCGAATGCGATCACGGCAGGTTCTGTGATCAGCGCTCGCGCGATCGCAATCCGTTGCCGCTCGCCGCCCGAGAATTCCCGCGGCAGACGCTGCGCATCGGTCGCGGACAGCCCAACTTGCTCCAGCACCATGGTCACCTTGCGTCGACGCTCCACATTCGATGGTGGCGAGCCCGACAGAAAGAACGGCTCTCCGATGAGCTGCTCCACGGTCCACCTCGGATCAAAGCTACCATAGGGGTCTTGGAAAACCACTTGGATTGAGCGCCGCAAGCGGCTCAAAGTTGCGCCGGTCGCGCTCGAGAACGTCTCACCGAGCAGACTGACCTCGCCGGCCTGGGCCCGTTCGAGCGCGAGGATGACTCGCAGCAAACTCGACTTGCCGGAACCCGACTCGCCCACCAACCCCACCGTTTCGCCGGCATGAACCGTCAAAGAGACTCCGTCTAGGGCCCGGAACGGTTTAGCCGCTCGCCACAGCGAGGTGCGCTTGCGCGGATATTCACGCACGATGCCCTGCACCTGCAAGATGGCCGGCGTACTGATTTGCCCCGTCTCGGCGCGCTTCGGCGCAAGCTCCGACGCCGCCAAGAGCGCCGCCGAATAGGCGTTGCGGGGCCGGCGCAGAATCTCCGCTGTCGAGGCCTGCTCGACAATCTCACCCTGATGCATTACCGCGACCCGATCGGCGAGCTGCGCAATGACGGCAAGATCGTGCGTCACCAAAATCATGCCCATATTTCGCCTGCGCACCAATCCCTGCAGGAGCAGCAGTACTTGCGCTTGCGTGATGACGTCCAAAGCCGTGGTGGGTTCATCCGCGATGAGAAACTGCGGCGATAGAACCATCGCCATGGCAATCGCCACGCGCTGGCGTTGGCCGCCGGACAGTTCGTACGGCAGGCGATCAAGTGCACCCTGCTCTCCTTGCAATCCCACGAGGTCCAGCGCTTCGCGCGCCAAACTTTGCACCTCGGCAACGCTTGCCTGACGGTGCGAGCGCACAGTCTCCTCCACCTGATCGCCGATACGCATCAGCGGATTCAACGCGCTCGTAGGCTCTTGAAACACCATACCGATGTCGCGGCCACGAATCGCCCGCATCCGCGACTCAGGGATAGAGCTCAAGATCTCGCCGTTCAGGCGCGTGATCCCCGTGGACGAGGCGGTCGACGGTAAGAGCCGCATGATGCCAAGCGCCGTCATCGATTTACCCGACCCGGATGCACCGACCAACCCTAAGATCTCGCCGGCACGGACTTCGAGCGATATATTCTTGATTATGCGTGTTGCACCGATGGCAACACTCAGGTCGATGACTTCGAGCAATTGCGGTGCGCTCATGCGGGTGGTCCTGCGCGGCGACGCAATCCCTCGCCGAGCAGATTCAATCCCAATACGAACAGCAGGACTGCGAACCCTGGGAAGAGCGCCAGGTAGGGCGCAAGCGCGGTGAGGGTTTGCGCCTCATTGAGCATGCGGCCCCAGCTGGGTGTCGGCGGCTGCGCGCTCAATCCCACGTACGACAGGCCTGCCTCCGCGATGACGCCCAGCGAAAACTGGATGGTCCCCTGTACGAGCAGCAAGCCCAGCAAGTTGGGCAGAATGTGCTCCCAGGAAATTCGCAGCGGGTCCTTGCCTGAGACACGGGCGGCCAAGGTGTAATCCTTGGTCCATTGCTGCAAGGCGCCCGCACGAGTCACGCGGGCAAACACCGGTATATTGAAAATGCCGATGGCGATGATGGCATTGATGGCGCCGGGACCGAACACTGCAGTGATCAGGATCGCCAGAAGCAAGGCAGGAAAGGCGAATATCAAATCGTTGCCGCGCATTACAATCTCGTCGGTCGCCCCGCGCCGTGCCGCGCCGAGCAGCCCCAGCGGCACGCCGACGCATACGCCGATGAGCACCGAGAGCAGCGCCACGCCGACCGAGGTCTGCGCCCCCACCATGATCATCGACAAGACATCTCGGCCCAGCTGATCGGTACCGAACCAGTGCTGTGCACTGGGCGGGCGCAGCTTGTCGGCAATGGACAGGATGCGCGGGTCGTACGGCGTCCAGACCTGCGCGAGCGCAGCCACGGCGATGAACAGACCGGTGATGAGGGCGCCGGCGCCGAGACTTGGGTTGCGCGCGGCAGAAATCATGTATCGCGCGCCCGCAGTTGAGGATTGACGAGCACATAACCCAGATCAACCAAAAAGGTCACCATCACGACGGCAAACACCAACACCACTACCACACTCTGCACGACAATCAGGTCGCGCTGCACGATGGCTTGAAACACCAGCCTGCCCAGCCCCGGCAGAAAGAATACGTTTTCGATGATCACACCGCCGGCGAGAAGAAAAGAGAACTGCATGCCGAGGATGGTCAGCACTGGCACCATTGCGTTGGGCAGCGCGTGGCGCAGCAGCACGCGCCGCTCGCCAACGCCTTTTGCGCGCGCGCTGCGAATGTAGTCCTCATGCAGCGCGTCGATGAGCGCGCCGCGCAAAACTCGCGCGAGTATTGCCGCCTGCGGCATAGCAAGTGCAATGGCGGGAAGCGTCAGTGCTTTCACAGCCGGCCAGAATCCCGCCTCCCATCCGGGGAATCCGCCGGCAGACACCCAGCGAAGCCCGATCGCAAAGGCCAGCACCAGCAGCATTCCCAGCCAGAAATTAGGCACCGCGAGCCCCAACTGCGTCACGCCGCTGACAAATGAATCGCCAAAGCGCCCTCTTCTCGAGGCCGCGTACAGGGCGCTCGGAAAAGCCACAGCGCTCGAGAGCAGCAAGGCGTAGAGCGCCAGCGGCAATGAAACTTGCAGACGCTCGGCGAGCAACGCGCTGACCGGGATGCGATACGTATAGCTCAAACCAAAATCCGCGTGCAACAATCCGCCGACCCATGACCCGTAGCGCTGCAAAGGTCCCGCGTCTAATCCGAGCTGGTGGCGCATGAGAGCCACTGTGTCGGGGTCGGCTTGCAGGCCCATCATGTAGCGTACCGGATCGCCGGGCACCACCTGGACGATGACAAACACGATGGCCGTGGCGGCAAGCAGGGTCGCCAGCAGCACCGCTGCGCGCTCGGCAAGGTACGCGCTGCCGAAGCGACGCGCGCTCAAGATCAACAGGATCAGCGCTCCCGCCGAAAAGAGGATGCCGGCAATCCTGAATGAAGTGAGTCGGAATGCAGGTGAAGCGGCGAGTTCGTCCTCATGATTGACGTGCGCGTCATCGTCAAAATAGGCACGCGTGACATCCACCACGCCCAGCACATTGTTGAAATCAACGCCGTGCGCATGTGCGTTCCAAATATCCAGGCGCGGATATTGAAACAAAAACCCGTTGACGGCATCGTCGGCCAGCTTGCGCTGAATCTGTTGCAGCAGGTCCTTGCGCACCGCGGGCTCAACGCTGTCGTCCAAGGCGGCGATCAGCGCCTTGAACTCGGGACTCGAATAGCCGAAGTAATAGTCATCGCGGGCGTAGATGTCGTAGTCCAGCGGCTCGGCATGACCCACGATGCTCATATCGAAGTCATGGCGGGTGTAGACCTGATCGAGCCACTGCGCCCATTCGAGATTTTCGATATGGACGCGGATTCCAATCTGCGCCAGCTGCGAGGCGACAATCTCGCCGCTGCGCCGCGCATAGCTGGGTGGCGGCAGCTTCAGCGTCATCGAAAAGCCGTGCGGATAGCCGGCCTGCGTCAAAAGTTCTTTCGCTTTGGCAATGTCGTGCGGATACACGCCCGTCAGATCGACATAGGCGGGATTGCCCGGCGGGAAATGACTGCCGATGGGCGTGCCATAGCCGAACATCGCCCCATCGATGATGGCGTGCCGATCCAAGGCGTAGGAAATCGCACGACGCACCAGCACATTGTGAAGCGGCGCCACGCGCTCGTTGAGCCCCAGTACCGTCTCCATCTCGGTGGTTCCGGTAAACACCTTGAAGCGGCGATCCTCGGCAAACTGCGAAAAACTCTCCGGCGCCGGATAGTTGGAAAATGCATCGACATCGCCCGCCATCAATGCGGCAAAGGCCGCGGTCGGATCCGTGATGAATTTAAAAGTTACCTGGCTCAACAGTGCCGGCGGCCCCTGGTAATCCGGATTTCGCTCCAGAGTGATGGAGTCGCCGCGTCTCCACCGTAAGAATCGAAACGGACCTGTGCCTATCGGCTGCACCGCATTGTTCGTGGCGGATGGCGACACCATTACCGCCGATCCGAATGCGAGAGACTGCAGGAGTCCCCCGGAGCGCCGGCTGAGCAGCACCCTCAACGTCAGAGGATCGACTACCTCGATTGCCCGAATCGCCCGCAGGCGCTCTCTTTGCGGATTTGTCGAACCGGGCGCCAGGATGCGCTGCAGAGAATATTTCGCGGCTGCGGCATCGAATTCGCTGCCATCGTGGAATCGCACGCCGCTTTTCAAATGAAATACGTAGGTAAGACCGTCGCTGGAGATCTCCCATGAAAGCGCAAGTCGTGGCAGCGCGGAACCATCCGCGGCGAATTGCACCAAGCCTTCGTACACGTTGCCGTAAAGCACCTCGGATATCGCGGCCGCGGGATTGGCCGTAGGATCGAGAACCGGCGGCTCGAGTTGCGTGCCGATGATCATGCGCTGAGCGCCGTACACCGGAAACGCCGCGAGCAGCAACGCACCGAGCAATGCCAGCGCCGAAAACGCCGGCCGCGTCAACGGCGCTGCCAAGTCGAATTCACGCGCTACCAACCAGCAACGCGTGGGCGGACAGCGCCATGACTTTGGCGGAATTCACCATATCCTCGATCAGCACGTATTCGTCCGGCTGATGCGCCAGGTCGAGAATTCCCGGGCCGTAGGCAATGCAGTCGCGCAGCTTGCCGATGCGATCGATGTGCTTCTGGTCGTAGGTGCCCGGTGAGCAGACGAATTCCGCTTCACGGCCCATCACGCGTTGAATCGCAGCGGCCGTGCTGCGCGCGACCGGGCCGTTGCGATCCGCCATGGTGGGCTGCACCTCGAAAATATCGCGCAGCTCATACGCAAAACCATCGCGCTCCGCAACGAGCCGGTCCAGCAGCGCGCGCACCTCTGCTTTGACGCTGTCCATGTTCTCCTCAATGAGCAGGCGTCGGTCGATCACCATTCGGCAGGAATCCGGTACGCAAGGGGCGGGAAAACCGGACGTCTCCGCCTGGCCGCCGTGAATCGAATTGATATTCATCGTCGAATGCCGCGCGCCGGAGGGAACCACGGGCATGTCGGTGCGCCGTGCCGCGAGCTTCGGATACAAATCCTGCTCCAGGAGATCGATGAAGGCATTCATGTGGCGTACCGCACAATCGCCCAAAAAAGGCATGGATCCATGCGCCATGCGCCCGTGTGTTTCTATCTCAGCCCACCATACGCCGCGGTGACCAATACACACACGATCCACGTTCAAGGGTTCGGGAATGATCACATGATCGACACGAGGCGGGGAGAACCAACCGCGCTGTGCCAGATAGTGTACGCCGCCGTAGCCGCCGGACTCCTCGTCAACCGTTCCCGAGATCTCCAGCGCTCCCGGCAATTGTGCGCCGGAATCGATGAGGGCTTCGACCGCGATGATGGACGCGGCGAGTCCGCCCTTCATGTCGCAGGCCCCTCTGCCATAGATTTTGCCGTCGCGGATCTGCGCCGCAAACGGGTCGAGCGTCCAGCCCGTGCCGGTTTGCACCACATCGATGTGGCTGTTGAAGTGCACGCAGGGTCCGGCAACGTTGCCTTCGCGGCGCGCAATGACATTGATGCGCGGATAGCGCTCGGAATCGCCGGGCGTGCCCGCCGCGCGCACATACTCCACCGCGAAACCACGGGCACTTAAGCGCCGGCCGATGAATTCCGCGCAGGGTTGATAGGCTTCGCCGGGCGGATTGATGGTCGGGAAGCGAATCAATGCCCGCGCTAACTCAACCAACTCTTCGCGGCGCGCCTCGATGATCTTGAGCAGATTCTCGGCGCCCTGACTCATGCGTTCCTCGAGGAACGGCGGGCACGCGTGAGCGCGGCGCGGCGGCGCGCCTGATCGGCCAGGGAGGGCAAGCCGAGCTGACCGTACACTTCGGCCAGCGCTGTATTGACCGGCACGCCTTCGGGGTCCGCGCCGCGCCGCAGTTCCAAAATATGCTGCGCAACGCGCAAGCGGCCGCTCTTCAGCGCCGCATCCAATAGGACTTGCTCGAACAGGTCGCGCTGCGCGTGACTGCCGCCCGCTTCGGCCATACGCGGCACCGCGACGCTCAAGTGATGCCAGGCGCGCTCAAACTCGCCGTGCGCGTAAGCATACAAACCCTCACAGCCCGGCAACGCAACTTCCTGCCACACGGTGCGACTAAATGGTGGCGCACGCTCGGCGTAGTCTCGCACCGATTCCAGCAAGGTCTTGGCTTCCGGGCGGCCCGCTCGCGCCAACCCGTACAGGTATTGCATTGATAAAAACGGCTGTATCGTGTCGTGCGCGCGCGCCGCCAGATGGTCGCCTACGTCGCGCCAGCGCGAGCCGACATCGATGCCTGCGATTTCGAGCCTGGTAAGCAGCGAGACGGCGCCGATTTGATCCTGCGAATAGCTCTTTGCGATGCCCCAGCAATGCTGGTCGTACACCACTAGCGCTTCGCTCTCGCGGCCCTGGCTCAAATAGAACAGCGCCAGGTGCCACCATAGGTGCGTGAGCATGAAGGAATTCAGCCCCGACCAGGTATCCGCGGCGTCTTCCAGGAACTGGGCACCCTCGTCCATGCGTCCGCGCGTCAAAAACACATGCGCCAGAGAGTGCTGCGCCCAGGGTTCCTTGCGGCGCATCGCAAGCCCGGAGCGCGCCTCGGACTCGGCCTCTTCGAGCAGATGGCATTGCTCGTAACCGAACGCTTTCATGCCATAGATGTAGGGAACATCGCTGTTCGCGGCGCCGACTTTCAGGGCGACGCGCAGCATTTCAGGAGAATTGCCCCGATTGAATTCGAAATACTGATGCGTCTTGACGATGGCGAGATCCCGCGGAAACTCATCCGACACCAAGTCACACAGCCGGATGCTGCGCTCGAGATCATCGTCGACCCACGCGCGTAACATGGCGCAGTTGAGCTGTTCACGCCGCGTCGCGCCGGGCGCCGCGCGCTCGGCGGCCGTTAGATACTTCGCCGCGCGTGAAGCGCCCTCCGGCGCCTCCAGCAGCATCCACAGCATTCCGGCGTAGACATTGGTCATGCAGGATTCAGGATCCGCGTCGGCGGCGATGAGGACCCGTTCAGCGCGGGTTTCATAGGCCAGATAGCCTTCGATGAAATCATCGATGGCACGCAGCGTGCTGTCGCGCGCGCCGCTGATTGGATTGCCGAGATAATCTCGCTGCATTCCTTGGATGATACCGGAGATGATGCCGGAGCTTTGCGGGCGGCTTGGGATGCGGCGGCCTCAGTCGGCGTGCAGCGCACCACCTTGATTGGCCTTCAAAAAGGCCGCGACGTCCGTCGCCGAGCGCTGCGGAATCTCCAGCTGCGGCAAGTGCCCGACTTCGGGGTAGGTGATCAATTTCGATCCGCTGATCGCCGCTGCGAATTTTTTCGCCGCGCTAGGTTCGATGAGCGGGTCGCTCTCGCCCCACAAAATTAACGTGGGAACCTTGATGCTCGACAGCAGTTCCGCCGTCGAGCCCGCTCTCTGGCCCAAATTGACGCTCATCAAAATTTCGCGGTGGCCGGGCGCGCGTTGAAATTCGGCAAAGCGATCCACTATGAAGGGAGTGATCAGCGATTTGTCGAAGACATCGACCTTGAGACCCTGGTCGATCAGGGGCCGATTGTCTATTTTGCTCAGCAAGGTGCGGCCGAGACGATATCGCAGAATCCGGAATGCCAATGGCTGCTCGCCCGGTTTGTCGTTGGCAAAGCCGGCCGCATCGACCAGAATCAACGCACTGACGCGGTCCGGATGGCGCACGGCGAGTTCCCACGCTGCCCCGCCACCCATGGAATTGCCGGCGACCGCAAACTTCGGCAATGCCAGCTTCACCGCGAAGGCATCGACAAAGTCCGCCAAGCCATCGCCGCTCAAGGTGGTGCCCGCCGGCGCGCGGGTTAATCCGTGGCCGGGGAAATCCAGGCTGATGATGTGGAACTGGGGCTCGAGTTCCCGCACCCAGCCGTCCCAAGTGGTGAAGGAGTCCCCGAATCCGTGCAGCAACACGAGCAACGGTGCGTTCGGATCGCCGTTCTCGCGATAGTGCGCGTGATAACCGCCGGGCAGATCCACGAAGTGCGAATCTCCTTCGGCGTATTTCGCCTCCAGCTTCTCATAGGGAATATCCGGTCCGCGCAGCTTGAGCCATGCGCCGATGAGGATCAGGACGACAAGACCCAAAATGATGCCGAGAATTCGCATACCTTCCTAGTACTTGTAGGTCACTCGAATGCCGATCGTCGCAGGCTCGCCGGCCGCGGCAACTTCGCTGGTCTGCAGGAAGAAATTCCTCGTGAGGTCATAGGACTTATCAAAGATATTTCGGCCCCACAAGGTCGCGGTCCAAGGCCCGCCCGAGGCCGGCGCCAGCGTCAAATTCGCATTCGCCAGCCAGTATTTTGGAATGGTGAAATCGTTGCTGCCCAGCAAGAAGAACTGACTGTAGGTGTCGTGAAAACTGTAGTTTGACTCAGCGGTCACGCTGAAAGCGCCCAGGTTCCAGGTGTAGCTGACATCGCCGCCATAAGTCCACTTCGGGAAGCTTTCCGGCCGGCCGTTGTAATCCACCGGCGGCAGGGTCGGGTCCAGCGGAACATCCAGCAGCTTGCTGGTGTAATAGCCTTCGGCAAATCCGGCATATTGCGAAATCGAAAGCCCTCCCAGCGGTCGCCACTGCAAATCCATTTCAGCGCCGCTGATACGCGAATTGGCATTGACGAATCGGCCGATGAATGACTGCGATGTATCGTCGAAGACTTTACCCAGGATTTGCTGATCCTTGTAGCGATAGTAGAACACGGACGTGTCCACTCGAAGCGTTGGGGTCACGTCTGACTTCACGCCGATCTCGTAGGCAGTGAGTTTTTCCGGCTCGAACGGATCGGCCGACGGAGCAGTGGTGGTGTTGTGTGCGGTGAAGCCGCCCGACTTGACGCCGCGGCTAATGCTTCCGTACAGCAGCGTGCTGGACACGGGCTTATAGTCCAGCTCCAGCTTTCCGGAAGGCAAGTTCGAGGTGATCGATCCGCCCAGAGCACCGCCGGTCAGCGAGGGCGGCCCGGGTACAAACGCCGTGTTGAGGCCGATCAGTTCACGGCTCTCGTGATCCTCGCGCACCCCGAGCGTCAGCTTCAGGGTGTCGGTAAATTGATAGTTGCCTTGCGCGAACACCCCCACAGAGTTGGCGACTTGCTCGTAAGTGGTCACCGCGATGCCGCCAAGCCGGTCGGTGAGGTCGGAATAAAAATTCTCGCGAAGATCTTCGTTGGAATAGAAGACGCCGGCCACCCAGCCGAAGGGCCCATGGCTCCCAGCCAGGCGCAGTTCCTGGGAAAAGACGTCAACATCACTGTTCAAGTATTCGTCCGAGTCATCGAATTGGGTGGCGTCCCAGTCCGCATATTCACGCCGGATGAGCTTGTTGTAGGCGGTGATACTGGTGAGTTTGGCGCCCCCGAAATCGATATTGGCAGTCAGGTCGACGCCGTTGTTGCTGTCATCGAGACCGGGCTTCGAACTCGCACTGATGCCGATCAGCTTGGCGAACGCCGGATTGAGTGCCCAGCCCGTGGCATACCGCGACGTATCAGCGGGAATAGCCGGGCCGCCGTTGCCTGGCACATAGGGTTGGAGCAAATACAGGCCCTGTTCATCGGATTTATCCTGTGCCCAATGAACACCGAGCCGAACATCAACCGCTTCCAAAGGATCCCATTGCAGCTGGCCGCGAACCGCGACCTTGTCTTTGTCGCCGAGCGATTGGCCGGTGACTCGATTGCGCTGCCAGGCACCGCCCTGTTCCGTTGCCACGGCGAGCCTTCCGAGCAGTCCGTCGGCAATGGCGCCTGACACGAACCCTTCAGCGTTGACCTCATTGTGCGAGCCGTATTCCAGCGAGAATCCCGCATGCGGGTCAGTGGTAGGCCGGTTGCTGATGAAATTGATCTCACCGCCCGTGGTATTGCGGCCGTACAAGGTGCCTTGAGGACCGCGTAACACTTCAACGCGATCGATGTCGAACAGCTGGCCCTGAGTTTGGATGGGCAAAGCGAATGCGACGCCGTCCAGGCTCACGCCCACGGGCGAGGTGTTATTTGACGTGTAGTCGATGAAGCCGACGCCTCGCAGACGAAACTGCGGCTGACTGCTGCCGAACGCCGGCTCCACTTGCAGGCTGGGGACCGCGTTCTGCAGATCGTTCACATAGCTGATGGACTTTTCCGCCAGACTTTGCCCGGAGAGCACCGACATGGCGATACCGACGTTTTGCGCCGATTCCTCGCGCCGCTGCGCGGTCACGACGATTTCCTCCAGAGCCCCGTTGTCGCTTGCAAAGGCGCCCGCGGTGATGAAAATGGCCCCGGCGCCTGCAGCAGCGGCCATTAACCGAATGAACATCCCAATTCTCCTGATACCCGACGCATTAGAATCTGCGCGCATCATCGGTGAGGAGCACGTCCTTTGTGAAGTGTTGTTTGCGTAGTTGGTGATGCGGAAATGTTATTGCGCTCAACCTGGCAGCCTAAACGATTTCGCGATTGAAAATATGCTCGGCTGTGCTTGACTAAGGGCCCGTTTGAGTATCCCGCGACAGGCTCATAGGTGTAGATATTACACTTGGAGGCCGCGCACGATTTCTTCTGTGGCGATCCATGCGTAAAATAGCCGCCATCCGAATCCTCCAGGCTGCTAATGCTGCGGAATTTCCTCATGCTTTTCGCGTGCACGTGGCTCTTGGCCGCGGCGCTCGCGACTGCCCAGACTTCGCCCATTCCAGCGGCGGATTACAAGGTGGCGAAATCGTGGCGGATTGGCGGAAACAACGGTTGGGATACTCTGGCATTGGAGGCCAGCGGCGGCCGTTTGTTCGTGACTCGAGACGACCACGTCGATGTGATCGAAACGGTCAGCGGCAAACTGACCGGTAATATTCCTCGGACGGCCGGCGTGCACGCGGTCGCATTCGCGCCCGCGCTGAAGCGCGGTTTTACCAGTAATGGCCGCTCCAATTCCGTCTCCGTATTTGAGCTCGATACGCTGCGCGTGGCTTATGAGGTGCCCATTTCGGGCACCTCGCCCGGCGCAATTCTCTACGAGCCGCAGCAGAATCACATTTTCACCGCCAATCGGGAAAGCGCGAATCTGTCCGTGCTCGACGCCGGCACTCTGCAAGTCGTGGCCACCGTGCCGCTCCCCGGCGCACCGGAATCCATGGCCACCGACGACGCCGGGCACGTGTATGTGAATATCAACACCGCTCCTGGAAGGCTGGTAATGGTCGACGCCAAGTCCCTGATGGTGAAAGCCAAATGGCTGCTGAAAGAATGCGCGGGACCGACGGCCATTGCCATCGATGTGATGAATCATCGCCTGTTCTCAGTGTGCGCAAATCAAGTCATGGCGGTAACTGACTCGATGTCGGGCAAGGCGATCGCCCAAGTCGTGATTGGCCGAGGATCCGATGGCGCCGTCTTCGATCCGGAACTGGGCCTGGCGTTCAGTTCCAACGGCATCGACGGTACGCTGACCGTGATTCATCAAGATTCGCCTAATGAGTATCGCGTGAGCGCCACCGTCACAACTCAGGTCAGCGCCCGCAGCATGGCGCTCGATCCTGCCACCCACAAGATTTATCTGGCCACGGCGCAATTCGGTCCGCCACCCGCAGCGCGCGAGGATCAGCCGCGCGCACCTGCGACCGTCGTGCCCGACAGCTTTATAATTCTGATTGCACAACCGAAGTAGGCCCATTTATGAGCGAGCGCACTCAAGTGGTTTGCGGACACTGCGACACGGTCGTCGGCTTGCCGAGCGATCGGCTGAAGGATGCTCCGCGCTGTCCCAAGTGCCACGCGCCCTTGTTCGAAGGCAAACCGGTCGAATTGACCGAGGCGAATTTTGACAAGCACATAAACAGAGGCGATCTGCCGCTCGTGGTGGATTTTTGGGCCCCCTGGTGCGGACCGTGCATTGCCATGGCGCCCTTTTATGAGGCAACGGCCCGCCAATTGGAACCCAAGCTGCGTTTTGCAAAACTAAATACGCAGGATGAACCGGCACCGGCGGCGCGCTTCAATATCCGCGCAATTCCCACCATGATCGTGTTTCGTTCCGGCAAGGAAATTGCCCGCCAGACCGGCGCCATGGATTCAGCGACCATGCAGCGGTGGCTGAGTTCAGTGAGCGGCTAAATCTCACTGGGCCGACGTCCTTAGCCCTTGCGGAACACCAACACGAATCGGTCTGTTTTGCCGAGCGCAGGACCCTTGTAGCTAATAAGGTCGCGCGAATCATCCGGCCTTCTGAGCAGGTCGCTCTTGGCGATTACTTTAAAGCCGTGGGCGGTAAAATCCTGAACGGCGAACGCCTCTTCGATGCGATGCAATTCCCCAGCGTCGGATTTCCCATGACCTGCCTTGGCCGAATGATCGATCAACAAGAGTACGCCGCCGGGTTTGAGCGCGCGCGACAATTGATCGAGAACGGCGCTGACATTGACCTTCGGCCAGGGATTCTTGGGATTGGTATTCACCCAGTACATATCGTGATACACCTTGACCAAGAGCACAGCGTCGAGGCTCGCAGGCGGCAATTTCATATCGTCAAGATCGATGGTCTGCTGCGTCACGTTGGTCAATCGGCCGCCGGCCATTCGGTCCTTCAAGGCCGGCTGGCTCCAATTGTCGAATGCAAGGTTGTTGATCAGGTACACATGACCCTGGGGACCTACCACGTAACTCAACAACTCGCTGTAATAGCCGTCTCCGGCGAGGACATCGGCAACCTTCATTCCCGGCTTGATGCCGGCCAGGCGCAGCATATCTGCCGGATGGTCGAGCACGTCGCGCGCTGAATCCGCCGCAGGGCGGCCCGCGTGCGTGAGCGCCGCGTCATATTGATCGGCACCCTTGGCGTGCGGGCTCGCAAATAACAAAGCCGCGGACAGGACAGCGGAGGTAATTTTAAGATTGAGTTGGATCATTTTTTCTCACCCTTGATGAATATCAGAGCAATAAGTGTGATGAGCCCCACGGTCGACAAATAGTACCCGACAAAGGCCAATCCATAATGAGTCGCCAAATACGTTGCAATGGGTGCCGCAAGTGAAGCCCCCAGGATCCCGGCGAAATTAAACGTCAACGAGGTGCCCGTATAGCGCACCGGCGTGGGGAACAATGTTGCCAGGGCGCTTCCCAGCGGCCCATACGAAAGTCCGCTCAGGCCGAACCCGCACGCCAAAAACACGAATACGGCAACCGTATCGTGCGCGCTGAACAAGGGCTTGAAGCCGAATCCATAGGCAATGATCAGCAACGTGGCGACGATTAGCATCTGGCGCCCGCCGATGCGGTCGGCCAAGGACCCCGCCACCGGTATCATCAGGCCGAAAAACAGCGCGGCGAGCATTTGCATCACCAAGAATTGCTGCCGCGGAAACCCGAGCGAATTCGTGCCCCAGCCCAGCGCGAAGATGTTCGCCAGATAAAACACCACGAAAGTGCTGGTCGAGCCCAAGGTTCCCAAAAAAAGCCGCAGAGGAAATTTCGAAAACACGACATTGAACGGCAGACTTACGCGCTCACCCTGCGCGATGCTGCGCTTGAACGCGGGTGTCTCGACCAGTTGCAGACGGATGTACAGACCCACCGCCACGAGCACGGTGCTGGCCAAGAAAGGCACGCGCCATCCCCAGCTGAATAACTGCGCCTCGGATAATTGATTGCTGATGAGCAGAAATGCGCCGATGGAAATGACGAGTCCGAGCGGCGCCCGAGCTGCGGAAACATGCCGTACCACCCGTGCTTGCCCGCGGGCGCATTCTCAGTCGCGAGCAGCACGGCACCGCCCCATTCTCCGCCCAAGCCGATCCCTTGCCCAATGCGGCAAAGCGCCAGAAGCAGCGCCGCATAGACGCCGGCTGAGGCGTAGGTTGGCAAGAGTCCAATGCTGATGGTCGAGATGCCCATGGTCATGAGCGCCGTGACCAGGGTTGTTTTGCGTCCGACCCGATCGCCGAAGTGCCCGAAAATTGCCGCCCCGATGGGCCGCGCGACGAAGGCTAGCGCGAAGGTCGCCAGCGATTGCAGTGTCGCCACTGCCGGATCGCCTTTGGGAAAGAACAAGCGCGGAAAAACCAATACCGCGGCTGTAGCGTAAATGTAGAAATCATAGAACTCGATGGTGGTTCCGACCATGCTGGCCAGAAGGATGCGGCGCGCGGCCCTCGCATCGGGCACAGGGTTCGAGTCGGGCAAAGGGTGATCCTCGGCAATTCGTTGTGAATTTTGCCGATACTACACCAGCGCCTGAGGCGCAGATCAGTGTGTTCTGGACCGACCCGGAATGGACGGTGCCGATCGCCCGGCAGGCGCTGGGCGGTAGGCCGGTGCGTGTCCGGCGCGCCCTCCTCGGGCTACGGGATGATCGTGGTGATCGTCGCGATGATCGCAGCATCGCCCGGGACCCACGCGGTAGCCGGCGCCCCAACCGCCGTAGTCATAACCGTAGGGTTCGTAGTAGCCGCCGTCGTATCCAACGCTTCCCTCGACGCCAACACCGGTTACGGCGCAAGCACAGAGCAGCAGCGACGCCATCGCACCAAGACTACTCGCCATCAATCGACTGCGCGGGACTTTCATTTCGGCTCCGCCTTGGTGTCGCTTTCGCTCCACTCCATCAGTCCGACCGGCGCTCCCGCGGGATCTGCGACCACCGCGAGCATGCCGCCGTGCCGATCAACCCGCGGCTCGACCAAAACGCGGCCTCCCATGGCCACAGCTTTCGCTGCGCTTTGGGCCGCATTCTCGACGCGCACGAAATTCAGCCAGTGGGAGTGGCGACGCGCGGAACCCTGCTCCAAATCATTCGCGCTGGCGCGCGCATAGTCATCGGTCGACAGGATCAAATGTTCGAGCCCATCGTCACTCGGTAGATCGAATACGTCGTAGCCCAGCAGATTTTGGTAGAAGGCCGCTTCCGCTCCGGCATCTTTTGCGTGCAGCGAACTCCAGATCCAATCTCCGGTCGCCGAGAGGTAGTCCGGCGTGTCGCCGCTGCTCGAGGCGAGGAGCGCGAAGACCGCGCCCTCGGGATCCGATAGCACACATTGTCGGCCGCGCATGGGATAGCTCTTGATATCCGACAGAACTTTTGCCCCGTGCGAGACCGCAAGTTTCTTGACGCCCTCGAGATCATTTGTCGCCAAAAAAGTCAGCCATGCCGACTGTTGGTGTTGACCTGCCGGGATCGCTTTCTGAACCAGTCCGCCAATTGGACGGCCGTCGAGCATCGCCACCGCATAGTTGATATCACCGGCGTGGATGGGCTGAAACGTCCAACCAAACAATCCGCCATAGAATTTCTCGGCTGTGGCGAGATCAGGAGTGACCAGATCGGCCCAAACCATTTTACCTGCGTGATGTTCGGCGCTCGGCGGTGAATTGAGCGCGGGCAGCTGGAAATCCGCCCCGCGAGCCAGCGCCGCGTTGCCCAAAATGAGCGCTGAGACCAGGAAAGCCGTCAAACCGCGCCGGTAGATGCAGTGCATCGCTAATTCCTTGTTATTTGCCTGGAGGATACTGCGCGCAATGACTGCGATATGCTGTACGCAACCGCACAGAGCGGCTGTCAGATATCGCTTACCGGCCCGGAAAGAATATGCGTATCCAGTCCACTGACTATCGAGTGAGCCCCGGAACCCAAGTCGACCTCGATAAGCACCCGACCGCGGTGCGCCCTTCGTACCGGAGCAAGCGTCAGTATCGCGACCTGTTGAGCGCACACGAAAAAGAGTTGGGTGCGCAGCAAGAATTACTGTACGCATCGGACCGCTATGCCCTGCTGATGATTTTCCAGGGCATGGACGCCGCCGGCAAGGACGGCGCCATTGCGCACGTCATGTCCGGCGTCAATCCGCAGGGTTGCCGCGTGGTCAGCTTCAAGCAGCCCAATCCTTCGGAACTGAAGCACGATTTTCTGTGGCGCACGGTGCGTGAGCTGCCCGAACGCGGCCAGATCGGCATCTTCAATCGATCCTATTACGAAGAGGTGTTGATCGTCCGCGTGCATCCCGAGATTCTTCGGACCGAACGCCTTCCCGAGGAACTCATGGATGAGAAAGGCATTTGGCGCGATCGGTACCGCTCCATAGTGGATTTGGAACAGCATTTGACTCGCAACGGCACCTGCGTCGTCAAATTTTTTCTTCATCTCTCCAAGGACGAACAGCGCAGGCGCTTCATCCAGCGAATTGAAACGGCGGAAAAGAATTGGAAGTTCTCCGCGGCGGATATTGCGGAGCGGCAGCATTGGAAACAATACATGAAGGCGTACGAGAAATGCCTGAGCGCCACCAGCACCCATCAGGCGCCGTGGTATATCGTGCCGGCCGACGACAAGCCGAACGCCCGCCTCATTGTGTCGCGCATCGTGCTCGACACCCTCGAGCAGTTCCATTTGCACTTTCCCAAATCGAGCGCGAGTCGCCGCCGCGAATTGCGCTTACTGCGCAAGCAGCTCGAGCGATAGGCCGCTCGGGCTCCCTGGGCTCCTCGCTAGGGCTTGCGTGCGCCGACCACGATGAGCACCACGCCGACCACGACTGCAGCGCCGCCGGCCCACGGCGGAATCGCGTGTTCCTGCGATACTTTGGCTTCGACGTCCCCTATCTTGAGCAGGCTCTTTTCGCTCGAATAGGAGGGCGACTTGAGGAGCACGAACAACCCACCGAGGATCAATATCCCGCCTAAGACTTGCAGCACGCGCATGTAAAACCTCGCTCACTTGGGAACCTTGGGCCGCAGTGTAGCCCCAAGCGCCTGTCCGCGTATCCCATGGATTGGCGCCGTCATAGACGTAGTTCACGTGTATTTTGCTGGGTCCGGTGTTATGTTTTGAGAGTCATGGCAACGCTCCGTACCCCCTCGATGACGCTGGTGCTGCTGCTGGCGCTGATGCTGCCGCTGCAGACCTTCGCCTCGGCGTGGAGTTGCAGCGCTCAAGAGCCGGGCGCAGCGGCCGTGCACCATCACTGCGCCAACGACTCAGGGCGGGCACCCGCCGGCGGCGAGCAGCACCATCACTGCGGCACCTGCTGTGCCGCCGCGATCGCCCTGATGCCGTTTCGCTGGACCCCGCCCGCCTCGGAGCGCTCTGAGGCCTCGCTGCCCCTCCACGGCTCGCCTCCGAAGGTCGCCCTCGACCGCCTCGATCGCCCTCCGCGTCCCATCTCAAGCTGATTCGCGGCGCTGTTGCGCCGCCGATTTCTGCCTTGAGACAAGAGGAGGACGATATGCGACGCGCATTTCTTGTTCCGATAACGCTGGCTGCGCTTGGCGTCGCCGGCTGCGCCGGCTTCAGCAACGACGGCGGATTTGACGCCGTTGCCGATGCCGCACGCCGGCATTTGGACAGAGAAATCCAGTGGCCGCGAACCCCGCAAGAACAAGCCAAGGTCGACGCTCAAGTAGCGTCGCTTCTGGGACATCCTTTGTCGGCCGAAGACGCTGTGCAAATTGCACTGCTCAACAATCGGATGCTGCAGGGAGCGTTCGAGGAACTGGGAATCTCTGAAGCCGACCTGGTACAGGCGGGCCGCCTCCCCAATCCCCGCTTCGATCTGCGGCGCGCCAGCGCCGCGGGGCAATACGACGTCGAGGAGACCTTGAGCCTCAATGTGCTTTCCTTGTTGACAATGCCCTATGCCCGCGACATAGAAAAGCAGCATTTCGCGCAGACCCAGAGTGTCGCGATTCTACGTGTCGCGCAGCTGGCGGAGGACACTCGCGAGGCTTACTACGCGGCGGTCGCCGCAGACGAATCCCGCGCCTACGTGCGCCAGGTCCGCGCCGCAGCTGAAACGGGCGCGACGCTGGCGCAGCGTATGGTGACCGCGGGCAACTGGAACCGTTTGGATCAGGCTCGCGAGCAGAACTTCTATATCGACGCCGTTCAAGGCTTCGCTCACGCAGAACTCGCCGAAGAGGCCGCCCGCGAAAAACTCATCGGCCTGATGGGACTGACCGCGGGAAAGACGGCAACTCAGAATCTACAGCTCGCGGAAGCGTTGCCAATTTTGCCGACCAGTCTCGAGAAGCTTCCCGATGTCGAGAGCGCACTGTTGCAGAATCGGCTCGACCTGCAGCTCATGCGTACGCGCATCGAGGAACTGCGACAGCGGCTCAAGCTCACGCGCAGCACCCGCTTTGTCAATGTACTCGACGTCGGCCCGACGCGTGTCCAACAGGGCTCACGCGACGCGCCCTATGAATGGGGCTATACCATCACCCTGGAAGTCCCGATATTCGAAAGCGGATCGGCACGCGTCAGAAGGCCTGAGGCCGTCTACGCCCAGGCGGTGGATCGTTTTACGCAGGCCGCGATCGAGGCCCGCTCGCGGATTCGACTGGCCTATGCCGCCTACCGCGCCACATTCGAGCTGGCCAAGCAGCAACGCGACGAGGTACTGCCGCTGCGCAAAGCCACCTCGCAGGAGAATCTGCTGCGCTATAACGCGTCGCAGATCAGCATCTTCGAATTGTTGTCCGGCGCGCGCGAACAGGCGGCTGGCTTCGATTGCTACATTCAGCGGGTGCGCGATTTCTGGATCGCAAAATCGCAACTCGACGCGGCATTGCTGGGCGATGCCGCTATGTTGCGGCCTTAAAGGAACAATCATGCTTTCACGACGAAGATTCTTCAGCAGCGCCGGGCTTGCGGTTGCGGCCGGCGCGGTTGCAAAAAGCGCGCTGGCGGCGCTTCCCGAAATCGTCTCCAGCGACTCGCCCGCCATGGCGCCGCCGCAGGCACCGCCCAACGGCAGACCGTATCGCCCCGTTGCGACGCTGAATGGCTGGTCGCTGCCGTGGCGAATGCGCAATGGCATCAAGGAATTCCACTTGGTCGCCGAGCCGGTCATCCGCGAGATCGCGCCTGGCATGAAGGCAAATTTGTGGGGCTACAACGGGCAATCACCGGGGCCTACCATCGAAGTGGTCGAGGGCGACCGCGTGCGCATGTTCGTCACCAACCGCTTGGCGGAACCCACCAGCATTCACTGGCATGGTCAACGCCTGCCCAACGGTATGGACGGCGTGGTTGGCTTGAATCAGCTGTCGATCAAGCCGGGACAGACCTACGTATACGAGTTCGTCGCGCAGCGCGCGGGGACATTCATGTACCACCCGCACGCCGACGAGACCACCCAGATGGCCATGGGCATGATGGGATTTTGGGTGACGCACTCGAAAGACCCCGGTTTCATGCCCGTCGACCGCGACTACGTGTTGCTGTTGAATGCCTACGACATCAGTCCCGGCAGCTACACGCCGAAGGTCAGCACCATGCTCGACTTCAATTTATGGACCTTCAACAGCCGCGCATTTCCCGGCACGGCGCCCATGGTGGCGCGTCTCGGCGAGCGCGTGAGAATCCGCGTCGGCAATCTCACCATGACGAACCACCCCATCCATCTGCATGGCCATGAGTTCGTCGTGGTCGGCACCGACGGCGGCTGGACCTCGCCGGGCTCGCGCTGGCCTGAGGTCACGACCGACATCGCCGTCGGCCAAATGCGCGCCATTGAGTTCACCGCGGCCGCACCCGGTGATTGGGCCTTCCACTGCCACAAAAGCCACCACACCATGAACGCCATGAGCCATGCCGTGCCCAATACGTTTGGTGTCGAACAGGATGACCTGGAGAAGCAGATTGCCGCTCTCGTGCCCGGTTACATGAACCCCGAGATGAGCGCTATGCAGATGAACATGCCCCTGCCCGCGAACACCCTGCCGATGATGACGGGCGCGGGCCGGTACGGAGACATCGAGATGGGCGGAATGTTTACTGTGATGAAGATTCGCGCGGACCTGGCGCATGGGGATTACCGCGATCCGGGTTGGTATCATGCGCCGGCCGGCAGCGTCGCCTATCCCTGGGAGGGAGATCCGCCGCCTGCCGTGCGCGAACCCATGGAGCACTAGGACGACCCGCGATGCGCAATTCCATAAGCGTCACTGTAAAGAACAATTCGGAGATCGTCCTGAAAACAATTTTACGCCTGGTATGGAGCCCCGACCGGTACTAAATCGACCGGCGCGGCCGCAATTGATCTCGGCAATAGATAAACAGGCTATTGCCCGCGATGCTTACAGCGAACAAGGCCAGCGACGCCGGAATCACCTCGAATACCTTGTGCAGGCCCAGCCAGCTCACCGGCGAGTTCCACCATTGCAAAAAGCTGGCGAAATGCCCTGCGCCGGCGTCGCTGGCACAGCAACGCATCAGCCCGACTCTAATGCCGTCGCCCATGCCGACATGCGTCCATTCTCCCTGGCGAAACCAGCGGTAGAGTTGCATGCTGATGAGACAAAGAAATGCCGCAAGACAGCCATAGCCAATGATGGCGCCGATGACGCTCGTGATCCGAAGCGCTACAGTTCGCGCGTTCATGTCTGGCCCGCCGAAGGACAACCTTTGACCTCGAGGCGAACGATTCGGCCGGATTCGGCCTGCAAATCTGAAGGATTCAGCAAAGCGTCGGTGGGCTTCAGGTCGATATCGATCCAATAGACATTCCCGGTGCGCTTGCGATCGGCGATGCCCGGATTGAATCCCAATGCCTGTACCTGGGCCACCCGGCTCTGAGCTCGCTTCGGTTCGCTGTAGAGGCCCAGCGAAATGACCGAACCTTCGTTTGGTCCCGGCATTTCCAGTGCATCGTCGACCCCGCCTGCCTTGAGCTTGGCCAATGCCTGTTCGGCCGCCGGGCGCGCGGCCGGCAGCGGCAAGTACACCCAAACACCGGCCCAGACCTCGCCTTCGGCCACGCGCTGGCGCGGATCGTATCCGCCACTGCGCAATGTCGAAGCCGCATGGGCCGCTTCTGATACGTCGCGGAACGGTCCGACGCTGATACAACGCCTAACATTGGTCAAAAGAGCGGCATTGCCGGCTTCCCGCGCACCGTCCGATGCGACGGGCGCGCCGCCCGTGGCGGGCGGCGAACCCGCAGCATTGCCGCTCGATTCAATGCGCACCGCATCCGGGCTTTCGGAGGCGAGCTTCAATGTCCCCACGGGCGGAGGCGCCACTACGGGCTCGGGCTTTTTGGCAATACCGTGCTCCCACAGGAAATAGCACACGTTGGCCAATACCAGGCTTACGACAATGGTCTTCAGTAGCGTCAAGCGTTCACCCATGAATCAAACGCAAACTCGCCTCGCCCGAAACGAACCGCTGCATGCGATCCTCGGTTTCGAGCAACAGCGCTCCATCAGCATCCACGCCGCGAGCGATGCCGGACACCACGCTTTCCCCCACCGTCACTTGAGCGGGGCGGCCGTTCAACCCATCAAGGGCCGTCCAGGCATCGCGAAACGCGGCAAATCCGAAACGCTCGTACTGCAGCAGCATACTCAAAAGTTCGTCCAAGATGGCCCCTGCCAGCATATTGCGCGAAACGGGCTCCTTGCAGGCGTCCATCGCGGCGGCCACCACCGCCCCAGTTGCCTCGATTTCATGGCGCGCCTCCGGATGCAGGGAGACATTGATGCCGACGCCGATCACCACATGCGCCGGCCCACCTGCCTCGGCACGCAATTCAATCAGCACGCCGCCAAGCTTGCGATCTTCGAACCAAATGTCGTTTGGCCATTTCAGCCTGATTCCCGCGGCGCCGGCGCGCGCCAATCCCCTGGACACGGCAACGCCGACACCCAAACTCAATGCGGGCAAGGTGCGTACCACATCGCTGCATGTCCAGCCCAGAGACATGGCAATGCCTTCGCCAAAGGGAGCAATCCAGCGCCTGCCGAGACGCCCGCGCCCGGTGTGCTGCAGCTCAGCAAGGCAAACATCTGCCGTGCTCGCAGGCGGAGGCGCACTGCTCAGCAGGCGGGTATTGGTGGACCCGACCTCGAACAGCAATTCCAAACCGTGCAGGTGCGACTTGCGATCATCAGCCAGTTCGGCGCGGATCCGGCTGATATCCAGCAGCTCCACCGGTCGCGCCAGACGGTAGCCGCGGCGCGCCAAGGCCTCAACCTCGATGCCGATCGCGCGCAGGCGTTCAACGCCTTTCCACACCGCCGCCCGCGTTTGGCGCAGCTTCGCTGCCAGCGATTCGCCGGAATGCACTTCGCCGTCCGCCAGGAGCGCCAGCAGCGGCGGGGGCCTCAGCGCTAGGTCGCTCGCGATCGAAACAGCCATAGACGCCGCACCCGATTTTCTTTTCCTGCGCGCATGCGCGCGATGTTGCTGCGGTGGGTGAAGACTACGAAGATGGCAACCGCCGCGCAAAATGTACAGAGCGGAATGTTGTTCGGCTCGAGCACGAGTACTGCCGCCGCGAGGGCGACTGTGGAGAGCATTGTGGCCAGTCCCACATACCCGAACAGCAGCAATACGACGATCCAACTCAGGAGCAGCGGCACCAGCAAGCGCAAGTCCATCGCGGCGACCACGCCGATCACGGTCGCCGCACCTTTACCGCCGCGGAAATCGAACCAAACCGGGTACACGTGTCCGACGATCACCGCGAATCCGCAGGCCATCGTGAGCCACTCGCGCGACACGTCGGCATCGATGCCGACGCCGGGCAACGCAGCGGCGGGCAGCCACCACACGGCAATCATGCCCTTGGCGATATCAATCAGCAGCACGAGGATTCCGAACAGCTTACCCTGGGTGCGCATGGCATTAGTCGCACCGGCATTGCCGCTGCCCATGCTGCGAATGTCGACCCCGCGCAGACGGCCCAGGATCAAACTGCCCAGCAGCGTCCCGAGCAGGTAGCCAATGAGAATTTTGACGCCGAGTTCCAGCATCGGGAGATTATGCGCGCGCCCTGTCGCGCTTCGGTAAGTGAATTTCCGCGAGCATGCAGCGCACGCCGCCCCCGCCGATGCGTTCAATGGTGGGAATCTGCGCGGGAATCAAGGTCGCCCGAGATTCCAGCGCGCGGCGCTGTGCCGCACCCAAGCAGCCCAAGGCAGTCGTCGACAAGGCAATGATTCTGCCTTTTGGCGCTGCCAGTTCCAAAATGTTGCCGGCGAATTGCGCCATTTGCGCCGCCGTGATTTCGACGATGGCATGACCGGTCGTACCCAGCTTGGACAGCACCGCCGCACGGTGCGCATCGTTGACGATCGACTCGCTGCACACGACGGCAAAGCCGGTGCCGATCGCCATCAAAACGTTGGTGTGATAAATGGCGGCGCCGCCGGCGTCCACGGCATCAAACGTCATGAGTTCATAGTCCAGTTGCTGTGCGAACTCGCCGAGCACATCAAGGTCAGTGCGCGGCGACGAACAGGCGTAAGCCACTCGATGGACCCGGTCGAGGACCACGCTGCCCGTGCCTTCAAGATATTTGTCTTCCGACTCTCGATGGGTGAGATCCACGGTGCGCGAAACGCGGAATCCTCCGTCGCGCACGACCTGCTGCAGAATTTCGTCGCGGCGCTCCCAGCGTCGGTTCGGCGCCAGCATGGGATACAGCGCCACCGTGCCGTCGTGATGAAAGCTGACCCAGTTATTTGGAAATATGGCATCCGGCTTGGCAGGCTGCTCGCTGTCAGGCGCGATCAACACTTCCACGCCGGCGCGATCCAAGGCCTCCGCCAACCCGTGGAACTCACGCAGCGCAACTCCCTGTAGGTCTTGACCGGCAAGCAGTTCGGGCTTCGCTTGGAAGGCATTGCTTTCGGCCGTTTGCGGATTGCAGCCGAATCTCGCAGGCCGCACCATAAGCACGGCCCCGGCGCTTTGCGGTTCCTGGCCAGGGTGATCTGCGGGCGACATAGGGCAGGCACTATACTAGCGGTTTTTGGGGGGACGCTTTGCGGGTATCGATTGCCAAATCAATAGGGGTACTGACGCTCGTGGTTGCCCTGCAGGCTCACGCCGTCGGCGCTCCCGCGCCCGCCAAACCACCGCCCAAGCCGCCCGCCAAGCCCGTGGCGACCTACCCGTTCAGCTTCGAAACCTTGCTGGAGGATGCCAAGCGCAGGGCCGCGGCGCCTTACGCGCCGCTGCGCAACAGCGAGCCTTCCGCGCTGGATAAATTGAGCCCGGAACAGTACCGCACCATGCATTTCAATACCGACGCCGGTATCTGGCGCGCGGAAAAGTTGCCCTTTCGGCTCGAACTCCTGCGGGCGGCCCCCAATCTGCCGACGGTTACGATCTCCACCGTGGAGGACGGCGTCGCCAAGGATGTGGTGGCCTCCCCCGTGATGTTCCAGGTGACCGGCACCACGACGGCCCAACTCGCCAGAGTATCGGTGCCGCTGTCGGGTTTCCGGGTTCGCAGCCTGATCAATTCGAACAAGGTCTGGGATGAGTTCTTGGTGTTCCAGGGCGCCAGTTATTTCCGTGCCGTCGGCAAGAACCTTTTATATGGACTGTCGGCGCGCGGCCTTGCCATCGACACGGGCGAGCCGGCCGGCGAAGAGTTTCCCGTGTTCACGCATTTTTGGATTGAGCGGCCGGCCCCGAAAGCGAACGCCATCGTCATCTACGCATTATTGGAGAGCAAGTCCGCCACCGGCGCCTACAAGATTACGGCGCAGCCAGGTGTGGAAACCCTGACCGAGGTGGAACTCACGCTGTTTCCGCGCGCGGAAATGCGTGTGCTCGGCATCGCGCCGCTGACATCGATGTTTCTATTCGATGAGACCAATCGCGGACGCCTCGATGACTATCGACCCGAAGTGCACGATTCGGACGGCCTGCAGATTGCCACCAAATCCGGCGAACAATTGTTTCGACCTCTGGCGAACCCGCTCAAGCTGCAGGTCTCGAGCTTCACGACGCAAGTGCCGCAGGGCTTCGGGTTGGTGCAAAGATCGCGCCAGCAAAGTGATTTTGAGGATTTCGATGCGCAGTATGAACGCCGTCCGAGCGCTTGGATCACTCCCAAGGGCGATTGGGGCCCGGGGGCGGTTGAATTGGTGGAGATTCCGTCGGGCCGTGAAACCAATGACAACATCGTCGCTTTCTGGCGTCCGTCGGAGCGGATGCTGCCGGGGCATCCTGCGAAATTTGCCTACACCATTAGTTGGTGTGCCGAACCGCCCTTGCCCAAAGGCTTGGGCAAGGTGATCGCGACGCGCTCGGGCGCCAGCATCGACCGCAAACGGCGCGTGTTCTTGCTGGATATCGTGGGCGCCGGCGAAAAGCTCGATGGTTTGCGTCTGGATCTGGGTGCTTCCGCCGGCGCGATTTCCAATTCGTCGCTGGTTTCGAACGGAGAGTTGCACGGCCTGCGTGCCAGCTTTGAAATTGATCCAAAGGATGCTGAAGTCATTGAGATGCGCCTGCGAGTCATGCGCGGCGACACGCCTGTTTCCGAAACGTGGTTGTACCGATGGACCTCAAGCTAAATCCCGGCGCCGCATTCGAGGCAGACTCGCCGGGCGGCATGCCGCCGGAGGCACCCATGAGCATGCCTCCGCAGGATTTGCGCTACAAACCGTGGCGGACCGAGCGGCATCTCATTTCCCCCGAGGTGCTGTACGCCCGCTTCATCCTGATCGTGGTGACGGTGGGCGTGACCACCTATGGCGTCTATCAGATGCTGCAAGTCGTGCGCTTCGCAAGCGCAACACTGCTGCAGGGCACGATGATATTTTTCTTCACGATCTCCTTGGGTTGGATTGCATTCTCGGCCGGTTCGGTATTGGCCGGAGCGTCGAAACGGCGCGATCTGGTCCCTCTTGAGCGCTCGCCGATCGGCGCCTCGCTGACGGCACTGGTGATGCCCATCTACAACGAGGATCCCACGCGCACCGCCGCGGCGCTGCAGGCGATGGCGGAGGCACTGCAGCGCATCGATGCACATCGCGGATTCGAGATCGTGATGCTTTCCGACTCCACAGAAGCCGATGCCTGGATTCGCGAGACTCTGAAGGTCGCCGAGCTGCGCACCGCGTTGCATTCGATCATGCCGGTCTGGTATCGGCGCCGCTGGCTCAATGTCGCACGCAAGTCAGGCAATCTCGAGGACTTCGTGACCCGCTGGGGCGGACGTTACGAACATATGATCGTGCTCGATGCCGACAGCCTGATCGATGCACCCACGCTCACACAGTTGGTGCAGGCGATGCAGGTGGATCCCAAGCTGGGCATTCTGCAAACCGCGCCGCAATTGATCGGTGCGCGCACCTTATTTGCCCGCCTGCAGCAATTCGCCGCTTGCGTCTACGGTCCGGTCATCACGCGCGGGCTGTCCGCCTGGTCCGGCGACAGCGGCAATTACTGGGGTCACAACGCCATCATTCGCGTGCCCGCGTTCGCCCAATATTGCGGCCTGCCGAAGCTCAAGGGCCGCAAGCCCTTTGGCGGTTTCGTGCTCTCTCATGATTTCGTCGAGGCCGCCCTCATGCGCCGCGGCGGCTGGAAGGTGCGCATGGCCACCGATTGCGGCGGCTCGTGGGAGGAATCGCCGCCGACGCTGATCGACATTGCGATTCGCGATCGCCGCTGGGCGCAAGGCAACTTGCAGCACATGAAAATCATCGGCAGCGTGGGTTTGAGATTCATCAGCCGCATGCACTTGGGCGTGGGCATCATGAGCTATTTGTCCTCGCCGATGTGGCTGCTGATGATCGGCATCGGCTTCGCGCTTGCGATTCAGTCGCGCTTCATCCGTCCGGAATATTTCAGCCACGATTTTCAACTGTTCCCGACCTGGCCGCGGTTCGATGTTGCACTGATGATGGCGCTCTTTTGGTTCAGCATGCTGGTGCTGTTGATCCCAAAAACGCTCGGGCTGATTCGCGCCCTGCTGTCGCGCCACATTCGCCGCGGCGCCGGCGGAGTCATCGGCATAACGGCGAGCTTCCTGCTCGAGACCATCCTTTCCGCGCTGTACGCGCCGATCCTGATGATCGTGCAGTCCCGCCATGTCTTCGAAGTATTCATGGGACGCGATTCCGGCTGGAAGCCGCAGCGCCGCGACGCCGGCCATACCTCCTGGGGCGACGCCTGGCGCTTTCACCGGCGGCACATGCTTTTGAGCTGCGTCACCGCGGTGATCGTGTACTTCATCTCGCCGCCCTTGCTGGCTTGGGTTTCGCCGGCGCTTCTTGGCTTATTTCTTTCGGTGCCGCTATCGGCGCTCAGCGGCAGCGAGACATTGGGCAGATTCCTCTCGAGATTCGCACTGCTGCGCACCCCGGAAGAAGTTGAAACACCCGCTCTGGTCGCGCGCCGCGAGGATTTGGTGCGAGCCAGCGGAGCATTGCCCACGGAAGGTTTGCGATTCTTGGCGCGGCACCGCGAGGCGCGCCTCTCGCATATCAACGGCAATCTGCCGCGTCCCGCCGATCCACGCGGCCATCCGGATCCGCACGCCTTCACTGCGGAGCAGAAATTGATGGACGCGCGATCGCTGGATGAAGCCTTGCAATGGCTTACGCCGATCGAGCGCGTCGAGGTTGCTGCCGACGCGCGCTTCCTCAATCAACTGGCCCTGCTCCCGGATTCCGTTCAACCCACTTTCTCGATCTAGGATTCCAAACTCATGGTTCGCCGACGCGAAATCTTAAAAACCGCGATGGTTTTGGCCGCAGGGCAACTGGCCGGCGCCGATCTGGTCGACGCGGCTGCACCGGCGCAGACATCGGCGCCGCAGCCCGCGGCTCCCCGATCCACTGCTGCAGCAGGCTCGGGGCCGGCAGAGCCGTTTGATTATGCGTGGCTCAAGGGCCATGCACGCTTTCTTTCCGGCAACCCCTATCAACCCTACAAGGACGTGTTGCCGGCCGCCATTGCGACTTTGAACTACGATCAATATCAGTCGCTGAGATTTCGCACCGATCACGCCCTGTGGGGCGATGCGGGCCTGTACTTCCGCGTGCAATTTTTCCATGTTGGGCGCGGCTTCAATCAGGCCGTGCAACTCTATGAAGTGAAGGATGGACAGGCGCGCGAAATCCTTTACGAACCCTCGATGTTCGAGTTCGACAAAGCGGGCATCGACCCTGCGCTGATGCGCAATCACGCCGGCTTTGCCGGATTTCGCATTCAGTTCGTGACGGATTGGAAGGACGATGTCGCCGCATTCCTGGGAGCCGCCTATTTTCGCGCCGTGGGCGGCGATACGCGGCAATACGGGCTGTCGGCGCGCGCACTCGCCGTGGACACCGCCTACCCTCGCCCTGAGGAATTCCCACGCTTCACCACGTTTTGGTTCGAGCGGCCGGCGAAGGGTTCCGGAACCCTGACCATGTATGCGCTGATGGACTCGCCCAGCGTTGCGGGCGCAGTGCGCTTTCTCATCGACCCCGGCGCCACAATGATCATGGACATCGATTCGGCGCTGTATCCGCGCAAGGCCATCGACAGGCTGGGAGTCGCGCCGCTGACCAGTATGTTTTTCTACGCTGAAAACGATCATCGGGGAGCGAACGATTGGCGGCCTGAGATTCATGACTCCGACGGCCTGCAGATCTGGACGGGCGCCGGGGAGTGGATTTGGCGGCCCTTGACCAATCCGGCGCAAAGTCATTTGAATTCTTATTTCGATGAAAATCCCCGCGGTTTCGGTTTGCTGCAGCGGGACCGCAATTGGGATCACTACCAGGATGACGGCGTGTACTACGACCGGCGGCCGAGCCTTTGGGTCGAGCCAAAAGCGGTTGGGTGGGGCAAGGGTGCCGTGCAGCTGTTCGAAATTCCGACTGTCGATGAGACTTCGGACAACATCGTGGCATTTTGGAACCCGGCCGAAAAAACCAAGGCCGGCCAGGAGATGCTGTTCAGCTACCGCCTGTACTGGGGCACGCACATGCCCTACTCATCGCCGCTGGCGCAAACCCTGGCCACGCGCACCGGCATCGGCGGCACCATAGGACAGAAACGCCAGTACTACTCGTGGCATTTCGCGGTCGACTTCGCGGGCGGCGAACTCGGCGCGCTGGCCAAAGACGCCAACGTGGAAGCCATGATCAGCACCACGCGCGGCAGCAGCACCGAGCACGTGACCGCGCACTATGTCGAGGAGATCAAAGGCTATCGCGTATTGTTCGATCTGCGGCCGGCGGAGGACAGCAACGATCCCATCGACTTGCGCATGTACCTGCGCATCGATGGCAGGCCGCTTTCAGAAACGTGGACCTATCAGTGGACTCCGCCGCCGGTGAAGGATCGCAAGCTGTTAATTTGAGCGTCCGTGTGTGGCCACGGGGATAGGAAGTATCTAGGCACGGAAGCCCAGTGCCTAGATACTTCCTATCCCCCTGGACGTTTCACACCGGACGCTCAATTTAACGGTGCTGGAGGCATGTGATGTCGATCGGCCGCCTTGACTCTGCTTACCCTGCCTGGCCTAAGTCGTTGCCCCCAACACAATCACGTGCTCCCGGCCGGACACGACGACACCGCCCGGCTTCTCGAGCGTCACCGCAAAAGCCGCGGGCTTGCGCACCATGAGTGCGGCGCGAATCGGAATGATGACTTCGCCGGCATTCGCCGGTACGTCGAATACGCCGCCATCCACCGGATAGCGCTTGTCACGCCCGGCGTCGAATATCCATATTTGATATTGATGCGTGGCTGGATCGTTCGCTGCCAACCCGGCGAAGTGCAGGAAGCCGCGTTGCGTGACCGGATCCCATACCACATCGCCGGTCACGCCTGCGGCAGCCGGATCTTTGGTGGCACCCAGCGGAATTTTCAGCGAATCGGTTTTCGCAAGAAGCGCTGCGCGTTCCTCCGCGGCCGTCGGCGGCGCCGGCTGTGCAGGAGGCGGCACAATCACCGGCGCAGGCTCTACCACGGCGACCGGCGGAAGCGGTGGCGGCGAGCGCTCCCAGCCGAAAATTGCCAGCACCAAGCACGCCGCGGCCGCCAACCAACCATAGCCACCGTAGCGGGTGGCGCGTCCGCGCGTGGCGAATGGCTCGGGCGATTGTCCCGGCGCCGTTGAAGGCTGCACGCGCGCCCTCTCAGTCGCCGCGGTGCGTGCCTCGCTTAGGTCGGCAACGTTGCTTACCGCTGCGAAGTGTTCCGCCGCCTGCTGCGCGACCCGTCCTGCGAGATCGGCGGGCAACGCCTCGGCGCCGCTGCTGCCGGCCAATGTGACCGCCGCGGCCGCGCGCTCCAGATCCCGCAAGTAGGCACTTGCGATCTCGCTGTCCATGACGTCGAGCGCTCGTTGCTCAGCCGGCGACAAGCCCTCAGTGACCTGCTTGACGAGCAAGTCCACCATGGCTTCGTCGGGCTGACCTTGAGGACGCGTGTCCGACATTAAATCCTCGCAGAGACGCGTTCGGCGTCTACATTCATGAATTCACGCACCTTGATCAAGCCCCTGCGCATGAAGGACTTCACCGTGCCCAGCGGCATGCTGAGCCGAGCCGCGATTTCCGTCTGGCTCAAGCCATGCAATAAACCCAACTCCAATACTTGCCGCTGCTCCGGCCGCAGCTCCGCCAGCGCGCGAGTGGCTTGCTCCGCCTCGAGAGCTGTTTCGCAAGCAGTGCCGGGATCCGCCCAGGCGACCGTCTCCAACACCTCGACAGGATCCATCGGCGGTTCGGCGCTGGTCTTGCGCAGCCGGTCGATCAGCCGGCGACGCGCAATCATGGCGATGAAAATTTTGTCGGATCCCTGCGCGGCATCGAAGCGGCCGGCACTGCGCCAGATGTCCAGAAAGATTTCCTGCGTCGCGTCCTCGGCATCCGCGGGCGTGCGTGAAAGCCGCCGGGCGATGCTCCACACCAGTGGACCGAATTGGTCTATGCATTCCCGCACGGCGGCGGAATCGCCGCTAGCAATGCGCTGTAGCACGGACGTACTCATTAGCTGCCTATTGAGTTTATTCGGATCGGAGCCACGGTCGGATTCAATTTAGTTGTTGTGCTGAGCCTAAGTCTGCGGCAATCCACGCATGATAATGGTAAATCGCCTCCGGGGCACGGCAGGCGCGCCGGCTCCTTAGAGGATTCGGTCTCATTGCTTACGTGCCGGACTTGGGAAACTTGAGCAGCCGCAGTTTCTGCGTGTCGCCTGCCGGCCGGCGTATTTCGGTCTCGCGCTGCAGATACGGCATGGCCTGTTTCGGGTTCAAGATTACCCAGCGCCATTCATTGAGCTGATGCTTGAGCAGCGGCAGCAATTCCGGCTCCGATTGAGAATCAGGATCTTCACTCGGCATCAGGGTCGAGCAATACAACTCGAAATACTCCGTGAACAGCGTCTCGTACTGAATCATCGGATCCAAAAACGCAGGATCGCGCACCAGATCGGTACCGACATGGCTGGCGCACAACAAGCTCGCTGATTTGCGCACATAGACGGAGTGTTCGGCGACCACGGCGTGCTCGTACAGCAGTGTGCGATGAAAGTGCGCCAGTATCCTGGCACGCGCCTTGCCACGCACATTGTGCTTCCTCAGGTATTCGAACAGGGCCTTGCCGTGAATCAACCGCAGCGCGGCATGTCTCAAGGCCACCGCTTGATTGCGCAGCACGACGAAGTCGGCCACTTGTCGCATCAATACCGAGTGCTCGAGCTCCCAAGCGCTCCAAGATCCTGGCGAGGCGAGGATGCGTTGGGCGATCAGATGCTCCTTGGCATCATCGCTGCGCAATGCGCTTTCGATGCGACGGGTGGATTCGCGCATGAGTCTTGCGTGACTGAACGCGCTGCGTTGCACCAGAAACTTCCCCTTGCGATGCCAGACGGGACGCAGTGAATATGTCGAACGCAAAGCTTAGGCGCAATCGCCGTCGATGATAAGAGTCGCCAATGCGCGACGTCGGACAGATTGTCCGACAATCTTGTCGAGCGAATTCTAGGCGAGCACCGGCGGAGCGAGGAAAATCTGATTGCGTCCCGACCGTTTCGCCACGTACACGGCGGCGTCGGCCTGCGCGAGCAGGGGCTCGCCCCAGATGCCCAGCGTGTCGCTGGCGGCAATGCCGATGCTGCACGTCACGCTGATCGGATTCCCAAATCCAGACACCCGCACGCCGGCGACGCGCTCCACGATGCGCTGCGCGATGGGCGTCGCCGCGGCGGCATCGGCGCTGCTCAAGATCACGACAAACTCTTCGCCCCCATAGCGGCCAATGACGTCGGATTGGCGCAGTTCCGAATGAATCGGATCGATGATGGCGCACAGGCATGCATCGCCGGCCTGGTGGCCGAAGGTGTCGTTGATCTGTTTGAAGTGATCGAGATCGATGAACAACAGCGCAATCGGCAAGCCGCGCGCCTTGGCTCGAGCGCACGCCGCGTCGAGCCGTTCGATCAGGGATCGGCGATTCAGCACGCCGGTCAGAGGGTCGGTCTGCGCGCGGCGCTCAGCGTCAGACAGCGCCACCCGTTGGGCGCGCAAACGATCCGCGACACCGAGAGCCACCAAGATCGAGGCCGCCACCATCGACAAGGGGAGCCCGTAATAATCCAGCGAGTCCGAATCCAGGGACGATGTCATCAAGAATCGCAGCGCGGCCGCAATGGTAAATCCTTCGAGCACGATCCACGCGATCAAGAACCAGCCGGCCGCGCGGTTGCCGCGCCGCCACGCCAACACGCACACGATCACAGTAAACACGGCCGCGACGACGAACATCACGTTGCCGATCATGTTCACGACGCCCAGCAATCCGACGAACTTGGCGACGTTGGCAGCGGTGATGATCACGAAGGCGACGGCAAGCCAGCCGAAAATCGTATAGACGCGCGGCGAAAAATGTCTCAAGTCCGCAATCTCCCGCGTGAAGAGACAGGCGACCGCGCCGCTTAACCCCACGGGCACATTCCATGCGAAGGACTCGAGCGGCACGGCGGCGGAAAGCCCCGGCCAGTCGAAGCCCTGGCCCGAAAGATACGCAACATACAACGCCTGAAGACAGAACATCGTTGCATATAAAATGAAGAGCGGATCCTTGAGGACAAACCAGATCAAGAGTGCGGCGAGAGATACGGACATGAGGGCGCCAAAGGTCAGCGCAATCATCCGGGCTCGTTCCGCTCCGAGCGCCAGGGTGCTTTCCAAGGCACCCTGCGAAACGCTCAGATATTGCGGTTCGTTGCTGCTGGAGGTGAGGTGCGCATACAGCGGCTGAGTCGGCGGCACGCCTTCCGGCAAGACGAACACCATGTCGCGCGCGCCCAAGAACGCCGGCAGATTTGCTGCGTGCATCAGCGGGACTACTTTGCCGTCTCGATAGGCCACAAGCTGCGCTTGCAAGCCGCGCGTGGCGTTCATGATCAGCACCGGCTCGCCGTCGACGCTTGCAGGCTCATGCGGGATGAGCTTCAGCCAGTAGTCATGCCAGTTATTGTGCCCCGGCGCTTTCGAGAACGGCTGCAGCTCTGCATCGAGCGAACCGCTCGCGACCGCCTCCGGCGACGGCCGCGCATCCGAGGGAGCAAGCGCCCGAACCCTGATCGCGGTGTCGGCGGCGAAGCATTGGGGCCCACCAAAGCTTCCGAGGCAGAACACAAACCCGGCTGCTAGCAGAGCACGCACGCGACTAGGGGATCAGTACTGTCTCGACAGAAGCCAATGGGCCAGGGAGCGCAAATCTTCGGCGCGATCGCCAAAGGGCGCGAGCGCGTGGATCGCTTGATTGTGGAGCAGCCTCACACGCTGCTGCGATGCCGAGATGCCGATGATCGCTGGGTGAGTCGGTTTCGCGCGCTCGCTGTCGGCGCCCGTGGCCTTGCCGAGCATCGACGCATCGCCCGTAACATCCAGTAAATCATCTTGGATCTGAAATGCGAGACCAACGGAATTCGCAAACCGCGACAGCGCGCCGTACAGGTTGGGGTCGAGCGGCGGCGCGCATTCCGCCGCCATTAATACGCTCGCCCGAATGACGGCGCCGGTCTTGCGCGCATGCATATCTTCGACCTGACTGATGTCGAGACGCCTGCCCTGAACGGCCAAATCGATGGCCTGTCCGCCTGCCATTCCCAAAGTACCTATGGCCTGCGCCAGCATATCGATCAGACGCAGGCGGATTGCGGGCGATGCCGGCAACTTTGAATCACGCGCCAGCAGCTGGAACGCCAGCGGCTGCAGAGCGTCTCCCACCAGCAGCGCCGTGGCTTCGTCATAGGCCTTGTGGCACGTCGGCCGGCCGCGGCGCAGGTCGTCGTTATCCATGGCGGGCAAATCATCATGCACCAGCGAATACACGTGCACTAATTCGATTGCGCACGCAGCGGCTTCGACGTCGTCTTCCGTGAGTCCGACTGCCCGAGCGGTGGCAAATACCAAAGCGGGTCGTATGCGTTTGCCGCCGCCAAGAACGCTGTAGCGCATGGCCTCGTGCAAGCGGGCCGGCACCACGTCGGGCTCAGGAAGGCGAGCCGCCAAGGCGGCTTCCATGCGCAGACGCCACGTTTCTAGCTGGTTGCCGAAATCGTCCACGTCCTCTTTGAGGATGCGCCGATCAGCCGAGTCGTTCACGGCCCCCGGCTCACACGCTTTATGTCGCTGACCGGAATCGCGGTAACGGCGGCGTAGCGTGCACCGCCATCGGTGTATTCGAACGGCAACTCAGGAGCCATGGGACCCGCCACGCGCGGTCCGCGCAACGAGGTCAAGAGCGCCTTGAGTGGATTGCTGAAGGCATCATTGACGGCCGTGCCCTCAAATCCGCAATGCGCCATGCAGTTGTCGCAGCGAGGGTTTTTGCCGACGCCATACTTTTCCCATTCAGTATCCTCGATGAGGGCACGGTAGGTTGGGGCATAGCCTTCGTCAGACAACAGGTAACACGGTTTCTGCCAACCGAAGACGTTGTAGGTTGGATTGCTCCAAGGCGTGCACTGGTAGGTTTGGTTGCCCGCGAGAAAATCCAGGAACAGTGCCGAGTGATTGAACGACCAGGCAGGCTTACCCGACGGCCGACGGCTGCGGCTGAAAATGTTGCGGAACAGCTGCTTGCTGGCATTGCGGCCCAGAAACACATCCTGCCGCGGGGCGTGGTGATAGCTATATCCCGGCGAGACGGTGATGCCCTCGACACCCAGCTCCATCGCGGTATCGAAAAACTCGGCCACATCGTCCGGATCTTCGCCGTTGAACAAGGTGCAGTTCACCGTGACGCGAAAGCCCTTCCCGCGCGCCAGTTTGATGGCGGCGACAGCTTTCTCGAACACGCCCTCTTGGCACACCGATTCGTCATGACGCTCTTTGTTGCCGTCCAGATGGATCGAGAAGGTCAAATAAGTCGAGGGCTGGTATTCGTCGATGTGCTTCGAGAGCAGGATGGCGTTGGTGCACAGGTAGACGAATTTCCGCCGCGCCACGATGCCGGCCACGATCTGCGGCATTTCCTTGTGAATGAGCGGCTCGCCGCCCGGTATCGAGACGATCGGGGCGCCGCATTCATCGACGGCGCGCAACGCGTCCTCCAGCCCGACCCGCTTATGCAGGATCTCCTTGGGATAGTCGATTTTGCCGCAGCCTGAGCAGGCCAAATTACACTGGAACAGGGGTTCCAGCATGAGGACCAGCGGATAGCGCTTGTCGCCGGCCAACTTTCGCCCGGCTATATAGCGGGCAACCTTGTACATTTGCAGAAGTGGGATAGCCATAAGCACCTATATTACCAGCACCGCCTGCCGGTGGTCGCGCCAGATTCGGGCCCATTCCAACATGAACCAGGGGGTAAAAGTCCGTCCGCCTTGTGCGGCGATTTCCCCCTGCAGCGCCTCTGGGCTAATCCAGCGCCAATCGACAACTTCGTCGGAATTCACCTTAATCGGTTCGCGGCATCGTCCTATATACACCGAGCACAATTCGTTCTCCGCGCCCGTGGCGTCGAATTGCGCCTGGTACTGGAACTTGAACAAGAATTGCAGGGGGCAGCGAATCCCCAGTTCCTCATACAGCCGCCGCCGCGTGGCCGTCTCGAGCGACTCATCACCGCGAGGATGGCTACAGCAGCTGTTGGACCAGTACATCGGCCACAGTCGCTTGGAGGAAGCGCGCTGCTGTAGCAGCAGTTCCCCGCGCTCATTAAAGATGAGCAATGAAAAGGCGCGATGCAAAACCCCGCGGCCCTCGTGACATAAGGCTTTGCTCAAGAACCCCAGGCTGCGATCGGCCTCATCGACCAAAATCAGCTCTTCCGAATCTGCGGCAACTTCGCTCATGCGAGAATCATAGCGGCTCCCGGAAGAGACGCCAGCGCCGCGTCTACCTCAGCAATCCGTTGTCGCGAAACCAACGAATCGCATCCTCGAATGCCTGCACCGGGGGGCGCCATCGGTACCCCAATTCCCGCACCGCTTTGGCGCTCGAAAAAAACATCTTCTTGCGCGACATGCGCACGCCCTCCAAGGTGATGCGCCCGCTGCGGCCGGTGAGCCTGGCGAACCCTTCCGCCAGATAGGCGATGGGGAGAACCACACCGTAGGGCAGCCGCACGCGCGGCGGATTTCGCCCTTCGAGACGGGCGATCAACTCGAGGATCTCGCGCAAACTCATGTCCTGACCGCCTAAAATGTAGCGCTCGCCGGCCCGGCCGCGCTCGTACGCCAGCAGGTGCCCGGCGGCAACATCATCCACGTGGACGATATTCAATCCCGTATCTACGTACGCGGGCATTCGGCCCGCGGCCGCATCGAGCACCAGTTGACCTGTAGGCGTGGGCTTCACGTCGCCGGGCCCCACCGGGGTCGAAGGACTGACGATGACCACCGATATGCCGTCCCGCGCCGCTTCACGGACAACTTCTTCGGCCAGGTACTTCGAGCGCTTATAGTGCCCGATCATATTCTCGAGCGAATTCGCGCTCTGTTCATCGCCGGGGGTGCCGTCGGCCGGAATGCCGATGGTCGCGACGCTGCTGGTGTAAACGATTCGCTGCACGCCCGAGCCGTGCGCGGCACTCAAGACATTGCGGGTGCCTTCAACATTGGCTCGATACAACTCCGCAGGATCGCGCGCGCCCAATCGATAGTCGGCCGCAACGTGGAACAGGCCGTCGCAGCCTTGCGCCGCGCGCTCCAGCGACTTTAGATCGGCGAGATCGCCTTCGGACACTTCGACATCGAGGCTTTTCAAATTGCGCCGATCCGAGCCGGGACGGGCCAGGACTCGAACCCGCCAATGCGCGCCGAGCAATGCACGGGCGACTGCCGCACCCACGAATCCGGTTGCCCCCGTCACCAGCGCCTTCATGCGAGATGCGCGCCGATGGCTCGCAATGAGCGCATCGCGATTCGATAGCGCTGGGCGAGTTTTATCAGAGAGGCGATCTCGCGCGGCGCCAGAATCAGACCGCCGATCAAGCGCGCGAACTGCACCTTTCCGGCCTTGCTCGCCGCGACGACCGCGCGCGGCAGCATGTCCGCGGCGGTATCGACGATGACGCGCACCGCGATGAACGGAAGATTGTGTTTGGCGGCGATTTCGGCCACGGCTACGCTTTCCATATCGACGGCAGCTGCGCCGGTAGTGCGAAATGCCGCGGCTTTATCCGCCGGCGTCTGGATCGCATGAGTGCTGCTCAGCAGATTGCCCTCACTCACCGCGCACAAAGTACTGACGGCGGCGGCCACCTGTTCCCGCCATGCAGGGCAGGCAGCGTATCGGGCGCCGTCGGGCGAGATCAACTCGCGCGGTATCACGACGCTTCCGGGCTTGAGTGCGGGATCGAGGCCGCCGGCCATGCCGAAAGTCATGAGCGCCGAGACTCCCGCGTCAACCAGAGCTTGCGCCGCGCCTGCTGCCGCAGCGCGGCCGATGCCGCTCAAGGCCAGCAATGATCCTGCGCCGAGCATGGCGAGTTCGCTTAAGGGGGGGTCTCCGCCGCGAGGCATCGAGGGGCCGAGCGCTCGCGCTTCCGATGCGAGCGCCGCGACGACGCCCACTGCATTCAACGATGCAGCCTTGGGCTCAATGAGCGATTCCGCGCCGCGTCAAGTTCCGGTAGGCAGCCAGCGCCCACAAGGGGAAATAGGCCGAATAGCCGTGGTAACGCAGATAAAAGACGCGCGGGAATCCCGGCGCCGTATAGCTGGGATGATTCCAAAGATCATCGGCTTGCCGGGTATGCAGCAGGAAATCGGCGCCGCGCCGCGCCGCATCGGATCCCGCCTCGCCGGCCGATAACAGTCCCAACAGCGCCCAGGCGGTTTGGTAAGGAGTGCTGCCGAAATCCTCCGGGGGACGCGCTTGCAGCGCATAACTATCGTTGCTCTCGCCCCAGCCGCCATCCGCGTTTTGCTTCAATTTGAGCCACGCGACCGCGCGCTTCACCATGGGATCGTCGGGCCCGATGTGCGCCTGCGCCAACGACATGAGCACCGACCATGTGCCGTAAATATAGTTGGTGCCCCAACGGCCGAACCATGAGCCATCGGCTTCCTGCTGCCTGCGCAAATAGGCGATCGCGCCCGTAAGTGCGGGCTTGTCTTGGGACCTGCCGACGCGCGCCAGGAGGGTAACGACTCGCGCCGTCACGTCGCTGGTGGGCGGATCCAAAAGCGCGCCATGATCGGCGAATGGAATCTTGTTCAAGTAGTAACAGGTATTGTCCGCGTCGAACGCCGCGAATCCGCCGTCGCGGCTTTGCATCCCTACCAGCCAATCGAGCGCGCGGCGCACGCTTTCGGCATATCGCGCTGAATCGCGCGACTGGTGCATCGCCCATGCGACCACGGCGGTATCGTCCAGATCCGGGTAGAAGTCATTCGCGAATTGAAACGCCCATCCGCCGCCGGCGAGCTGTGGACGTCGGACGCGCCAGTCGCCGGGTTCATCGAGCAGCTGTTTCGTCTTCAGCCAATCGAGCGCACGCGTCGACGCATCGCGCGCGGCCTCATCGCCGGCTTCTTGCATGGCGAGCGCGGCGAGCGCGGTATCCCAAATGGGTGAGACGCAGGGTTGGCAATAGGCGCTCGATGGACCCACCACCAGAAGTTTCTGCAAGGCTCGCTTTGCCGTGACGCGCCGCGGGTCGTCCGCCGGATAACCCAGGATCACCATGGCTTCCAGCGCATTGACCATCGCCGGGAAAATAGCGCCCAGACCGTCCTCGCCATTCAGTCGGGCGACAAACCAACTCTCGGCGCGCCGTGTCGCGCGCTCGCGCATGGCCTTCGGGACCAAGGGGTCGATCATGCGGCCGATGTGGTCGAACAACAGGAAGGCCTTGGCCAGCATCCCGGCACGCTTGAAGTAATGCCGCTCGTTCTCTGGCGGGGTCGTGAACAGCTCGCGGATGCCGATGTTGCGCGGATTCTTGGCCTTCGGCTTGAAAGTACACAGGATGAACAAGGGCACCATCACCGTGCGCGACCAATAAGAGACCTTGTCGATGTGGAATGGAAACCACTTCGGCAGCAACATGATTTCGACCGGAATATAAGGTACGCCGCGCCACGGCAACTCGCCGAACAACGCCAGCGCAATTCGCGTGAACACATTGGCGCGGGCGGCGCCGCCGCGCTGCAAAATTGCCGTGCGCGCCTTCACCATATGTGGCGCCTGCGTATCGTCGCCGGCGAGTTTCAATGCGTAGTACGCCTTGACGGTGCAGCTCAAGTCCAATTCGCCGTTGTGATACAGCGGCCAGCCGCCGTGCTCGGCTTGCCGTGCACGCAGATGATTGCCGAGCTTCGCCTGGAGCGGCGCGTCGATCTCATCCAGGAAGTGCATCATCATGATGTACTCCGCGGGAATCGTGCAATCCGCCTCGAGTTCGTACAGCCAGTAGCCCCGCTCGTTTTGCTGCGCGATGAGCGCATCGCGTGCTGCGCCAATCGCGCGGTCGAGGGGCGAGGAATCGGCTATCCGCTTCAGCGAATGGGCGACGATGTCGCCGCGCGCGTCCGGCAGCTCCGCTGGAAACGGAGTGGTTTTCGGGGCGGTTCGATTCACGACCCGGAACTCCCGTAGCGACGCAGCGCGTGCTCTTGGTCGCTTTCAGCGTCGTGGTCGGTCAAGACGGGCACTGCCCGCGGCCAGCGCGGCTCGGGAAGGCGTGCCAGCGGCAAGCCGTGTGCCGCACGGGCGAATAGTCGGCGCAGCATCCAATCGTTGCGGATGAAGGTATTGGTCATGAGCATGGTCAAGCTGACAGCTGTTCTCGTTACTTTTACTTGTGCGCCGGCCTTAAAGCCGGGATTGTGCGCTATTTTACGCAACGTCAAGATGGCGAGACCAATTGCCCAGAGGCAAAAGCGGCGGATACCCTTCTCTTTGCCCGGAATTAACAATGTGTAATCCAAGGCGTTGCGCAAGTGCGCATGCGCAACCGCTACCAATTCGATGATCCCTGCCCTGAAGCGCGGGTCATCAGAGTCGCTGGAGACATTCGCAAGATCGACGCCATGCCGGGAAAAGACCTCCTGCGGCAGCCAGCAGGCCCCGCGGCTGCGGTCCTCCCAGATATCCTTGAGGATATTGGTCATTTGTAGACCCTGGGCAAACGAGGCGGCAAGCGCGCTCAAGTTGGTGCGGCGGGGGGCGATTTCGGCCGAATAATCGCAAAAAAGGTCCGTGAGCATCTCACCCACGACTCCTGCGACATAGTAGCAATAGTCGTCCAAATCGCTCGAACGGGGCAGCCCTTTGACGCTGGCGTTGAATTGGAAGCGCGGCATGCCGTAGCACATGAGCTCGACACAGCGCTTGATCGCGGCGTGTTGGGCGGCTCCAAGGCTGGCGGCCACCCGCACGACGCGATCCATATTGCTCACCAGGTCGCGTTCTGTCGGCAGGGTACGGTCCGAAAGGCGGTGTTCGAGATCCCGCGCCAAAGCCGCAGGTTCGCCGCTTCCACCCACCACAGCGCTGAAACGCTGCAGAAAGGCCAGTGTTTCGGGCGCTGAGAGCGCCGGTTCATCCTCAATGGTGTCGGCAATTCTGCACAGCAGATATGCGCAGGTCACGGGAATGCTTAAGGCAGGCGGCAGTTGCGGAATGGTCAACGCAAAGGTGCGCGAAACATGCGGCAGAATCTGATCCTGGTAGACCTCATCGGAACTGACGGAATCCATGTTGGCAGTATCTCGGAAACCCGCAAAAATAGCATCATCTCAGCCAGTTAGGGCTGGTGCAAATCCGCAACACCCCCAGTAGTCCATTGCCACCATGAGGGGCGCGCAGTATAAACTGGGGTGATATGGACGTCCCGCCCACCAGCTATCCGCTGCTAGAAACCATTGCCTCACCGGCCGACCTACGCAAGCTTGCGGCCGCAAAGTTGACCGACCTGGCGCAGGAATTGCGCCAATTTCTGATTCATAGCGTCGCGACCCGCGGGGGCCACTTCGCCGCAGGATTGGGCACGGTGGAGCTCACAATTGCGCTGCATTATGTGTTCAACACCCCTGACGATCGGCTGGTCTGGGATGTGGGCCACCAAGCCTATCCGCACAAGGTATTGACCGGCCGCCGCGAGCAGCTGCACACCATCAAGCAAGATGCGGGACTCGCGCCGTTTCCGACGCGCAGCGAAAGTGAATACGACACTTTCGGCGTCGGCCACTCCAGCACATCGATCAGCGCGGCGTTGGGTATGGCCGTCGCGGCTGCGCAACGCGGCGAGGATCGCAAAGTTGTGGCCATTATTGGCGACGGCGCGCTGACAGCGGGTATGGCGTTCGAAGCATTGAATCACGCAGGCTCGCTTCCGGCGAACCTCCTGATCGTGCTCAACGACAACGATATGTCGATCTCGGAAAATGTGGGCGCGCTGTCGAATTATCTGGCGCGCGCTCTCTCTGGCCGCATGTATTCCCACTTGCGCGAGAGCGGCAAGAAGGTGTTGCGGCAAATGCCGACCGTTTGGGAACTCGCGCGCCGTTCCGAGGAACATATAAAGGGCATGGTACTGCCGGGAACCTTGTTCGAGGAAATGGGATTCAACTACATCGGACCCATTGACGGCCACGATGTCAAGGCACTCGTCAATACTCTGCGCAATCTGCAAAAGTTGCGGGGCCCGCAATTCCTGCACGTGGTGACGCGCAAGGGCAAGGGTTATGCGCCGGCCGAGGCGGACCCGATCAAGTGGCACGGGCCCGGCCCGTTCGACCCGGCGAGCGGCATGATTTTCAAGGAAGCGAGCACCGGCCCCACTTATTCGCAAATATTCGGCAAGTGGCTGTGCGACATGGCGGATCGCGACCCTGCAATCGTCGGCATCACGCCCGCCATGCGCGAAGGTTCAGGATTGGTGGAATATTCGAAGCGATTTCCCGCGCGCTACTTCGACGTTGCGATCGCCGAGCAGCACGCCGTAACGTTGGCGGCAGGCATGGCGGTGGAAGGCTTGAAACCGATCGTCGCGATCTATTCGACCTTCTTGCAGCGTGCCTACGATCAGCTCATCCACGATGTCGCTTTGCAGAACCTGCCGGTGGTTTTCGCGGTCGATCGCGCCGGTCTCGTCGGCAGCGACGGCGCCACGCACCAAGGTAGCTACGACTTGTCGTTCCTGCGCTGCATTCCCAACATGATTGTCATGGCGCCGGCGGACGAGAATGAGTGCCGCCAGATGCTCTACACCGGAACTACTTTAGAATCGCCGTCGGCGATTCGCTACCCACGCGGCTGCGGGCCCGGCGTCCCGGTGGTCGCTGAGATGACTGCGCTGCCGGTCGGCGTCGCACAGCTGCGCCGCGAAGGGCGCAGCGGCTTGGCGATTCTCGCGTTCGGTGCTCTGGTCGACTCGGCACAAAAAATGGCCGAGCGCCTGGACGCAACCATCGTGAACATGCGTTTCGTGAAGCCCCTCGATGAAAAGATGATCGTCTCAATTGCCGCGCGTCATCGCGCGCTCATCACCATCGAAGAAAACGCCATCATGGGCGGCGCGGGCTCCGGCGTCAGCGAAGTGCTCGCAACTGCAGGATTGCAGCTGCCCACCCTGCACATTGGAATACCCGATCGCTTCATCGAGCACGGCACGCGCGAGACCTGCCTTGCCCGGGCGGGACTCGATTTAACGGGACTTAGCGCTCAAGTCGAAACCTGGTGGGCGTTGCAGTCACAGGCGCGCATACGCTCGGTGAGCAGCGCCTAACGCATGTAAGGGCGGCTTTCGACTTCACTCGCTTCCTGATTGCGGCCCTGCGTGCGCAGCGCGTCGGCCAGCAGATGTCCAGCGCCGCTGAGCGCACGCTGATCGCCGCTGGCCAACGCGAAAGCCTTGCGGCCGCAGGTTTCCGCCTGATGCGCATCGCCCTCCATCAAACGAATTCGCCCCATCTCGATCCACAGCAAAGGATTGCTCGGCTCGATGCGCAGCGCCCGGTCAAGCGTCGATGAAGCGCCGAGCAGGTCGCCGCGGCCCGCGAGTGTATGAGCTTGTGTCACCAACGACTGCGTGGCCGGCGAGAGCCTGATATCGCGCGGAGGTGGCGCCGGACGCGGCGCCGCCGGAGGCAGCACAGGGGTCGGCGCGTTTGGCAACGAGGACGGCGGGCGCGCGGGGACTTCGGGGCTGGGCGAAGTGCGCGACGAAGTTGCGCAGCCGGCCAGCATCAAGACACTGAGCGGCGCGATGAGGCCGCTCAGTGAGCGATACTTTCGAACCATGATTTGATCTTCTCACCGACGCTGGCCGGTTGCGAGGGGACGCCGGCCGGTTGCGAGGGATTGCAGCGAGGATTGCCGGGCAGCGCGGTATTTTTGGGCACACCGATGAGCACCGCGCCCGGGCTGCAGGCAGGCGTGGTCTCGAGTCCGTCATCGAAGCCGATCCATCGGTCCTCCGCGGAATCTGGGGCGATGGGCTCGAACGACACCGGTTTGAGGCTCGCCATCGTGTCGGCCCACACCGGCAGCGCACCGGCGGCGCCCGTCAATCCCGTTACTCGATTGTCGTCGTAACCCACCCAGACAACCGAAAGGTAGCTGCCGGTAAACCCGGCGAACCAGCTGTCGCGGGTGTCCGAGGAGGTGCCGGTCTTGCCGGCGATCACCAACCCTCTCGGCAAATGCGCCGCGGCATCGCGCGCCGTGCCATGGGTGGGTACCAACATCAGCATGCGAAGAAGCTGGTACACCGCGGCCGGCGGCGCGGCCGGTTCGACTTGCACCTTGAAGTGCTTGAGCGGCCGCCCCTGTTCGTCCAGTACGGCGCGCACCGCGCGCAATCGGGCGCGAAAGCCGCCATTCGCCAGTGAGGTGTACACCTGCACCACTTCGAGCGGCGACATTTCCACGGCGCCGAGCAGCATCGACGGATTGAGCGCCGTCGATGATTCGAGCCCCAAGCTTTGCAACGTATCCGCCACCTTGGACAAACCCAAATCCATGCCGAGCTTGACGGTAGCCAGATTCAGCGACTCGGCGAGCGCCTTGGCCAAGGTCACGGAACCGTTCACATTGTGCTCGAAATTTTGCGGCGCCCAGATGCTGCCGTCCGGCAGCTTCATTTCGATGGGCGCATCGTCGATCAGGCTGGCCGCGGTGTAACGGCCGCTCTCGAGCGCCGTTAAATACACCGCCGGTTTCACCAATGAGCCGATAGGCCGGCGGGCATCGAGGGCGCGGTTGAAAGTGCCGGCGGTGTCGGTCTCCCGCCCGCCCACCACCGCGACGACATCGCCGCTATTGGGCTCGGCCACGATCACGGCACCTTGCAAGTGCTCGCCGCGAGCCGCCGATTTCGCATCCAGGAGCTGTAAATCGCGCGTCAGCGCGCGCTCCGCTGAAGCTTGGGCGCGCGGATCGAGGCTGGTGTACACCGACAATCCGGCCGCGGCCAGATCCGCCTCGGCGTAGTCGCGCTTCAAATGCCGCCGCACGAGATCGATGTAGGCCGGCACGTAGCTGCCCCCTCCCGGACGCAGACCCAGCGGCGCCGCGGCCGCGCGCTGCGCGGCGTTGGCATCGATCAGGTGCGCATCGGTAAATTCTTTGAGCACCAGATTGCGCCGCGCGAGGGCACGCTCGGGATGTTTGCGCGGATCATAGTACGAGGGACCCTTGACCATGCCGATCAACAGCGCCAGTTCGCCGGCGTCGAGCTCGCCCAGGGGCTTGGCGAAATAAAATTCGCTGCCGAGCCCGAAGCCGTGAATGGCGCGTTCGCCATCCTGGCCCAGAAAGACCTCATTGAGGTAGGCCACCAGTATCTCGTCCTTGGGATAGTGCGCTTCGAGCCGCAGAGCCATGACAGCCTCGGTGGCCTTGCGATCGAATGTCTGCGCGTCGGTGAGGAAGTAATTCTTGACCAGTTGCTGCGTGAGCGTGCTGCCGCCCTGCACTACTCGGCCTGCGCGCAGGTTGACCCAGATGGCACGCAGCACGCCGAGCGTATCGACGCCATGATGTTCGTCGAAACGCCGATCCTCGATCAGCTTGATGCCATTGCGCAGCAGCGCAGGAATTTCTTCCGGCGACACGACCAGGCGATCTTCGCCGTGAATGGGAAAGACGCTGCCGATCACCGGCGGGTCCAAACGGAACACCGGCAGATCGGCGCCATCTGCTTGTCGCATGCTGGTAATCGCGGACGCGTCGGCATGGATGGACACCAGCTGGGCGTCGCGCTGCTCATCGATGAAGCGCACCCGCCGGGTGCGAATGTCGAAGGCATTGCCGATGCGGCGATACAGACCGGGACCGCTGGCCGGATCGCCGGGCCGATAGTGCACGCGGCGCAATTCCTCCTCGAGATCGTTCGCGGAAATACGCGCACCGGCATAGAGTTCGAGGGGCGCAGCATAGACGTGCGCCGGCACCGACCAATGGCGACCCTGAAATTGTTTGGTCACCACGCGATCCAAGTGCATGATCCAGGCACCCGCAACCACCGCGACAATGGCGAGGACCACGAAGATCACGATCAGAATTTTGCGCCAGAGGCGACGGCGGGATCTGGCCACTAGTCCGGTTTAATTCGCCGCAGCGTGGGTGAAATCATTTTTCGATCGTTGCATCCGGGCTAAACAATACACTATCGCGGGGACCTCGCGCGCTGCCATCCCTCGAGCAGCGCGGTGATCTCAGGCGAGTTTTGCTGCCTTGCCTGCTGCAACGGTGTGTGTCCCGCGTTGTCCGCGGCATTCGGGTCCGCGCCGCGGGCCAGCAGCAGGCGAACAATCTCGAGCTGGCCTTGGGTCACGGCAAGCATCAGCGGTGTGCGGCCCGCCTCGTCCCGGGCATCGATGGCCGCTCCTTGATTCAACAACGAGGTAGCCTGCGCCACATCGCCCCGCGCGGCCGCGGATTGCAGGGTCGCCGGCATTAGTGCGCTGTCGGCACGCTCAGCACGAGCTGCGCTTCCTAGCGCGTAGCTCTGTACTGCGTTGGACGGCGGAGTCGCCGCGAGAGGGGCAAGATTCGGTGCCGGTCGATCAGCCGTTTTCGAGCTCTTCCGCTGGGCTTGCGTCACGACAACTTCTTTCAAGGAATTTGACTCGCTGCGCGATTGCCGTGCCGGCTCCGTACTAGATCGCGGGCCAGACGGTTTCACCTCCTCCAACTTGGGCGCCTCTGCCTTATCTTGAGCCTGTGCAGCCTCCGACGCCGGCGCGGGCGCCATACTCACCTGAACGGGGGGAGCGTTTTCCCAATAGCGCGGCGCAAACAGAAGAGCGGCCAGCAGCGCGGCGCCGATGGTGCCGAACGCCGGAATTTTCCAGCGAGAGTCGTTGGCAGCAGGGCGCGACACATCAAAAGCAGGTGGCGGAGTTTGCTTCGCAAGCTCCGCCGCGACACGGCGGCTCTCGGCAAGAATCGCCGCCCGCACGGTATCACTGGGGCCCGCCGCATCTGCGCCGGCCCGTCGGTAACGAGCGAGCAATTCCTCGTCTCGAGTGTCGTCATTCGGGGTCATGCATATTCCCACAACAGCTGTCGCAGTTTGGCCCGGGCATAGCGCAGCCGGCTCTTGACCGTTTCGAAGTTCGATCCGGTGGCATCGGCGATTTCCTCAACGCTGAGTTCGCCCTCCGCCTGCAGCAGAAACGCGGAACGTTGCTCCGCGGGCAACTGCGCGACGGCATTCAATATTGCCGCGGCCTCATCTTGCGATTGGACCTGGGCCAGGGGCTCGAGTTTCCTGTCGACCGCGAGCCGGTCCAACAAACTTGGACCCTTCAAATCGGTGCCCTCCGAATCGGCGGCATCACCAGTGTCCAGGCTTTGCAGCCGATGGTTCGCACGAATCATGTCAACCATGCGGTTATGCGCAATGGTGAACAGCCAAGTAGTGAATTTTGCCGTCGTCTGATAGTTTGCAGCTCCGCGCACGACTGCAAACCAGACTTCCTGCATCAAATCGCTGGCGGTGGCCTCACTTCTTACGTTGCGGCGAAGGTAACGAAAAACCTTCAACTCATGCCGTCGGTATAAAAATTCGAACGCGGCGGCCTCGCCGCGTCCGAAGCGCACCATCAAGTTCTCATCAGTCTCTTGAGCGAGGCTCATTTACCCCATTATCAGCCGCCCGGCGGGTCCGGTACATACCTGGGGGCAGCTGAGTCTGGGAAAGGGTTCGGGGCGGATTGCCATGGACGCGACCGGACGACTCCCATTGCCACCAAATTCTCGTAGCTATCGTAGCGAATCTTGATGACTTCATTGGGCGTGCTCGATAGCCGGTCGAATGTCGTGTTCTGCACATACGAGCTTTCGCGAGCGCCATGCCCGGTGCCGAGTTTCTGTGCCGGCACCGCATTCGACAATGAGGCATACGGTTTGACCTCTTCCAACTTGGGCGCGGGCGACGCCCCTCCTGTCAAGGCCGGCGGTGCAGCCCGCGCGGCGCTATCCGCGGCGCCTCCTTCGACCCGATTCTGAGCGGATCCCGAGCCCTCGGATAATCGATCGAGTGTCTCATAACCGGGAACTGAGGGACGCTCCAGAAACAGTGCGATGCCGATGACGCCGACATTGGCGGGACGCCCCGTTCGTTCCGCGTAGGAGTTACCTGCGGCCGTAAAATTGAAGGCCGCGATTTCCGCATCGCTCTTACGCCAGCCGGCGATTTCGTAACTCTGGCCCGGGCCAAAGACGTAGCCGGTTTGGCCCCATGCGCCGGTTTCGCCGTTGATCACATTTATGCCGTCCACGGCAGCTACCGCGAGAATGCGCTCGCCGCGGTGATTTTGAATCATGATCGAATAGCGGGCACCGGGCCTGCCGGCGACCCAATATTCTCCGCGGCTTCGATACGTCGGCAGTACGCTGCCGGTATCGCGGTCGATGATTTGTACATCCGCGAGCCTGCCGGCCGCATGTGCCTCTGTCCTTACGCCAATCGCCCCCAAACCGATCAGCAAGATTCCAAATCCAATGCCTTTCATGTCTATCTCCGCTGTTGCCTGTCCCACCTGGATCGATGCGGCTTTAAAAAAGGGGTTAAGATTCGCGCGGAGAATTTGCAGGAGCGGGAATGCCGGTCAGCTTTACTTCACATAACATTCGATTGGATGACGGTTCCTATACCAAGCCTGATGCCGGTTATTCGATGGACGTGCATCCGTGGTTCCTGGCGGCGAAACGCATCTTGGATGCAACATTTCCCGGGGATAAGCTGCATTTGCGCATTGCCGACTTGGGCTGCCTCGAGGGCGGCTATACCGTCGAGTTTGCGCGCCTCGGACTGCAAGCGCTGGGGATCGATGTACGCGAATTGAATATCGAGGCCTGCCGCTACGTTCAATCGAAGGTCAATTTACCGAACTTGGAGTTTGCCCGCGACGATGTGTGGAATATCGCCGCGCATGGCACCTTCGACGCGGTGTTTTGCTGTGGACTCTTCTATCACCTCGACAAGCCGCGCGAATTTCTCAATCTATTGTCGCGAGTCACCAAGCGCCTGTTGATCCTGCAGACGCATTTCTCCGAAGCCAAGGATTCGCCGAGTTTCATCCGGCCGCGGCGGTTTCGGCGCGCCGTCGCGAAGTTCTTACCGCTCAAGAACACCGGAACCACCACCCACAAGCTGTCTTTCTTAAGCGAGAACGAAGGCTTGCCCGGCCGCTGGCTGCCGGAGTTTCGCACCAAGCGGGCATTTCTCGATCGCGAAAACCGCCGTTGGGCATCCTGGAACAACAAGCAGTCGTTTTGGATACAGCGCGAGTACTTGCTGCAAGCAATGCGTGATGCGGGATTCGACCTGGTGCTCGAGCAATTCGATGGCCTCGGGCCCAACATCGCGTTCGAGATGACCGAGGGAAGTTACCGGACCTCGGCGCGCAGCACATTTATCGGCATCAAGACCGCGTACGTCTCGGAAACGGCGCCGGCGGTGGCACCGGGATTGCGCCAAAGTTAAGTCTCTAACCCTGCAAGCTGGGAAACACATCATGCATTTGAAAATGGTCCAGAATATCTTTGGGCAGACACTCTTTGGCGCGATTGCCGCCGTCTTGTTGCTGGGTTCCGGCCCCGCGAGTCTTGCGAACCCTGCGAACCCCGCGCCCACCCCGCCACCCGCGGGCGGCGACATTCCCGCGGACTTCAAAATCGCGACCGCAGCTGATGACTACATCAAGCGCGACGTCATGATTCCGATGCGCGATGGTGTGAAGCTGCACACCGTCATCATCATTCCCAAAGGGGCGGCGCGCGCGCCCATGATTCTCGATCGCACGCCTTACAATGCCGGCAAATTCACCAGCAGCGCGGAGAGCCCGCGCCGCGCGCTGATCTTGCCCTTGAGCTACGGCGAGCTTGCCGAAGCCGGCTACATCATCGTGGCCCAAGACGTGCGTGGAAAATACAAATCCGAAGGCGACTATGTGATGAATCGGCCGCTGTCGGGCGATTTGAATCACACGCCGGTGGATCATTCGACCGACGCCTACGATACGATCGACTGGCTGGTCAAGAACGTACCGGAGTCCAATGGCAAAGTCGGCACCATGGGCACGAGCTACGACGGCTTCACGGTGCTGATGAGCCTGGTCAATCCGCACCCGGCATTGAAGGCAGCGGCGCCGTTCAATCCGATGGTCGATACCTGGATGGGCGATGACTGGTTTCATAACGGTGCGCTTCGTCAAACCTACGCGGACTACATTTTTGAGCAAACCGCGGAGAAGTCCTCGGAGGACAAATGGATCGCGCCCCGCTACGACGCCTATGGCACTTGGCTCGCGATCGGCTCCGCCGGGACGCTGGGGAAAGAGTTGGGCATGGATCAATTGCCGTTTTGGCAACGTCTCACCCAGCACCCCGCCTATGATCACTATTGGAGCGAACAGGCTGTGGACAAGATCCTTGCCGCGCGTCCGCTCACCGTACCGACGCTGTACGTCCACAGCCAATGGGACCAAGAGGACATCTATGGCGCCATGGCCGCCTTTGCGGCAACGCACTCGCAATCCGGGCCCGGACGCGATAATTCTTATCTGGTCATGGGGCCATGGCGGCATGGCGGCGGCAATGGCGATGGCTCTTCGTTGGGTGCGATCAAATTTGACGGCGACACCGGCCACTGGTTTCGACTGCATGTGTTGCTGCCGTTTTTCGATGCTCACTTAAAGGATGATGCGCCGAAAGCGGATATCGCGACGGTCACGGCGTTCGAGACGGGCGCAAACATCTGGCGCCGCTACGACCAATGGCCTCAGTCCTGCGCCAGCGGCTGCCCCTACAAATCGGCACCGCTGTATCTGGGGGCTGGCGCCAAATTGACCTTTGACAAGCAACCGGCCGGCGCCGCTGCATTCGATGAGTACATTTCTGACCCCGCGAAACCCGTCACCTATCGGCCGCGGCCGATCCGTCCGACCTATGCGTCCGATTCAACCTGGAGGCGCTGGTTGGTGGATGATCAGCGCTTCGCATCGGATCGTACCGATGTGCTGACCTATACTTCCGATGTATTGACGGCGCCGCTGCGCATCGCGGGTCAGCCTATCGCACACCTTTTCGCATCGACCAGCGGAACGGACCTTGACTGGGTGGTCAAGCTCATCGACGTGTACCCGGACGAGGTCCCCGGCAATGTGGAGATGGGAAGTTATCAATTGCCCGTCGCCATGGATATCATGCGCGGCCGCTACCGGGACGATCCGGCGAATCCATCGGCGATTCCCGCCGGCAAAATCGTCAGCTACACGCTCAAGTTGCCCAATGCGGATCACGTGTTCCTGCCGGGGCACCGGATTATGGTCCAGGTTCAGTCCAGCTGGTTTCCGCTTTACGATCGCAACCCGCAAACCTTTGTGCCGAACATTTTCTTCGCGAAACCCGCGGATTACATCAAGGCGACGCAGCGCGTGTACCATAAGCCAGACGCAGCGAGCTACGTGGATCTGCCGGTTGCGAAGTGAAGATCGGCACGCTGCAAATTTGAGACACACATGACTGCTGCAAATTTGTTGGTATTTGCTTTGGCGCTGATCGTCGCCGCGGGGTCTCCAGGTCCCAGCATTGCCGCACTGGTGGCGCGGGTTCTCACCCAAGGCTTTCGCGAGGTGCTGCCGTTTTTGGCGGCGATGTGGCTGGGCGAAGCACTGTGGCTCGGGTGCGCCGTGGCAGGCCTTGCCGTGGTGGCACGCACGCTGGGCGTGGTCTTCACCGTCATAAAATTCATTGGCGTGGCTTACTTGCTATACCTCGCATGGAAGATGTGGTTTGCGCCGACCCATGTTTCGCAGAGCGAACTGCCGAAGGGCCAATCGCGCTGGCGCCTGTTCGGCGCCGGACTCGCCGTTACGCTGGGGAATCCGAAGATCATGGTGTTCTATCTGGCGCTCCTGCCGACCATTGTCGATTTGAACGGCGTCGGCGCCGCTGCTTGGATCGAACTGACCGCCGTAACGCTGTTCGTGCTGATATCAGTGGATTTCGCCTGGGCACTCCTGGCGGTTCGGGCGCGGCGCCTGCTTACCAGCCGCAAAGCGGTAAAGATCGCCAATCGCACCAGCGCGACAATGATGGCCGGCGCCGCGGCGGTGATCGCCGCGCACTGAGCCTTAGTCCCGTTCAGGTGCGCGGCGGCGGTGAGCGCCGCGTACTTTGGACCTAGAACTTCGCGGAAAACGCCACGAACAGTTGGCGGCCGAACATGTCATAAATGCTGTAGGTATTGGCCGCGCCGCCGGAGACGATGTCCGAGTTGATCACCGGCGGATCCTTGTCCAATATGTTATTGGCGCCGGCGCGAATTTGCAGCGCGCTGTTCACGTTCCACGTGGCTTCAAGATCAAGGTAGCTATAGGACGGGATCCTTCCGTTGTAGAGATCGTAGCCGCCGAACGTCGAGAAATGCAGCGTCGGGTCGCCGCTGTTGTTGTCCTCGGATACCGAGCCGATGAAACGCCACGTGAGCGACGCCGACACGTTCCAGGGCGTGTCCCAGGTGGTACGAAACAAATGGTGCCAGCGCGGATTGATCGTCTGGCAGGTGGCGCCGAATAAACCGGCGCAATCATAGGTGTGTGTCCCCGGCAAGGGCGTGCTCTCGTTGTGCAGCTGGTACACGCCGTTCAGGGCGAATGAGACGTCGCCGAATCCGGGCGGCAAATCGAGCTTGTAGTTCAACTGCGCGTCGATACCGCTGTTGATCGCCGTGCCCAGATTGTAGTTTTTCTGAATGACGTAGCCGCCGGAGGCGATGCTATTGCCGTTCAAGCTGCCGGTGCTCGGCGAGCGTACGATCTGGCTGCAATAAGTCGGATCTCCCGAGTTGGCGCAATTGGCAACGACCACCAGGTACGGAATTACCCCGATCTCGTCTTTCACTCGGATGTGAAAGTAATCGATGCTGCCGGTGAGATGCGCGATTTGGCTCGGTGCAAAGTTCAAACCCAGCGTGTAGGTGTCGGCCTGTTCCGGCTTCAGCGCCGTATTGCCACTGGTCTCCTGCGACAGCTGTGCGGCGGTGCCTTGAGGGATCGAGCCGCTGTTGTACTGGGCCGGGGTCACACCGGTGCGTTCGCACTGAAGCAATGTAAAGGTGATCGGCGGAGCGCAAGGATCCGGAGCGACCGTTGTCAGTCCGACGATCGGCGGCGTGAACAATTCCGCGACGCTGGGCGCGCGGATCGCGCGGTCGTAAGAGGCGCGAAAGCGATAGTCCGCTATCGGAGCGTACTGCACCTCAAATTTATAGGTATTGGCCGCCCCCGCGGTCGAGTAGTTCGAATGCCGATAGCCGGTATCGAACAGCAATTCCTTCGCGCCCGGCTTATCCTGAATGAGCGGTGCGCGCAGTTCGATGAACCCCTCGGATACCGATTGGCCGGCATCGATCGGCGCCACCGCGCTGCCAAATCCGGACAGCAGCTGACTCTCTTCGACCGCATCCGGCTGCAAAACTTCGTGATCGTTGCGATGTTCGAAGCCGACGTTGACGCCGAGACCCTCCGTCGCGAGCGGCGAGGTTATGCCATAGTCTCCCAATTTGCCCGTTATATCCGCATGCAGGGTGCGCAACGTCGCCGATCCCTTCGCCGTTCCGAGCGCATAGAGATAGTTGAGCGCTGCTTGAGTGACACCGCCATCGCTGAAGATGTTGTATGGCACGCAGCCGTGCGTGCCACCGCTGATGCAGGTCGGATTGGCCGCAGTGCCCGTCACCAGCAGGGCATTGGTGATGGCCTCGTAGTTCAAGTACTTCTGGTTCGAATCGGAAAAGGTCGTATAGAAATACTGTCCGTACAGATCATAGCTCCACGCGTCCGCGAAGGTGCCCTGGCTGCCTAACACCGCGCGGTAGTTGGTGTGCTCGAAGTCGACGAAGCGATTACCGCCCTCCACGTTGCGCCGGCCGATTCGCACCTGCGAGGTCGCGGAGCCGGGATTCGCCGCATCTGCCGCAACTTGCGCCGGCGTGCAAAGGATTCCTTGCTGCTGCGCGCTCAGCAGGGGGTTGCTGCAATTGACGTAATAATCGCCTGCGCCCGTCGGATCGAGCGGGTTGCTGTCCTTGAACAACGCGGCAGGCGCGACCTGCTGGTGCGTCTTGTCATCCATGAAGAAAAATTCGGAATAAGGCTGGAACCAATCGTTGATCTCTTCATGCGCCATGAACGCGGCGTTGTAGCGATCGTCCTCCCGCGTCATATAAATGAACGGCTGCGAGTTGTAATTGGCAGGCGGCGTGGTTCCCGGGGTACCGTTTGGCACAAAGCTGTTTCCAGACACACTGTAGGCGTTGCCCGCATTGGGCCCTCGCGTCGGTTGGAACCAGTTCGAGTTGGAGGACCCGCCGCACGAAACGCCGGTGACGTTGTGATTGGCATCCTGATCGGGAGACAACTGACAGGCGCCGAAATCGCGCTGGCTGCTCGCAACGGGATCCGCGTGCCGGTAGCTCAAAAAGGCAGTGACGTTGCCCTTGCCGTCCGCGAAATTCGTGCCCATGAGCATGTCGAAGGTCTTGTTGCGGCCGTCCCTGGCTGTGCCCGTCGGCGGCGTATAGCCGGATTGCTGCACCAGGTTTTGGACGTTCACGTCGTGATTGTTGTGCCAGTTCTCGCCGATCTGGCCATCGACCTGAAAGCCTTCGAAATTCTTCTTCATGATGAAGTTGACCACGCCGGCGATGGCATCCGAACCGTAAGCCGCCGAGGCGCCGCCGGTCACGACTTCAACGCGCTCGACCAGCCCCGCTGGAATTTGATCGAGGTCGGGCGCGGGCTGTGAGATGGCCGTGTTCGGGGAGCCGACCCCGAGACGCCGACCATCGATGAGCACCAGCGTGCGCGCCGGCCCGAGGCCGCGCAGATCAGCCGTTGCTACGCCGCCGGCGGTGGTCAATCCTGAAGTGCCGTTGCCGAGATCTTGGCCCAGGTCGTTGTTATAGTTTTGCGGCAGTTGGGTAATGATGTCGCTGATGTCCGTTTTGCCGGACACCTGAATGGATCTCGAGGAGACGACCTGAATCGGGCTCGTGCTCACCTCATTCGGAGACGCGATCCGCGATCCGGTGACGATAATTTCATGCAGCGGCGCAGGTTCCGCCGCCGCAGCCACCGACGGCGGTGGCGCGGGCGTCCGGGATGCCTGCGCCAATAAGATCCTATCCGCAGTACTGGGCTTTGCCTTTTCCGCGGGCGTAGAGGAGAGTGCGCCGCCGGGCGGCGCTTGCAACGTGACGCCGGCCCCTTCCGAGAGCGACGAATTCGACACGGGAACCACGGTGACGGTATTGTCGTCAAGATAGCGGTACGTCAGTCCCGTACCCGACAACAGCTGCTCCAAGGCTTCATTCGCCGTCATGTCTCCGTTCGCGCCGTTCGTGCGCACATCCCGGACGGTGTTCGACAAATACAGGACCTGCAGCCCGCGACTTTGCGCCAATTGCTTGAGCGCAGGACCCAAGCCCTGCGCGGAGATATGAGTCGGCTCGCGAATGGACGCACTTACGCTATTCGCGAGTGCCAGACCGACGACGGAAATGCAGACCGCGGCTGCAACAACAGCAATACGCATTAGCGCTCGCGTACTTCTTGCGAGGCCTTCGATGCAGGCCTGCCGGTGCGGCCGCCGATCCCCATTGAAGTAGAGCGTTGTCACATAGAAAGTGGGTATGTCAGCGCGCTTCGCGGCGAAGGACGCGGACCTGTTTCTCCGTTTCGACGACTTGGATCGAATTCTGGTTGCGTAAGAAATTGATGAGCGACGCGGGATCCGTCGAAGAATAGACGCCGCTGATCCTGATGTTTCCCAATTCGCCGTCATCGATGGTCAAGGGGCGCCGGTTGTAGCGGTTGAATTCCTCGGCTACATCGTTGAGCGGCGTTTCTTCGAATATCAGACGTTTTTGCACCCACGCTGTGGCAATCGCGGTGTCGGTGCGGGTTGGCTTGGTGACGACGTGCGGCACGACGGTAAGCTGTTCACCCGCGGACAGCACGATGGCGGCCGTCCCAGGACTATCTTGCGAGTCGTATGTTTCAACTCGGCCCTCCACAACGGTCACGACCGTAGCGGCCTGCTTCTTGTAAACATCGAACTCCGTGCCGACTGCCCGCACCTGCGCATCGCCCGCGTGCACCACGAATGGCCGTTGCTTGTCCTTGGCTACTTGAAACAGGGCCTGACCTTCGAGCAACGTCACGTCGCGCTGCTCCGCTGTTAGGCGGACCTGGATGGTCGATCGCGCGTTGAGTTCGACCGTTGACCCGTCGACGAGCTGCACGGTCCGCTGCTCGCCAATCCCGGTGGTATAGACACCGTTGAATTTGCCGCGATCAATAAAAATCACGGTCGCGATTGCGAGCAGCACAACCGCCGCCAGCGCGACGGCTGCGCGCCGCGAGCGCCATGCCGTATGTGGTTTCAAGGCCGAGGGAGGCGTGCCCGGGCGCGGCCGGTCCGAAGGCAGCACGATCACATCCGGTTCACCACGCGCCCGCTCGATCAGCGCCTCTATATTGATCTTGCCTTCAGGATCGGCGGTGGGCAGTTCCGCCCATACGCCGGATATCTCAAGATAAGCGTGAATGTGCTCGGGCGAGCGGCGCAACCACTCGATGAAGCGCATGCGCGCATCGCCGTCCACATCGCCGGCTCGGAATTCTATGAACCAGGCCGACGCTTCTGCAATGATTGCCGGATGGGTTCTGCCATTCGTGACTGCCACTTTCATAGTTTCATGGCGTTTTGGTTGGCTCGAAGATTTCGACAATGCTCGACGGCGCGGGCAAGATATTTTTTGGCGGTTTCACGCGATACGCCCAATTCATCTGCAACCTCCTGCACTGAGTAACCCGCGACACGATGCAAAACCAGCGCGGTCGCCACGCGCGTCGGCAAAAGCGCGAGCATGTGCTCGAACTCGTCGAGCCTTTGCGCCTGAGCGACCTGGTCGGACGGATCGTCGCTCGCGGAGGTTCTAAGCTCCGAGAAAACTTCCGCGACATCCACCGACACCGGCTCGTTCGAGCGCCGCACGGCGTGTTGATGAATCACATGGCTGGCGATCGTAAAAAGATATGCCTCTGGACTGCGAATGCTCTCGTAGCCATCGACCCGCAACAAACGCAGGAACACTTCTTGGGCAAGATCGGGGACGTCCGCCGCATTTCGCAGCCGCACCGACAAAAATCGGCGCAGGCGCGGTCCATACCGGGCCGCAATGCCCGCGACGAAGCTGCGATTGTCAGGTGCGCCCACTCCCTACCCCCAGGCCAATATTCCCCTTAGGCATTAGAGCGCTTTAGATCAGGAAATGGGTATGTGCCCTTTTATTTTATTGGCGGCCGCGAGATATGCTGCAACGCAGCAGGCAGGAATTCTGCCATGGCCCGATTGAGTACCGGGTCAACGCCGGCCTGCCAGTCTTTGAAACTCAATGGGACGACTTCGTCGGGTTCGAGCGACTCGACTCGCAGCTCAAAGAAATAATTCAACCAAAAGCAGACCCTCCAATCTTCACAGACATGTTGATAGTCATGTTTGCCGGTCTGGTAGACGACGCATAGCGGGTAGTTGGGTAGGCAGCCCTGACCTCCTTCCGAAAAAAACTGCAGCCGATCGCCCACCGGTTCTCCCAGGACTGCCACCCGCTCCTGGCCGGCGTGCTTGACTACTACAGCGGTCGTTATTCCGGCCGAGAACGTTGCAGGGCCGGTAAGCACGATGATCCGCCCGGCTGGCGGAACCAAGTTTGGCAGCTCGTGGGCGAAGCGATATGTGTTCATGTAGTCGCCGCCACCGTCATAGCGCAAATCGAAAATCACATTACAAGGCTGTGACTCGCGCAGGCGCTTTTCAGTGGCCGACAAGAAATCCTTGATGCTCTGGCCTCCTTGGTCCACGTTGGATTTGAGCTGCACGAATTGCGTGCATGTTCCCGGCAAGCGCAGACTTCGAAAGGCTTGGTGGAAGTCAGTCAGTGATATTGGCAGAGGATGATCGGGTTCGACTGTGTGCCATGATCCTGTCATGGGCCCAAAGGGCTCGCTCGACAACCAGCGGGTCACGGGAACCTCCGGCTCGCTCGCAGGCGGGAGGTAGGCGTCCAGCCTTCTGGTGATCGTTGCCCCGGAGAGGGTTTCGACCGTCCAGTTCGAGTGTTGCATGTCCGGCGCCACATCGATGCCGAACAACATGTCCTGCAGGGTCAGATATTGCGAGGCATGCAAACGCCGCCAGCCGGCTGTGCCGCCACGCAGCTGTTCGAGTTTGGTCATGACGGAATCAATGGATTCACCATCGACCGCCATCACTCGGCCACCCAAGAGATCCGCGTTGTTTTCGGTCGCGCGCATGACATACAAGCCATCAGAGAGGGCGACCACGCGTACCGGAAGCTCCATGGGCGCAGCACTGGGTTCACTTTCAACCCGGGAATGACCGTTGTCTGCCAATGCAACAATTTGCATCAGCGAAACGCGAAAATGAGGCCGATCGAGCACCTTGCCGAGTGCCTCGAGCGCATCGCTTCGCCGAATGGCTTCGGACCGGCTGGCCGGTGCAAATGAGCGGTCCATTGCCAGGAGTTGGCGGAAATAGCGAATGTCCTGGCGCTGCGCATCTAGAGCGCCGGCAGGGACTGGATGGATTGGTTTTGGAGCCGACGGATGAAAGTGAATCCGCATGGCGCCAAAGAACCCCGCTACCACAATAAGCAGCAGTGCGATCAACCCCAGTGCCAGCACGCTGATTTTCCTAACCGCAGATTTCATGTGTTGTTCCTGCTCGTTCCTTTGGTTAACAACACCGTTCAGGCGGCAGAGTTACACTGCGCCATCGAAAGCCGCGCCGAGAACCGCATCAGCACCACCGCACCGACGGGATTGCCGGCTAGGCATGTAGTCGCGGTCGCCCTCGGCAACGCCATTGAGTTCTACGATTTCGTCACGTATGCATTCTTCGCAGCGCAAATCGGCCGCGCGTTTTTCCCTTCCGATACCCCTGGCACCAGCTTGCTCGCCTCACTCGCGACCTTCGGCGCGGGGTTTCTGACAAGGCCTCTCGGGGCCTTCGTGTTGGGGCGCCTTGGCGATCGCATTGGCCGTAAACCAGCGATGATTGCCTCATTTACCTTGATCGGCATAGGCGTTACGGGCTTGCCGTTGATACCCTCGTACGCGTCCATCGGTATCGCAGCACCGATCCTTGCGATCTGCTTCAGGCTCATCCAGGGCTTCGCGCTCGGCGGCGAAGTCGGCCCGAGCACCGCCTTCTTGATGGAGGCGGCACCGCCCTTGCGCCGCGGCCTGTACATTTCACTTCAAGCGACCAGCGCCGATGTTGCCGTGATGGTCGCGGGGGTGGTCGGCGTCGGCCTTGCCAGCGTACTGGATCCCGCCGCGCTCAACAGCTGGGGATGGCGCGTCGCGCTGCTGGCCGGCGCTGTCATCATTCCGTTCGGGCTCCTGCTGCGCAGGACGCTCGGCGAAACATTGCAGCCCCTGCGTGATCGCCATGATGTTCCGACCATACGCAGTTACGGCCGTGTCGCCGCGGCGGGATTGGCGCTGCTGGCTTCCGCAACGACCACGAACTACTTGCTCAACTATATGACGACCTATGCCAACTCAACCCTCGGCATGCCGTCCAAGATAGCCTTCGGAGCGACTGCGATTGTCGGTCTCTGCGGGGTCGTGTGCGATCCTTTGGGGGGATGGCTTTCCGACAAAGTTGGACGCAAGCCCGTGATGATTATCCCCTGGCTGTGCTTGGCGTTGGCCGTCTTCCCGTGTTTCATGTTGCTCGAGCGCGAGCGCAGCAGTTTCGCGCTCTATGTCGCGTGCGCGGTCTTGGCCTGTGCCTCGACGCTCTCCGCTTCCTCGGCGCTGATCGCGGTCAACGAATCGCTTCCGCATCGGGTGCGATCAGGCGCCTTCGGCATCATCTATGCGCTGTCGATCTCCATCTTCGGCGGATCGGCGCAGTTCATCGTGGCGTGGCTCACGCGCCTGACCGGAAATCCGCTAACGCCGGCCTGGTACATGATCGCCGGTGTGATCGTCGGCCTGGTTGCCCAGAGTGTCATGCCGGAAAGCGCGCCGGTCAAAGTCGGATGGGATACATCGCGACGAGTCGAACGATGATCAGCAACCCCGCGTGCAAGCGGCGGCGCGCGAGCCATGCGCTCGGACTGCTCGAATCCACGCAATCCGCGGCATGGCAATTCCTTATTGGACGCCGCCGACCGCAGTAATCGGCCCCGGACTATTGCCGGTGGCGACGCTGCCGCCGGGCACGGCGGTCAAGGCACCCGTGCTGCCGATCGCGAAGGTCAGCACCGATTTGTTGGTCAGCACCGCATGGACAAATTTGCCGCTGAAATCGGTGGTGATGGCTAAGGCGTTTGCGCCCACCGACAGCGGCGCGCCGATGAGCGTCAAAGCTCCAGTAGTCTGATTGATGGAATAAGCGGAGACCGTGTCGTCGGTGAGATCGGCGGTATACGCAAAACGACCCGTTGGATCGATGGCGATTGAAGTATTCGCGCGGCCCGTGGTGATTGTTTGCAGGTTATAAAGAACTCCCGAATAGGGGTCGATCTGGAAAAGCGCAACCATTTTCGCGCTGAAGATCGGGATGTATGCAAAATTACCGGAAGGATCGACCGTGATTTGCGAGGCGCCGCTCGCCGGTAATAAGATCGGCGAGAATACAAAATTTGGGTACGTCATTTGCGAGAGTGTGATCGCCCCACTCTTCTCATCGAGCTCATAAACCGCGACTCTGTCCACTCCGAGCGCGTACACGTTCCGGCCGGTTGGATCGACCACGACACCGATTGGATCGAAGCTCACCGGCGTCGGCGCGCCGTTCACGGTCAGGGCACCGCTGATGAGGTCCACGGCATAGCCGGAAATTGTCGCGTCGTACGCGTTCGCGACATACAGGAAGCGTCCGGTTCGATCCGCCGCGAGGCTGGAAGGTCCCTTGCCGGTAGGGAGGAGTGATCCGCCAATGCCGGACAGGGCGCCCGTAGCGGCATTGATGGCATAGGCCGAGACAGTGCCCGCCGTCGTCATCGGAGTGGCGCCCGCGCTTGCGACAAAAGCAACATCGCCGTGACGCGATACCGCGACTGCTTGCGGTGCCACCCCGCTTAGGAATGGCGTGCCGACCGTACTCAATTTGCCCGTCGCAGGGTCGCTCGAATACATGGAAATGCTGTTGTCCGCGACATTCGGGACGTACGCGAACTTGGGGCTAAATGTGTATGGCGTCGAATTTCCTGGCGCCACAAACGCACCGATGAAAACCGGCTCGCCGCCGGTGCGGCTGGTGCCGCCCGCCGGCAGCTTCGTCAATGCTGCGGTGGTTTGGTCAATTGAATAGGAGATCACTTCATCGGCATCGATGCTTGCTTGATATAGGAAGCGACCGCTGGGATCCACGCTGAGTTGATACGGCGGAGGTGTTACAGCGGGCAATCCGGCCAGCGCTATGGGCACGCCGGCAGCATCCAAACTGAACGCGGAAATTGAGCCCGTGGACAATGTTGAAGGATTGCAGCCATTGGCGACGGTGCACGTGCCCTGGTTCGCGACATAGAGGAAGCGTCCGGCGGGGTCGAGTCCGGCAACGCCTGTCGCGCTGACGCCGAGAGGAAAAGGGCTGCCGCTGAGCGGCGAGAGTGCCCCCGTCGAAGAATCGATGGAGAACGCGGCAAGCGAACCTGTTCCAATGCCACCATCGTTCTTGATGTACAGCGACTTGCCGTTCGGATTGAAGATCAATGTCTGGAGCGGATTGTTGCCTCCTCCCGCGACCACCGGCACCGCGAATGGACTGCCTGCAATGGCCGTCAGGGCGCCGCTGCTTGAATTGACGGAAAACGCGGATATTGAAGCCGCGCCATTCAGCACGTAAGCAAATTTTCCGTCGGCCGTGAGGGAGACGGCGCTCGGCGACACGCCGGTGGCCACTCGATTTGCTTGTATCTCTGTGAGCTTACCGGTTGTGCTGTTCACACCGTAGACAAAAACGCTCGAACTCGTCTGATTGCTGACGTACCCAAAGTGTCCTGCATTATCGAAGGTAACGGGATTCGGGCCCGTGCCCGTGGGGAAGGGACTGCCAACGCTCGTCAGCGTGCCGGTAGCGCTCACTGCGAATCCCTCGACATTGTTGAGGGTGCTGTTGGTCACGTAAAGAAAACCGTCGCCCGGTAATGCCGACAGTCCGGTGGCCGCTGGCAAACCGCTGCTGGTCGGATAGGGGCTGCCGGCCGCTTCGCGTGCATCGGCAGTCAGGGGATCGAAGATGAATGCCGACAGCGATGAAGACGTCTGGGGAATCGGCGGAAGGGCGAATGGAGCTTGTGCAGTGCCTTGGTTTAGGAAAAACAAAAATTTCCCGGCTTTATCGCCATAAAATGTGATGGGTGTGTTCCCGGCTTTGATGACGCTGCGCAGGCGCAGTTGCCCGCTGGACGCATCTGTTAGATAGACATTTGATGAGCCCCCGTAATAATTCAAGGAAAGAGCGACGCGGGGATTTTGAGTCTTGCAATCGAGCGTGGCGTTGGTCACGTTGGCATTTCCGACCGTGCCCGTACCGTTGGTCAACGTGCACAGCTGAATTGGATTGACGGGACTGGTGGCGATGCTGATCGAATAGTTTGCGCCGCTGCTGATCGAGGTAGCAAAAGTGAAGCTGCCATTTTGCGTGACGCTCAATGTGTCGCCGGCATTGTTTTGAATTTGCAGCCCCGTGCCCGCCAGTCCGCTGACGCTGCCGCCGATCGTGAAATTGCTGACGGCACAGTTCACGACAATATTGGTGATGTTGGCTGTCGTCACGGTGCCGGTCCCGCTGCTTACCGTGCAGTTTTGCGCTGGGCTGGTGGGCTGCGTCGCGACGGTGACGGCGTAAGGAGTTCCACTTGCGACCGCAGTGGCAAACATAAATGCACTGCCGGTAACAGTGATACTTTCCGCGCCGTTATTCGCCAGCACCAAGCCCGTACCGGTAAGGCCGCTGACAGTTCCGCTGACGGCAAACGTCTTGGTTACACAGTTCACAGCAACGTTGCTGACGTTGGCGCCGGCAATGGTGCCGCTGCCATTGGTCACCGTGCAGGTTTGGCTGGGCGTCGTCGGCTGCGTTCCCACCGTCACCGCGTAAGGTGCGGCGCTGGCCAGAGCGGTAGCGAAGGTGAGCGAACCGTTGGCGGTCGCCGCTTTACTGTCGCCGCCATTGTCGAGCAGGGTTAGTCCGGAACCGGCGAGTCCGGTCACGGTGGCGCTTACTGTGTAAGTCGTGGCGGGAGGAGGAGGAGGCGGCGATCCACCCCCTCCACCACCACCGCCGCAGGCTGTTAACACAGCCAGAATTGCGGACACGGTGAAGCTGCGCGTAGCGCGAATGGTCGATAACATCCGATCTCTCCCTGAGTCTATTTTTTTATTCCGGAGTCTATTTTTTATTCCGGATGCCAGTTCCTGCCGGCCCGCAGTTTGGCACCGCTGCAGTCATCTTCGGGTTTTCGGTTGTGCGTGTCCAGCGGTTCGCAGTCGCCGCGGTTCCCGACCTACCGCCAGGTGGAACGCGTTGCTGCGTTGTTATGTCTGATTCTGCTATTGAGGCTGGGGCAGAGTTCCCTGATCCGGAGCAGGTCGACAAGTGCGGCAGCGCGCCGCCGCTAGAACAAATAAAAAACCCCCGCCAGCTTTCGCCAACGGGGGTTTTCATTTTCATCAAATTAAGAGCCTGGCAGTGACCTACTTTCACATCGACAAAGTCGACACTAGCATCGGCGCAGAGCGTTTTCACTTCCGAGTTCGAAAAGGGATCGGGTGGTTCCCACTCGCTA
>Ga0193726_1000075_pt1 | contig 177686 bp, 176 predicted proteins | sample H2c1metaG_FD_144928 | JGI IMG/M metagenome (GOLD analysis project Ga0193726, IMG submission 144928) | Soil microbial communities from a riparian zone of the East river system, Colorado, United States - H2c1 | ecosystem: Environmental > Terrestrial > Soil > Riparian zone | place: USA: East...
TGCAGCACCAGAAACACCGCCGCCTGCGCCACGCTCACCTGCCCCGCCGGAATCGGCCGCGACTGCGTCCGCTCCACCTGCGCATCGAGATCGCGGTCGGTGATGTCGTTCCAGGTGCAGCCGGCGCCGCGCATCGCGAACGCGCCGATGAAGAACAGCACGATGATCAGAGGCAATCGGCGGACATCATGCGCGACGCCGGCGGCCAGCGCCGCGGACCACCAGCACGGCAGCAGCAGCAGCCACGATCCGATCGGGCGGTCCAGCCGCGAGAGCCGCAAGTAAGGCCGCGACCACAGCGGCGCATGGGTATCGACCCAGTTGTCGGTCGCATCAGAGACGCGGGCCGCGGCACCGCTCATCTGGTCGCGGCACGGGTCATCGCGCGAGCACGTTGCCGTTCAGCGTGTCGAACGTGCTGCCGCCCTTCTTGGCGCCCGTTGCCTCCGGAAGCACTGCCGATGAGCCCAGCACTTCGCTCAAGGAGGGTCCTGCCGCCGGTGCGCGAGTTCCCGCCTGAGCCGCGTTGCAGACCTTCTTCAGCATCGCCTCGGTGCCGGTGTGGCCCTTCTTGAGCTGGTCCAGGATCTGCGGCGGAATTCCGCATTTCGTCGAGTTGAGCTTGACGTATTCGACCATCTTGATCTCGGCTTTCGAGTAATCGCCGATCAGCTTGCACGCTTCCTCGGGCTGCGCATGCCGGTCGCTGGCCGCCTTGATCAGCTTGCCGCGTTTCTCGGCGTCCTCGCGCAGCGGCACGAAGCCCTTCATGCAGACCTCGCTCGGACCACCGCCCGCTTGAGACTGCCCCATCGGCGACGCCCCCATCGGCTGCACGGGCGCTCCGCCAGAAATTGGCGCGGCGCCATTCGAGGGAAACGCGCTCGGCTGTCCAAACGTCGCGGCCGGAGCGGCACCGTTGACCGGCGGAAACGGCGAGGCATTAGCCGGTGCGGCGGCCTGCCCGGGCAATGGCGCCGGGAACGCACCTTGGGCGTTAGCCTGGACCGCACAGGCGGCAATGGCCGCGAAGGTCAGCGGCGCGATCAAACGGCGGATGATCAAAGCTGTTCCTCCGGCAAGGCCCAATGGTCCCCCAAGATCCTCGTGAAGCGCGTCTTCCGAACAGAAGGCGATTTCCGATTCAGGGTATTTTACGATTGCTGTCGCCCCTTAACAACCCGTCGAATTGGGCGACAGCGCGGCGCATGGCCGCGTGGCGCGTTGATAATTGCGTGAATTCGCACGCCTTTGGGCTAAAAGGCCGTCATTCCGGGGCGCGCCCTTAGCGCGAACCCGGAATCCAGAGACAGAGCCCGCTGCTGGATTCCGGGTCTGCGTGCTTCGCACGCATCCCGGAATGACGGGTTGCGATACGAGACCTGCTCTTGAACGGAACCTTGACCATGCCTCAAGCCGATTTTCGCAGTCCACGGCTGTTCGTCGATGCCGATCTCGCGGCGGGCGCCAGTGTCGCGCTCGACCGCAACCAGAGCAATTATCTCGGCAACGTATTGCGCCTTTCGGCCGGCGGCACGATCCTGGTGTTCAACGGACGCGACGGCGAATGGCAGGCCGCCATCGCCGGCCGCAAGCGTCCGGACCGTCTGGAGGTGGTTACCCAGGCCCGGCCGCAGGACCGCCTGCCCGACCTGACCTATGTCTTCGCGCCGCTGAAACACGCCCGGCTCGATTACATGATGCAGAAAGCGGTCGAGATGGGCGCCTCGAAGCTGCAGCCGGTTTTGACCCGCTTCACCCAGGTCGCGCGGGTCAATGGCGAGCGGATGCGGGCCAATGTCGCCGAGGCGGCCGAGCAATGCGGCATCCTGAGCCTGGCCACCGTCGCCGAACCGGTGCCGCTGGAGCGCTGGCTCGGCCAGCGCGAGGGCCAGCGGCTGCTGATCTTCTGCGACGAGGCCGCCGAGGTGGCAAATCCGGTGACGGCGCTGCAAGCCGAAGGCGTATCGAACGGGATCGACATCCTGATCGGCCCCGAGGGCGGGTTTGCCGAGGACGAGCGGGCCTTGCTGCTGCGGCAGCCGCGACCTTTAAGGCTTTCGCTGGGACCGCGCATCCTGCGGGCCGACACCGCCGCGGTGGCGGCGCTAGCGCTGGTGCAGGCGGTTTTGGGCGACTGGACCGGCCCCGGCCGGCACGAATAGGTTCCGGCCATTAAGCCCTTTGGCCGATCTTGGTCGAAACTGGCCGTTAGCCATGCTAAGGGCTGCGCCAAATCCGGCTGAAACGCCGAAACTTCGAGATTCCGAGACCTTTGAGATGAACGAGACCTCCGCCGTCAGTGCGACCGGATCCGCCGCATGGGCGGACGCGCTGCTATTGTCGTTCGCGCAGGCCGGATACGTCCAGGCCGAGCCGGCGATCCTGCAGCCGGCCGAGCCGTTCCTCGACCTCTCCGGCGAGGACATCCGCAAGAGCCTTTACCTCACCACCGACCCCTCAGGCGAAGAACTGTGCCTGCGCCCGGACCTCACCATCCCGGTGGCGCGGGATTATCTCTCCTCCAGACGCGCCGGCCAGCCGGCCGGGTTCTGCTATCTCGGGCCGGTGTTCCGCTATCGCGGCGGAGCGCCCAGCGAATTTCTGCAGGCCGGCATCGAATCCTTTGGACGACAGGACCGCGCCGCGGCCGATGCCGAGATGCTCGCGCTCGGCCTCGAAGCCACCGCGGCCTTTGGATTGACCGATGTCGATATCCGCACCGGCGACGTCGCGCTGTTCATCGCGCTGATCGACGCGCTCGATCTCTACCCGGTGTGGAAACGGCGGCTGATCAAGGATTTCAACCGCAAGATCAGCCTCGAACAGGATCTCGAGCGGCTGACGCTGGCGACCGGCACCAGCCGCAATGAATATGAGGGCGTGCTCGCGGCATTGGCCGGCTCCGACCGCAAGGCGGCGCTGGCGCTGGTGACCGACCTGATGTCGATCGCGGGCGCGACCAATGTCGGGGGACGTTCGGTCTCGGAAATCGCCGACCGGTTTCTCGAACAATCCACCCTGAAGGGCGGCGCGCTGCCGCGCAACGCGCTGGAAACCATCAAGCGGTTTCTCGCGATATCGGGCGATCCCGACGACGCACTGGCGCAATTGCGCGCACTGGCCGCCGACGCCAGGCTCGATCTCACCGCGGCGATCGATCAGTTCGAAAGCCGCATCGGCTTCATGGCCGCGCGCGGCATCGACACCGCCAAGACCCGGTTTTCGACCTCGTTCGGCCGCGGCCTCGACTATTACACCGGCTTCGAATTCGAGCTGCACAGCAAGCGCAACGGCACAGAGCCGCTGGTGGCGGGCGGACGCTACGACGGACTGATGACCCAGCTCGGCGCCAGCACGCCTATTCCCGCGGTGGGGTTCTCGATCTGGATCGAAACTTTGACACAGCTTGGCCGCAAGCCTGCCGCAAGCGGTTTAAGCGGGAGCGCGCCATGACCGCGCCGTTCGTTCTCGCCGTTCCGTCGAAAGGGCGGCTGCAGGAAAACGCCGAAGCATTCTTCACGCGCGCGGGACTGGCGCTGGCAAAGCCGCGCGGCGCGCGCGATTATCGCGGCACCATCAACGGGCTCGACAATGTCGAGATCGCGTATCTCTCGGCGAGCGAAATCGCCTCGCAGCTGGCGCGCGGCGCGGTGCATCTCGGCGTCACCGGCGAAGACCTCGTGCGCGAAAGCATTGCCGACGCCGACAAGCGCGTTGCGCTGATCGAGAGCCTCGGCTTCGGCAGCGCCAACGTCGTGGTCGCCGTGCCGCAGGCCTGGATCGACGTCCGCACCATGGCCGATCTCGATGACGTCACCACCGGATTCCGCGCCCAGCACAATCGGCGGATGCGGGTCGCGACCAAATACATCAACCTGACGCGGGCATTCTTTGCCTCGCATGGCGTGGTCGATTACCGCATCGTCGAAAGCGCTGGCGCTACCGAAGGCGCACCGGCGGTGGGCACGGCCGAGATGATCGTGGATATCACCACGACGGGTGCGACGCTCGCCGCCAACGGCCTCAAGGTGCTCGACGACGGCGTGATCCTGCGCAGCCAGGCCAACCTCGTCGCCTCGCGCGACGCCGACTGGTCCAATGAGGCCCGCGAGACCGCGCGCATCATTCTCGACCACATCGCCGCCCGCGCCCGCGCCAGCAAGTACCGCGAAGTCCGGACGCGATTTGCCGGTTGCGATGCAACACTTCTTGCCGAGGCACATAACCGGTTCGGTGTGGTCTCGCCGTTCGGCGGGCCGACGTCCTCCGGGATGGTCACCCTGCACTGCCCGCCGGCGCAGCTCTATGCGCTCGGCAGTTTTCTGCGCGCACACGGCGCGGACACGGTCTCGGTGGCATCGCTCGATTACGTGCTCGACCGCGACAATCCGCTGTTTGCAAGGCTCGAAACCTTCTTGCGGCCTTGATGCGGACGATTTCCGTTCATCGTGGCGACAGCATCGGGCAAGTATCATATGCTGCTTATGGATGGCTTGGATTTGATCGATGATGCTGGGTACTGACGTTTCCAGTCTTTCCACCACCGCGGCCACTGCGGCCGCGCAGGGGCTGTCGGTCGTCGTGCCTCTCTACAATGAGGCGGCCGGGCTGGCGTTGCTGCATGAACGGCTCAGCGCATTGGCAACCACGCTCCGGCAGCGCTTCGGCCTCGCCTGCGAGGTCGTCTATGTCGATGATGGCAGCGCCGACGCCACGCTCAGCATCGCGCGCGGACTTAGCGCAACGGCGCTCGATGTCCAGGTGGTGTCGCTATCGCGCAATTTCGGCAAGGAAGCAGCCCTGATGGCAGGGCTCGATCACGCCCGGCGCGGCGCCATCCTGTTCATGGATGGCGACGGCCAGCATCCGCCCGACCTGGTCGAGAAGCTGGTCGGTTTCTGGGTCGATGACGGCTACGACGTGGTCTATACCGCGAAGGCGCATCGCGACAATGAATCGGTGCTGCGGCGCTTCGCGGTGCACGGCTTCTACGCGCTGATCAACTGGGGCGCGCGGCAGAAAATCCCGGAGGACGCCGGCGACTTCCGGCTGCTGTCGCCGCGAGCCACGGCGGCCTTGCGGCAGCTTCCCGAGCGCAACCGCTTCTTCAAGGGTCTCGCGAGCTGGATCGGCTTCCGCCAGATCCGCGTCGATTACGAACCGGCGCCGCGCGCGCATGGCATCACCACGTTCAGCCCTGGCCGGCTGGTCGGCCTCTCGATCGAGGGGCTTACCTCGTTTTCGGTGGCGCCGCTGCGTCTCGCCAGCCTGCTCGGCGTGCTGCTGGCGACGGTGGCTTTTCTGTTCGGGCTTTCGATCCTGTGGGAAACCTGGGTCAGCGGCAAATCCGTGCCGGGTTATCCGTCGCTGGTGGTCGGCCTGATGACCATCGGCGGCGTGCAGCTCATCATGATCGGCATTGTCGGCGAGTACATCGGCAAGATCCTGTCCGAACTCAAGGCGCGCCCGATCTATTTCGTGGCCGAGCACAGCGAGAAGCGCGCCGACGCTGCGACCAACGCCAGTGAAGGCGAACGGACCGCCGCCGAATGAATGGCGACGCCCCGCCGCGCCACATCTGGCTGTGCGCCGACGATTACGGTCTCAGCCCCGGCGTCAACCGCGGCATCCGCGACCTGATCGAGCGCGGACGTCTCAATGCGACCTCGGTGATGGTGGTTGGACCTGCGGTCGGCCGCGACGCGATTGATGCCCTTAACGCCGCGGCCGCAAAGAGCCCGCGCTGCGCCGTCGGCCTGCACGCCACGCTGACCGCGCCGTTCCATCCGCTGACGATGCACTTCCAGCCGCTCCATGGCGGCCTGTTTTTGCCTTTCATGAAAATGTTGCGCGCGGGGCTGTTGCGGCGACTCGATCCCGAAATTATTCGCGCGGAACTGAGCGCGCAACTCACGGTGTTCAAGGAACTATTCGGCCGCGCCCCGGATTTCGTTGACGGCCATCAACATATTCAGCTGTTTCCGCAAGTTCGCGACGCGTTTCTTATCGCAGTGAAAGAAGCGGCGCCCAACGCCTGGGTGCGTCAGGGCGGACGCAGTCAGCCGCTGGCGCGGCGGCTCGGCAGTCCCAAGGCATTGCTGCTCGATATGTTGAGCACGGAATTTCGGCGCCGCGCGTCGCGCGCAAACATCGCGGTCAATCCGGGATTTGCCGGCGCCTATGATTTTTCAAAGGCGCCCGATTTCGGGGAACTGATGAAACAGTTTCTCGATGGCCTGCCGGATGGCGGCCTTATCATGTGCCACCCCGGCTTTGTCGATGAGGTCCTGATCAGCCTCGATCCGCTGACCGACCAGCGCGAGCATGAACATGCATTTCTCGCCGGCGACGCCTTTCCGCGTCTGCTGGCCGCGAACAATGTTACGTTGGCGTAATCCACGGTCGTTTTGCCGCAGCCGCAAATTTACGGCGTTAGGTAGCAAACTCACTTAGCCGCGGATGGGCGTTTCGACGCTGCGGGACTTTGAGGCAGGCCGCCGTAAGCCGACGCGGAGCAGTCTAGACTAACTGCAATGCAAGCTGCACTGGAAAAGGGCGGGATTTCATTTGTGGAGGATGATGGTTGGCGGGGCCTAAAGGTCCCGCGCTCGACAGTAACCGCTGACTCTGATAGAAAATGATGGTGGACCGGTTGGGGATTGGACCCAAGCCCGCGCAGGTGGAAATCCGGCGAACGGCAACCAGCCCCGGCCCCCGTAGAAGCCACCAGCCGCGCTCGTAACGCGGCCGGCAGCCTCTCGGTACTCGATAGCTCTATGTTGTCATGTACCACCAACCTTTCGACCCGCCTTCAACGGGTGCCATACTTAGGCGTTAGAGTTCGGACTATCCGGGGCCTTGCGGCCCCGGATTTCGTTTGTCACTTCAAAAACCACTTGCGATGCCGGTTCGCGAGAAGCTGGCGCTTTTCAAGCCGCGACAGCGCGGTGCGGATTTGTGCTTCGGCCACGGTGTGACCTTCGGCATGCACCGCTGCGATTACCTCGGCGCCGGTCATGCCCTGTTTCCTTTGTACCGCTTGATAAACGTAATGCGGCGTCGTCCCCACAGTTAGAGTGCCGGAATCTGCGGCTTGTCGTTGCGGCACAGGGACAAATGAACTGCGCTCACTCGCATCACTGCCATCGGGAGGGCCTACTGCGGCAACTGCCGACATTACGGACTCAATAGCGGCATGCCATCCCGCTGCGTAAGCCTCGCGTTTTATCTGCTCAACAACCTCTTTCAGAGGGTCCGTCCCGCCAGATATATCGCTCATATAACTCCAACCTCAGCCGAATGATTCTCACAGTTATATATCAGGCCAACTGATATGCGCCAAGATATATTTTATACCCGACATATCACGCGCTCAGGGAATGTGTATAACCGTGGTTGAATTGCGGGTCGCGAAGCTCAGAGACCAGCCGCCGCTTGCCGTAGCGGCTCTTAAAATACCAATTATTCCAAGCGTTCTCGACATTGCCACTTACTGCGCGGCTGAGCTTGTGTAGCGATGGGTAGGTATCGCCTGAATTTACAAGAAGCCACTGACCATCTGTAGCCATGGCCCGGTACTCCGTGCCCTTGTAAATCCGAAAAATCGTGAACCCTTCGGGAAGCTCCAGCCCGTACCGTGGCTCGCGAAAGCCGACCTTGGGCGCCACCGTTGGTGGCGCAGGGGGAGATGGCTTTTTGATCCCGAACTTTCGCCGGATAATTGCGTCCTCAGTTTCTTCCCCAGGCTGTCGATCACCCCAGATGGCCGCAAACGTGTCGGTCTCGATTGAGATATTGCGCATCGCAGCCCCTCTTCTAAAGTGATAGTAGAGGATGAAGCGAATAAAGCAAGAGAAATTATCTTTAGCTGAGTTTGCTACCTAGTACCGCAAATTTAATAAAGGACGGCACTACTTGCGACATAAAGCGTCCCTACATCTCCCCCGCGCTCATCAGGCGCGAAGCGTAGGAGAACGTCATGACACCGCAAGAACGCCAGTTGGTTGACGATCTTTTCGACCGCCTCTCCAAGCTGGAGAACACCCCGCGCGATCCGGACGCCGCCTCGGCCATTTCGCAAGGCCTGCGCAGCGCGCCCAACGCTGTGTACGCTTTGGTACAGACGACCCTGCTTCAGGACGAGGCGCTGAAACGCGCCCACGCCCGCATTCAGGAACTGGAAGGCGGCGAGCCCGAACCAAATCAAACCGGCGGATTCCTCGACTCGATGCGCGATGCCATCTTCGGACAGAACCAGTCGCGCGGCTCGGTCCCGAACGTGCGTCCGCCCGAGGTAGGCAGCCGCCCGGCCTGGAACACCGGCCAAGTGCTGCAGCAATCGCAGGGACCCGGGCAATACGCTCAGGCGCCCTACGGTCAGCCCTATGGCGCGCCGCAGGCGCCCGTGGGCGGCGGCGGCTCGTTCCATGATGGGCGGCAGCGGACACCAAAGCAGCTTCGGCGACCAGGCAGGTTTAGGCGGCGGCGGTGGCAGCAAGCCGTGGAGCGGGGATCAATCCAACAGCGACCTCGCCCGCGATGCCGGCGTCAACGATATCGGCTCCGGCGGTCATCGTGCCGATGACAGTTCCCGCGCCGGTTTCTTCGATTCTGCGTCGAACGACGATGTCGATCACGACGACATGGATATGGATTCGGATGATTTCGGCGGCGGTGGCGGCGATACGGCCTAACGCTCGTTCCGACGCACATCAAAGTAAAACGGCCGCTTCGTTTCGGTTTCAACAGAACTCGCCGGCGCGTTAAAAGTATGCAAGCTGCGGGGTTGAAAGGAGCCCCCGAAGTGCCGGTACCCGATAAGCTAATCAGGAACGTCCTTTAGGAGAAGCCCCGTATTGTACCGGTACAACCGCCCTAAAGCCGTGAAGGAGGCGATCATGTTGAGAATTCTCGTTATCGCGGCGACGCTTATTGCCATCACCGCACCCTCAGCGTTCGCCGATCCCCAGCCCCGCACAAAGGCCGGAGAATGCGGAAAGCAACACGGAGCCCGTTATAATCCCGATACCAAGATGTGGTACCCCCCAGCAGACTGGAAGGGATTCAACCAATGCATCAACGCTGCTGGGTTGGCCGAAAACCGGGCGATCAAAAAATGACAATGACCGTTCGCTCGTTGCGCCTCACCGCTTCGTTCGCGCTGCTAGGCGCGCTTGTTGCCGGGGCTCTCATCGGATGGCAGAACCTCTCCTTTGATCCGCGCTTGATCGGCGCGTTCTTGGGGGCGGCGGTAGGCATTGCAGTACAGGCACGGCACGCTTTATGATTCGCGCGTGGACGCGCAAACGCCACAAGCGTCGCAGGGAGGGCGCTCGCATCAAAGCAAACGGCCGCTTCGACGAAGCGGCCGTTTGGGTTTTCAAACTACTGGATTCATCTACCACCGGTTTTGCTGATGGCCAGATTAACACCGCCGTCATCCTGAGGTGCTCGCCCTCTTGGGCGAGCCTCGAAGGATGGCAATAGGCGCGGTGCTCGCAGCCATCCTTCGAGACGCCGCGCAAGCGCGCGGCTCCTCAGGATGACGGTGAGTGTGTGGGTTAGAGCACGACCACCCGCGCGCCGACATTGACGCGGCCGTACAGATCGATCACGTCCTCGTTGCGCATCCGGATGCAGCCCGACGATACGTTGGTGCCGATGGTCCACGGTTCGTTGGAGCCGTGAATGCGATAGAGCGAGGAGCCGAGATACATGGCGCGGGCGCCAAGCGGATTTTGCGGACCGCCTTCCATGTGCCGCGGCAGGTCGGGACGGCGCGCCAGCATTTCCGGCGGCGGCGTCCAGGCCGGCCATTCCTTCTTGGCCGAAATCGTCTTGGTGCCCGACCATGTGAATCCGGGACGGCCGACGCCGATGCCGTAACGCATTGCTTTGCCGTCGCCCTGCACCAGGAACAGGAACTTGTTTGGCGTGTCGATCACGATGGTGCCGGCGCCTTCCTTGCTGTGATACTCGACCGTCTGCTTTTCATACCTTGGATCGAAGGTGGGATGCGCCGGTTCGTTCGGATCCTGCTGGCGCATCGATTGCTGCGGCTCCATCGGCGGCAACAGCGGACGGCGCGGGTCGTAAGCCGGCTGCGGTTGAAAGCGCCGGCCCGATTGGCCGTCGCTGAACAGGAATTCGAGGAAACCGCCGCCGCCCATGCCGGGGCGCTCCGCGGAGGCGACGCGCACCGGCGCCGGCCGCTGCGGGCCCTGATCGGCGTAGATCACGGCGGGCTCAGTGGCAGGCGAAGCTTCGATCGCGGTGGCGGGGTGAAGGCTGGCGGCGAGAAACGATGCGCTGACAAGCAGCGCGAGCGAGATTTTTTTGAACATCGACGTACTCTGTACTGTTTCGTCGTGGATGCGCTTGAGAGAGCGCGGCGGTTACACGCCATTAAGTAAAATCAAAACCTAATCGGTTTGGTAAACAAAACCGGCGTTTCGATTCACCATGTCTTCGAAGCCGCCTGTTCTCGTTGTTAACGTTGATATTTGGTGAACGCGCCACACTCATGGTTAACCGTTGGTGTGCGCGCTCGGGTCGCAATTCAGGCGCGTGAACCCGGCGTTAAAACACCTCGGTCTACAACGCTTGCATTGAGGGTTGGGGATTTCCGATGCCGGTCCATCGCAAGCGCTTTCGTATCGAAGAGTCTTTTTTCGGCGCCGCGCCGGTTTCTGCCGATGCCGGCAACGACGCCATTCCCATGCACCGCGAAATCATGAGCGAGCTGCGCGCCATTCGCGAGCAGATGGCAAGCCCGCATCGTAGCGGCGCAGCCGCTGATAGCGGCATCGATCCGACGTCACAACAAGTGAGCGACGCGCAACTCCTGCTGCAGACCTACCGCGCCCAGATCGAGCAATGTGAGAAGCTCAAGGTCGAACTCGACCTCATTCACGACGCCATCAACCGCACCAAACAGGAAATCGCGGTCCTGCATGGCAAGAGTTTCGACAGCGAGGAAATGGCCAAGATGACCGGCGAACTCGGCGCCGTGGTCGGCGGCACCGAAGAGGCGACGCAGCAGATTCTGGAAGCCACCGAGGCGATCGATCAGGCCGCGACCGCGCTGGCCAAGGTTACCTCGCCGGACCAGCAGCGCCTGCTCAGCGAGGAAATCCAGGAACGCGTCGTTTCCATCTTCGAGGCGTGCAATTTCCAGGATCTCACCGGGCAGCGCATCAGCAAGGTGATGACGACGATGAAATTCATCGAGCATCATATCACCGTCATGATGGATATCTGGGGCGGCGTCGATGCCATCAAGGCGCACCGCCCGGGCGCGGTCGATGACCGCGTCGGCGATGCCCGCCTGCTCAACGGCCCGAAACTCGCCGGCGACACCGGCCATGCCTCGCAGGACGATATCGACGCGATGTTTGGCTGACCGGCTTTGTGTCCCGGGCGCGATGCAGCGCTCTTGCGCTGCTTCGCAGAACCGGGACCGTACCTAGCACCGCAACCCGTAACGGCCCCGGCTCTGCAGCGCACCGCCATAGCGCGTCGAAGACGCGCGTGAACGCGCTTATGGCGAAGTGCTACACGCCGCGCTGCGTCCGGGGCACGTGGATCGCCAGGAAACATCCGAGCGCCATCAGCGCGCCGAGGATGCCCATTTCGAGCACGGTACGGTCGGAAAATCGCTCCACAGCGGACGCCACCACGAATGGCGCCAGCGCCTGTACGAACAGTCCTGGGCGCGCGATGCGGCCGATCACCCGGCCATAGCCTGTTGGACCGAACATCACCAGCGGCAGCGCGCCCCGGGCGATGGTCATGACGCCGTTGGCTGCGCCGAATACGATGGCAAACAGGCCTGCCACCAATGGCGAGGCCCCGACGAACGCCAGCATGGCAAAGGCGAAGGCGGTCAGCGTCACCGCGCCCCGTGCGATCCAGAGCGGATGGGTTCGGCCTGCCGTCAAGAAATCGACCAACCGCGCCGCCACCTGCGCCGGGCCGAACAGCGCCCCCACCGCGACAACGGTGGCCGCATCCATTCCGCCACGCTGCAGCATCGCCAGCAGGTTCGACGTCACGCCCGAAAGAATGAAAAAGTGAAGCGCGAACGCCGCGACGAGCAGAATGAACGGCCAGCCCTCGGGGCGCATCGGCGCCGTCGGCAAGGCCGATGAGTTCGATACTGTTGGCAAAGGTGCCACAGCCACCGTGCGCGGCAGCGCGAAGGCATTCAGCGGCGCGACGACGAAGGCAAGCACGGCCGCGAATGTAAGGTAGGTGCCGCGCCAGCCGAGATGCTCCAGCAATAGATGGGTCGCCGGCCAGCCAACCGTGGAGGCGAACCCGCCGGCAAAGGTCACAAAGGTGATCTGCCGGCGCGCCGAGGTTCCGAAAATCCGCGTCAGCGTCGCGAACGCCGGGTCGTACAGCGTCGATGACATCGCAGCGCCGATCAGCAGCCAGCACGCAAGATAGGCCGGTCGCTGGTCCGCCACCGTCAGCAGGGCGAGACCGAGCGCGCCGGCCAGCGCGCCCACCGACATCACGATATTGCCGCCGTGCCGATCGATCAAATGCCCAATCGTTGGCGACAGGATTCCGGAAGTCACCAGCCCGATCGAAAATCCCGCCATGCCGAAGGCCAGCGACCAGCCGTGATCGGCTGTAAGGGCAGGCATGGTGAGCACCGGGGGATAGATCAGGATGCCCCAGGCGAGGATCTCCGTGAACGACAGAACGGAGACGGCGCGTCCTGGTCCGAAAACGAGGTCGCGCAGCCTATGCATCGGGACTTACTTTACAGGTGGGAATGACCGGCAGGTCAGGCCTTGGGCGCGCAACGGACATAGACCATGTTGCCGTAGCGGGTCGCGGCGTCCTTGTCGACGAACCGGGTCACCAGCACGCGGCCGTCAAAGGAGACGATTTCGCGATCCTGTTCGCCGGGGACCGGTCCGGGCGGGCCGATATAATTCTTGCCGCTCGGGCTGCCTTTCAGGCGCAATTCCTGTGGTGTCGCCTGGTCGGCGAGATGCATCATGACGCCACCGGTTGGGCCTACGGTAATGACATAAGGCTGCTTGCACTGCGACCGTGCCGCCGCTTCGGTCCGCGCCCGGTCGGCAGGATTTTGGTAGGACGCAAGGCCCCAGCGGCCGGCGATTTCGTCGGCGCGGATTGTCGCCGGCATGTCCGGCGCGACCGCGGGTTCCGGAGGTGGGGAAGAAGACGACAACGACGGCAGGCTCATGTTTCCGCACGCCCCAAGGAACACCGCCAAAGCCGAGGCGATCCCCAGATTGACAACCCCGCGCATGCTGCTTGACCTGATCATGGCATCCCCCGAACGAAACTCGTTGACCGCACCCATCCCGCAGCCAAGCGCAAAACTCCTGTCGGAGCAATGATGTCCAGCTAATTACGCTGGCGCTCCGATTTGGTTTCCAAGCATCCTATATCGGTCTCACCAAGGACTTAAGGCCTTGCTTGACAGGATCGGCGCCAAGCCATATTTCCGGGCGCACAATTAGCACTCCCGGAGCACGATTGCTAAGGGTGCGGATGCGCCCGAAGCAGATTGAAGCCATCCGACCTTCCGCACTCGACCGCATTCCGGCCCAAACGAAATCCCAAAGGACCCCGTATGGCTAAAACCAACTTTCGTCCACTTCATGACCGTGTCGTGGTCAAGCGGATCGACGCCGAACAGAAGACCAAGGGCGGCATCATCATTCCCGACAGCGCCAGGGAAAAGCCCCAAGAGGGCCTCGTGGTCGCGGTTGGTCCCGGCGGACGCGACGAGGCCGGCAAGTTGATCCCGATCGACATCAAGACCGGCGACAAAGTGCTGTTCGGCAAGTGGTCGGGCACCGAGATCAAGCTCGACGGCGAGGATCTCCTGATCATGAAGGAGTCCGACATCATGGGCGTACTGAACTGAACCGAACCCACCCACCGCCGTCATCCTGAGGAGCGCGCTCTTGCGCGCGTCTCGAAGGATGGACCGCGACTCGTTGCCATCCTTCGAGACGCGCCGAAGACGGCGCTCCTCAGGATGACGGCCTGATTTTAGATCAACGGAGCAATACTAAAATGGCAGCCAAGGACGTTAAATTTTCCGGAGACGCGCGCGATCGCATGCTGCGCGGCGTCGATATTCTCGCCAATGCGGTGAAGGTGACGCTCGGCCCCAAGGGCCGCAACGTCCTCATCGAAAAGAGTTTTGGCGCTCCCCGCATCACCAAGGACGGCGTCACCGTCGCCAAGGAAATCGAACTTGAGGACAAGTTCGAGAACATGGGCGCGCAGATGGTGCGCGAAGTCGCCTCCAAGACCAACGACACCGCCGGCGACGGCACCACCACGGCGACCGTGCTGGCCCAGGCGATCGTGCGCGAAGGCGCCAAGTCGGTCGCCGCCGGCATGAACCCGATGGATCTGAAGCGCGGCATCGACATCGCGGTTGCGGCGGTCGTCAAGGACCTCGTGAAGCGCGCCAAGCCGGTCGCTTCGTCGGCCGAAGTCGCCCAGATCGGCACCATCTCGTCGAACGGCGACGCCGCCATCGGCAAGATGATTGCGCAGGCGATGCAGAAGGTCGGCAATGAAGGCGTCATCACGGTCGAGGAAAACAAGTCGCTTGAGACCGACGTCGACATCGTCGAAGGCATGAAGTTCGACCGCGGCTACCTGTCGCCCTACTTCATCACCAACGCCGAGAAAATGACCGCCGAACTGGAGGACGTCTACGTCCTGCTGCATGAGAAGAAACTGTCAGGCCTGCAGGCAATGCTGCCGGTGCTCGAGGCCGTGGTGCAGTCGGGCAAGCCGCTATTGATCATCGCCGAGGACGTCGAGGGCGAAGCGCTGGCGACGCTGGTCGTCAACCGGCTGCGCGGCGGCCTCAAGGTCGCCGCGGTCAAGGCGCCCGGCTTCGGCGATCGCCGCAAGGCGATGCTGGAAGACATCGCGATCCTGACCGGCGGCCAGGTGATATCAGACGAACTCGGCATGAAGCTCGAAAGCGTCACCGTCGGCATGCTCGGCCGTGCCAAGAAAGTCGTGATCGACAAGGAAAACACCACCATCGTCAGCGGCGCCGGCAAGAATAAGGACATCGAAGCCCGCGTCGGCCAGATCAAGGCGCAGATCGAGGAAACCACCTCGGACTACGACCGCGAGAAGCTACAGGAACGCCTTGCCAAGCTCGCCGGCGGCGTCGCGGTGATCCGCGTCGGCGGCGCCACCGAAGTGGAGGTGAAAGAAAAGAAGGATCGCGTCGAGGACGCGCTCAATGCGACCCGCGCGGCCGTGCAGGAAGGCGTCGTGCCGGGCGGCGGCGTCGCGCTGCTGCGCGCCAAGAAGGCGGTCGGCCGCATCAGCAACGACAACCCGGATATCCAGGCCGGCATCAACATCGTGCTGAAGGCGCTGGAAGCTCCGATCCGCCAGATCGCGGAGAATGCCGGGGTCGAAGGCTCGATCGTGGTCGGCAAGATCCTCGAGAACAAGTCCGAGACTTTTGGGTTCGACGCGCAGACCGAAGAGTATGTCGACATGGTCGCCAAGGGCATCATCGATCCCGCCAAGGTGGTGCGTACTGCGCTGCAGGACGCGTCCTCGGTCGCGGGCCTGCTGGTGACGACGGAAGCCATGGTCGCCGAACTGCCGAAGGATGCGCCCGCGCCGACACCCGGTGGCGGCGGCGGAATGGGCGGCATGGGCTTCTGATCCCTCCGCTGATATTATCTCCGATTGAAGGCCGCCTCCGAGCGGCCTTCTTTTTTGGCGATTTGTATGGGGGTTTGCTAGAAGGTCCCGATTCTCTTTCGAGGAATGTCGAATGCGCGCGCTTGTGTTCTGCCTGATCGGTCTTGCGGCGGTCTCGTTAAGTCCGGCCGCCGCTCAAATGAAGCTGTCGCCAAAATCCGCGGCAGGCGCCAACGAGACACGTTATTTCACCTCGATCGACGGCCTGATGGACGGCAACGCCGACGTCATCCTTAAAGAGACTCGCCAGGGCAAGACCGTGACGGCGGCGGTGCTCGACGTCTGCTATCCCGCTGAAAAAGGTTCCGAACGCAAGGACCGCTTTGTCACCAACCTCACGGTAAACGGGCAGAATCTAACCGGCGCCACGCAGAGCCTCGGCGACAAGCTGCCGGTTACGGTGAAAATCACGCGCAAGCCGACCGGCGACAGCTTCGAATTCAAGGGCCAGATCAGCGTCGGCCAGACCGTGACGGAAGTCTCATCGAGCGAAAATTCCGATCTCAGCGAGCAGGAATTCAAGGACAACCAGTCGAGCGACGACAGCATCGCAGCGGCGCCGAAGGATTTCACCGAGGTCTCCCCGGAATCGGTGGCGGTGAGGCTGAAGCTCGACGCCGCACTCGATTTCCTCAAAAGCCTGAAGGGCCAGAACCTCGAAGTGTCGCTGAGCAGTCTCGCCGTTTCTTGCGAGGCGCTGCGCGCCGGCGAGCAGACCATCAATATCACCGTCGATCCCGATCGCGCCGCGGCGCTGATCGCGAAGGCGAAGACGTTGCCCGGCGTGGTGGCCGCTGGCTGGACCGCCGGCGCCGTTGATATGGAACGCGCCATCCGCTTCCCGGCCGCGGATTGGAATCGGGACAAGCTCGCATCGGCGATCGCCGCCGTGATCGCAAAAACCATGTCGGCGAAATTGTCGTCCTCGCAATGGAGCGAGAACACCGGGAAGCTGAAACTGACGTTAAAGCGGCCCGCCCAAGTCTATCCCGCGCTCGAACTCACCGACACCATCGAGGTTGAGGCGCTGGTTTCCTCCGACAAGCCCGGCGCGTCCGACCGCCTGATGCTCTGGGTCGGTAATCCCTCCATCACAACCGCCGACGAGGGCGCGGGGCCAAAACTCAATCTGGCCGACGCCTCCGGCAGCGACGAGGAAGGCGAGCAGACCGACGACAATGGCGCCATCGATGCGCTCGCAAAGGAATTCAAGGGCCAGCGCTGGAACGCCGACAAATCGGCCTGGAAATAGCTCGGTCATTCAATGCGTGCCCCGGACGCAGCGCAGCGCGCCGCTCTTCGCCACAAGCGCGTTTACGCGCGTCTTCGACGCGCTATGGTGGTGCGCTGCAGAGCCGGGGCCGTTCCACACGCCGGCGCTTGGTACGGTCCCGGCTCTGCGGTGCACCGCTGAAGAAGCGCTGCACCGCGTCCGGGACACGGATGGCATCCGCGCATTTGACATGCCGCCGCATAGCGGCAATGAACAGCCTCAATTTGAACAAGGGCTTGCAGGGTTTCACGGTCGATGGCGCGCTATGACGTAGTGGTGATCGGCGCGGGCCTCGGAGGCTTGACGGCCGGCGCGATCCTCGCACGCGCGGGACGCAAGGTCCTCGTCATCGAGCGCTCCAACTCGGTCGGCGGCGCGGCATCGAGCTATAAATCCGGCGATCTGTTCGTCGAAGGCTCGCTGCATGAAACCAGCGACCCCCACGATCCCCGCGATCCGAAGCACAATGCGCTCGTCCGCGCGGGCGTGCTGGACGCGATAAAATGGATTCCCGGCGGCGCGTTTTACGAAGCGCGGGGCGGTCCGCTCGGCCAGCCGTTTAAAATGCCGGACAATTTCGAGGCGGCGCGGCGTGCGCTGACGGAACGCTTCCCGGAAGCACGAAGCGGCATAAAAACCGTGCTTGACGATATGGAGCGCCTCGCATCGGCCGCGGGTGATTTTGACGCAGTCGTCAATCTTATCCCGGAGAGCGACCGATCGCTGTCGCTGGCGCAGAAATTCGACGATGTCTTCGGAGCCAACGAAGCCATCAAATGCGCGTTCGCCGCCAACCTTTCCTACTATCACGACGATCCGGCGACGCTGTCGTGGCCGTTCTTTGCGATGTCGCAGGGAGGCTATCTGCTGAGCGGCGGACGTTACGTGCAAGGCGGCTCGCAACGGCTGTCGAGCGCCCTGGCCCGCGCTATCCGGACCGCCGGCGGCGAGGTGATGATCCGCCGCGTGGTCACCGGCATCGCGTCGAATGAAGACGGCCGGCCGAGCGGCGTAACGCATACCGCGAAAGACGGCAGCGATGTTCAGACGGTCGAGAGCGCGGTCGTCGTCAGCAACGCCGCGCCGGAAATTCTCGCATCGTTGATGCCTAAAGATACCGCGCGCAAATTGAGCGCCGATTATGCGCAGCAGCGGCCATCGATTTCGCTGTTTGCTCTCACGCTTGGCCTGTCAAAACCGCCGCGCGAATTCGGCGTCACCGGTTATTCGACGCAATTGCTGCCGCCCTGGATGACTCGGCTGTCGGACTATGGGCAAGGCACGGCGTTGATGGCGAGCGAGCCGGGCGAGCGGATGCCGCCGATGGCGATCGTCGATTTCGCCGCGATCGACTCCGGCGTGCCCGCTCCTCCGTACGTGCTTTCAATCTTCGGGCCCGATCGGCTGTCGAACTGGGAAGGTTCGGACCTCGACTTCTATCGCGACAAGCGCGCGCGCTGGCAGGATGCGATCGCCCGCTATCTCGATCAGTTTTATCCGGGAATTGCGAACGCGGTCACGTCGTCGTCGTTCAATACCGCGTGGTCGGTGCGGCAATATCTCAACGCGCCCGAAGGCTCAGTCTATGGATTCGCGCCTGTGCCGCAATCGAGCCGGCGCACGCCGCGAACCGCGGTGCCGGGACTTTATCTCTCGTCGGCCTATGCGGGATTTGGCGGATATACCGGCGTCATTCAGTCGGCCGGCGCCTGCGCCGACGCGATCCTGCGCGAGAGCTAGCTCGTCATTCCGGGGCGCGCCAACGGGTCGCGCGAATGCGCGCCCGATGACAGGCTCCGCGCGAACCCGGAATCCAGACGCATGGCGCTCTGGTTCTGGATTCCGGGTTCGCTCGTTTCACTCGCGCCCCGGAATGACGACGCGGGTTCTAATTCGTATTGATGCGGAATCGCAGCGGTTTCGGCCCCACGAACGAAACCAAGTCGTCCTGCCGCTTCCAGGTCGCGGCTTGGCTTAGCGCCGCGACCAGATCGTCGTCGGCCTGCGCGCGCGCCGGCGGACAGGCGCGGTCTTCCAAGAGACCTGCGACAAAAATCACGGTGTTGCCGGCGACCGAGAACTGGCCCTTGCCGCCCTTGCACCACAACTCAAGGACAACCTCGCCGCTGTCGCCGATTTCCAGCGTCGGAAGCCGCTTCGATCCGGGCTGCCGCGCGACGTCCAGCGTCATCTCGAGCCCGAATGGGAATTCGTCTTCGGCATGCGCCGGCATCGTTTGCAATACGGCCGCAGCGAAAACCACTGCAACGCCGGTTTGCTTCAGACATCTGATCGCGGAAATCATTCGGCCTCTCGAAAAGTTTCACACTTCAACCGCGCGCGTTTTTACTTCGGGCTTGTGATGTTGACCAGACCGGGTATTGCACAAAACACGTGCTCATAAACAAATCCCCGCGACATTAGTCGCGGGGATTTTCTTTTCGTTCGCTGAGTCCAATGCCCTACTGCAGGACCATCGCCGAGAACGGGAAGACATAGGCCTGCAGCATCACGAGAACGCCGACAAGGCACGCCAGCACGATCGAGTGCATGAACACGTAACGCAGGATGGTTCCTTCGTGACCGTACCAGTTGGTGACGGTGGAAGCGACCACGATCGATTGCGCATCGATCATCTTGCCCATGACGCCGCCGGAGGAGTTGGCTGCGGCCATCAGAATTGGCGAGATGCCCAGTTGTTCCGACGTGATCTTCTGCAGGTTGCCGAACAGAATGTTGGAAGCCGTGTCCGATCCTGTCAGTGCCACGCCCAACCAGCCGAGCAGCGTGCCGAAGAACGGATACAGCACGCCGGTCGCCGCGAAGGCGAGACCCAACGTCGCATCGACGCCGGACAGGCGCGTCAGTGTACCAATCGCCAGCATCGCCGAAATCGTGATCAGCGAGATCGCGCAGACCTTGATGGTACGGCCATATTCTCCGATCAATTTGGCCGGCGACAAGCCCATCAGGAAGCCCGAGATGATCGCGGCGATCAGCATGCCCGTCCCGGTGAAGGACAAATAGGTGAAGCCGAACACCGCGCCCTGCGGCGTCGGCTTCGCCGCCACCGGCGGGACCGAGTTGATCATGTTGTGCAGTTCGGGCACCGGGTAATTCCAGGTGAAAATGGAATTCGCCCAGGTCTTGAACGCGCCATTACCCCAGACCAGCATCACGATGCAGACGATGATCCACGGCATCAACGAGCTCCAGAGCTGCGCCTGGGTAAGCGGCGTCTTGTCGATGGTCGTGACGGCGCTCATCGTAGCAGCGGATTCGTCGTTGCCGCGAAGCGCCGGCGATAACCAAAGCTCCTTCGGCTGCCAGACTTTCAGGAACAGGATGAGGCAGCCCATCGAGATCAGCGACGCACCGATATCGACAATCCAGGGGTTGATGTAATTCGAGATCACGAATTGCGGGACCGCGAACCCGACGCCGGTGACGAGGATAGCCGGCCACACCGCCATCATGCCGCGCCAGCCCGCGAAGGCCCACACCACCCAGAACGGCACCAGCAGCGAGAAGAACGGCAACTGCCGCCCGACCATCGCACCAAGGATATACGGATCGAAACCGGTTACCTGGGCGAGACCCTGGATCGGCGTGCCAAGCGCGCCGTAGGCGACGGGTGCGGTATTGGCGATCAGCGACAGACCGGACGCTGCGAGCGGCGAGAAGCCGAGGCCGATCAGGATTGAACCGGTGATCGCGACAGGTGTACCGAATCCGGAGGCGCCCTCGAAGAACGCGCCGAATGCGAACGCGATCAGCAGCAGTTGCAGACGCCGGTCTTCGGTGACGCCGCCGACGGCGCGCTTCAGCAACTCAAAGCGCCCGGTTTCGACCGTAACCCGGTAGAGGAAGATGACGTTGAGCACGATCCAGCCAATCGGGAAGAAGCCCGCCACCACGCCGAGCAGCGACGCACGGACCGACATGCCGACGGGCATGCTGTAGATAAGAATCGTGATGATATTGGCGACGATCAAGGCGATCACGGCCGCGATATGCGCCTTCACCTTGCCGCTGGCGATCAGCACCAGAAGCGTGACCACCGGAAGTGCGGCGGCGATGGTCGACAGCGCCGAATTGCCGAGCGGATTGTAGATTTGATTCCACATTAGACGTCTCCCCCACGCCATTATGCGCAGCCCGACCCGCGTGGACGGTCAGGCGTGCCTGCGTGATCACAGGGAGTTTTCTCTGCTATGTACAAGGTCGGCAGCGAGCCTGGCCGTTGCCAGAATGCGCTCACAACCTCGCGAACTGGGAAGGCCCCCCGCCCCACGCCATTACCGCCATGCTAGGATTAACTGGCCGGTTGCGACAAGCCGACGCAGCCAGCGAATTCTAGAACTTTAGTCTAAGTACCCGTGATTCTCACGTTCTTTCAGGGTCTTGAAGCCCTTCTCCCGGAGACAGCAATCTGTGAACAACATCCGCTCAACGCTCGCGGCCGTATGGCGCATCGCAGCCCGCTATTTTTACTCCGAGGATAAATGGGCCGGCCGCGGCCTGCTGGCGGCGGTGATCGCCATTGAACTGGCGGTGGTCTTTTTGACCGTGCTGTTCAACCGCTGGAACAACGTGTTCTACAACGCGCTTCAGGAGCGCAATCAGGCCGTTTTCACCTACCAGATCGGCTACTTCTGCGTTCTCGCGGCATTCTGGATCGGGCTCAAGGTCTACCAGCTCTATCTCAACCAGTGGCTTCAGATTCGCTGGCGGCGATGGATGACCGCGCGCTATCTCGGCGGCTGGCTGCATGACGCCAATCACTATCGGATGCAGTTGCTCGGCGACGCCGCCGATAACCCGGACCAGCGCATCGCCGAGGATACCCAGCGTTTTGTCGAGCAGACGCTCCAGCTTGGCATCGGCCTGTTGAGCGCGGTCGTAACGCTGGCCTCGTTCGTCTTCATTCTGTGGGGCTTGTCCAACGAAGCGCCGCTGCATTTGTTCGGCAAGGATATCCCGATCCCCGGCTATCTGGTGTGGGGTGCGCTGATCTACGCGGTGCTCGGAACGACGCTGACGCATTTGATCGGCTGGCCGCTGGTCGGGCTCAATTTCCAGCAACAGCGCTTTGAGGCGGATTTTCGCTTCAATCTGGTGCGCGCGCGGGAAAACGGCGAACAGATTGCATTGCTGCACGGCGAAGGCGTCGAACGCACGCGGCTGTTGTCGCGATTCGCACTGGTGGTCGAGAACTGGCTCGGCATCATGCAGCGCACGAAAAAGCTGACCGCCTTCACCGCGACCTACTCGCAAGCCTCCGTCATTTTCCCCTATGTGCTGGTCGCTCCGGCGTATTTCGCCGAGAAGGTTCAGCTCGGCGGCATGATGCAGACCGCTTCCGCCTTCAGCAGCGTCCAGGAATCGTTGTCGTTCTTCATCTCATCCTACCGGACGCTTGCCGAATGGCAGTCCGTGGTGGCGCGTCTCAGCGGCTTCGAGACATCGATTGAAAATGCCTCGGCGCTGACGACGAAAGAAAACATCATTCACCTCGCCTCCGACGACAAGGCGGCCATCGACCTCAAGAAACTTGTGGTCACCCTGCCCAATGGCACCCCGCTGGTGACGGCGGACGGCTTCACGATCAAAAGCGGCGAGCGCACCCTGGTGACGGGCCCGTCGGGTTCGGGCAAATCGACATTATTCCGCGCCATCGCCGGGATCTGGCCGTTCGGAACCGGTTCGATCGCGATACCCGCGCAGGCTTCCCTGATGATGCTGCCGCAGCGGCCTTACTTCCCGGTCGGCTCCCTGATGGCGGCGATTGCGTATCCGGCGGAAGAAAGCGCCTTCAGCCGGGAGCAGGTCGGCGACGCGCTGGTAAAGGTGGGATTGCCAAAACTTGCTTCGAGGCTCGACGAAGACGCGCACTGGAATCGCACGCTTTCGCTCGGCGAGCAGCAACGCCTCGGTATCGCGCGCGCGCTTCTGCACGCGCCGCAGTATTTGTTCCTCGATGAGGCCACAGCGTCGCTCGACGAACCATCGGAAGCGGCGCTCTACGGGTTGCTCAAGGACATGTTGCCGGCGACGACGATGGTCTCGATCGGCCACCGCAGTACGCTGGAGGCGTTCCACCAGCGCGGCGTAACCCTTGCGCGCGCCGGAGATCTGTTTGCGCTGCAGGACCAGGCTAAATAAAACTGCAACGAATGCCGGGGCAGATACCTCGCCCCGCTTGCGGGGAGAGGTCGGATCGCATCGCTTAGATGCGATCCGGGTGAGGGGGACTCTCCGCGAGTCCGAGTGCGTGGAGAGTCCCCCTCACCCCGACCCTCTCTCCGCAAGCGGGGAGAGGGAGAAGCATTCAACCCAAAACAAAAGGGCGGCAGATCGCTCTGCCGCCCTTTTTGGTCTCGAAGCAGTGACTTACTTCAGGTTGGTCGCCGCCGTCAGGTCGGCCGAGAGCTTGACGATGCCGGTCGCGCCGCACCAGTTGGAACCGAAGCCACCCGGATTGATGAGCGACACGTTGGCCGGGCTTGCGACGCTGGCAGTGAAGTCGCTGGTGAAGGCGTTGCACGCACCCTTGGAAAGATTGGTGTCGGAGTAACGCAGGTCCAGCGTGAACACCTTGTAGGTGAAGCCGACGCCGATATTCCAGGTGTTGTAGCTCGGCTCAGGAATACCGAACTGGTAAATCTGACCAACGATCTGGGTTCCGTAGAACCGGTCCGAGGTGCCGAGCCACTGCCGACCGAACTCGCCGGAGACATACATGCCGATGCCGCTGGAGCCGAACGTCGAGCTCGGTGCGGTGAACTTGCCGGTGACCGAGGCGTAGTTGCCCCAGGCGCCGAGGTTCAGGAAGTTCGGCGAGTAATATTCGTTGGCGCCGATCGAGAACATGTCGTTCAGGGTCACGTTGACCTTGGCATAGCCTTCATAAAAGCTGGCATCCTTCTTGGCGAAGTTGCCGTTGATCGGAAGGCCGAAGGTGACAGGGTCAGCATTGGCGACGCAACCGGCGGACGAACCGGGGAGACCCGAACCCGGGAACGCGTTGGCGTTGAAGCAGGTGCCGCCCGGATAGAGGTAACCCCAGACGCCGAAGTCGAAGGCGAACATGCCGATGGTCGGGCGGATACCGCCGTAGATATCGACTTCCGCCGCGGCGCGGTTCGGGAACGAGATGCTCTCGAACGATGTGCCGATGTAGAGCTGCACATCCTTGTTGATGTTGTAGCGCGGCTCGAAGTAGGCCGCGACCGAAGGCTTGTGGTTGGACTGGGTGACGCCGCGGAACATGTAGTCGTTCATGATCGCGCTGCCGAATGCGATATCCCAGGGTTCGAATGCCGGTGGCGGCGGCGCCTTGACGGCCTTCACACGCAAATCGGCTGCGAGAGCCGAACCCGAGAGCAGTGCCATCGCTGTTGCTAGCAAAACCATTTTCTTCATGACGATCCCCATCGTTGTAAGATCAGTCCGACTTCGAAGGCCCCAAGCACAGCGACAATCGACTGCAACCAATTTCCACGGACCAATCTGCGGCGCGGCATCTTCTGCGTGAAGCTAAAAAGACAAGCAACTGCCGCCTTTTTAGGCGTTTTCGCCTTTCGGAAAGATGTTGTTGGCGTGTGTTGCATTCCGACAACAATTTTTGGCTGGATTTTCTCTGAGAAAGGGCGATTTCGGCGTCCATACGTGCGCCGGAGCAACGGTCTGCGGCCGAAATCGCGGAACTACAGCCGTCCAACGAGCCTGACTGTTGCTCGCGCGCGATTCGGCGGCGCAAACCGGACCCCACCAAGCAAAAGGCCGCAGCAACCGCTGCGGCCTTAAATGCATCCTGATGGTTCGATCAGCCCACGCGGGGCCGGAACCGTCGCACGTCAATTCGTATCGTCGTGACCGCCGGAGCCGGACGATTGGTTGTCGTCCGAATGCCCGGATGACGACTCCACCGGCGGCAATGGCTGCGGATTCAATTCGGGCGACGAAGTGGGCGCGGGGGCCGGCTTTGGAGCAGCAGGCTTGGGGGCAGCAGGCTTGGGGGCAGCAGGCTTGGGAGCTTTCGGAGCCTTCGGAGCCTTGGCGGCGGGGACTGCCTTCTTGGCCTTTTTCGGCGCGGCCTTCTTGGCTACTTTTTTTGCCGGCTTCTTGGCGGCTTTCTTCGCCGTTTTCTTGGCGGCTTTTTTTGCCGACTTCTTGGACGATTTCTTCGCGGATTTTTTCTTCGCCGTTACGGCGCTCTTCTTAGCTTTCTTGCTTTTCGCTTTTTTCGCCTTTTTGGCTTTAGCCATCATGGTCCTCCTGTTGCCGCCGATCCGTATCGATCACGCGTTTCAAGTCTTCCGCTTCAGCGCGGGCCTCAAACCGATCAGTTCAATCCTGGCCGCGGACCGCCTGTCGCCCAGTCGAGAAGCTCAATCGTGTGAACCACAGGGACCGGCGTTCCATCGACTTTCCGTACAGAGCCAATCTGCACCATGCATCCGATATTGCCCGCGGCGATCATGTCCGGCTTGACGCTTGCGATGTTGGCAATCTTCCGATCGCGCAATCTGGCCGCAATCTCAGGCTGGAGAATGTTGTACGTGCCCGCCGAGCCGCAACACAAATGACTCTCGGGCACATCTTTCACCACGAATCCATTCTTGGAAAGCAATTCTTTCGGGGCTTGCGTGATTTTCTGTCCGTGCTGCAGCGAACACGCCGAGTGATAGGCGATGACAAGATCGCTGCGCCGCTGCGGCGCAGGCAGATCCATGCCGCTGACATACTCGCTGATGTCCTTGGCCAGCGCCGACACCTTCGCAGCGCCTTCCGCGAAATCGCGATCCTCGCGCAGCATGAATCCGTAGTCCTTGATCACCGTGCCGCAACCCGACGTCGTCACCACGATCGCATCGAGGCCGCCCCGCCCCGCCTCATTCAGCCAGGCGGTGATGTTGGCGCGCGCGCGCGCCAAGGCGTCGCCGTCGCGGCCGAGGTGATGGGTCAGCGCGCCGCAGCACTGCTCGTCCTTGACCAGCACGACCTCGATGCCGTGCCGGGTCAGCAGGCTGATGGCGGCCTGGTTGATGCGCGGCGCCAGCACCTGCTGCGCGCAACCCTGCAGCAAGGCAACCCTTCCGCGTTTGGGACCTTGAGCCGGGAATACGCTTCCCTTTGCCGGGCCGGGCGCCGGCAGGCCGCGTGGCGCAAGCGCCAGCATCGCCTTGATTCGTCGGAATAAACCGGGCGTCGCCGCGTCCGTGCTGGACGTCGGCAGCAGAGCGGCCAACGGCCGTCCGAACCGCGCCAGAATCATGCTGGCGCGAAACAGTTTTGGCCGCGGCAGCACCCACGCGAGCAGCGCGCGCAACCCACGCTCGGTCAAGGGGCGGGAATAATCCTTCTCGATTCTGACCCGCGCCTGATCGACCAGGTGCATGTAGTTCACGCCGGAGGGACAGGTGGTCATGCAGGCGAGGCAGGAGAGGCAGCGGTCGATGTGCTTGACCACTTCCTTCGTCGGCGGCTTGTTCTTCTCCAGCATCTCCTTGATGAGGTAGATGCGGCCGCGCGGGCTATCGAGCTCATCGCCGAGCAGCACGTAGGTCGGACAAGTCGCGGTGCAGAACCCGCAATGCACGCAGGCCCGCAGGATCTTATCGGCTTCCGCAATATCGGGATCGGCGAGTTGCGCCAGGCTGAATTCGGTTTTCATGTCACGGACCCTCGCGTCAGCCGGCCGCGATTGAGAATGTTTTTCGGATCGAAGCCGAGCCGGACCCGCTCGCCCAACGCGGCGAGTCCACCCTGCTGTGGATGGAACACATCGACATTGCGCCGTACTGCCTCGGACGCACGGATCAGCGTGGCATGGCCGCCAACTGCGTTGACGCGCGAGCGCAGCATCCCCGCACCCGCATCGGCGGACGGCGGCAAGGCAGCCCAGACCAGTCCGCCGCCCCAATCGTAGATCACGTCGCCGCCGCTATCGCGTGCCAAAGCCTGCCCCAGCGCCCCACCCGACGCCGGCGGGCAAACGATCCGCCACACCGGCCAGGCTCCCAGCGCGCCATTGGCCGCGAACGGCGCGCAATCGCAAACCGAACTCCAGATCGCTGCGGAAGCCGCATCTTCGATAATGTCCGCCGTCCCGAACGCGCCAAGCGCCTGACCAAGCGACACCGCCCGGTGCGCGGCGGAGGCCGTGATGCCTTCCAGCCGCAGCAAGGTCACCGCCTGCGACGACCCGAGATCGGACAAGGCTCCCTGTGCTGCGCGAAACGCCGAATTCGGCACATGCGCCGCACCCGAGACATCGAACGGCGAGCCCAGTGCGGCGGTCATCGCCCGGTTCGCGCTCAAGTCATCGAGCCCGCGCAGCACCAGCGTGCGTTCACTCTCGGCCCGCGGCATCACCTTCAGCGTCACCTCGGTCATGACCGCGAGCGTGCCCCACGACCCCGCCAGCAGCTTGCAGAGATCGTAGCCAGTGACGTTCTTCACCACCCGGCCGCCGGCCTTGAAACTGTCGCCGAAGCCGGACACCGCGTGCGCGCCCAGCAGATGATCGCGCGCGCCGCCGGCCTTGATGCGGCGCGGACCGGCGAGACCCGCGCCGATCATGCCGCCAATGGTTCCGATATTTGGCGTGCCCAGGAGCTGCGAGGTGTTCATCGGCTCGAAGGCGAATTGCTGGTTCTTCGAATCGATCAGCGACTTGACGTCGGCCATCGGCGCGCCGGCTTCGACGGTGATGATCAGCTCGTTCGGCTCATAGGATGTCACGGCATTCAGCGCCGAAAGATCGAGCAACGCATTGGTCGCCATCGGCTGGCCTACCCCGCGCTTGCTGCCGTGGCCCATGATTTCCAGCGGCTGCTCGCTGGCCAGTGCCGCGCGCACCACCTGCTCGACATCCTTGGCGTCGCGTACTTTCAGGGTGTCCACGGCGACGCCATCCGCTGTCGTCCCCGCGAAGGCGGGGACCCATACACCGTGACCTCTCGATAAGATCGATGCCTCTCCAGCTTTTTCTTTCTACTACCACGGTGGTTATGGGTCCCCGCCTTCGCGGGGACGACGCTGCTGTTGAGGTGAGTCATTATCTCAAAACCTCGGAAGTTCTGGAAATGCCAATCTGCCGCCATGGACATGCACCCGGCCCAATTCGGCGCAGCGATGCAGGGTCGGAAACACCTTGCCCGGGTTGAGCAGCCCCCGCACATCGAAGGCGCATTTTAGCCGCTGCTGCTGGTTGAGATCGATGTCGCTGAACATTTCCGGCATCAGGTCGCGCTTCTCGATGCCGACGCCATGCTCGCCGGTCAGCACGCCGCCGACCTCGACGCAGAGTTTGAGAATGTCGGCGCCGAAGGCCTCGGCCCTGTCCATCTCACCGGGCTTGTTGGCGTCGTACAGGATCAGCGGATGCAGGTTGCCGTCTCCGGCGTGAAACACGTTGGCGACGCCGAGTCCGTATTTTTCGGAGAATTCGCGAATCCGTCTCAGCACGAGCGGCAGTTGCCCGCGCGGAATGGTGCCGTCCATGCAGAGATAGTCCGGCGAAATGCGCCCCACGGCCGGAAACGCCGCCTTGCGCCCGGCCCAGAACAGGTTGCGCTCGGTTTCCGAATTTGAAATCTGCACCGTCGTCGAGCCGCAACGAAGCGCGATCGTCTCAACACGCTTGATCAACTCATCGACCTCGACGCCGGGGCCATCGAGCTCGATGATCAGCAGCGCCTCGACGTCGAGCGGATAGCCGGCGTGCACAAAGGCTTCCGCGGCATGGATCGCCGGCTTGTCCATCATCTCCATGCCGCCGGGAATGATGCCGGCGCCGATGATTTCCGCCACACATTGCCCGGCCGCCTCGACTTCGGCGAAGCCGACCATCAGCGCCCGCGCCGTCTCCGGCTTTTGCAGAATCCGCACGGTGATCTCGGTGATGACGCCGAGCAGGCCTTCGGAGCCCGTAATAATTCCCATAACGTCGTAGCCAGAGGTCTCCGCCGATTTGCCGCCGACCTTGATGATTTCGCCGGTGATCAGCACAATCTCGCAGCCGAGCACGTTGTTGGTGGTCATGCCGTATTTCAGGCAGTGCACGCCGCCAGAGTTTTCCGCGACATTGCCGCCGATCGAGCACGCGATCTGCGACGACGGATCCGGCGCGTAATAAAATCCGGCATGCGCGACCGCCTGGCTGATGGCGAGGTTGGTCACGCCGGGTTCGGTCACCACCACGCGGTTGTCGAAATCTATCTCGCGGATGCGCTTGAATTTACCCAGGCCCAGCAACACGCCGTCGGCGAGCGGCAGCGCGCCGCCGGATAACGACGTCCCGGAGCCGCGCGGTACCACCTTGATGCCCTGTTCGAAGCAGTATTTGAGAACCTGCGACACCTGTTCGGTGGTGTCCGGCAAGACCACCACCATCGGCGGCTGCCGATAGGCCATCAGCCCATCGGATTCGTACGGGATCATCTCGGCGGCCGAGTCGATGACACCCTCGCCCGGCACGATCTTGCGCAAATCCGCGACGATCGCGTCGCGGCGGCCGAGAACCGCCTGATCGGATGCGGGCATCAGTATGGTCATGTCGGGCTCTCCCGCGAGCGCATAAGCGAACCTTTTTATCGCATGGAAACAAGCACGTCCCGGTGCGTTTGGGTAGGTCGCCAAAGGAAGGGCGCCGGCACCCTTTGCCCGCTTGTCCATTACGACCCGCTTATGCGACAAACGGGCCGGGGAACACCCTGTAAATCATCAAAGAGCATTTCATGAAAAAACTGACCCTGAGCACGCTGATCGTCGTTGCATCCGCCGCCGCCGCATCCGCCGCGCTGGCGCAGGACGTCGCCGCCGGCAAGACCTCCTTCAATAAATGCCTGGCCTGTCATGCGATCGGCGAAGGCGCCAAGAACAAGGTCGGTCCCGAGCTCAATGGGCTGAACGGACGCAAATCCGGGACGGCCGAGGGATATTCCTATACGGACGCCAACAAGAATTCGGGCATCACCTGGAGCGAGGCCGAATTCAAGGACTACATCAAGGATCCCAAGGCCAAGATCCCCGGCACCAAGATGGCGTTCGCTGGAATCAAGAACGAGAAGGAAGTCGCCGACCTTTGGGCGTTCATTTCGCAGTACGACAAGGACGGCAAGACCAAGTAACGCAGGCTTGCTGTGCCCCGGATGCTGCGCAGCGCGCCGCCGCTTGCGGCGTGGTGCGCTGCTAAGCCGGGGCCGTAACAAAGCATAGTGTTCGTGACGGTCCCGGTTCTGCGAAGCAGCGCTGACGCGCTGCATCGCGCCCGGGACACGAGGTAGAGGCGCTACGCTCCGACCAGCATCTTCGCCGGCAGCACCGCGTGCACCACAAGCCCGCGGGCGCGGGCGTCCATCACGCCGACCGCGCGCAACGCCAACAGCGTGACGGTCTGCACGGCATCGCGCAGTTTTGCGGGATCGTCGAGATTGTCCGGCGCCAATGGCCCGACCAGCGATTCATGCAGCGCGCCGAGCAGTGCGCACGCAGCCAAAGCGGTGTCCTGCGCCGGCAGGTGTCCGGCGCGCACGGCCGCGGTGATCCGCAATTCGATCTCGCCGGCAATCTCGCGGCGGCTCGCCAGCCGCGACGCGGTGACATCGACGTCGACCGGCTCCGCCAAAATGCCCCATGCGAGCTTGCGATGCGACAGCACATGCACCGCGACGGTGGTGACGGCGGCGGCCAGCGCCGACGAGGGTCCGGGGGCTGCATCCGCGGCGCGGCGGATCGCCGCCAACTCATCGCGCGAAACGTCGGCGATGAGTTCGGAAATCAAATCCGATTTGGAAGGGAAGTAGCGGTAGACGGTGCCGGCGGCGACATTGGCCCGGGTCGCGACCGGCGCGATCTGTACCGCCGCCATGCCGCCCTCCGCGGCAGCATCCCGCGCCGCCGCCAGAATGGCGCTGCGCCGCGCCGCGAGGCGTTTTACGACCTGATGAGTCCGCCGGTAAACCATGCCGCGTTTCGTCCCAAGCGCGTTTCAACTTGCCCGATAAACGCGCCTCTTCAGAGCTTTTGAGCGAGTTTAGAGAGACTCGCTGAAAGAACTGAACACCAATTCAGAACGGCTGACAAGCTTCATGACAGTGGCGTGAATCTGCTTGCGTCATTCCGGGGCGCGCGTCTTCGCGCGAACCCGGAATCCAGAGCCATTGCTTTGCATCTGGATTCCGGGTTCACGACTTCGTCGTGCCCCGGAATGACGAGTTCTGGACTAGGTCTGCAATCGGCCGACGTTGATCGGCGCCGCCGACGGCAACTCGCGCAGGCGCGGCATCAGGCAACGTCCGGCAATCAGCGCCGAGACGATCAAGGTCGCGCCGAAGCCGGTCGGCGCGCCGAACAGCGGATAAAACATCAGGAGAAACGCGACCAGACCCAGCGCCGGCAGTTCATAGCGCAGGAAGCCGTGGCTGAGCCCGATCCGCACCAAAAACGCCACCGCGATCGCCAGCACCATCACGTCGTAGAGAAACAGATACGGCGTCACCAGCAAGGTGCCGGCGGCAAGTCCTGCTGCTTTCAGCGAATAACGCACCCGGCTGCGCCACAGCAGCACCAATACCACCACGACCGCGGCGGTCATGATCCACTGGAAGGTCCATCCCAAGGGCTCGCTGCCGCCGAAGAAGCGCACCAGCGCGAAGATGCTCTGCATCTTGCCCCAGGGCGCGCGGCCCTCGGTGAGGAAGGCCTGCGAAAACATCGGCAGCCAGTGAAAGAACGCCTGCCAGCTCTCGGTGCCGAAGGCGAGCCACGAGACCGCCGCCATCGCAACCGCCACCACTGCAGCGGTGAAAAACACCGTCCATTGCGAGGCCGCGATCAACACCAGCGGAAACAACAGCCCGTATTGCGGCTTGTAGCTCAATAGCCCGAGGCAGATGCCCGCGAGCACCGGGCGGGTCGGCAATAGAACCAGCATGCCGCCGATCAGCGACGCCGTGAGGAAGCCGTTCTGCCCGACCAGCGTGTTGGTGAGCACCACCGGAAACGCCGCCGCCAGCAGCCAGCCGAACGGCCGTCCGACCACCGCCCGCATCATCACCAGATAAGGCACGAAACTCGCCGCGGCCCATCCGATGAAGGCCACCGCATAAGGAAAATGCGCCAGCAGGGCAGCGATGAACAGGAACGGCGGCGGATAGTGCCAGGCGAAATTGCCGTCGTAACTCTGGCCGAGCACAGCGACCTGAACCTGCTTCTGGATGCCCCAGTCATAGGCCAGCGCCGGGTGGCCATCGAGCACCAGTCTGCCGGCGGACCAGACGTTGACGAAATCGGTCGGGACGCCGAGACCGTTAGTGTCGAATATCCACCAACCGGCGAAGAACGCCGGCGGGAAGAATGCCGCGTTGACGACGAACAGCACGAAACAGACGTTCAGCAGCGGCGCTGGAACAGCACTCTGCTCGGGGACCTGTGGAACGGAAACCGGCGCGGCCATGGACTATCCTGTCGCGCACTGATGCGCACAAAAGGATTGCCTGCGGAGCCTTGAGGAAATCTTAAGATTTGAGCGCGCCGCTCGCGTCATTCCGGGGCGCGCGTCTTCGCGCGAACCCGGAATCCAGAACCAGGCGCGTCGTCTGGATTCCGGGTTCAACGCTTCGCGTTGCCCCGGAATGACGAGAACCTAATTCCCGGTCTGCAATTCGCCGAACCGCTCCCAGGTCTTGCCGGTGAAGCGCATGAACTGCATCTGTTCGACCGGGATGTGATCGGTCGGTGAGGTATTGACCTTGATGCCCGGCAGCAGCATCGGCAATTCGAGATCCTTGATCGCATAGGCCTGCTTCAGGATGTTCTCGGTTGAGAGATCGTCGCCGCAGGCTTTCAACACGTGCTCCAGCGCCATCGCACTGTTGTAGGAGTTGACATAGTTGGTGTCGTGCAGGTCGGCCTCGGGCACGTATTTGATCATGAACTCCCGCCAGCCCTTGACGCCGGCGTCGTCCTTCCAGGCCGGATCGTCGGGATCCTTGACATAGGCGGTCGATAGAATGCCCTGGCCGGCCTCCAGTCCGGCCGGCTCCATCACCGTGGAAACCCAGACCGCGACGTTGGATAGAAACGTCATCGGCCTCCAGCCGATCTCGAATGCCTTGCGGATCGATTGCGCGGCGAATTTCGGCGTAGCTGCGATCACAAAGACGTCGGCGCCGGAGGCTTTCAGTTTGACGATCTGGGAATCGATGGTCGGGTCCTGGATTTCGTAAGTGGCAGGGGTCACGACCTGATCGTACTTCTCGACGAGCACGTCCTTCAGCCCAAGCAGATAGTCGCGCCCAAAGTCGTCGTTCTGCGAGATCACGGCGAATTTGGCGTTGGGATTTTTCGCCAGCGCATAACGCGCATAAAGCCGCGCCTCGTAGCGGAACGGCCCCTGCACGCCCAGGGTCGCCTGCGGATACTGCGTGAGGTCGGCAAACTTCGACGCGCCGGAGCCGATGAACAGTTGCGGGATATTCTTGCTCTGCAGATATTTGGCGATCGCGGTGTTATGGGCGGTGCCGATCGAAGAAAAGATCAGCGCGACCTCGTCGCTCTCCACCAGCCGCCGCGTCTGCTCCACGGTTTTCGGCGGCGCGTAGCTGTCGTCCAGCGAAATCAAATTGACCTTGCGGCCATTGATGCCGCCGCGCTCGTTGACCATCTTGAAATAACCGACCTCGCCCTTGCCCAGCGCGCCGAACGCAGAGACCGGGCCGCTATAGGGCATGGTCTGGCCGATGCGGATTTCGGTGGCGGTGACGCCGCGGACGGTCTGGGCGGTGAGCGGCGTGGCCGACAGAATAACGGCAAGGGCCGCGCACGCGGCGACCGGCGTATCGAGACGCATGTTTTCCTCCCCCTTTTGCCGGCCTTGTTTGCGGCCGTGCGGGGCCAGCATGATGGGTTTGGAGGAGGTTGTCATGTGCCATCACGGTTGGGCTGAACACATTTGGCAACAAAACCCGGCACATACGCCGCGTTCCGGTTCGCACTTTGCTTGCCGTAAGGCTCGCGGCTACGGTTTAAAGAAAAGGCCCCGCTTGCATTTGTTGGGCTAACAACACCGCGTCCGAACCCATTAAAAGGACTATCAGAACGGTATCAAAGCCCAGAGACATAGGAATTCGCCTCTTTCGATAAAATTAGATTGACTCGCCTCATGGTTGTAAGTCCATATTAAAGAAAATTTTTGGCCGAAAAGGCCACCATTGTTTTTGGGGGCTCTGTGGGGGACGTTATTTTTGGGCCTATGGGTTGGCTGGGCCCCGCGGTAGGCATGGGCTTGGGAGGCCGCTCTTGCGGTTTTGGATTTAGCGACGTCCGACCGCTTCTCTCCAAATCCCATCTCTGACGAACCCGCAAGGCGCATTCGTATCCAGGCGAGACGTCAAGACCCGGACGCGGTGCAGACACCGTTTGAACTTTACCTAAACACACTCTGAATTCCGAGGAACAAAGACAGGGAGATTTGGATGTCGACTCTATCCACCATATCTGTATTTGAGATCTATGTGCCTCGGCTAATGGCGGATCTAAACCTAACTGATTATCAGGCCGCCGCAGTGTTAGGAAATGCGGCTTGGGAGTGCTCCGGTTTCCATGACCTCGTTCAGGGAGATAACAGCGGTTATAACAACTCTTCTGTTGGAATCGGTTGGCTTCAATGGACGGGCGGGAGACATACTACGTATATGAACTACTGCTCCGCCAAGGGGCTAGACTGGCAGAGTGACGAGGCCAACTATGGGTATATTGTTTATGAGATGCTGCACGGCGATTACCCCAGCGGGGGGTCGGAGTGGGGGTCCGGGTCGTTGGCTGGTTTCCGCGCAACGAGCACAATCGACACAACTACGAGCCTTAGTAATGCTGTTTGGTATATTGACAAGCTCTACGAAAGGCCCGCCGACGCCAATGGCCACCTTCTAGATCGCTATAATTTTGCTCAAAGCGCTCTTGACACATATCGCGGCCAATCGTCTTCACCGGACCTTGACGCGCGCAATGATAGCGGCTTCGAGGCGACGCTAAGCGTCCCATCGGTGGTGCGGGGCACTAGCGTCACGATAACGTATCGGTTGAGCAATTGGGGGCCAGGTGACAATACCAACGGCTCCACTACGGGTATCTACCTTTCAACAAACAACGCATTTGACGCCAACGACATCTTGTTAACCACCGATACGGTAGGGGCTCTCGCCGACCTTGTGGGCACGACTAGGACGGTAACCATCTCGACGAGCAACATCGCGGCGGGCAACTATTACATTTTTGCGGTTGCCAATTACAACCATGCTATTTCCGAGGTGACCGAGACGAATAACCCGTCGAACGGCGTCGCGCTGACCGTGACAGGGGGCACGGGTGGCAATCACGCTCCGGTGGCTAACGCCGACAGTTATTCGACCAGCTTCAACACCGCATTGACGCGAACGGCCGCAACAGGCGTGCTTGCCAACGACACCGACCAGGACGGCAACACGCTAACAGCCATCCTGCTCGCCAACCCGAGCCACGGCTCGCTGACGTTCAGCGCCAACGGGTCGTTCACCTACACGCCGACCGCCGGCTATTCCGGCACCGACAGCTTTACCTACTTCGACAGCGACGGCTCAACGACCTCGAACAACGCGACGGTGTCGCTCACCGTCGGCGGCCCTGCCAACCACGCCCCGGTTGCGAACGCCGACAGCTATTCGACCAGCTTCAACACCGCCTTGACGCGAACGGCCGCAACAGGCGTGCTTGCCAACGACACCGACCAGGACGGCGACCCGCTGACAGCCATCCTGCTCACCAACCCGAGCCACGGCTCGCTGACGTTCAGCGCCAACGGGTCGTTCACCTACACGCCGACCACCGGCTATTCCGGCACCGACAGCTTTACCTACTTCGACAGCGACGGCTCAACGACGTCTAACAACGCAACGGTGTCGCTCACCGTCGGCGGCGGTCCGACCAATCACGCGCCGGTTGCGAACGCCGACAGCTATTCGACCAGTTTCAATACACCGCTGACGATTTCGGGACCTGGCGTGCTCGCCAACGACACTGATCAGGATGGCAACAATGTGAGAGTTGCTTCCATCGGTGCTGTTCCAGCCCATGGAACTCTCCAAGCTTTTACCGACGGCTCATTTACCTACACCCCGACCTCTACCTACTCCGGCCCGGATAGCTTCACGTACTTTGTGACCGACGGAACGCTGACCTCGGTCAGCGCCGCGACGGTGTCGATCACCGTCGGCCCCGGCGGTAGCGGTACGACCAACCATGCACCGGTGGCGAACAGCGACAGCTACACGACCAGCTTCAATACAGCGCTGACGATTTCGGGACCTGGCGTGCTCACCAACGATACTGATCAGGATGGCAACAATGTGAGCGTTGCTTCCATCGGTGCTGTTCCAGCCCATGGAACTCTCCAAGCTTTTACCGACGGCTCATTTACCTACACCCCGACCTCTACCTACTCCGGCCCGGATAGCTTCACGTACTTTGTGACCGACGGAACGCTGACCTCGGTCAGCGCCGCGACGGTGTCGATCACCGTCGGCCCCGGCGGTAGCGGCTCCATCTCGATCAACGACGTATCGATCACCGAAGGCAACAGCGGCACCAAAATCGAGACCTTCACGGTCACGCGCAGCGGCGGTACGGCCGCATTCGACGTGAACTTCACCACTTCCGACGACGGCGCAAGGGTTGCGGACGGCGACTACGTAGCGAAAGCCGGCGTGCTGCACTTCGACGCCAACGCCAACATACAGACGATCTCGGTCACCATCAACGGCGACACCAAGACCGAATCTAACGAAACTTTCTTTGTCAATCTAACCGGAGCGACCAACGGCGCCACCATGAGCGATGGCCAAGGCCTAGGCTCGATCGCTAACGACGACGTAACGGTCAGAGATTTCAACGGCGACGCCAAATCGGACATCCTGTGGCGCAACGACAGCGGAGCGGTCGCCACCTGGGACATGAACGATCGCAGCTATAGCGGGGCCGTCCTTGAGACGACCCCGAACAGCTGGCACATCGCCGACACCGGCGATTTCAACGGCGATGGCAAGAGCGACATCCTGTGGCGCAACGACAGCGGAGCGGTCGCCACCTGGGACATGAACGATCGCAGCTATAGCGGGGCCGTCCTCGAGACGACCCCGAACAGCTGGCACATCGCCGGCACCGGCGATTTCAACGGCGACGGCAGGAGCGACATCCTGTGGCGCAACGACAGCGGAGCGGTCGCCACCTGGGACATGAACGATCGCAGCTATACCGGAGCCGTCCTCGAGACGACTCCGAACAGCTGGCACATCGCCGGCACCGGCGATTTCAACGGCGACGGCAAAACCGGCATCCTGTGGCGTAACGACAGCGGAGCGGTCGCCACCTGGGACATGAACGATCGCAGCTATAGCGGAGCCGTCCTCGAGACGACCCCGAACAGCTGGCACATCGCCGGCACCGGCGATTTCAACGGCGACGGCAAGACCGACATCCTGTGGCGCAACGACAGCGGAGCGGTCGCCACCTGGGACATGAATGATCGCAGCTATAGCGGGGCCGTCCTTGAGACGACCCCGAACAGCTGGCACATCGCCGGCACCGGCGATTTCAACGGCGACGGCAAAAGCGACATCCTGTGGCGCAACGACAGCGGAGCGGTCGCCACCTGGGACATGAACGATCACAGCTATGGCGGGGCCGTCCTCGAGACGACCCCGAACGACTGGCACATCGTTTGAACGCGACTTGAATCCAGACCGGTTCAGCAGCCGCGAATGCGCCGCTTTACGCCTGCGGCTGCGGCTCCAGTCCCGCATCGGGATCGGGACGCGGGCGCGGCTTGCCGGCCGGCGGCACCGCGGAGGTGCGCGGGCCGGTCGGCTCCAGCACCGATTCGCGGTTCGGCTTCTTGCCGGCCAAGAGGTCGATGATTTCATCGCCGCTCAGGGTCTCGAATTCGAGCAGGCCCTTGGCCAAAGCTTCGAGATCGGCGCGCTTCTCGGTGAGGATTCGCGTGGCCTCGTTGTAGCCTTCCTCGACGAAGCGCCGGATCTCCTTGTCGATCTTCTGCACCGTTGCTTCCGAAGCATTCTGGGTGCGCGACACCGACATGCCCAAAAACACTTCGTCCTGGTTCTCGCCATAGGACACGGTGCCGAGTTCTTCCGACAGGCCCCAGCGCGTCACCATCATGCGCGCGAGGCGCGTCGCCTGCTCGATGTCGGAGGAGGCGCCGGAGGTAACCTTCTCCTTGCCGAACACCAGTTCTTCGGCGACGCGGCCGCCCATCATGATGGCGAGGCGCGAGGTCATCTGCTCCAGCGACATCGACAGCTTGTCGCGCTCCGGCAGCTGCATCACCATGCCCAGCGCACGGCCGCGCGGAATGATGGTCGCCTTGTGGATTGGGTCGGTGGCGATGACGTTGAGGCCGACGATGGCGTGACCGCCCTCGTGATAGGCCGTCAGCATCTTCTCTTCCTCGGTCATGACCAGCGACTTGCGCTCGGCGCCCATCATCACCTTGTCTTTTGCTTCTTCGAACTCGCTCTGGGTCACCATGCGCTTGTTGCGCCGCGCCGCGGTCAGTGCCGCTTCGTTGACGAGGTTCATCAGGTCGGCGCCGGAGAAGCCGGGCGTGCCGCGTGCAATCGTTTTCAGGTTGATATCCGGCGCCAGCGGCACCTTGCGGACGTGGACCTTCAGAATCTGCTCGCGGCCGACGACATCCGGATTCGGCACCACCACCTGGCGGTCGAACCGGCCGGGGCGCAGCAGCGCAGGGTCGAGCACGTCGGGACGGTTGGTGGCCGCGATCAGGATCACGCCTTCATTGGCTTCAAAGCCGTCCATCTCGACCAGCAACTGGTTCAGCGTCTGCTCGCGCTCGTCGTTGCCGCCGCCGAGGCCAGCGCCGCGATGGCGGCCGACGGCGTCGATTTCGTCGATGAAGATGATGCAGGGCGCATTCTTTTTGGCCTGCTCGAACATGTCGCGGACGCGGGAAGCGCCGACGCCGACGAACATCTCGACAAAGTCGGAGCCCGAAATGGTGAAGAACGGCACGTTGGCTTCGCCCGCGACCGCACGCGCGATCAGGGTCTTGCCGGTGCCGGGAGGCCCGACCAGCAGCACGCCGCGCGGAATCCGTCCGCCCAGCCGCTGGTATTTTCCGGGGTCGCGCAGGAACTCGACGATCTCCTGCAAATCCTGTTTTGCCTCATCGACGCCGGCGACGTCCTCGAAGGTGACGCGGCCATGCGCCTCGGTCAGCATCTTGGCGCGCGACTTGCCAAAGCCCATCGCCTTGCCGGCCCCGCCCTGCATCTGCCGCGACAGGAAAATCCACACCCCGATCAGCGCGATGAACGGCAGCCACGAGACCAGCAGCGACACGAACCACGGCACGTTGTCGCCCGGCGGCTTCGCGGTGATCGAGACCTTGCCGTTATACAGCCGCGACACCAGCGTCGGATCATTAGGCGCATAGGTCTGGAAGCTCGAGCCATTGGTGAAGGTGCCGTGGATGTCCGGCCCCTGGATCACGACGTCGCGGACACTGCCCTTGTCGATTTCCGACAGCAGTTGCGAGAACGGGATGTCCTGCGAGGACGCGCGCTGACCCGGATTCTGGAAGAGCGTGAACAATGCCAACAGCAGCAAGACAATGATGACCCAGAGGGCGAAATTGCGCAGATTGGCGTTCATCGAACTTCCTTCGTGGCCGCGCGGATCGCGGCCTTATGTCCTTGGTCCGGCACAACGGAATCGCAGGCGATTCCATCGCGGCCGGCTGGTTTGTAATCTAGGTGCCGCCCCCATCGATGCCAAGGGAACGGCGTAGGACTATTTAGCGCATATTAGCGCCCTTCCGGTTCAAATAATGGCGGCGAAACGGCTGTTTTCCCGCGGTGGTTAAGGCCCGATGCCCGCCGCCCGAGCAGCTTTAGCTCAATCCGCCCGGCGGCGGCGTGGCGGCGCCGGCTCAACGCGGATGCGGCCATCGACAAGGCTGATCAGCGCGCCGGCGAGGGTCTGTTTCAGCCTGATTCGGCCTTTATGCCCGTTTTCAGCGCCGGCGCGGTCGAGCGCCGCCAGCAGCGCCTCGACCTTGCCGAGCTCGGCGGGCCCCTCGTAGCCGACCCGGTCGATCCTGCGCAGCAGCAGGCGAAGGCGGATTTCCTCCGAAAGCGCGGCAAAGGCCTTGGCGTCAAACCCCGCGTGCAATGCGTTACGCCCGCGAAGCGCGAGATAGCGCTCGGCGCCGTCCACCAGAAGCTCCAGCGCCGCGTTGGCGCGCGCAAGGCGCGATGCCAGCCGCGCCAGATTGCGCGCGTCACAGCCCTCGGCGGCAAGTGCGGGCATGATCGCGCGGAGACGCGGACGGGTGAAACCCATGTCGCGATTGGTCGGATCGTCGGCAAAGCCGATCCCGGCCCTCTTCAGCGTCGCCACCAGCCGGGCCTTCGGAACCTGAAGCAACGGCCGCACCAACAGCACACCATCACGCTCCGACTGCCGCGCCATCGCTGCGAGGCCGGCGATGCCGCTGCCGCGCGACATCCGCATCAACAGCGTCTCGGCCTGATCGTCACGCGTATGCGCGGTGAGGACATGCGTCGCGCCGCTTGCGCGCGCGGCTTTTGCCAGCAAGCGATAGCGCGCATCGCGGGCCGCCGCCGGCAATCCCGTCCTGGGCTTCGCGCCGGTCCAGCGCAGGGTGCGATGCGGCAGGTCGAGCGTTTGGGCCAGACGCTTCACGTCGCGCGCCTCGCGCGCAGCCGCGGGCCGCAAGCCGTGGTCGATGGTGACGGCGATGAGATCAGGCCCACGCGTCAGGGCACGGCGCCAGCGCGCCGCCAACCACATCAGCGCGATCGAATCGGGCCCGCCGGACACCGCAAGAACGAGCGCGGGCGCGGCTTTCCAGTCCGCGAAAAGGGGTTTCGCTTCTTGTGCCAAGATCGGTGAATGGTCGTCGTCACGCATGCGTTCGGAAACCAGTTTCCATTTGCCGTCATTGCGAGCGCAGCGAAGCATCCAGAAGCCGAAAGGCTCAGGCTGGATTGCTTCGTCGCGGAGTTTATCATCGGGCCGGCCATCGGCCGGACCCGTTGGCTCCTCGCAATGACAGCTGAAAGGACCCTAGCACTTAACGCGTTTTTGCTCGCGGTCCACGGCCTGTTTGACCCCGTTCGAGGCGCGGGGATATTTCCGCGTCACCTCGCCGAGCGCGGCACAGGCCGCTTCCTTCTCCTTCAGGGCCGCCAGCGATTGCCCGAGCCGCAGCAAGGCGTCGGGCGCTTTCGCCGAAGTGCCGAACTTGGTGGTCACGCCCAGGAAGGATTCCGCGGCATCGCGATAGAGCTGGCGCTGGAAAAAACTCTCGCCCAGCCAGTATTGCGAATCCGCGAGCAGCGGGTCGGCCGGATATTTCTGCGCGAAGTTGCGCATGGTTTCCTCGGCCAGCGCATAGTCCTTGCGCTGCATATAGCCGATGCCGAGATCGAATTCGTCCTTCGGAGTTGCGGACGGCGGCGACGTAGTTAGTGCCGCGGTCGCACCGGGGCCGGGCGGCATTGCGCCACCCGGATCTCGCGGCCCGCCGGCATTACCGAGATCGAGCGGCTCGCCTGCCCCGCGTCCGCCGGGAGCTCCGACCGGCGCTTCGCTCGTAACGGGCAGTTGTCCGCCGCCCAGCGCGCGCGGCGCGCCCGGCGCATTCGGATTCTGACCGGGATCGAAGGCATCGCCGCGGCGGCGGCCTTGCGCTTGAGGCGCAGCTGGTTCCTGAATGATCGGCGCGGGCGCTGCAATCTGCTGGTCGTAGGGCGCTTGCTGGATCTGCGGCTGCCGGGCAGCCGGATTGGGTGGCGCCGGGATCGCCGCGACATTGGGTTGCGCAGCGACCGCTGCAGCCGGACCGCCGGGCGCCGGCGATGCTCCCAGCGCCCTCAGGCGTTCTTCCAACTGCCGGTTGCGGTACTGCAACTCTTCGTTCTGGCCGGTGAGCTGCCGCAACCGATTCTCGAGCTGCTGGATTCGCATTTCTGCGTCGGGGTCATCGGATGATTGTGCGCGCAGCTGCGACGATGCCGCGAGCATCGCAGCCATCACGACGACGCGCGTAACAAAAGCAAATCTGAAAGACATTTTGGCCTGACGAATGAAATGGGCGTCACATCGAAGCACACCACAGAAGGCAGGGAGTACGCCAAAAATGTGACTGATACCAGCCAGCGTCTGGTATCCTTAGCAAAGCATTCCAGCGGCACGGCCGGCGGTCGCCGGGGTGCGCGGGTTGCGGGAGCCAGACCATGCATGTGTTCGTCAACGGCGTGCGGCTGTTCTTCGATGTCGAGGGCGCGAGTTTGGTGCCCGACGGCCCCGCGATGCGGGAAAAGCCGACCTTGCTGATGCTGCACGGCGGTCCCGGCGCCGACCATTCGATCTACAAGCCCGACTACTCGGCCTTGGCCGATATCGCGCAAATTATCTATCTCGACCACCGCGGCAATGGCCGCAGCGAGGCCGGCCCCAAAGAGGCCTGGACGCTGGCGCAGTGGGGCGACGACATAAGCGCGTTCTGCGACGCGCTCGGCATCGTAAATCCGATCGTGCTCGGCGCGTCGTTCGGCGGCATGGTCGCGCTGGCTTACGCCACCCGCCATCCGGCCCATCCGTCCAGGCTGATCCTGATCAGCACCGAGGCCGCCGGCGGTTCGTATCTGGAGCGCCGCGTGGCGCTGTTCGAACGCCTCGGAGGGCCCGAGGTAGGCGCGTTGGCGCGTCGGCGGTTCCTGGAGGTCCGGGGCCACGACGAGGCCTCGCTCGAGGCTTGGCGGCGATTGGCGCTGCCGCTTTATTTCCGCAATCCGCGCAGCCCCGACGTGGCACGCCGCGCGGTCAGCCACTCAGAAGTGCTGCAATGGTTCACCAAGCCGGGCGGCGAGAGCCAGACCTTCAACCTGTTTCCCGACCTGCACCGCATCCAGTGTCCGACCCTCATCATGGGCGGCGAAGACGATCCGATCCACCCGATCGAGAGCCAGGCGGACATCGCCGCGGCGCTGCCGCCGCATCTCGTGCAGTTCGAGCGATTTCCGGATTGCCGGCACGCGGTGGTGCCGGATGCGCCCGAACGCGCCATGGCGATAATTCGGGACTTCATCAATGCGGATAACGAGCAAGCGGAATGCCAAAACAAAACCGGCGCCCAAGGGGCGCCGGCGATAGCTGATTAAAGACGGCTGCTCTTTACGAACTGGCGTTCAACACCGTGACCGCGCGGCGGTTCTGCGACCAGCACGAGATGTCGTTGCACACCGCGACCGGGCGTTCCTTGCCGTAGGAAATCGTCCGCATCCGGTTGGCGTCGATGCCGCGGGAAGCGAGGAAGGTGCGGACCGACTGCGCCCGGCGTGCGCCGAGTGCGATGTTGTATTCGCGGGTGCCGCGCTCATCCGCGTGACCCTCGATGGTGAAGGAGTAGCGGTTGTAGCTCTGCAGCCAGCGCGCCTGCTTTTCCAGGGTCGCGATCGCCTGCGGCGAAAGCTCGGTCTGGTCGCTCTCGAAAAACACGCGGTCGCCGACATTGACCACGAAATCCTGCTGGCTGCCCGGCGTCGCCGCGCTTGCCATCGCATCCGCGCCGAGCGGGTTCTTGTTGGCGCAGGCGCCCATCGACAGCGCCACTGCGAGCACCGCGGCCAGTTTCAATCCCTGGAGGATACGCATCTGATGTTTCATTCGGGAGCCTCCACGCTCACGTTTTTCCGACTGTTATCCGGTCTACAGGGCGATGGTTAAGCGAACGTTCCGTCAACCTTGATGAGGTGTTGCCAAGGCCGATCAAATGCCCACAATCGGCGAAAAGCAATCGCGATAGTTAATGATTTGCAAATGTGGCGCCAAGGTGAAGGCGGGCCGGCATGGCCGGCAGGACGGCGTTTTCAGGCCGAAAGCGGCTCGGCCCATGGAACTTGGCCGACATATGTTCGAGGCCCTACAGCAGCGGCCACAGCAAGCTGAATCACGCCCCCGGGGCGAACGACCCGCGTTCGCACGAGAAGTCGGACACATCGAGCTGTGTGCTGTGTTCGCTGCGGCGCTGGAACAGCATACGGCGCTCAAAGTAGCTCGACCGAAGGTAGGGATAGCGCTCGAAAACCTTGTCGCGCATCGCCGGATAATCCACCGCCATCAGGCATATCGGCTTGACCAGTCCGGGATATTCGCGCGGCGATGACAGCGGCTTGTGCATGAACACGCGGCGATAGAAGGCTTGATGCTCGGCCCGGACGCTCGCCAGTCCAAGGTCGGCATTGAAGAAGCCGCAGGCAACATAGGCGAGCCGCAGCGTCGCGTAGGGCAATTCCGGGAACCTGCGTTCGCGCGCGGGGTCGGCGACAAAGCGGGTAGGATCGACCAGGATTTTGCCGTCATCGAGTTCCGGCTTCAGCAAGTCGGGGAATACTTCCGTCGAGGGAGTGACCGGGTGCTCCGGCGACGCCACGCTGATGCGAACGGAACTCGCCAACACGCCATCGAAATAAACGCCGAAGATCCAGGAGTTGGGTAAATTATCGAAGCGGTCGGTCACCCGCTGGTCGGTCGACGGCATGATCGCGCCTTCGCGAAGGTATGCCCGGTAGCGGAGACGGTAGATCTCTTCGCGTTCCTCGGGCGTCTCGGCGAGCCGGTAATCGACGTTATCCAGGATATCGACGCTGCGACCGGGCGCCGTTGTGGTTACTTCGGCCGCAGCCCTCATTTGATTGTACTCCCCGCAAACCCAACAACTACAACGCGAATAAAGAAAGATTAACCCGTTCTTAACTGCGATGCAAAGGGTTCGCAACGTTAGGGTTAATCGGAATCACCAGCCCCACTTCTTTTTGCGGGATGAGAATGAATTTTCTGTGCAGATGCGGGATAGAAATAAGTCTCAGGCGATCGACCGCGACGGCAGCGCGAGCGGCTCGCCCGGCAGCCGCCGGCCATGGGAAGCGTTCAGCAGCTGGCGAACCCGCGCCGCTGGCACCGGACGGCTGAACAGATAGCCCTGGGCCTCGGTCACGGTGCCGTCGGCGCTGATCAATTCCAGCTGCTCGTTGGTCTCGATGCCCTCGACGACGACCGCCATGCCGAGATCGGCGCTCAACCGCGCCACGCCGCGCAGCAACGTCAGCGGACGATCGGAATCGATGCCTTCCAGGAACGAACGGTCGATCTTCACCTTCTGCAGCGGGAAATTATGCAGGTAGCTCAGGCTGGAATAGCCGGTGCCGAAGTCGTCGAGCGAGATTCGCACCCCGGCGGCGTGCAGCTGCGACAGCGCGTCGTGGGTCCATTGCGTGTTGCGCAACAGCGAGGATTCGGTGATCTCGATTTCAAGACGGTGGGCGGGAAGCCCGGACACCTCGAGCGCGTAGCGAACCTCGCTCAGCACGTCGCGCTGATGGAACTGCTGCGGCGAGAAGTTGACCGCGACGCTGACGGCCTCCGGCCACTTCATGGCTTCCATGCAGGCCTTGCGCAGGATCCAGCGGCCGAGGTCGATGATCAACCCCATGTCTTCCGCGACCGGGATGATATCGATCGGCGATACGGTGCCGCGCACCGGATGATTCCAGCGCAGCAGCGCCTCGCAGGTGGAAATCCGCCCGGACTTGAGATTGACCAGCGGCTGATAGAACAGCTCGAACTCCTCGTTGGCCAGCGCCTTGCGCAGATCGAGCTCGAGAATGCGGCGCGCTTCGACCGTCAGCGCCATCTCCTCGCGGAAGAAGCAGTAGGTGCCGCGGCCGTCGGCCTTGGCGCGATAGAGCGCCATGTCGGCATTCTTCAGCAGCGTGTCGGCGCTGATGCCCGGCGGCGTCGTCATCGCGATGCCGACGCTGGCGCCGATTTCGACCAGATGATTGTCGATTTCGTAGCGCTCGCTGAGGCGGTCGACGATGCGGCGGGCAAGCCCCGCGGCGTCCTCGTCGGATTTGATGTTCTGCTGGAATACCACGAACTCGTCGCCGCCGAAGCGCGCCACGAAATCCTCCGGCCGCAGCATATCGCGCAGGCGGTCGGCAACGGCGCACAGTAGTTCGTCGCCGCACGGATGGCCCAAGGTGTCGTTGACCTGCTTGAACTGGTCGAGATCGACAAACAGCAATGCCGACAATCGCGCAGCATCGTGCGAAATCGCCAGCAGGCGCTCGATTTCGTCGCGGAAATTGACCCGGTTCGGCAGCGCCGTCAGTTCGTCGTAGCGCGCGAGATGGCTGATCCTGGCTTCGGCATTGCGCCGTTCGGTGATGTCTTCGAGCAGTACCACGGTGCCGCCGCCCGCCATCGGCTGGAACGTCCACGACAGCGCCCGGCCGCTCGCGCTGGTGGGATCGGCGGTGGTGATGTATCCGACCTGTGAATTGTCGATTTCCGAGACGATCAGCATGCCGCTGGCAGCCGAGATCGTGCCGGCGCGGGCGCATGCGGCGACGATGTCGGGCGCACTGGCGCCGCGCTGAACCAGATCGTCGCTGAGGCGCATCATCTCGCTGAAGCGGTGGTTCATCACCGCCAGGCGGCCGTCGGCGCCGAACATGCACAGCCCGTGCGGCATGTTGTTCAGGGCGGTATCGAACTGGGCAGCCAGCGCCGATTCGCGTTCGCTCGACAGCAGCGCCTTCACGAAGATGGAATGCAGGCTGAGATTGATGTGCTTCAGCGCGAAAAAGAACAGAATCAGCAGCACCGCGAACGCGATGTAATAAGGGTCGCCGTGGATGGCCAAAGCGATCGACATAGGACCGCATGCAAACAGGATATGGAGCTGGACGATCTGCGGCCGGCCGTAGTTCCGGGCCGCACCACCGGCGGTGTAGCCGACGGTCAGCGCCGTGCAGAGCATGTGCGCGACTGCATCGTCGCTGCCGAGCAGCACCACGGAACACCAAAGGCCCAGCGCCGCGGCATACAATACCGCGCCTACCCTGTAGCGCGGTTCCCACTCTTCCGCTTGCGCGGGAGTGAGCATATCCGTGCGCTTTTCGTATTTCCGCATCTGGAACGCGCGCGCGGTGCCGATCACGACGATCAGAACCGCGCAGGGCCAGATCCACACATTGCCGGTCTTGAGCGCCGTCAATAGTGCCAAGATCGCCGCGCAAACCGTGCCGTTGAGGATCGGCCAGAAATTCTGGCACATCGAATCGACCAGCGCCGCATAGATCGCAGGCGACAGCACTTCTTCTTCGTTGCGTCTCTTTTTCTGGTCGGCAAGCTGCATCGGGCGCGCACAGGTCCTTTTTCAGGTGGCGTAGTGTTACCCGTCCGAGATGAAGCCTTTCTGAGGGAATATCGTTACCGGGACGTTGCCTTGGCCGGAGGCGAGCGGCAATCTGCACGGCAAATCAGCAGGCTAGGCAAGGTTTGCCGGCCCCGGCGCGCGCGCAGGCGGCCAGTTGCAACCTATTTCGATAACCATTTTTACGATAGGAGCGGCGACCAGGCCGGATCGGACGCGAAGCCCGGGGTCGGAACTTTGCCGGGCGAAGCTACGTCAACGCTAGAGCGTGATGCGTTTTTGTTGAATCGTCATTGCGAGCCAACGGGTCGCACGAATGCGCGCCCGATGACAGGCTCCGCGAAGCATCCAGAGCCACAAGCAAGGACTGGATTGCTTCGTCGCTTCGCTCCTCGCAATGACGGCGCGGTTCAACTAATGTCATCACGCTCTAAAGCATCCGCCTATCGTTTCGCCCTTAGCTCAGCGATAGCCGCGTCCTTTTCCGCATCGGTCATGGCCGGATCGGATCGGATCATCCCGACCTTGCCTTCGATGAATTCCCGCGTACGGGCTTCGTCATCCGCGCTTTGCGGGGTCTTGCGCGCGAATTTTTCACGCATGTCCATGATCGGCGCGTCAGTTTTTTGCTTGGGTTGTTCGATGCCGGGCGGCGGGGGAGGAATTTCGACAGGCATAGCACGCTCCTTCCCGCCGCGGCCGGCGGGTCAACTATTCACCACGAATGCATAGTTGGGGTCGAGGAATACCGAATGGAAGCCGACATTGTCGATTCGCACAGTCGCGTTTGCAGCGCCGAGCAGTGCCCAGCTACCCCAATGGCCGGCGTTATCCGCGCTGATGAGTTGCGTGGCGAGCGCTCCCATTTGACTGGTGTGATTGTACGCGGATTGAAATGTCTCGACGATGGGCCCCCATGATCCGACCCAGACGGTTTTTTGTTCGGCATCGGTCGCGGGGTAATCGTGCTGGTAAAGCAAATCCCAACCACCGCGGACGTGATTGTAGAGCAGTGCCTGATTGCGCCACGTCGTTTCGCTGATGCGCCAGGTGCTGTTCCAGACCGGGAGCACTTGATACGGATGTCCGTGCGCAGACTCGGTACGCAAATAGTTGCCGAGCGTATTGAACGGGCAATCGGTTTGCCAATGATCCGGCCGCGACCAGTCGAACACCCTGAAATGCGTGTCGTTCTGGCCGTTATATGAGACGAAAGCCTCTACCCCCATGCCCGAGCGATTGGTCGCCGTGAGATAAAGAAACGTTGTCACATTGCCGCCGGGAGGCGATGGACAAACGAAATCGCACGCGAACGACGTGCCGTGGCCCCATGCGCCTTTGAATCCGGCAGTGTAGAACATGCCGTACCCGACGCCGCCTGGGACCGGCGGCGTAACGGGGTGGGCACCGTGCAGTCCGAACTCGGACAGCGCCTTTTGAGCGTCCGGGCCTATTCGCTTGGCCAGGCTCGCGACCGCGAGGTCGCGCGCGGCAAGATCGATGGTTGGATGCGTGTGCGCCATCAGAATCTTGTTTTGCAGAAAAGCTGCACGAAAGCCGGTGTCGACCGCCTGCTTGGCAGTTATCTGAGCGAAATGTTCGCGAAGGTCGTCCAACTTGCCGTGAGGGCGGTTGGAAGGTGGGGTCGGGGATGCGGTAGCCTTGATCGATTCCGTAGGTTTGGTCGCCATGGCAAATCTCCCAAAAATTTAATTATGAAAAAATAGTCCTCCTGAAGTTGCAATTTCAATCAAAGCTCGCAATAGTAGCTTTTTTGCGGCGTTCGTATTTTCTTGAGGCGAGTATTTTGACGAAGCCAGCTGCGGCCTGCGTACCAGGAATCCGAGCGCGGCGATTTAAGAGAGCAGCGGCGACCAGGCCGGATCGGACGCGAAGCCCGGGGTCGGGACCCGCTGCTCGTTGCGTCCGGAAATATCCACGGTGAACAGCGAGGGGCCGCCGGTGCCCTGGGGATCGCGGAAGAACATCAGCACGCGGCCGTTCGGCGCAAAGGTCGGGCCTTCATTGTGGTAGCCCGAGGTGAGAAGCCGCTCGCCGGAGCCGTCGGTCTTCATGATGCCGATCGAAAACTGTCCGCCGCCCTGCTTGGTGAAGGCGATGTAGTCGCCGCGCGGCGACCACACCGGCGTCGAATAGCTGCCTTCGCCGAACGAGATGCGCTGCGCAGCGCCCCCGGTCGCCGGCATCACATAGATCTGCGGCTTGCCGCCGCGATCGGATTCGAAACAGATGCGCGAACCGTCGGGCGCATAGGACGGCGAGGTGTCGATCGCAGGGGTATCGGTGAGCCGCGTGGTCGATTTCGAGCGCAGGTCCATCACGAACAGGTTCGAGTTGCCGCCCTGCTGCAGGCTCATGATCACGCGCTGTCCGTCCGGGGAAAATCGCGGCGAGAACGACATGCCGGGGAAATTGCCGACGATCTCGCGTTGCCCGGTTTCGACATTGAACAGATACACGCGCGGATCGCCCTGGCCGAACTCCATGTAAGTGATTTCCTGGGTCGACGGCGAGAACCGCGGCGTCAGCACGAGGTCGGCGCCGCGCGTGAGGTAACGGACATTGGCGCCGTCCTGATCCATCAGCGCCAGGCGCTTGACGCGCCGTTCCTTCGGTCCCGTCTCATCGACGAACACCACGCGGCTGTCGAAGTAGCCTTTCTCGCCGGTCAGCCGCTCATAGATCTGGTCGGAAATGATGTGCGCGATGCGCCGCCAGTATTCCGGCGAGGTGAAATATTGCTGGCCGGTGAGCTGCTGGCCGGCGGCGACATCCCAGAGGCGGAATTCCGCCTTCAGCCGGCCGTCGCCCTGGCGGGTCATGCGCCCAGTCACCAGCGCCTGCGCGTTGATGGTCTTCCAGCTTTGGAATTGCGGCGCTGAATCGATGCTGGAAATTTTTTCGATGAAGGCAGCCTGATCGATCGGCGCGAACAGCCCTGAGCGCTTGAGGTTGTTGGTGATGACCTGCGCCACGCCAACGCCGACCTCGCCATCTGCCGGCGTGCCCGCCACGAAATTCGGAATCGCGATCGGCAGCGGCGCGACATTGCCTTCGGTGATCTGCAGCCGCGTCTGCGCGCGCGAAAGCTGCGGCAGCAGCAGGCCCGCGGCCGCGCCGCCGATCAAGGTGTCGCGGCGGCTGAGCGGCAAGGCGGGCAGGCGGAACGACGTCACGGACATTGCGGTCTCATTTCAAAAAACATCAGCTACGAAACATCTGGCGCGGATCGAAGGTCACGATCATGTCTTTCCACTGCTCGTAGGTGGCGGCCTGCAGCATGTCGAAGGGTTGGCCCTGCAGCACCGCGCGCATCGCAGCGTCCGCTGCCGCCTGATAGCGCGGCGAGGTCCCCTTCGAGACAATCTCCGGCGGTGCCGCCAGCCGCCGGTCCGGCGTCAGCCTGATCCTGATATCGACGATCAGTTCTTCCGGCCGCTCGGTGCCGGCCTGCACGTTCCACAATTGGGTCAGCCGCGCGCGCAACGCATCGAGTTCGGATTGCGACAGCGTCGCCGCGGTGCCTTTCGAGGCCCCGAGCGAGGCCTGCGAATTCAACTGGGTGCCGGTCGCGGCCTGCCGGGTCGGATCGCGCTTGTCGAGCAGGGCCGCCATCTTCGTTGCATCGAAGACGCGCTCCTGCTTCGGCTTCGGCGGTTGCGGCGGTGCGGCCTTGGCTTCCGGCTTCGGCGGCTGCTTCTTGGTGTCGTCGGTTTTCAGGGCTTCCGCGATCGGATCAACCTTGGGCGGATCGGGTTTCTTCTCGATCGGCTTCGGCTCATCCTTGGGCTTGTTCTCGGCCACCGGCTTTGGCGGATCGGGCTTCTTCTCGACCGGCTTTTCCACCGGCTTCGGCGGTGGCGTCGGCGCGACGGCGGTTTCGAGCGGCGGCTTTTCGCTGATCTTGCCGACGGGATCGTCGACCGGCTTGGCGTCGGCGACCTTCTCGACCAGAGGCTTCGGCTTGTCCTTTTCGCCGGTCTTGCTGCCGGCGGTGATCTTGGAGAGCTGATCGGCGGAGATGATATCGACCGGCATCGATTCCGGCGGCGGCGCTTCCAGCGAGCGCGCGGAGAACGACACCAGCCCGTACCCGAGCACGAATACGTGCAGGGCTATCGACGCCGCCAGATTCTTGTCGACGTTCAGCTTCACCTCAAAACCCTATCCCTGCTCCACTTCGGTCACCAAGGCCACCCGGCGAAAGCCCGCCGCGGACAGCCGTCCCATCACCCGCATCACCGTGCCGTAATCCACCTTCTTGTCGCCGCGGACGAAGATACGCTCATCCAGCCCGCCGCGCGCCTCCGTAATCGCCTTTAATTTCGGCACCAGTTCGTCGAGGCCGATCTCGCTGTCGTTGAGGAACACCTGGCCTTTCAGGTTGACCGACAGCGTCAGCGGGTTCTTGTCCTGGTCGAGGCTCTTGGCCTGGGTCTGCGGCAGATCGAGCGGCACGCCGACCGTCAACAGCGGCGCCGACACCATGAAGATAATCAGCAGCACCAGCATCACGTCGACCATCGGCGTGACGTTGATCTCCGCCATCACGGCCTTGCGCCGGCCGCGGCGTCCGCCGCCGCCGGAGGCGCCTGCCCCGCTCATCCCCATGATTGGATGTCCAAAAATGTGCTCACACTATACCGCCGCTCATGCTCGCTCGTCGATCTGGCGCGACAAAATGGCCGAAAATTCATCCGCAAACCCCTCCAGCCGCTGGGCCTGCCGGTTCACCTCGGAGGTGAACTTATTGTAGAAAATTGTCGCCGGAATTGCGGCGATCAGGCCGATCGCGGTAGCAAAAAGCGCCTCCGCGATGCCGGGGGCGACCACCGCCAGCGAGGTATTCTTCGACGCCGCGATCGACTGGAAGCTCGACATGATGCCCCAGACCGTGCCGAACAGGCCCACGAATGGTCCGGCCGAGCCGACGGTCGCCAGCACCAAGAGCCGCCGCTCCAGCCGCTCGATCTCCCGCGCAATGGAGACGTTCATCACCTTCTCGATCCGCATCTGCAGCCCGGCAAAGGAGCGCGCCTGGCTCTCAAAACTGCGTTTCCACTCGCGCATCGCCGCGACAAAGCACGCCGCCATCGACTGCGTCGGCTTGCCCGACAGCGCGCGATAAAGTTCCTCGATCGACTCGCCGGACCAGAACGCCTGCTCGAACCGGTCCATCGCGCGCTTGGTGCGCGCATACAGGAACATCTTGTCGATCGCGATCGCCCAAACCCAGACCGAGCACGCGAGCAGCCCCAGCATCACCGCTTTCACGACCCAGTGGGCCTGCAGGAACAGTGCGACCAGCGAGACATCGGAAGAGGCGAGCGGCAAGGCGGACTGCGCCACGTCGGCCGGATTCATAAGCGGTGTCCTCTCAACCCAAGTATCCCTTGTTCCCGCGCGCGGCGGTTCCCTAAAACCACGCGCCACGCACGGCGGCAGGCGCCAAGCCTACGGTTTCGATCTGTCGCATGGGGGGCCCGTCCAAAGCCGGGCCCTGCATCCCCTGCCAACATGTCAAAACGAGGGCTGGACCAAGCGCCTTTGCCCCGGTTAGCAGACGCTAATCATGGTTAATGCGAGGTTACCAAAGGGGGAGATGGGGGCGGGAAATGGGGTGGGTGCGCGAGGTTAAATGTCTCCCGGGTTCGATCCGAATTTACGTTTGACGTACATCGTCCAGATAACTAAGTTCATTCGGCATGATCTTGAGCTTCAAGGACAAGCGCACGGAGCTTTTCGCCAGAGGCGAGTTCGTGCGGGCGTTCCAGGGTTTTGATCGACAAGGCTGGAAGCGGCTCGAAATACTCGACGCAGCCACCACTCTCGCCGATCTCGCCGGACTTCCGAGCAATCGCCTGGAAGCCTTGAAGGGAGACCGAGCCGGACAGCATTCGATCCGTATCAACCAGCAATGGCGAATATGTTTCGAATGGCCGGCGTCCGCGACAGGCCCGTCAAACGTAGAGATCGTGGATTATCACTAAACTGAGGAAGAAGACGATGGCCCGCCCCGCAATACATCCCGGCGAAATTCTCGCGGACGAGTTGGACGAACTAAAGATCACGCCGACCGAATTATCGCGACAGATTTCGGTGCCACCGAACCGCATCTCACAAATCATCCAAGGCAAGCGCGCCATCACCGGCGACACCGCGCTTCGCCTCGGTCACTGGTTCCAGACCAGCGCGCAATTCTGGCTCAACCTGCAATCGGCTTACGATCTGCGCGTCGCGACAGACACGATCGGGCGTGAGGTGGCGGCGTTGCCGACGAAGGCTGCAAGGCGGCGGGCGGGCGCGTGAGGCCGCGAATAGCTGTGGCGTCCGCGATCCGAATCGTAATTACACAATCCTTAACTTAGCGCTGGGTTTGTAGTCGCCATAATTTATACCGGCCACGCGTCTTTTTTCCTGAGTATCGGCAAACGCCTTTCGCTCTTTGTTATCCGGCCCCGGATCATATACAATTCCAGAAAAATCGGTTCCCAGTTTCGGAACGCAATTCTTCCAGGCCCAGGAATCTTTGAGCAAGATGGGATCGAAAGGAAGTTCGACATTGCCTTGATCCCAATGGAAACTTACGTCGCTTACGTCGCAATTTTTAAAAGTGCAGCTTTCAAAGGTGCAGTCCCATATGCTTGCGCCTGTGAAATCTACATCGTCAAAATCAACATTTTTGAAAGTCGCGCTGTAGAAACTGGCTTTTCTAAAGCGGGCTTGCTTGAACGTTAGATCTTGGAAAGCAGCACCGGAAAAGCTGCTACCATCGAAAACCGCTCCATAGCCAGACATGTTTGAAAAAACGGTTTCGTTAAGGTAGAAGCTCGCCATATTAAAAAAATGATCAAACTCAAATTTAGCAAATACGTTATTGCTTAGATCGATATCCAATTTTATTCCAGCGCGCGTTCTGCAAAGACTTTTGAGAGCGTCAACAACATCGTGCGGTGTTCCCTTGTCTGCGAAAGCAAATTTAGTTGCGTGGCCCTTAGATGCCAGTTGCTCAAGACCGTCTGAATTTCGTGATCGAATAAAGCTTGCGAGCAGTTCGGCACATAAGGCTCGATAATTTTGATCGCTAAGCGCTAACTCCCTAAGCAGATAAATTCCTGCTTGCCGCACAGCGGATTTTTCATTGTCGAGCATTTGCGCAGCACGCGCATACCTATCGAATCTTTGACCGTTTTCGGCAATCTCAGTTTGTCGAATGGCCGTGTTGGACTGTGCCAACGCTGCGTTGGCCTGCCGATAAGCAGTATGCGACCGCCACGCCGCAAGTCCTAATCCAAATATAGCGGCGACGAACAAACCGAATTGCTGAACAATCTTGAGGCGGTCAATTTTTATTTCTGTAATCGCACCGTTAGAGCCAAAAGTACGCTCGGCCCAAAATTCCCAACTGAGACTATTAAATAAAAAAAGCAGAACGAAAAAGGCGAAAGCAAAGGTCAGGCCAACCCACGTGCGACGCAGGAACGAGAGAATTTCCACCGCGCGTTTTCTTAAAAAAACATTGAGCATCTTACTCCCCAATCACTTCCACTATCGCATCCTAAGCCCGGCCCGATCAATGGCTGGACGTGGACCGAGCAATCTCGCTGGGACGAGAGCACTTAGTCTTGAGCCGGGCGCGGGCCATACGCCGCGGCGTCGATGTTCTGAATGGCAGCCTCGTTGGATTGCCGCGCATCACAATAGACGGCGGTGGTTATGGGTCCCCGCTTTCGCGAGGACGACGGTGGAGAGGGAATCGCGCCTCGCATCCCTCCCCTTCACGCCCGCCCGCCCCCATCCTCCCCACCATCCGCTTCAACAACTGCGGCGACAGATAAATCGGAAACTGCGACAGCGCGAAGTAAAGCCAGGTCAGGCCCGGCAGCGCGCCGCCGGTGGCGGCGACCATCAGGCCCATGTTGCGCTGGGACACCAATAGTCCCAGCGCCAGCGCGCGTTCGCGGCCTAAGCTTCGAAACACCAGCATGGTGGCGCCGAGCAGCGCGAAGAAGATCGCGAACGCGAGCAGCGCGATGCCGGCGACTTGCAGCGGGTCGGACCAAAAACTTCCCGCCACCTCGCCCATCACCGCGCTGACGAAGACCAGCAGGATCAGGATATTGACGCCGTCGATCGGCTCGCGGTGGCGGCGGATCGCAGCGATGCCGAACAGCTTGCGGATCGCGAGCGCTGTGCCGAGCGAGCCGGCCAGGATCAGGCCAAGTTTTACGCCGAGGCCGAGCGGCGACAGCGTCAGCGCGCTGCCGAAAAACACATACGCGAACAGCGGCGCTGTCAGCGGCACCAGCGCAGTGCCGGTCACCAGCGTGATCAGCGCCAGCGTCGAGTCGAGGCCCATCAGTGCGGCGAGCGCGGGCGCCGCCATCATCGGCGAGGCGACCGCCTGCAGCATCAATGCGAGAAACAGATCCGGCGAGGATGTGTCGACGCCGGCCGCGAGACAGCCGAGGCCGATCAGCGCGGGCACCGCGATCATGGTCCATGCCGATGCTGCCAGCACGATGCCGGGCCGGCGCAGATGATCGCGCAAGGCGGCGATATCGACGCGCATGAACGAAATGCACAGCAGCAGAAAAATCGCCTCGGCGACGTAGGGCCGCAGCACCTCGCCGAGCGGCGGCAGCGCGATGCCGATCACCACCAGTGCGGCGATGGCGCGGGTGCCCTGGCGTCCGAGCCATGCCAGCGCGCGCACGGGGACGGCGAGTGCATCGATCGAGGCGGCAGGCATGGCGTTCTCCCTGATGCGGGGGTGCCATCGCTTGGTGTCGGTGGCAAGAGCGCCGTCTTAACCTCGCCCCGCTTGCGGGGAGAGGTCGAAGCCGTAGCGCAGCGCAGGCTTCGGGTGAGGGGGACTCTCCACGCACGCGGACTCGCGGATAGTCCCCCTCACCCGGATGTCATCTTCGATGCCATCCGACCTCTCCCCGCAAGCGGGGAGAGGTAAGAAAAAAACAAAACCGCCCACCTGCTTGCGCGGGTGGGCGGCTGTGTCGCCGTCAGGTGAAGGGGGCGCTTGCGCTTGAGGCTTTACGCGATCCGCATGAAGCGGCCTTCGTCGATCAGCTTTGCGGCGCGTCGTTCGGCGGGGTCGGACGCGGGCGGTGCTGCGCCATGAAGGCGTCGAACTCTTCCTTGTCCTTGGCGTGACGCAGGCGATCGAGGAAATCGCGGAATTCGGTCTGCTCCTCTTCGAGCCGGCGCAGCGTCTCGACGCGGTATTCGTCGAAGGCGCGGTTGCCTGACGACGGCGGACCGAACGGGAAGCCTTTGCGCTCCATGCGGCCGCGCATCCGCTCCATCTTGTATTGCATCTTCTGCATCTTGTTTTCGAAACGGTCCGAGTGAGTCCAGCAACCCATTTTTCTGCTCCCGATGGTGTAGAAGAGAAGTGCGAGGCCGACCGGCCACCAGAAAATGAAGCCCAGCACCGTCAGCGCGATCCAGCCGGGATGCCAAGCGTTTTCAAGCATATGCGGGCGGTAAGGCTCCTCAGCGGGGCCGCGCCAGCGATGCACATCTGCGGTGTAGGCCATGTTCCTCTCCATGACGGCTCGCGCCGTTGTGAATGTAAATAACATTTACATAGCTAAACCAATCCTGATTTTTGTCAAGCCGGCGCGGAAAAAGTCCGCTCACATTATGTTGAGCGCGCGCCCCAAGGACCGGATGGAGCGCCCGCTGGCGCGCCGGAAGGCTTTGGCTCTTCTTGCGTTTTCCGCCGATCGATCGGGAAGCCGAGCCCGCGCAAATAGATCAGCACCTCGGCTTCCAAGAGATCCTCCGCCGACATCGGCAGCTTGCGCCGCGCCGCATCGCCGCGCGCGAACAAGGACGCGACGCCGTGCGACATCGACCAGATATGCAGCGCCATCATCAGCGCCGGCGGCCGCGGTATGCCGGGCGGCGCCAGTGCGGCGAGCCGCTCCGCGGCGGCGCGGATGATGCCGAAGGCGCGCTCGCCCGCGGCCTGCAAAGCGGGATTTATATCGACAGGAAGCCCGGATTCGAACATCGCCGAATAGAACGCCGGTTCTTCGCGCGCGAACGCCAGATACGCTTTGCCGACGCGCTCGAACGCGGTGACGGTGTCGGGGCGGCCATCGTCCCACGCAGTGTTCAGCACCGCTTCGAACTGCTCGAAGCCGCGCTGCGCGATCGAAGAGAGCAACTCGTCGCGATCGCGAAAATGCCGGTAGGGTGCTGCGGGGCTGACGCCGGCTGAGCGCGCAGCATCGGCGAAGGTGAAACCGGCCGGACCTTTCTCGGCAATCAGCCCGAGCGCTGCCTGCAGCAGCGCCTCTTTCAGATTGCCGTGATGGTAGCCGCGCTCGGCGCGGCGCGATTCCTTGCGCCAGCTCATGTGAAAGGCTTTTACATGAACCGCGTCAAAACGTCACTAGAAATGGCCGAATCCGGCGCAGCGCGTTTAAGGGCGATTTCGGCATCCGATCAATGCGTTAGCATCGGTTCGGGCCGGCGCCGGATTTCTTGTGAATGTGTTGCGGCAAACTGGCGGCGGAATCGTGACTCGCCTCCCGCCGCCGGCTGAAAACCCGCCATCGCACTTAAGCTCTTGATTTCCTTTGCAATTCCTCGAATCCCGCGGCGGCTTGCTTCACATCCTTAGGAAAATCGGCCATTTCCTGCACTTGCCGCACTTCGATCATCTCGTTCGGGCCGGCCGGGCACTTGCATGCCCAGGCGATCGCCTCGTCGCGCGAGGCGACGTCGATCATCCAGTAGCCGCCGAGCACTTCCTTGGCTTCGGTGAACGGACCGTCGGTGACCAGAGGCTTGCCGCCGGCAAACGTCACCCGCGCGCCCATCGACGGCGGATGCAACCCATCGAGCGTGATCAGCACGCCGGCGTTCTTCAGCGCCTCGTTGTATTTCATCATCGCGGCCACCGCGTCGGCCGGCGGCATGGTGCCCGGTGCGGCGGTCTCGTAGCCCTTCGGGATCATCAGCATCATGAATCGCATTTCGTCATGCTCCGTTTGCATTTCATCCGGACCGGGTTGCGGATGGTCGCCGAACCCCGGCTCTGTAGGTAAGACGCGTGACGTTTTATGGATGCGACAGTCTGGATGAAATTATTTTGGAGGGTGTTGCCGCACCCCCAATGTCGTCCCCGCGAACGCGGGGACCCATAGCCTCCGTCTGTCGTTCGGGCACTGTGGCAGCCACCTTCCGTCAACTCGAGCGCCGGTGTTTATGGGTCCCGGCGTTCGCCGGGACGACGCGTTGAGGGTCAGCCCGGAAACATCTTGAAATACGGCTCGGCCTCGTCGAGCACGCGCGCGAACGACGGCCGCGATTTCAGGCGCTCGACATAGGCCGCGAGGTTTTTGTGTTCATCGCCGAACGGCAGCACCTTGTTGGCGTAGAACAGCGCCGGTGCGGCGGCGCAGTCGGCGAGCGTGAACGCCTCGCCCATCGCCCAGGTTTTGGTGGCGACCTCCTTGTCGATCATGCCGTAGCACGACGCGATCCGCGCCTTCGCTTCCTCGACGCCATGCGGGTCCTTTTTGTCCGCCGGGCGTAAGCGGTCGCCGACCACCTTCTGCATCGGCAGGTGCATATAGAGATCGTAGAAGCGATCGCGCAGCCGCGTCTGCAGCGCGAGCTTGCCGTCCGCCGGGATGAACCGGGTGGCGCCGGGATATTCGGTGTCGAGATATTCGATGATGATGCTCGACTCCGGAATGATGCGATCCTTCGCAGCATCGCGCAGCACCGGAAATTTTCCGATCGGCCACAGCTTCAGCAGCATCGTGCGTTCGTCCTCCTTGCTGAGGTCGACCATCTGCGGCGTGAACCGCGTATCGTTGTCATACAGCGCGATCAGCGTCTTCCAGCAGAACGACGAGAGCGGGTGGTAGTAGAGCGTGAGCATGCGGGGATTCCTGGGGTGATTGCAGTTTGCGCTGGATGAATCTTGGGATGAACAGTGCGGGTTTGCAAGACACCCGCCACCTGCGTTCCCCGGACGCAGCGCAGCGCGTAGCTCTTGCGGAGCGGTGCGCTGCTGAGCCGAGGTCCCGGTTGCTTGCTTACTTAACCGGGGTCCCGGTTCTGCGAAGCGGCATGAAGAATGCCGCATCGCGCCCGGGACACGAGACTTGGCAACGCGCTATAATCCATCCGAACCCACAAAAATGGATTTGGAATGACCGACGACATCAAAAAAACCGCCCTCGTCACCGGCGCCGCGCGGGGGATTGGCCTCAGCGTTGCGAAGAAATTTCTGGCCGAGGGCTGGCGGGTGGCGTTGCTCGATATCGAGGGCGAGTTGCTGCGCAATGCGGTCGCCGCACTCGACGATGCGGACAACACGCTGGCTTTGCATGCCGATGTATCCGATGCCAACGCCATCGCGGCGGCGGTCGCCGAGACCGAACGGCGCTTCGGCCGGCTCGACGCGCTGGTCAACAATGCCGGCATTGCGATGTTCGCGCCATTGCTGGAGACCTCCGACGACGACTGGAACCGGATTCTCGCGGTCAATCTCACCGGGCCGTTTCTGTGCACCAAGGCGGCGGCGCCGGTGATGCGCGAGCGTGGCGGCGGCGCGATTGTCAACATCACGTCGATCTCCGGGTGCCGCGCCTCGGCGCTGCGCACCGCCTACGGCACCAGCAAGGCGGGGCTCGCGCATCTGACAAAACAGCTCGCGGTGGAGCTGGCCGCGCTCGGCATTCGCGTCAACGCGGTGGCGCCGGGCCCGGTCGAGACCGCGATGGCGAGGCAGGTGCACACGCCGGAGATCCGCGCCGACTATCACGACGCGATTCCGCTCAACCGCTACGGGCTCGAAGAGGAGCTGGCGGAGGCGGTGTTTTTCCTGTGCAGCGAGCGCGCGAGCTATATCACCGGGCAGGTGCTGGCGGTGGACGGCGGCTTCGATGCGGCGGGGATCGGGCTGCCGACGTTAAGGGGGGAAAGAAGGAATGGGTGACTGCTCCCTCGCCCCGCCCTTGCGGGGAGAGGGTCGGGGTGAGGGGCTGTCTCCACGCACTCGGACTCGCGGATGGTCCCCCTCACCCGTCTCGCATCTGGCGATGCGATCCGACCTCTCCCCGCAAGCGGGGCGAGGTTAAGAAAATCGCCGCCGGAATTTTGCCGCACGCCGCGGCGTTAATGTATCGGTCGTCCATCGCATCGAACCGGGCCATGAAAAAACTTCTCGCAACCTCCGCGCTGCTTGCGCTTCTGCTGTCCGCCCTCGCCGCCCCCGCGTCCGCCGAGGTGCGCATTCTCGCCAGTCCCGGCGGCGAGGTGGGGCCGTTTCTCGATCTGTTCGCGCGGGTGCGCGCGTCGGGTGAGCGGGTGGTGATCGACGGGCCGTGCCTGTCGGCGTGCACGCTGGTGCTGTCGGCGGTGCCGAACGAGCGCATCTGCGTGACGCGGCGCGCGATACTCGGCTTTCACGCCGCGCGCTCGATGGACCGCCGCGGACGCCTGTATGCCGAGCCGGAAGCCTCCGCCGCGGTGCTGGAGACCTATCCCTCGCCGGTGCGAAGCTGGATCCGCCGCCACGGCGGCCTGACCTCGCGCGTGCTGCTGCTGCGCGGACGGGAGCTCTCGGCGATCTATCCGGTGTGCAGGTGACTCGTCATGCGCGGGCTTGACCCGCGCATCCATCATCTTCGCAAGACTCTTTTTCCGAAGAGGATGGATGGCCGGGTCAAGCCCGGCCATGACGCTTGAGTCTGGAACGGTCCCGGTTCTGCGAAGCGGCATGAAGAATGCCGCATCGCGCCCGGGAAACGAATCCGTGATCAGTGATTCATCTCCATCGGACAGATCACCATCCACGGAATCCCGAACTGGTCGACGCACATGCCGAAACCTTTCGCAAAGAAGGTCGGCGCGAACGCCATGTTGATGGAGCCGCCTTCGGCGAGCGCATTGAATTTCTTTTCGGCGGCAGGAACGTCGTCGACATGCAGCGTCACCGAAAATCCCTGCTGCTTCTGGAAGTGGCCGGGAGGCGCATCGGAGCCCATCAGGATGTGGCCGTCGAACGAGATTCGCGCGTGCAGAATCTTCTTCTTCCATTCCGGCGGCGCGTGCGCCTCCGCGGGCGAGCCTTCATGCGGCATCATCACCTCGATCTTGCCGCCGGCCGCCTTCTCGTAAAACCTGAACGCCGCTTCGCAATTGCCGTCGTAGTGGAGATAGGGATTGACCTGCATAGGGTGGGCTCCTTTGGGGGTGGGTTGGTGATTAGAGTTCGTCATGCGCGGGCTTGACCCGCGCATCCATCATCTTCGCAAGACTCTTTCGAAGCGGATGGATTGCCGGGTCAAGCCCGGCAATGACACTTAAGTTCGGTACGGTCCCGGTTCTGCGAAGCGGCACTTCGCGCCGCATCGCGCCCGGGACAAGAGTCATGCCTCCGTAATGCGTTTCAGATTGGCGAGGCCGACGGCGAAATCCTTGCCGACCATGTTGTCCATGTTGATGAACACATGCATGACCTTCATCATGAAGGACGCCGGACCGTGCATCAGCCATGTGACATTTGTGGTGTCGCCCTGTGGCTGAAGCGTGAATTCGGCGGTGTTGTGGCCTTCGAACGGGGTGAAGAAATCGAGCTTGATCACCACCTTGTTCGGCGGCGGCGCGTCGAGAATTTCCATGCGGCCGGAGCCGACATTCTTGTTGCCGTTCCATGCATAGACCGCGCCCTTGCCGCTGGCGGCGCCGCTGAAGGTGCGCTGCATGTCCGGGTCCTTGACCTCGTAGGGCGACCAGGATTGCCATTGGTGGAAATCGTCGATCAGCGGGAAGATCTTTTCCGGCGGCGCATGAATCGCGGTCGCGCGCTGCACGCTGAAGGTATCCGGCTTGCGCGACGCGAGGAACAACACCGCGGCGATGGCGAACGCGAGGATGATGGCGATGATGGCGAGGGTCTCGAACATGGATGGCTCCGGTGATTTATTTCAAGACGAATGATGTGGTGCTAATCCGACAGGGGGGTGAAAAGTTTTCTCGTTCCCCGGACGCAGCGCAGCGCGCCACCCTTGTGGCGTGGTGCGCTGCAGAGCCGGGGCCCCGGTTATTAAAAGAGACCGGGGTCCCGGTTCTGCGAAGCGGCATGAAGAATGCCGCATCGCGCCCGGGAAACGAGAACCGCATCACTTCGCCCTCGCGCGCGGGGCGCTGTCGCGCATCAGGCGGTCGAGATGCATGCGGATGTGGGCGGCTTCGGCTGAGGTGTTGGCGAGCGCGATGGCGCGATCAAACGCAATACGCGCTTGTTCGTTACGATCGAGCTGCATCAGGAACGCACCCTTGACGCCGAAGAAGTGAAAATAATTCGACAGCCGCGCGCCCAACGGCTCGATCATCTCAAGGGCTGCTTGCGCACCCCGCACCTTGGACACCGCGACGGCGCGGTTCAGCGTCACCACCGGCGACGGCTGCATGATTTCGAGCGCGCCGTAGAGCAGATCGATCTGTACCCAGTCGGTATCGTCGGGCTTTTCCGCACGCGCATGCAGGGCCGCGATCGCCGCCTGGATCTGGTACGGCCCGCTGCGGCGATGCCGCATCGCCTTGTCGATCAGCGCCAGCCCCTCGGCGATCATCTTCTGATTCCATAAAGACCGGTCCTGATCGTCCAGCAGCACCAGCGCGCCATCGGCGCCGAAGCGCGCGGCGGATCGCGCATGCTGCAGCAACAGCAGCGCGGTCAGGCCCATGATCTCCGGCTCGCTCTGGAATAGCCGCAGCAGCAGCCGCGCAAGACGGATCGCTTCCTCGCACAGGGTGCTGCGAATTTCCGCGGTGTCGCCGCTGGCAGAATAGCCTTCGTTGAAAATGAGATAGATCATCGCGGCGACCGCGGCGAGCCGTTCCGAGCGCTCCACCGCGCCGGGCGTCTCGAACGGCACGCCGGCGTCCGCGACGCGCGCTTTCGCCCGCGTGATGCGCTGCTCCATCGCGGCCTCAGTGACCAGGAACGCTCGCGCGATCTGCTTGACGCTGAGGCCCGAGACGATGCGCAGCGCCAGCGCGATCTGCTGCGTCGCCGGCAGCTCCGGATGGCAGCAGATGAACAAGAGCCGCAAGATGTCGTCGCGGTAATGCGAGCCGTCGAGCCGCTCGGCGATGGCGGCTTCCGCGTCGTCGAGATCGGAGATCGCCTCGTCCTCCGGCAGCGGCGTTTGCTTCTTGCCGCGCCTGATATCGTCGATCGCGACATTGCGGCCGACCATGATCAGCCACGCCGCGGGATCGCGCGGCGGCCCGTTTTGCGGCCAGCTCTTTAACGCGCGCAGGCAGGCATTTTGAAACGCCTCCTCGGCGGTGTCGAGATTGCGGAAATAGCGCAACAGCGCGCCGAGCGCCTGGGGACGCGCCGAGGTCAGCGCCGCATCGATCCAGGCGGTGTCGGTCACGGGTTCGGTCCCTTGGGCGCGCTCCCCGGCGTGAAATAACCGACCGGGCGGATTTCGTAAGAGCCGCCGGGATTGGCCTGGCCGAGCTCCTTTGCGACCTCCAGCGCATCGTCGAGATTCTTGGCGTCGATCACATAGAAGCCGAGCAGCTGTTCTTTCGTCTCGGCGAACGGCCCGTCGATCACCAAAGGCGGATCGTCCTTGCGCAGCGTCGTCGCCGCCGTGGTCGGCAACAGCCGCGCCACCGGGCCAAGCCGGCCCTGTTGCGTGAGCTTTTCCTGCACGACCGAAAGCTTGGCCATGACGGCGGCGTCCTGCTCCTTGCTCCAGGAACCGACCAGGTCTTCATCGTGATAGCAAAGGATGGCGTACAGCATGCATGATTCCTGTTTGGTGGAAGACGAAGGAGAGTAGCCAATGCCGACAGGGGTGCGGAGAAATATTTCGGCCGTGCCCCGGACGCGGCGCAGCAGGCCGCACTTGCGGCGTGGTGCGCCGCAGAGCCGGGGTCGTACCAAGGTTAGACCCGTCATGCGCGGGCTTGACCCGCGCATCCATCATCTTCGCAAGAGTCTTTTCGAAGCAGATGGATGGCCGGGTCAAGCCCGGCCATGACGCACTGCCCTTGGTACGGTCCCGATTCTGCGAAGCAGCGCTGCGCGCTGCATCGCGCCCGGGACACGACGCGCGCCCGCGGCGAAACGCGCGATTGATTTTTGCGGTTGTATCCCGGAGAACTGGGTCCAAGCGTTTATGACGCGTCTTCCGGGAAGGGCAATGGAGCCCATCTTCCGTTGCCATGATCCGGACCAGCACGGGCGTTCCGCGGCGGCGGAGCTCTCGGAAAGGACGGGCGATGCAGCGGCAGAGCTTTTGGAGACTGTACGCCCGGCTGGTTTCGTTTCATCGCGCCGTCCTTGAGCTAAGCTCCGCGCAGGGCGACACCGCCCGGACCTCGGCGTCGCCGGTCCTCGCCTTCACCGCGGCAGCACTTGTCCTGATCCTGGCGATCCTGGAAGTAGATCTGCACCGCGACGAATTGCGGGCGCTGGGGCTTGTTTTCGGCAGCGACGGCATCGAGCCGATGTTGGCAGGCCCGTGAATTATCCCTGTCCTAGAGCGTGATGAATTTAGGCTGAAGCGGCTCCTTTACCTCGCCCCGCTTGCGGGGAGAGGTCGAAGCCGTAGCCAACGGGTCGGCGCAAAGCGCCGCCCGATGATAAACTCCGCGAAGGCTTCGGGTGAGGGGGACTCTCCAAGCACTCGGACTCGCGGAGAGTCCCCCTCACCCGGATGTCATCTTCGATGCCATCCGACCTCTCCCCGCAAGCGGGGAGAGGTGACCTAACGTCACTCCAGCAGCTTCACCGCGGGCTCGCCCTGCTCGACGCGGCCGATGATGCGCGCGTGGGGGTAGCCGTCGTCGACGATCCGCCGCAGGATCGCTTGCGCGTCGGCGGCGGCGCAGGCGATCAGCAGGCCGCCGGAGGTTTGCGGGTCGGTGTAGAGGTGGCGCTGCCACTCCGGAAAATCGGGGCCGAGTTTTATGCCGTCGCCATAACTCGCCCAGTTGCGCACCGATGCGCCGGTGAAGAATCCCTGGCCAACCAGCTCCGCGGCCTCCGGCAGCAGCGGGACGTCGGCCGCGTTCAGGACCACGGCCGCGTCCGATCCGCGCGCCATCTCCATCGCGTGTCCGAACAGGCCGAACCCGGTGACGTCGGTCATGGCATGGACCGCGGCGTCCTTGGCAAGTTTAGCGCCGACCCGGTTGAGCAACGTCATCGACGCGATCATGTCGGCATAGCCGCGCTCCGACAGCGCCCCTTTCTTGAATGCCGCCGCGTAAATGCCGACACCGAGCGGCTTGGTCAGGATGATGGCGTCGCCGGCCCGCGCGCCGGAGTTGCGGCGGATGTCCTGCTCTTTGCAGGTGCCGATCACGGCGAGGCCATAGATCGGTTCGGGCGAGTCGATCGAATGCCCGCCGGCGACGGGAATGCCGGCGGCGGCGCAGACCGCCGATCCGCCTTCGAGAATTTTCGCCGCCATTTCGGTCGGCAACTTGCCGATCGGGATCCCCAAAATCGCCAGCGCCATGATCGGCGTGCCGCCCATCGCATAGACATCGGAGATGGCATTGGTCGCGGCGATCCGTCCGAATTCATAAGGATCGTCGACCATCGGCATGAAAAAATCCGTGGTCGCGATCACGCAGGTGCCGTCGTCGAGTTTCCATACCGCGGCATCGTCGCCGGTCTCGGTGCCGACCAGGAGCCGCGCGAACGGCTGCGCCGCCGGCTGGCCGGTGAGCAGTTGTTGCAGCACCGAGGGCGCGAGCTTGCAGCCGCAGCCGCCGCCATGCGCGAGTTCGGTGAGACGCAGACCCTCGAACTTGGAATCATGGACGTTCATGTGGTCAACTCGCGGGAGGTTGCTGCGAAGGTTTTATCTGACGCCGGCGCGATTGAAGCGTTGTCGCCGGCAACGGCGCGCCATGCGGCGATGAGCAGCGGCGCGGCGTGCTCGATGTCGGCGCGCGAGGTGTGGCGGCCGAGCGATAACCGCACCGATCCCAGCGCCTCAGCTGCGGGAATGCCGAGCGCAGTCAGGATCGCCGAGGGTTTTTCGCTGTCGGCGTGACAGGCGGAGCCGTTGGAGGCGAGCACGCCGGGACAGTGCTCCAGCAGCCGTCGGCCCGAGACTCCCGGAAACAAGACGTTCAGCGTGTTCGGCAGGCGCCGTTCGCGATCGCCCACAAGCCGGATGCCCGGTATCTCCCGCTTCAGCCGCGCGTAGAGATCATCGGCAAGATTTTGCAGTTGGTGCGAGCCGGCTTGCAGATGCGCTTTTGCAATTTTGCAGGCTGCGCCGAGGGCGACGATGTAGGCGACGTTTTCGGTGCCGGGCCGGCGGCCGTGCTCTTGCCCGGCGCCAAGCAGCAGCGGCGGCAGCTCGATGCCGCGGCGGATGTACAGCGCGCCGACGCCTTTCGGCGCATAGAGCTTATGCCCGGCGATCGAGAGCAGATCGACGCCGAGCGCATCGACATCGACCGCGACCTTGCCGACCGATTGCGCGGCGTCGGCATGGACCGATGCGCCGCGTTGTCGTGCGGCGGCGCTGATCTCGGCGACCGGCTGCAGCGTGCCGGTCTCGTTCTGGGCATGGATGATGGTCGCGAGCGCGGTGTTCGCGTCGATCGCGGCGATGAATCGTTCCGGATCGACAATGGCGTCCGCGTCCGGTGCGACCCGCGTCACCTTGCGGCCCTGCGACTCGAGGAATGCGCAGCAGGCCTCGGTTGCGGGATGCTCGATCGCGGTGGTTACGATCGCGCTGCGCGCACCGTTGGCAGCCGCGCCGCGGATCGCGATGTTGCTGGCCTCGGTGCCGCCGCTTGTGAAAAGGATTTCATCCGCGCGCGCGCCGATCAGGTCTGCGACTTGCACGCGCGCGGCCTCGACCGCATCGCGCGCGCGCCGGCCGAGCGAGTGGGCGGAGGACGGATTGCCGAATTCGTCGCCGAGGTAAGGCAGCATCGCGTTGAGCACATCGGGATCGACCGGCGTGGTGCCGTTGTTGTCGAGATAAACCGGTTTGATCGCGCTCGATGTCATGGCGTCAGCGCTGTTTCAATATCTTGAAGACGTAGAGATCGCCGTCGCGGGTCTGCGCGCTTAAGGCGTGCCCGGTCTGATTGACGAAATGCGGCACGTCGATCACCGTCAGCGGATCGGTGCACTCCATCACCAGCGTGCCGCCGACGGCGACATTGCGCAGCGCCTTCTTGGCGCGCAACACCGGTTGCGGGCAGCGCAGGCCGCGCAGGTCGAGCACGAGTTCGTTGGATTGCGGCGTCATCGGCGCTGCGAACATCGCGCGGCGGCGGCGCGAACGCAATGCACCGCCGGCGCTGAGCCGGCCAGCAGAAAGAGTGTCCCCGGGAATGGCTCCCGAGGACGTCATCGCGATCGAGCGCTTACGCGCTATTCCGGCGTCTTGTTGGCCGGAAACTGCGTGGGTGGACCTTTCAAATCCTCGCCGGTCGCCATCACAGGCTGATCCTTGGCGGCCGCCGCATCCTGAGCGGGGTTGCTTTGCCCTGTCGTGGTCGCGGAATCGTGGGTCTGGCCGCGCGAGCCGCCGGTCCAGCCGGTCGCACCCATATTCTCCGGCGCCGTGCCGGAGCTGCTGCCGTGTTGCGGCGTGGTGGCGGGATTCTCCACCGAATTGGCGGGTGCGGGTGTGTTCTGCGCATACGAAATCGTCGCCGAGACCATCATGGCAGCGGCGACCAAGGGCATCAGGGTTCTCATCATCGCCTCCGGTTGGGGACAAAGTGAGAAACGGTTCGGGAGGCCAAAAAGTTCCATGCCCGGCGGGCCCGCCGGCAAAATTAAGCGGACGCCGAGGCGCCCGCTTGTCATGGTGGCCGATCCGCGTCACGCCCCGGTCAACTCCTTGGACGTGATGGTGTATCTGAAACTGTCCGGGTCGAGACAATCGAGCCGCATGCTCGCGGTTTCGGCTTGCGGATACATCAGGAAGCCCAGTTTCGGACCGCTCGATCCCGGCAACGCGACATCGTGGGCGAAATTGTAGGCGAGCCAGTTGGTTTCCCACGACCCGAACAGCGCCTGGCGCGCCGCCACCACCTTGGGATCGCCGATGGGGAGATTGGCCGGCGGCTCCTCGAGCGCGACCTTGCGCACGTCGGCGGCATCGGCCGGCACCCAGCCGAAACCGGCCAGATAAACCTCGGAGCGGCAGTGTTGCGCCTTGGAGATCACCGCCGCGTTTGCGCCCAGGCTCTTGTAGCCGAATTTCGACGGCGCCACCCTGAGGCCATAGACATCGCGGGCGGGGAGACCCGCCGCGCGCGCCAACCCGACATAGAGCGCGTTGATATCGGCGCACTTGCCGCCCATGTTGCCGGTCTTGAGCATCGCGGCGATGTCGCCGATGCCGCAACCGCGCACCTTGGCGTCGCGGAAGGTGTTCTCGACCACCCATTGATAGATGGCGCGGGCTTTCTCGAGATCGGTGCCGGCGCCCTTGGTAATCTTGTCCGAGGTTTCCTTGACGATGCCGCCGGTCGGGATCAAGTCGCTGGCGCCGAGATAGAGCTTTCGCTCGGCAGCGGACAATGCTTCCACCTTGCCGGGTTTCGTGAGGTCGATCGCGCGGTCGCGGGTCTTGATGGTGCTGGTGACCTCGATCACCGGGGCCGATTGTCCATCGGCCCATTCGACATGGACCAGTCCCGCGGCATATTTGGGATCGCGCTTCAGCGCGGCCTTGCCGTTGGTGGTCCATTGGCTGGGGGAGGACTTGAACCAGTCCTTCTCGTTCACCGACGGGACCGGAATCCAGGCCTGCGTCTTGCCGTTGGCGTTGGCGATTTCAAGTTTGGTGACAATCTGGAAGTCGCGCCATGCGCCCGGCTGCGGGGCGAAGACCTGCGCCATCCCCTGCCGTGGAAATCCCGCCACCAGCGAGAGCGCGGCGCCGGCTTTCAAAAGGTCGCGTCGATTAAAGTTCATGGTCGTTTCCCCCATTTTTTGTGTTTGATGGTCGTTCGGATGTGGTCTTGATCGCGGCGGCATTGTTCTTGATCAGCTTCCCGGTCGCGGGCGCGACATCGACCGTGTCCCAGGCAAAATCGGCTTCGACCATGAGCATGGGCTTCATGTTCGCGTCGAGCACATAGGTCGTGGGCAGCGAGCTGATATTCCAGGATTTTGCGATTCTCCGGTCGCGATCGAGCAGCACCGGAAAGTCGACCGGCGCGGCATCGAAGAAGCGCTTTACCCTGGGATCGACCTCGGCGACGGAGATGGCGACCACCGACGCGTTGGGTCCCGAGCGGGTGAGAAACCGGTTCAGCGCCGGCAATTCCTCGCGGCAGGGTTCGCACCAGGTCGCGAAAAAATGCACCAACACCATGCGGCCCTTGAACGCCTTCAAGGGCACGGTCTTGCCGCTCACATCCTGCAGCGAAAAATCGGGTTTTGCAGGCCCGGCAATGGGCGTCAGTTCGGCGGCGTGAACCGCCGGGCGCGGCCACAACGAAAACGCGAGCGCGATCGCCAGCAGTGTGAACCTGCGCGAACCCGCCATTGGGCCGAAGTGTGCGCCCCGAAACTCGGGAGCCGGTCGGTAAACCACGCTCCAATTAGAGTTTTTGTGCGCGGTGGCGTCAATTCAAATCGGCGGGATTTGCGCGGGCAATTCAGCGCAGCGCGCCGGAGCGAAAGCGCGTTCACCGTCACACTTTCGCGAGGGCGTTAATTGCTGCGCTGCCGCAGACATTTCACCGCATCATAAAACATAGGTGTAAGTTGACTTTAGCCAAAGCCGGACCCTACTTTATCGAATCTTAGAGCGGTTCTTAGACCGCCTCTGAATCTGTTGCCGCGCGTCGATGGATGCGTTGCAAGGCGTCCCCCGTCGGGGGCTAGGTCTCGAAGGAGAACCTGCGATGAATATGGAGCTCTCGCGGCGTGCATTCATGAAAGGCACCGGCGCGGGTCTTGCGGCCACCACCATGGGGGCGCTTGGTTTCGGAGACATTGAAACGGCTTACGCGGCATCGATCCGCCCCTACAAGCTGGCCGGTCTCACCGAAACCCGCAATACCTGCACATACTGTTCGGTCGCCTGCGGCATCATCATGTATTCCAAGGGCAACCTTGCGAAGGGTGAGAAAGCCGAGATCGTTCACATCGAAGGCGATCCGGATCATCCGACCAATCGCGGCACGCTCTGCCCCAAGGGCGCGGCGCTGCTCGACATGGTTCATTCCGAGACCCGCACGCTGTATCCGCAGATACGCAAAGCCGGCTCCGACAAGTTCGAGCGGGTGACCTGGGAGTTCGCGCTCGATCGCATCGCGCGGCTGATGAAGGACGACCGCGACAAGAACTTCGTCGCCAAGAACAACGATGGCGTCACGGTCAACCGCTGGCTCTCCACCGGTTTCCTCGCGGCATCCGCGACCACCAACGAAACGGCGTGGTGCACCTACAAGGTTGTGCGCAGCGCCGGGATGCTGGCGTTCGACAATCAAGCCCGCGTTTGACACGGCCCCACGGTAGCCAGTCTGGCTCCAACATTCGGCCGCGGCGCAATGACCAATTCGTGGACCGATATCCGGAACACGGATCTTGTCGTCATCATGGGTGGCAACGCCGCTGAGGCGCATCCATGCGGATTCAAGTGGGTCACGGAGGCGAAAGCCAATCGTGGCGCCAAGCTGATCGTCGTCGATCCGCGCTATACCCGCTCGGCGTCGGTGGCCGACTTCTATGCGCCGATCCGCCAGGGTACCGACATCGCGTTCCTGCTCGGCGTCATCAACTACTGCATCCTGAACGACAAGATTCAGTGGGACTACACCAAGGCCTTCACCAACGCGTCCTACATCATCAAGGACGGCTTTACCTATCAGGACGGCCTGTTCACCGGCTATGACGAGGCCAAGCGCGACTACAACCGCTCGACCTGGGAATACGAGCTCGGGCCGGACGGTTTCGTCACCGTCGACGACACGTTGCAGAATCCGCGTTGCGTCTGGAATCTGCTGAAGCAGCACGTCTCGATCTATACGCCCGAGATGGTCTCGCGCATCTGCGGCACGCCAAAGGACAAGTTCCTTAAAGTGGCGCAGATGATCTCGGAGTGCTCGACGCCGACCAAGACCATGACCTCGATGTACGCGCTCGGCTGGACCCAGCATTCCAAGGGTTCGCAGAACATCCGCGCGATGGCGATGTTGCAGTTGATCCTCGGCAATATCGGCGTGCGCGGCGGCGGCATGAATGCCTTGCGCGGCCACTCCAATATCCAGGGGCTGACCGACATCGGGCTGATGTCGAACCTGATCCCCGGCTACCTGACTATACCAAACGAAAAGGAACCGACCTTCGACACCTACATGGCGACCCGCGGCTTCAAGCCGCTGCGGCCGAACCAGATGAGCTACTGGCAGAACTACAAGAAGTTCTTCGTCAGTTTCCAGAAATCGATGTGGGGCGACGCCGCCACGGCGGACAACAACTTCGCCTATGACTGGCTGCCCAAGCTCGACGTGCCGTCCTATGACGTGCTGCGCGCGTTCGAGCTGATGCACGAAGGCAAGATGAACGGCTACTTCTGCCAGGGCTTCAATCCGCTGCTGTCGTTCCCGAACCGCAAGAAGATCACGACGGCGCTGTCGAAGCTGAAATTCCTCGTCATCATGGACCCGCTGCAAACCGAGACCGGGCGGTTCTGGCAGAACAACGGCGAGCACAACGACGTCGATCCGGCGAAGATCCAGACCGAGGTGTTCGAGCTTCCGACCACCTGCTTTGCGGAAGATACCGGCTCGCTGGTCAATTCCGGCCGCTGGCTGCAATGGCACTGGGCCGGCGGCACGCCTCCGGGCGAGGCCAAGCACGACACCTGGATCATGGCGCAGATCTTCCTGCGGCTGAAAGCGCTGTACCAGAAGGAAGGCGGCCCGGTTCCCGAACCGATCGTCAATCTCGACTGGCGCTACCAGGATCCGAACGAGCCGTCGCCGGAAGAACTCGCCAAGGAGCTCAACGGCGCCGCGCTCGAAGACATCATGGACCCGAACGATCCGACCAAGATCGTGATCGCGAAGGGCAAGCAGCTGCCGGGCTTCGCGGCGCTGCGCGACGACGGCAAGACCAATGGCGCCTGCTGGATCTACTCCGGAAGCTTCACCGAGGCGGGCAACCAGATGGCCCGCCGCGACACTTCCGATCCGGACGACACCGGCGCCTATCCGAAATGGACCTGGTCGTGGCCGGCCAACCGCCGCATTCTCTACAATCGGGCGTCGGCCGACATCAATGGCAAGGCCTGGGATCCGAGCCGCAAGCTGATCGAGTGGGACGGCTCCAAATGGGCCGGCTACGACGTGCCGGACATCGGGCCAACCATGAAGCCCGACGTGGTCGGTCCCTTCATCATGAACCCGGAAGGCACCGCACGGCTGTTCACCCGGGGCATGATGCGCGAGGGCCCGTTCCCGGTTCACTACGAACCGTTCGAATCTCCGATTGCGAATGTGATCGCGCCGAAGATTCGCGGCAATCCGGCATCGCGGGTGTTCAAGGGCGACCTCGAGCAGTTCGGCGACGCCAAGGAGTTCCCCTACGCGGCGACTTCCTACCGCCTCACCGAGCACTTCCACTTCTGGACCAAGCACGTCCAGATCAACGCATCGCTGCAGCCGGAATTCTTTGTCGAGATTTCAGAGCAACTGGCGGAGGAGAAGAAAATCAAGTCCGGAGGCTGGGTCCGGGTGTGGTCCAAGCGCGGCTCGGTCAAGGCCAAGGCCGTCGTCACCAAGCGCATCCAGCCGCTGATCTGTGACGGCAAGCCGGTGCACATTGTCGGCATTCCGCTGCATTGGGGCTTTATGGGTGCGGCAAGGAAAGGCTTCGGCCCCAACTCGCTCACGCCCTATGTCGGCGACGCCAACATCGAGACGCCGGAATACAAGGCGTTTCTGGTCGACATCGAGCCCATCACCGGGCCGGTGGCATAGGGAGCGGGATCATGGCCTTACAGAATATCTTCCCGCCCGCGCCGACCCAGAACATCAAGGTCGACCTCTCCGAGGCCGACCTGGTTCGCCGTTCGGCATCGAGCGTCCCCGCCCCGGCGCGTCAACTGACCTCGGTGGCGAAACTGATCGATACCTCCAAATGCATCGGCTGCAAGGCATGCGAGTCGGCGTGCCTTGAATGGAATAATCTGCGCGAAGAGGTCGGGTTCAATCACGGCGTCTACGACAACCCGCTCGACCTCACCCCGGACAGTCTCACGGTGATGCGGTTCAGCGAGTGGATCAATCCGGAGACGCAGAATCTCGAATGGCTGATCCGCAAGGACGGCTGCATGCATTGCGAGGACCCGGGCTGCCTCAAGGCATGTCCCGCGCCCGGCGCGATTGTGCAGTACTCCAACGGCATCGTCGATTTCGACCACGATAAGTGCATCGGCTGCGGCTACTGCATCAAGGGATGCCCGTTCAACATCCCGCGCATCTCCAAGGTCGACAACAAGGCCTACAAATGCACGCTGTGTTCGGACCGCGTCGCGGTCGGACAGGGCCCTGCCTGCGCCAAGGCCTGCCCGACCCAGGCGATCGTGTTCGGCACCAAGGACGAGATGAAGGCGCATGCCGAAGCCCGCATCAAGGATCTGAAGTCGCGCGGCTACAAGAATGCCGGGCTTTACGATCCGCCCGGCGTCGGCGGCACCCATGTGATGTATGTGCTGCACCACGCCGACAAGCCGGAAATCTACGCCAACCTTCCCAACAATCCGAAGATCAGTCCGATCGTCGAGGTCTGGAAGGGCGTCACCAAATATGTCGGCATGGCGACGATCGGCGCCTTCGCGGCGGTCGGCTTCCTGCATCACATGGTGTCGGGCGCCAACCGGGTCTCTCCTGAGGACGAAGAAAACGCGCAGCGTCTGACCGGGGGCAAGAAATGACCGCGTACGATCTGGAGCCGGGAGATCAGGTTCATGCCGGCGATCCGGTCAAGGTGGACCGCTACAGCACGGGCGCCCGGATCAATCACTGGATCACGGCCACCAGCCTTGTGCTGCTGGCGCTGTCCGGGCTCGCGCTGTTTCACCCCAGCCTGTTCTTCCTGACCGGATTGTTCGGCGGCGGCCAGTGGACCCGCGCCGTTCATCCATGGATCGGCGTGCTGCTGTTTTTCAGCTTCGCCGGCCTGTTCATCCGGTTCTGGCGCGCGAACCTGTGGCGGAGCGAGGACGGCACCTGGCTGGCGCGGCTGCGTGACGTGCTCGCCGGCAACGACGAGAAACTGCCCGAGGTCGGCAAATACAATGCCGGCCAGAAGGCGGTGTTCTGGGGCATGTCGCTTTTGATCATCATCCTGATCACCAGCGGCGTTGTGATCTGGGACGAGTATTTCTCGCAATACACCACCATCACTCAGAAGCGCGTCGCGGTGCTGATCCACGCGCTCACGGCGGTTGTCATCATTTGCCTCTGGATCGTGCATGTCTATGCGGCGATCTGGGTCCGCGGCACCATCGGCGCCATGACGCGAGGCCAGGTCACCGGCGGATGGGCGTGGCGCCATCACCGCAAGTGGCTGCGCGAACTGGTCGGGGGCAGACAAAATCGCCCTTGATTGCGCGCGTTGCCGCATTAGTCTGAAAAGCGTTCCGCAAGCTGCACGTGGCCCGGAGGGTTCGTGAGGTCATTCGATGAGTAAGGTGGGGACGCCCCGGCACGACGCGGTGCCGATTGGCGAGGTTGCCGAGCCGCCGTTCGCACGGCTCCCCGATCCGTCGACGCTTTTCCAGGCCCGGGCCGAACGCTTTCAGGAACTGGCCGCGCAGCACGAGCTGGCGCCTTATCTCCGCTTCCTGTCCGGCCTCTCGTCGTGCCAGCATCAATTGCAGGACGGGCTTGCCGACGCCGAGCCTCCGTCCGACGACGAACGCGCGCGCGCCCGCGAGCACGCGATGCCGCCGCTCGACCGCGCCCGCTTCACCGCGGACGCCGCGTTCGATGCGACGCTCGGGCGGTTGCTGCAACTGGCTGAAGCCATCGACATGCCGGATACCGCGCGCGTGGCGCTGGCCCGCGTCAGCGCCGCCGATGCCGCGGCGCGGACCGCGATGGCGCGCGCCGTGCTTGCCGACGAGATTCCGGTCGAGGCGTTTGCCGAGCACGTCTTCGTCGCCGCTGCGCTGCAGGTTCACTATGCGCGGCTGGCCTCGCAACTGGATGCGAAAAAACTGGTGCCGGTCGGCGACGGCGCCTGCCCGGCCTGCGGCGGCGCGCCGGTCGCCTCGATGGTGGTCGGCTGGCAGGGCGCGCATAATTCGCGGTTCTGCGTCTGCTCGCTGTGCGCGATGCAGTGGAATTACGTTCGGATCAAATGCACGCTGTGCGGCTCCACCAAAGGCATCGCCTATCGCGAGGTCGAGGGCGGCGACGGCACGCTGTGGGCCGAGACCTGCGAATCCTGCCGCGGCTATGTCAAGATCCTGCATCAGCACAAGAACCGCGCGCTCGATCCGGTCGCCGACGACGTCGCCAGCCTCGCGCTCGACCTGTTGCTGCGCGAGGGCGACTACCGGCGCGGCAGCGTCAATCCGTATCTGCTCGGCTATTGAGCGATGGCGAAACCCGCAACCGCCGCCTTGCGCAAGCTTCCCTCCGTGGACGAGGTGCTGCGGAGCGCCGCTGGCAACGCTGCGATCGAGCGGTTCGGACGCTCCGCCGTCGTCGGCGCCATCAGGCGCGTGATCTCGGACTCCCGCGCGCGCGGCGCCGCGTCGGCGCCGGAGGAAACGATCGGCGAAGCGGTTGTCCTGCTTGAAGCGCAGCACAAGCCAAGCCTGCGGCCCGTCTTCAATCTCACCGGGACCGTGCTGCACACCAATCTCGGCCGCGCGCTGCTGGCCGAGCCTGCGATCGAGGCCGCGGTGGCGGCGATGCGCTCCGCCGTGACGCTGGAGTTCGACCTTGGCGACGGCCGCCGCGGCGAGCGCGACGACCACTTGCGCGACCTGTTGTGCGAACTCACCGGCGCCGAGGACGCCACCGTCGTCAACAACAACGCCGCGGCGGTGCTGATCGTGCTCAACACGCTGGCGCACCGGCGCGAGGCGATCGTGTCGCGCGGCGAGCTGATCGAAATCGGCGGCTCGTTCCGCATGCCGGAGATCATGTCGCGCGCCGGCGCAAAACTGGTCGAGGTCGGGACCACCAACCGCACCCACAAGAAAGATTATGTCGGCGCGATCGGGCCGAAGACCGGCATCGTCTTCAAGGTCCACACCTCGAACTACCGGATCGAAGGGTTTACCAAGGAAGTCGGCGCGCGCGAACTCGCAGCACTCGCCGCCGAGCGCAAGATTCCGTTTGTGCACGACCTCGGCTCGGGAACGCTGATCGATCTGGCGCGGCTTGGGCTGGCACACGAGCCGACGGTGTCCGAGGCAATTGCCGACGGCGCCGGTCTCGTCACATTCTCCGGCGACAAGCTGCTGGGCGGGCCGCAGGCCGGATTTATCGTCGGCCGAAAGGACCTGATCGCGGCCATCAACAAGAACCCGATGAAGCGCGCGCTGCGGCTCGACAAGACCCGCATCGCGGCACTTGAAGCGACGCTCAAACTCTATCGCGATCCCGACAGCCTGGCGCGGCATCTGCCGACGTTCCGGCTGTTGTCGATGCCTAAAGGCGACATCGAGGCGCGCGCGGGCCGCATGCTTCGCAGTGTGCAGGCGTCGGTCGGCGTTTCGTTTGCGGTCGAGGCCGTGGCGTGCCTGAGCCAGATCGGCTCCGGCGCGCTGCCGCTGGTCACGCTGCCGAGCGCCGGGCTTGCGATTCGCCCCTCGTCCGAGCGCGGCGCCGGACGCCGCCTGAAGCATTTGGCTGCGGCGCTGCGCAAGCTCGACGTCCCGGTGATCGGCCGGATCGAGGACCAGGCGTTGATCCTCGATCTCAGATGCCTCGACGACGAAAGCGCTTTCGCAAAAACCCTCGCCGCGCTCGACCTTGCGGAGGACCGCGATGAGCGGGCTTAAGGCGCAACACCTCGACGCGCGTTCGGTGCCGGACCAGATGGACGCGGCGTCGCAAGCGTTCGCGGACGGCGATTATCCGGCGGCGCTCGAGATCTGGGGGCCGCTGGCGCATGCCGGCGTCACATCAGCGCAGGCCTATGTCGGTGCGTGCTTTGCCGAAGGCTGGGGCGTCGAGCCGGACTTCGAGCTCGCGGTACGCTGGCTGACGCTGGCCGCGGATGCCGGCGATGCGGAAGGGCAGCGCAACCTGGCGGCGCTTTATTTCAGGGGCGAAGGCGTCAAGGAGGATTTCAGGCGCGCCGCCAAGCTCTACCGTTCCGCCGCGGAAGCCGGCGACGGGCCGGCGCAGGACATGCTGAGCTGGATGCTGCTGGAAGGCGAAGTCATCGTGCACGACTACGCCGATGCGCGAAAATGGGCGACGGCCGCGGCCGAACAGGGCATCGCCTCGTCCATGACCCGGCTCGGCATGCTCTATCACAACGCGCTCGGGGTCGAGCGCGACGCAAAACTGTCGGTGCATTGGTGGCGGCGCGGCGCCGAGCGCGGCGATGCCGACGGCCAGGCCATGCTCGGCGCGGCCTATTATCTCGGGGCCGGTGTCGAGCGCGATCCGCGCCAGGCGCTGGAATGGCTGCTGCGCGCCACCGACGGTAACAGCGCGCTGGCGTCGCGATTCCTTGGCGCGTCGCGCGCGGTTCTGTCGGCGGAAGAAATCGCCGAGGCGGAAGCGCGCGCGGCGCTGCCGCTGCCCGAGCCATCGCCATGATCATCGGGACCGCGGGCCATATCGACCACGGCAAGACCTCGCTGGTGCGCGCGCTCACCGGCGTGGAGACCGATCGGCTGCGCGAAGAAAAAGCGCGCGGCATCTCCATCGATCTCGGCTTTGCGTATCTGCCGGCGCCCGACGGCGCGGTGCTCGGCTTTGTCGACGTGCCCGGCCACGAAAAATTCGTGCACAATATGCTGGCCGGGGCCACCGGCATCGATTTTGTCATGCTGGTGGTCGCCGCCGACGACGGCGTCAAGCCGCAGACGCTTGAACATCTCGCCATCGTCGACCTGCTCGGCATCGAACGCGGCATTGTGGTGCTGACCAAGACCGATCTGGCCACGCCCGCGCGGCAGGCGGAGGTCTCGGCCGAGATCGCGCGGCTCCTTCAACCCACGCAATTGGCGGACGCGCAGATTTTCCCGGTCTCGACCGTCACCGGCGACGGCATCGCGGAATTGCGCGCGCATCTGTTCGATGCGGCGCACAGCATCCGCACCCGGGCCGCGTCGGGCCGTTTCCGCCTCTCCGTCGATCGCTCGTTCACGCTAACGGGTGCCGGAACGATCGTGACCGGCACCATCCTGTCGGGCGCGGTGTCGGTCGGCGACCGCGTGATGATCTCGCCTAACGGTCTCGCGGCCCGCGTCCGCTCGATCCATGCCCAGAACCAGCCGAGTGCAAACGGCGTCGCCGGGCAGCGCTGCGCGCTCAATCTCGCCGGCGACGGCATTACGAAGGATGCGATCTCGCGCGGCGACATGGTGCTCGATCCCGAGCTGCACGCGCCGACTAGCCGTATCGATGTCGAACTGCGGCTGCTGGCGTCGGAAGCAAAGCCTGTGGCGCAATGGATGCCGGTGCGGCTGTTTCACGCCTCGTCGGACATCGGCGCGCGCGTGGTGCTGCTCGAGGACGCGCCGCTGGCGCCGGGCGAGGCCCGCCGGGTGCAGATGGTGCTGGACCGGCCGATTGCCGCCGCCAACGGCGACCGTTTCGTGGTTCGCGACACCACCAGCCAGCGCACCATCGGCGGCGGCACGTTGCTCGATTTGCGCGCGCCGGGGCGCAAGCGGCGCACGCCGGAGCGGCTCGCGCAATTGCGCGCGCATCGCATCGCCGATCCGGACGCGGCGCTGGCGATGCTGCTCGACATCGCGCCGCGCTTTGTCGAACTGTCGGCGTTTGCGCGCGATCGCGCGCTGTCGGCAAGCCAGCTTCAGGAGATCGTCGCGCGGCGCTCGATCGTCGCCTCGCCAACCGCGGACGGCAGCTTCGCGATGTCGGCGCCGGCCTGGCTGGAGCTGAAGCGAACGCTGCTTGCGAAGCTGCAGGCCTTCCATGCCGACAATCCTGATCTGCCGGGCATCGGCCTCGAACGCTTGCGGCTGCAACTCGAACCGCGGCTGCCGGCGCCGGCGCTGCTGTCGGTGCTTCACGGCCTCGTTCGCGGCAAGGACATTGCGCTGGATGGCGCGTGGGTGCGTCTCGCCAGCCATGAGGTGCGCCTGACCGACGACGACGAGAAATCCTGGGCCAAGATCGCGCCTTTAATTGGCGGCGCGGAGCGGTTTCGTCCGCCGCGGGTGCGCGACATCGCGACGTTATTGGGCCTGCGCGAAACCGAGGTGCGGCGGCTGTTAAAACTGCTCGGACGGATGGGGCGGATCGACGAGGTGGCGCTCGATCACTTCTTCTTGCGCGCCACAGTGGCGGAAATGGTCGGAATCGTCGTCGATCTCTGCGAGGCCCAGCCGCTCGCACAGTTCACCGCCTCGCAGTTTCGCGACCGGGTTGACAACGGCCGCAAGGTCGCAATTCCAATACTGGAGTTTTTCGACCGTCATGGCGTGACGCTGCGCCGCGGCGATCTGCGCCGCGTCAACAAGCATCGCCTCGATCTGTTTCGCAGGCTGTCTGAGGGCGAGAACAAGCTAAAAGCTTCAGGAGGAGAATCGTCCCCGGTGGGGCGTCCGGACTTCAAATCCGGGAGGGGCCGCGAGCCGGTCCTTGGTGGGTTCGACTCCCTCTCTCTTCCGCCACGATAAAGGAGATCACGATGGGCCCCGCGGCATCCTATCTCGATGCGCTAAAGCTTTCGGCCGATCAAAGTGCGGTGGCGGAGCACGCGTTTCGCAGCCGGATCACGGCGAGAATCAAGGAGCTTGAACAAGAGCGCTCGTTCGCGTTCCGCAGGCTGAACCTGATGAAGGAAATCTCCGGCGTCATTGCCGGCGCCGAGAGTGAGGAAATCGCGGTGGCCGGCGCCACCGCGGTATTGCGCGCAAAACTCGGATGGGCTGACGACAGCGACGCCCGCATGGCGGTGGTGTCCAGCTTCGCGCCGGTGGCGCAGGCGATGTTCGCAAGCCTCGCGCCGGCCGAGAGCGAGGACGAAGAAAAGCCCGATGTGATCGGCACGCTGGCGCAATTCGAAGCGTGGTATGCACAGACCCATCCGAACCCGTTCTGGGTCCTGTTCGATAATTACATGCCGGAGACGCCCGTTGTCGATTTCTAGCAATGGTTCGGCGGCCACCGATTTCGATCGATGGATCGCCACCGAGTTCGGCCGGTCTGGGCCGTTCACGGCGTTCGCGGTGCTGGTCGAGATCGCCGGCAGCAGCGTCGCGCCATTATGCTCGACCTACTTCAACGTGATCGGCGACGAAGTCGACTGGAGCGAAATCACGCTGCTGTTCGCCGGCGCCGGGCGGGACTGGGACGGCGCGGCGTTCTTCCCGCGCATCGACGATGGCGGCGGTCCGCTGGACAATCCGAACGCCCGCACGCAATTGCGCGAGCTCGAGGAGCGCGTCGACGACGACAGGCTGGTGCTGAACGAGGGCCACTTCTTCGACAAATGGGGCCGGCGCATGAAGATCGAGGAAGTCGAACAGCAATGAGCGCGGCCCAGCGTCTGCTCATCCTTCTGGTCAACACCGATCCCCGCAACGTCGAAGAACTCGGCGCGCCGTTCTATTACGCGGCCGTCGCCGCCGCGATGGACTATGAGGTCGACGTGCTCTGCACCGCCACCGCGGGCAAGCTGATGTTCAAAGGCGTCGCCGAGAACCTCACTATCAAGCAAGGCGATCCGATGACGGTCTATGGCTGGATCAAGGAAGCTCACGGCCAGGGCGCGAAATTCTGGGCCTGCCCCGCCAATCTCGAACTGTTCGACAAGACCGAAGCCGACCTGATCCCCGAATGCAGCGGCGTCATGGGCGCGGCCGCGATGATCCAGGGCGTCATGGACGGCAGCTGCCGCGTGCTGACGTTTTAGCGGATCACTTAACCTCGCCCCGCTTGCGGGGAGAGGTCGACCGGCGAAGCGCAGCGAAGACGGTCGGGTGAGGGGGACTCTCCACGGGCTCCGGACTCGCGGATAGTCCCCCTCACCCGTCTCGCATCTGACGACGCGAGCCGACCTCTCCCCGCAAGCGGGGCGAGGTGACCTGAACATGTATGACGGAGCGTTGCTGTTCATGACCACAAGGCAAACCCGATGAACCGGTTCTGGAGCCGCCTGGTGCGCGAGTTGCACCCCTATGTGCCGGGCGAGCAGCCGCGCATCTCGAACCTGGTCAAGCTGAACACCAATGAGAACCCGTTCGGCCCGTCGCCGCGCGTATGGGCCGCGATCCGCGCCGAGGCGGCCGAGACCTTGCGGCTTTACCCTGACCCGGAGGCAACGGCCTTGCGGCAAGCGCTGGCCAAATATCACGGGGTCCGGCCCGAGCAGGTCTTTGTCGGCAACGGCTCGGATGAGATCCTCGCGCACGCCTTTGTCGCGTTGCTGAAGCAGGACGCGCCGCTGCTGCTGCCCGACATCACCTACAGCTTCTATCTCACCTGGTGCCAGCTGTTCGGCATAGTTGCGGAAATGGTGCCGCTCGATTCCGCGCTGCGTATCCGCGTCGCGGATTATGCGCGCCCGGCAGGCGCCATCGTCGTCGCGAACCCGAACGCGCCCACCGGCATCGCGCTCGGCCGCGCGGAGATCGCAGCACTGCTGGAGCTGCATCCGGAGCAGCCGGTGGTGGTGGACGAAGCCTATGTCGATTTCGGCGCGGAAACCGCGATTCCGCTGATTGCCTCCCATCCGAACCTGCTGGTGGTGCAAACCATGTCGAAGTCACGCGCGCTGGCAGGCCTGCGCGTCGGCTACGCTATCGGCGACGCCGGTCTGATCGAGGCATTGGTGCGGGTGAAGGACAGTTTCAACTCCTACCCGCTTGGCCGGCTGGCCCAGGCCGGAGCGGTCGCGGCGCTGGAAGATGAAACGCACTTCCGGCAAACCTTGCGAAAAGTGATCGCAGAACGGGATCGGATGACCCGGGGACTGGCCGGGCTCGGCTTCGACGTGTTGCCATCGGCGGCGAATTTCGTTTTCGCGCGCCACCCGGCCCGCGACGGCTTAGGCCTCGCCGCCGACCTCCGCGCCGAAGCGGTCCTGGTGCGGCACTTCGCCAAGGCCCGGATTTCCGATTATCTCAGGATCACCGTGGGAACGAACGCCCAGACCGACGTCCTGCTCGCAGCGCTGGCGCGATGTCTGGACAAGGGGACACCGGCGTGACCAGCAGCGATGAGCCCGAGTTTCCGGAGCATCTGCTCTACGACATCGAGAACCAGATCTGGTACCAGCCGCTCGACGACGGAACGGTCCGCGCGGGATTTACGCGATGGGCGGCCAGCCTGATGGGCGAGATTCTCGTCTTCACGCCCAAGCGCGTCGGGTTCGATTTCGAGAAGAACAGATCGTTTGCCGTCGTCGAGGGCGGTAAATGGGTCGGCTCGGCGCGCGCCGCGTTCGATGGCGCCGTCGTCATCCACAACAAACTGCTCGACCGCACGCCGGAACTTCTGAACCAGGATCCCTACGGCCAGGGCTGGATGGTGCTGATCCGGCCAAGCCGCGGCGACTGGCGGGGCGAGCTTGTCGGCGGCGCATCGATCCGGCCGGCGTTCGATGCATGGATCGAGACCGGCTCGTACAGGGACCGCAATGGTTAGCTTTTTCAAACGCTGCAGACAGAAAGCGGCTGAATGATACGGCATATTTTCTGTGTGCTATCGATCGCTTTCGTGAGCGGGTTCTATTTTTTTCTCAATCTTCTCGACGACCATCTTTCTATTGATCATCATCGCGACAGTTTTTATTTCGATTTGTTGCCTTTATTTGTCTTTTTAGCGCTGACCGTTGCTGCATTCATTGGATTGGCTGCCGGCCTGTTTCGTCGTCCGAAACAACCGCTTACGTTAACTTGCTGCTTGCTCGTTGTTATCGGTGCCGGCACCTCAATCTGGTTCAGGCACGATCTTATCTCGCTGAGCGACCGGGCATTCTTTTGGGCTAACGAAACTAGTTTCAGAGAAAGAGCACGTGCTTCCAACGGTGCCATTGTGCTGCATAGCCGGTCGTCAATAAATTTTCACAAGCAATTCATCTACACTGGCTCCCGCCCGCTTGCCGATGGCGCTGTTTCGCAAGAAGAACTCAATTCACGCGCAGCGCAATTCAGCGCAATTGACGCAGCGTGTCGGGTCGATGCAAAACATTTGAAAGATAATTTCTACGTTCTCTCCATATATTGCGGGTGATTTTACTTCCGGACGTGTCCGTCTTTTTCACTTTCCCTTGCTGGGGAAGGAGCGCGTAATCCGTGGGGGTGGGCCGCTGAGTCGCGCGAATGCGCGTCCGATGGCGTGCCACCATCATGCTCTCGAAAGCCGACGCGCTTTCTTAACCTCTCCCCGCCCTTTGCGGGGAGAGGTCGTCTCGCATCGTGAGATGCGAGACGGGTGAGGGGCAAAGCAGTGAACCAGATACGAGCAAGGATTTCTCGGATTCGTTCACCTGTTACGCGACCCGAGAGTTTTTCATTTTTGCAAACACCGTGCCTCGCCCCTCACCCGGAGCCTTCGCTGCGCTTCGGCTCCGACCTCTCCCCGCGCAGAGCGGGGAGAGGTTAAGAACTACACCCGCACCATCGTATCGATCGCGCCTTTCACGATCGCTTCCAGTTCTTTTCGCGGCACCTGCGCGCGGGCGCGGATCGCGATGGTGTGGATGGTGGCGGAGGCCAGTTGCGCCAGTACATTCGGATCGGCAGACGGCGGCAGTTCGCCCTTCTCTTTCGCAATCCGGAAACACGCCGCGAACGCCTTGTCGAGTTCGGAAAATCCTTCCAGCACCATGCTGCGGATCTGCGGATCGGCGACCGCTTCGGAGGCCGCGGTCATCACCGTGAAGCAGCCGCGCGGGCCGGCATCGCCCGAGAGATAAATATCCAGCGCCACCGCGAAGATGCGTTCGAGGCGTTTTTTGATCGGCAGTTCGGTCTTGAAAATGTCGGCCATCGCCGCGCGGGCGTCGGCGCGGTAGCGCTGGTAGGACTTGATGTAGAGCTCGCGCTTGTCGCCGAACGCGCCATAGAGGCTCGGCCGGTTCATGCCGGTGGCGGCCGAGAGATCGTCGAGCGAGGTGGCGGCGAAGCCGTCCTTGCGGAACAGATCGAGCGCGCGTGCCAGCGCCACCTCCGGCTCATACGCGCGCGGACGGCCGCGGCGTTTTGGCTCGGCGGGTTTTGCCGCCACCGCTTTTGGTCTTTTTTGTACCATATCGCATAAAATCTCTTGACGGCGTTTATATTATGCGGAACAGTATAAAAATCAAGTTTTGTCATTCCGGGATGCGCCTCTTGGCGCAGGCCCGGAATCCATACTCACGATGGTGGTTATGGATTCCGGGCTCGCTCGCTTCGCTCGCGCCCCGGAATGACGAAGGAAATTTAAACCGAACCAGTACCCAAGGAGGCTCCCATGGATCTGTATTTCTCGCCGCTCGCCTGCTCGATGGCGACCCGCATCGCGCTGTATGAAGCAGGCCACCAAGCGAATTATCTCGAGGTCGATCCGAAAACAAAACGCGTGCAGAACGACGGCTCGGATTTTGTCGCGGTCAATCCGCTCGGCCTGGTGCCGACGCTGCGCACCGACGACGGCGTCATCCTCACCGAGAACGCGGCGATCCTGCAATACGTCGCCGAGCGCTTCCCGGATTCGGGGATCGGCGCGAAACCCGGGATGGCGCGCGCGAAGCTGCAGCAGTGGCTGTGCTTCATCGGCACCGAACTGCACAAGGGCCTGTTCGTGCCGCTATTGTCCAGGACCGCGCCGGCGGAAGCCAAGGCCTGGACGCTGGAGAAAGGCCTGTCGCGGCTGGATTATCTCGACAGCTATCTGGAGGGCCGCGAATTCCTGCTCGACCATTTCAGCGTCGCGGATGCGTATCTGGTGACGGTGATCAACTGGACCATGGCGACGCCGCCGGTCGATCTGGCGAAATGGCCGAACATCAAGGCCTATTACGAACGCACTCGCGCCCGGCCGAGTATTGCCAAGGCGCTGGGCGAGGAGTTCGCGTTGTACAAGGCCGAGCTCGACCGCCACAAGGCGGCGGCGTAGGTCTCGTGTCCCGGGCGCGATGCAGCGCGTAGCACTTCGCGAAGCGCTGCTTCGCAGAACCGGGACCCCGGTTTCTTCGAGAAGCAAAGTAACCGGGGCCCCGGATCAGCAGCGCACCACGCCGCGAAGTGCGGCGCGCTGCGCTGCGTCCGGGGCACGCGCTACCCCACATCCGCCTTCAACAACATGCGCAGCGGCTTCGGGATCGGTTGCGCCCGGCCGTCGCAGATGAAGGCGACGCGCACCTGCGCCTTGACCAGCACATCGCCGCCGCGGCGCACTTCCTGCGCCACCGTGATCGAGGCCCCTTTCACCTCCAGCGGCCACGTCACCACGTCGAGCACGTCGTCCATGCGCGCCGGCCTCAGGAAGTCGATCTGCATCGAACGCACCACGAAGGCGAAACCCGGCGTCTCGGCCAGCGCCTCGGCGAACAGCGCCTGCTGCCCGGCGCCCATCATCCGCAAATGATTGGTCCGCCCGCGCTCCATGAAGCGCAGGTAATTGGCGTGATAGACGATGCCGGAGAAATCGGTGTCCTCGTAATAGACCCGGATCTGCATATGGTGGCGGCCGTCGGCGATGGAACCGTCGAGATGGGAGGTCATGTCAGAAAGTCCCCGTCAAAACTCAGCCGCCAGCGATAGCCGCACGGCAGCGGCAAGCAGCCGCTTGTCTCGGGTCCAGAGCAAGGCATCTGCGGTCAGTCGGCAAGATACGAGCAAGTGAGCATCAACATAGCCGATCCCGGTTCCAATCAACTTATGGCGGTCGATGAAGCGAAGGACTTCGCTGGTGTCCGCGATCATTACCCGCGGAAGCCAATGTAATCTCAGCAATACTTCAGAGCGGTGCTCCACATGACCAAGCGCAACTTCACCAATAACGAAGGGATGGATGAGTACCTTACGCTCATCAAGTTGCGTCTGCAGCGTTTGGTCTTTGCGACGCAAATGATCGACCCAGACCGAGGTATCCGGCAGGATCATTTGCCGAAGCGGCGGCGCGGTGGCGCTTTCAACCTCGGCGAGGTTCCACCCAGCCGCGCGAGACGTCGCGCGCTTTCGCGTTCGATCAATGCTCTTAGCGCCTCCCTGACGAGGGCCGACTTTTCATGGATGTTCGTCAGTTCCTGGGCAATGGCGAGCATTTCGTCATCAAGAGTCACGGTCGTGCGCATGCGAGTTCTCCATGAGCACAAAAGCTAGCATCATTCGGTGCGTATTTCCATGCCTGCTCCCCGACCGTTGCGCCGGGTTTGCCCAAGGGTCGTTGAGCCGCTACGCTACCGCCGGCTTATCCCCACCCAGCGTCACCAGCACGATTTCCGGCGGCACGCCGAGGCGGAACGGCATGATGCTGCAGCCCAGCCCACCGGAGACGATGACGTCGCAATTCTCGCGGGAATGGCCGTAGGCGAACTTGTCGTAACGCGTCGGCACCACCGGCGACCAGCCGAACAGCCGCACCTGGCCGCCATGGGTATGGCCGGAGAGCTGCAGCGCCACCCGCGCCGGCACGCGCATCGCGACGTCGGGTTCGTGCGCGAGCAGAATCACCGGCGCGTCGTCGGTGATTTTTGCCAAGGTCGCCGCGAGATCGTCGACGCCGATGCGCCGCACCGGCCGAAAGCGCCGCGCCGGCAAATACGCCAGTTGATCGCCGAGCCCGGCGAGCCAGAACGGGCGGCCGGTTTTGCTCAGGCGCCGCGCATCATTTTCATAAACCGGAATGCCGGCGGCTTCGAGCGCGCGGCGGGCGACGGTCGGCCCCTGCCCTTCGCGCTGCACCGTCTTGTCTTCCCACCAGTCGTGATTGCCGAGGATCGCATGCACGCCGAGCGGGGCTTTCAACCCGGCCAGCACCGGCGCCCATTCATTGGCCGGAATGTACCGCGTGACATGGCGGTGGCCTGCCACGTAATCGCCGAGCATGACGATGATGTCCGCGTTGAGCGCGTTGGTGCGCTCGACGATGGTCTCGATGCGCTCAAGCGACATCCAGGGATCGCAGGCATGAAGGTCGGCGACAACGGCGATCTTGAGATTGAAACCGGCGGGCCATTGCGGCGGCGTAATGTCGTAGCGCGCGACGCGAAGCCTTAAGATCGGCTCGCCGAATCCGTAAGCCGCGGTGGAGGCGCTGAGCGCGCCCAACCCGCCGATGAACCGAAAGAACTGACGCCGTGAAATCATGAATGGTTAATCGTGATGCACCCCATTCATGGCGCGGGATTGAAGCGGAATTGGGGTGGTGCTTCTTAACCTCTCCCCGCTCTGCGCGGGGAGAGGTCGGAGCCGGAGCGCAGCGAAGGCTCCGGGTGAGGGGCAAGGCACGGTGCTTCAACGGTGACAGACTCTCGGGTCGCACAGCGGTTGAGCGAGACGAATCCGGGAATCCTCGTTCGTGTTTAGCGCAGTGCCTGGCCCCTCACCCGTCTCGCATCTGGCGATGCGAGACGACCTCTCCCCGCAAAGAGCGGGGAGAGGTTAAGGGTCCTCTTCCCCGCCGCCAAACAACCCGAACTGCGCCGGGTCGCGCGCGGGCTCACTGAGGCCGAGATGTTTGAACGCGTGCGAGGTCAGCAACCTGCCGCGCGGGGTGCGTTGCAGGTAGCCGCACTGGATCAGGAACGGCTCGATGATGTCCTCGATGGCGTCGCGCGGTTCCGACAGCGCCGCCGCCATGGTTTCGACGCCGACCGGGCCGCCGCCGTAATTGATCGCGATGGTGGAAAGGTAACGCCGGTCCATCGCGTCGAGGCCGGCGGCATCGACCTCGAGCGCTTGCAGCGCGTTGTCGGCAATGGCGCGGTCGATCGAGGCGGCATCCGCGGCGGAAGCGAAATCGCGCACCCGGCGCAACAGGCGGCCTGCGATGCGCGGGGTGCCGCGGGCGCGGCGCGCGATCTCGTTGGCGCCGTCCTTTGTCATGCCGATCTTGAGCACGCGGGCGCCGCGGGTGACGATCTGCTCCAGTTCCTGCTCGGTGTAGAAATTCAGCCGCACCGGAATCCCGAAGCGGTCGCGCAGCGGATTGGTCAAGAGGCCCGCGCGGGTGGTGGCGCCCACCAGCGTGAATTTCGCCAGCTCGATCTTCACCGAGCGCGCGGCGGGGCCCTCGCCGATGATGAGGTCGAGCTGAAAATCCTCCATCGCCGGATACAGCACTTCCTCGACCGCGGGGCTGAGGCGATGAATTTCGTCGATGAACAGCACGTCGCGCTCTTCGAGATTGGTCAGCAACGCCGCGAGATCGCCGGCCTTGGCGATCACGGGCCCGGAGGTAGCGCGAAATCCGACGCCGAGTTCCCGCGCCACGATCTGCGCCAGCGTGGTCTTGCCGAGGCCCGGGGGGCCGACGAACAGCACATGGTCCAGCGCCTCGTTGCGTTTTCGCGCCGCCTCGATGAAGATCGACAGGTTGGCGCGCGCCTGTTGCTGGCCGACGAATTCCGACAGCAGCTGCGGCCGCAGCACGGTGTCGGCGCCATCATCCGCGCGGCGCTCGGGGGTGACGATGCGGGAGGGCGTGGTCATGCGGCGCTCTCCCCGTCGTCCCCGCCAACGGGTCCGGCTATTGCCGGCCCGATGACAGGCTCCGGCCGGGGACCCATACACGCCGAGATTGGTTTTGGGCACGCGGGCGGAGGCCTTCTTTCAACACCGGCAGCGGTGGTTATGGGTCCCTGCGTTCGCCAGGACGACGTGGGAGACGGTCCCGTCACCGCGCCAGCTCCTTCAGCCCGAGCCGGATCAGCTGTGCGGTCTCCGCGCCCTCGCCGGCGATGCGCGATGCTCCCGCGATCGCGGCGGCCGCCTGCGGCTGGCCGTAGCCGAGATTGACCAGCGCGGAGATCGCGTCGGTGACCGGGCGCGGCGCGCGGTGGTCGTCGATGCTGCCTGTCAGATGCACCAGCGCCGGATCGACATTCGAAAATGCCGGCGCCTTGTCCTTCAACTCGGTGACGATGCGCTCGGCGACCTTCGGGCCGACGCCGGGCGTGCGCGCCACCGCGGCCTTGTCGCGCAGCGCGATCGCATTCGCAAGATCGGACGGCGGCAGGGTGCCGAGCACCGCGAGCGCGACCTTGGCGCCGACGCCCTGCACCGTCTGCAGCAGGCGAAACCATTCGCGCTCGACGTCGCTGCGAAAGCCGAACAGTTTGATCGCGTCCTCGCGCACATAGGTTTCGATCGACAGCACCGCGGCCTCGCCCGGCGCCGGCAGCGCCTGCAGCGTGCGCGAGGCGCAATGCACCTGATAGCCGACGCCTGACACGTCGAGGACGACGTAGTCCTCGCCGTAGGAGTCGATCAGGCCTTTCAGTTTGCCGATCATGCTGGCCTCGATTGCGCAGCGCGGCGCTTGAACTCCCCTCCCCCTTGCGGGGAGGGGTCGGGGGTGGGGGTGAGCCACAGGCTCCGGAGCTTGGGGCTACCCCCCTCCCCGACCCTCCCCCGCAAGGGGGGAGGGAGCGCATCGTGCTCGTTGCGAATCATGCTCCCACCACCTTCAGCCGCAGCATTGCGCTCTGTCGGTGATGCGCATGGGTGATGGCGATCGCCAGCGCGTCGGCGGCATCGGGCGATTTCGGGTCGGCCTTCGGCAGCAGGATTTTCAGCATCATCAGAATCTGGTTCTTGTCGGCATGTCCCGCCCCGACCACGGTCTTCTTCACCTGGTTCGGCGCGTATTCGGCCACCGAAATTCCGAACATCGCCGGGCTAAGCATCGCGACGCCGCGCGCCTGCCCGAGTTTCAAGGTGGCGACGCCGTCCTTGTTGACAAAGGTCTGCTCGACCGCGGCCTCGGCCGGCTGAAACTCGCCGAGCACTTTGGCCAGTCCCTCATGGATCGCCAGCAAGCGGCTCGCCAGCGGCAGATGGTCCGGCGGCTCCACCGAACCGCAGCCGACAAACGCCAGCCGGTTGCCGTCGATCTCGATCACGCCCCAGCCGGTGCGGCGTAGCCCCGGATCGATGCCGAGGATGCGGACGGGGGCGCGAATCGGCTGCGGTGTCATGGCGCGACGTTAGCGCCGGAGGGGCGGGAACGAAATAGCAACAGGCGGTCGTCACCTGCGAAAGCGCTCAACTCGTCATCACCCGCGAATGCGGGTGACCCAGTATTCCAGAGGCGGTTGTGATGGAATTGAGCAGCCGCAGCGTACTGGGTCGCCCGGTCAAGCCGGGCGATGACAGTGGAGAACCTCACCGGTACTTGCGGTCGATCGCCTTGATGTCGTCGCGGATTTTCTGGTTTTCCTGCTTGTAGCGCTGCATGGTGGCCTCGTGTTCGCGCCGCGCGGCCGCACCATTGTCGCCGGACGACGAGGGGGCGCTGGTGTAACCGCCCGACGACGAGGACGACGCGCTGTTGGCGAGGTCGCGCTCGTTGTCGAGTTGCCGCTGGCGCTGGAAGTCCGCGAGGTATTTCTGGTAGGCGGCGTTATTCTTGCGGTTGATATAGGCCGTGGCGTGCTGTTGCAGCCCGTAGCACATCAGCCCCCACTCGCCCCACGGAAGTTGGCGCATCCGCGCGTAGTCGGCGTCCCATTTCGCCGCAACGCGCGGACGCAGCCGCTCGCGCTCCCTCGCGACCAGCGCCGACGCCGCCGCCGCATCGACGCCGCGGTCCAGTTTGGCGAGCGAGCTTGCGGTGTCGATATAGCCATCGATCTGCACCTTCGCCGAGCCGCCGCCCTTGGTCTGGATCAGCTCCATGCGATCGATGCATTCGACCATCGCCGACCACAGCGGCCGGCCGGAAAATTCGGCGCGCGCCTTTGCGTCGGCGATGTCGGACCCGACGCGGGCATCGCGCGCATCGTCGCCGCCGGCCGGCGGGCCGGGCGGCGGAATGAAGGAAGGTGCTGTGGGAATCGCCGGCGCGGCCGGCGCGGTTGCGACCACGCTCGGCTTGACCACGCTCGGCTTGATCGCCGGCGGATAGGGCAATTCCGGCGGTTTCGGCGCGGCGGCCTTTTCCGCGGCGCGCTGCGCCTCATTGAGCACCGCGACCTTGGCCTGCTCGACCGCGGCGACGGGTGCGGCGAGCCCGTTCTGCGCGGCGTACCAGTCCTTGGTGAGTTGGCAGGCGAGCAGGCGGTCGGTGTTGCGCGCGGTGCGAATGGTCACGCCGAGCGACGTCGTATCCTCGCGCGCGAATTTCAGCGTATCGGGTGCGGCCTTCGCAAGCTCAGTATCGACCGCCTTCTGCGCGTCGGCGGCGCTGATCTTGGCGGAATAGGCTTTGAGCTCGATCGCGAGCGATCGATAATCGGCGATCGCCTTGTCGAGCTCGGCGCGCGGCGCCGGCAGCGCCCGGCCCTCGTCGCGGATCGCGGTGAGTTGCACCACGCAGATGCCGAAGCGGATCGAGAACGGGATTTTGTCGCTGGGAAGATCGAAGTTCTGGTCGACTTTTGCCGTTGCCAGCGTGCGGGCTTTGGGCAGGAGCTTGGGATCGGGATCGAGTTTGGTGTCGGCGTGCGCCGGGATGGCGGCGGCGAGCAGCGCCGAAGCGACGACGAACGATAGCGATGCGACGCGCGCCTTGCCGGTCATATGCGTTCCCCCGAACCCGGGTGCAATTGATAGCCGGGGACGCGCGGAGATCAAGGGGCCGTGGTGACACACACGCCGCTCGTCATCACCCGCGAAGGCGGGTGACCCAGTATTCCAGAGTGCTTGTTTGGCGGATCGTACCTCATCAACACTCAGGAATACTGGGTCGCCCGGTCAAGCCGGGCGATGACGGCAGAGTTACCCGCCCACCTTGCTCATCAGCGCGTCCGACACCTCGAAATTCGCGTAGACGTTCTGCACGTCGTCGTGCTCGTTCAAGAGGTCGATCAGCTTCAAGAGTTTTTCGCCGGTTTCGTCATCGACCGGCACGGTATTTAAAGGCTTCCAGGTAAGCGCCGCCTTGCGGGCTTCGCCGAACTTTGCCTCCAAGGCCTTCGCCACCTCGCGAAAGGTTTCCTGCGAGGCGTAGACCTCGTGGCCGCCCTCGGAGGACAGCACGTCGTCGGCGCCGGCGTCGATCGCGGCGTCCAGCATGGCGTCGTCGGAGGCGATTTTGGCGTCGTATTCGATGATGCCGGTGCGGTCGAATAGGAAGGCGACCGATCCGGTCTCGCCCAGATTGCCGCCGGATTTCGTAAAGTAGGAGCGGATGTCGGAGGCGGCGCGGTTGCGGTTGTCGGTGAGCGCCTCGACGATCACGGCGACGCCGCCGGGGCCGTAGCCCTCATAACGAATCTCGTCGTAATTCTCGCTGTCGTTGCCGATCGCCTTCTTGACCGCGCGCTCGATCGAATCCTTCGACATGTTCTCCTGCCGCGCCGAGATGATCGCGGCGCGCAGCCGCGCGTTCATCGACGGGTCGGGCTGGCCCATCTTGGCCGCCACGGTGATTTCCCGCGCCAGTTTGGAAAACAGTTTCGACTTCTGGGCATCCTGCCGGCCCTTGCGGTGCATGATGTTCTTGAATTGGGAATGTCCGGCCATGCGGGTCGCTCTCGAAGTCTCTTGGATGCGTTTCAGGATGGGATTTAAGGAAAGCGCGGCGTTATAGGCCGCAAAACCCGTAAAATCAAAGAACTGCCAGCCTATTTTGGTAAGCCGGTAGGGCGCGTCAGGCAATCGTTAACCATGACTTCATCGGCGGATGCGAGGATGCCAGCCGGATTCCTTTCATCTTGCGAGCGACAATGGCGTTTGGCCTGTTTCGAAAACCCGAGCCGAAGCCGGCTGACGCAGCGCCCGTCCCCGAGGCCCCGGCCGCCGCCGACGTCCCGCACCACGATTCGGCCAAGGAAATCCTCGAACTCTTGGAACTCGAACTCGGCGCCATGATCCGCCAGCTCGAGCGCGCGGCCAATTCGGTGGCCGGCGGCGCGCAGTCGACCGCGGCGACGCTCTCCAATATCCGCGCCCGCACCGACGCGCTGACCGGGCGCACCAGCGCCGCGCACCAGACCGCCACCACCTTCTCGCAGGCGGCCGAAAAATTCACCCACTCCGCGCAGGGCATCGGCTACCAGGTCCGCGACGCTTCCAAACTCGCCGACCAGGCCAGCGCCGCGGCCCAGGAAGCCAGCCTCAATGTCGATCGCTTAAGGGAGTCTTCGGCCGCGATCGGCAACGTCGTCAACCTGATCGCGCAAATCGCAAAACAGACCACGCTGCTGGCGCTGAACTCCACCATCGAGGCCGCGCGTGCGGGCGTCGCCGGCCGCGGCTTCGCGGTAGTCGCGTCCGAGGTGAAGGCCTTGGCGGTGCAGACCCAGAACGCCACCGAGGAAATCAAGCAGAAGATCGACGCGCTGCAAAAGGATGCCGCGGGCTCGGTCGACGCGGTGCATCGGATCTCCAAAGCGATCGAGGCGATCCGCCCGGTATTCGAAAACGTCAACAATGCGGTGGCCGAGCAGAACGAAACCACCAGCGACATGTCCGACAATGCGGCGTCGGCCTCGCACTTCATCGTCTCGGTCGGCGACAGCGCCGCCGAGATCGACGGCGCAACGAAAGAAGCCGAGGCGCACGGGACAAGCGTCGCCGAAGCCGGCAAGGCCGTCACCATGTTCGCGGCCAAGCTGAAGTCGCGCTGCGCGGTGCTGCTGCATCAAAACGAGCGCGAGGACCAGCGCAAGCGGGAGCGGCTGCCGTGCAATCTCAAAATCGAGATCGCGGCGCGCGCCGGCAAGGTTCACGCGGCGGTCTATGAAATTTCGATGGAAGGCATTCTGGTCTCGGGGCCGGATGCCGACAAGCTGCCGCTGCATGAAACCTTTGCCGCCACGCTGCAGGACATCGGCGCCTGCAAAATCCGCATCACCGAGCGTTCGGCCGCGGGCGCGTGGGCGCGGTTCGAGGCGCCGGATGCCGAGTTGCGCGAGAAAATCGAAGACCGGCTGTGGTCGATCCACGACGAGAACACCGAATTCGTCACCCGCGCCATGGACGCAGGCTCCGCGCTGACCAAAATATTCGAAGGCGCGATTGCCAGCGGCGCGATTTGCATCGACGACATGTTCGACACCGACTATGTCGAGATTCCCGGAACCAATCCTGTTCAGCATCACACCCGCATATTGAATTGGGCCGACCGCGCGTTGCCCGAATTCCAGGAAGCGTTCCTGGCCAGGGATGCGCGCATGGTGTTCTGCGCCATGATCGACCGCAACGGCTATCTTCCCGTGCACAATAGAATCTATTCGCATCCGCAGCGTCCGGGCGACGTCACCTGGAACACCGCCAACAGCCGCAACCGCCGCATTTTTAATGACAAGGCGGGATTGGCGGCGGGGCAGAACACGCGGTCCTACCTGATCCAGAGCTATGCCCGCGACATGGGCAACGGCAAGACCATCATGATGCGCGAGATCGACGTCCCGATCCGCGTGCAGGGCCGGCACTGGGGCGGATTCCGCACGGCGTATAAGCTGTGACTCGTCATGCACGGGCTTGACCCGCGCATCCATCAAACTTCGCAAGAATCTTTTCGAAAAGGATGGATTGCCGGGTCAAGCCCGGCAATGACGCGTGGGGTCGTGTCCCGGGCGCGATGCGGCGCGTAGCACTTCGCGAAGCGCCGCTTCGCAGAACTGGGACCCCGGTTTACGATGTTAGCAACCGGGGCCCCGGCTCAGCAGCGCACCAGGCCGCGAAGAGCGGCCCGCTGCGCTGCGTCCGGGGAACGCCGCCGTCATTGCGAGGAGCGTGAGCGACGAGGCAATCCAGACTTTGGTTTCACGGCTGGCGGTTCTGGATTGCTTCGCGGAGCCTGTCATCGGGCGGCGCTTTGCGCCGACCCGGTGGCTCGCAATGACGGAGAATAATCGCTACGCTCCGAGAAAACTTCCAGGGGGGCATCCATGAGACGGCGGGATTTCATCAAGGCGGCGATCGGCACGGCGGCGGCGTGGCCGCTGGCGGCGCGGGCGCAGAATTTTCCATCGCGCCCCATTACGCTGATCGTGCCGTTCGCGGCCGGCGGCCCTACGGACGTGCTTGCGCGCATTCTTGCCGAGCATATGCGCCAGACGCTGGGGCAGACGGTCGTGATCGAGAACGTCACCGGCGCGTCCGGCGCCATCGCCGGCCTGCGCGCCGCGCGCGCGGCGCCTGACGGCACCACCATCACGATAGGACATTGGGGCACGCATGTGCTCAACGGCGCCGTTTACACGCTGCAATACGACGTGCTGAACGATTTCGAGCCGGTGGCGCTGATCGGCAACGGCCCGCAGCTCATCATCGGCCGGCCGTCACTGCCGGCAAAGGATTTGAAGGAACTGACCGGCTGGCTCAAGGACAACTCGGGCAAGGCCACCGCCGGGACCGCGGGGCCGGGCTCCGGCGCCCATGTCGCCGGCGTGTTCTTCCAGACCCTTACCGGCACCAGCTTTTCCTTTGTGCCGTATCGCGGCGCCGGCCCTGCGCTCAACGACCTGATGGCCGGGCATATCGACGTGATGTTCGACCAGGCCACCAACTCGCTGCCGCAGGTGCGCGGCGGCAATGTCAAGGCGTTCGCGGTGACGTCGCGCACGCGGCTCGCCTCGGCGCCGGATATTCCGACCGTGGATGAAGCCGGGCTGCCGGGGCTTTATATCGCCTACTGGCATGCGATCTGGGCGCCGAAGAATACGCCGGCGGACGTGATTACGATCCTGAACGCATCGCTACGGACGGCGCTGGCCGATCCCGCCGTGCAGGCGCGCTTTCTCGAGTTGGGTCAGGAAACGCCGCCGCCCGACAAACAATCGCCGACCGCGCTGAAAAGCCACCAGACCGCGGAGATCGACAAATGGTGGCCGATCGTGAAGGCGGCGAATATCAAGGCGGAGTGACGTCTCGTGTCCCGGGCGCACTACAACGTCATGCGCGGGCTTGACCCGCGCATCCATCACTCTTCACAAGAGTCTTTCGAAGAGGATGGATTGCCGGGTCAAGCCCGGCAATGACGAGAGGGCGTCTCGTGTCCCGGGCGCGATGCGGCATTCTTCATGCCGCTTCGCAGAACCGGGACCCCGGTTACGGTCTTAGCACCGGGGCCCCGGCTCTGCAGCGCACCGCTCCGCAAGGGCTGCGCGCTGCGCTGCGTCCGGGGAACGCTAGACCCAAAAACCCGGCGCGGCCCGTTCCAGTCTCCCGCCGATGCGCACCGGCGCGATGCGCGTGGCGAGGCCGGTTAAGTCGTCGGTCTCCACCGCGACGCCGCTGAGCGTCGCAACCCCGCCCGCCGGCTCGAATCGCCCGGAGGAAATGCCGGTCGTGAAGCGATGCAGCGGCTCTTCCTTCTGCATGCCGATCACCGAATCATAATCGCCGGTCATGCCGGCGTCGGTCATGTAGGCGGTGCCGCCGGCAAGGATCTGATGGTCGGCGGTCGGCACATGGGTATGGGTGCCGACCACGAGGCTGACGCGGCCGTCGCAGAAAAATCCCATGCCCTGCTTTTCGCTCGACGCCTCGCCGTGGAAATCCACCACGATGGCGTCGCAGGCCTCATGCAAGGGACAGGCCTCGAGTTCGCGGTTGACCGCGCTGAACGGATCGTTGAGCGGCTCCATGAACACCCGCCCCATGGCGTTGATGACCAGCGCGCGCGCGCCGCGTTTTGTTTCCACCAGCGCAGCACCCCGGCCCGGGGTGTGGCGCGGAAAATTCAGCGGACGAATGAGGCGCGGCGCGCGCTCGATGAACACCAGCGCCTCCTTCTGATTCCAGGCGTGGTTGCCGAGCGTGACCGCGTCGGCGCCGGCGTCGATGAAATCGTTGTAGATCGCCTCGGTAATGCCGAAGCCGCCGGCGGCGTTCTCGCCATTGACCACGACGAGATCGAGCGTCCAGTCGCGCACCAGGCCCGGCAGACGCTCCAGAATCGCGGTGCGCCCGGTCTTGCCGACCACGTCGCCGATGAAAAGGATACGCAAGTCTAAAAACTCCGGAAATCGAAGGTTCGTTTCTCCGTTAGCACATAATCCAGCCGAACGTCGTGGGCGTCGGCGGCAACATCCGCGATTTCCTGCACCGCGAAAGCAAGGCCGATGGCGATGAGCTTCTTCGATTGGCGCACCTGCGCGAGCGTGCGGTCGTAGTGCCCGGCGCCATAGCCGATGCGATGGCCCGACCGGTCGAACGCGGCGAGCGGAACGAGGACGATATCCGGAGTAAGTTCGGCTGCATCGGGCGATGGCTCCATGATGCCGAGCGGTCCGCGCAGCAGTCGATCGCCCGGATTCCACGCGCGAAAGATCAGCGGCTGGACACGCGCCGATATCACCGGCAGCGCCAGTTGCGCGCCGTGGGACGCGAGCTTTTGCAGCAACGGAACGGGATCGATCTCGCTGCGGATCGGGGAATAGCCGGCGACGACGGCGCCAGGTTTTATTTCAACAGGCAGTCCGCGCGCGGCGACGGCTTGCGCCGCGGCGTTGCGACACTCGGCATCAAGCGCATCGCGCCGCGCAAGGGCCGCGGCGCGGAGATCAGTCTTTGAGGGGATCGCTGACATCAGACTTTATATTCTGCCGACATCATCCGCGAAAGCCGCTGTTCTTAACCTCTCCCCGCTCTTTCGCGGGGAGAGGTCGGATTGCGAAGCAATCCGGGTGAGGGGCGAGGCACTGAGCCAGACAAGATCACAGCCTATCGGGTCGCGAGGCACTTACCGACCCGAGAGTGCATCGAACGAATTGTGCGGAGTGCCTGGCCCCTCACCCGTCTCGCATCTGACGATGCGAGACGACCTCTCCCCGCAATGCGGGGAGAGGTTAAGAGCGCACGTCGCGCGCTACGATTTGCCAATCAGGTTGATCTCGGCATGCCTCGCCCGCCAGGAATTCCCGGCCTGCTGAACCGCGTCGATGAAATTCTGCAGGTTGTCCGCGGTTGACGCCGCCGCAGGCCGCGGCGGCAGCGCCACGCTCGCTTTGTCGACGCGGTCTTGAAACGCGGCGAGCTGAGCCTGCGCGGAACGACTCCGATCGGCGACCGTGGTGTCCAGCTTACCGATCTCGGCTGCAATGGCCTGCAGCTCCGTTTGATGATTTGCGAGTTTTTGAGCGCGATGGCCGTCGCTGTTGAGCCAACTGACGATCAGGCATACGGCCCCGAGAACAGCCGCAACCAGTGCCGGGACGTTTCCCAAATCCCCGCCGGCGCCCGTGAGCAGCACCGATACGCCGCCGCCGAGGATGAGGAGAGCCCCGGCCACGGCGGTCCAGGTGCGCCTGGCGTGGCGTGAACGCAATGCGGCATCCGATTCGGGCGCGGCGAGCACGCCGACCGCTTCTTCCTCCTTCGCCTTGCGCGACATCAAATCCTTGCGGCTCTTATCGTCGAAGTCTTGCTCGCCGACGAGCTTCTGGCGGAACGCGGTGATGTCGCGCGTCAGATCGCCAAGCTCGCCAAAATGTTCGGCCTCGATCCGGTCCGCCGCGGCCGCCTGCAGCTTCACGTTGGCCAGGCTGTTCAAAAAATCCGCGGTGGTTTTTTGATCGGTCAGGCCCTGAAAGCTGCCGGACGTAATATCGCGGGCGGCGCACGCCTCGATGGCCCTGGTCGCGAACAAATATCGCACCGCGCCGTCCGTGAATTTGTTCAACAGCGCGGCGAGCTGCACGACGAATTGTGCTTTCTCGCGGTCGAGTTGCTGGCGTGCGGCCTGCTCTTTTTGAGCTGCAGTCAGTTGCTGAAGCAGGCTGGTCTGGGTTGCGAGCTCGGCCGTGTTGGCGGCTACCGAGCTTTCCAGGTCCTTGATGTGTTTGGCGATGTCGTCGCTTTTCGCCGGGCCGGCTGGCGATAGCTGCGCGAGCTGTTGCCGCGCCGTCGTGATTTGACCGGCCAGTTGCTTTTGCGCGCCGTTCAGGTCGTCGATTTTCTGGCTCACCTTCGCGATTTCATCGCGGGCCTGGCTTATTTGCGCGTTTAACGTGGCTGTCCTGCCGTCAAGCGCGCCGATTATCCGCGCCAGGTCGCCATTGCCATCGGACATGCCCTTCCCCCTCTGCTAAAGACATCGGAGATTATACGTTGAGGGTCAGTCCAGATACAACCGAGTCCGGCAGGTTGCGGCTGCAATGGTGGATTTCGCTGTGATGGCCGCAATCGATTTGCAGGCGAAAAGAAAAGTGCGAAGCCGCGATGGCCGTTGAAGCACTCGATCCCGGAGCACCTACGGAAGTAGGTGGGCACCATGTGACCGGATCCACGAACCCGGCCAGGGACAGTTCCCTGAAGGATCGATAAGGCCCCGGGGATATTATGGCTTCTGACGCGCGACACAGCTTCGCGAGGGTAATGTAGCTACGATGGAGGGAATGCGCCAGCGGTACGTTGCGCTATCTCGTGTCCCGGGCGCGATGCCAATACCCTGCGTCATGCGCGGGCTTGACCCGCGCATCCATCATTTTTCGCAAAACTCTTTCGAAGATGGATGGATTGCCGGGTCAAGCCCGGCAATGACGGCTGCTTTCGTTTCCCGGGCGCGATGCGGCGCGAAGCGCAGCGTCCGGGGCACGAGACCTATCCGATCGCGACGCCTCCCCCAATCGTGCGATTCAGCACCTGCGTCGTCTTCTCGATGCGGTCGGCGGCGGAGTTGAGCGCTGCGGCGACGGCGGTCTGCGTCGCCCTCGCGCGATCCGCGGCCACCACGCGAACGTCGCGCAATGCGCCGAGTTCTTCCTCCAGGTTAAGGATGCGCGCGGTGGCGTCGAGCAATTCGTCGCACACGGTCAGCGCCGCCATCACGGTCAGGCGCGCGTCGCCGATTTCGCCGAATTTGCCGCGCAGGCTGCCGATCCGCGTCTCCAGATTCTCGGCGAGTTTCAGCAGCCGCGCTTCCTGCCCCTCTTCGCAGGCCATGCGGTACTGGCGGCCGTTGATGGTGACGTTGATGTGACTCATGAAGCCTCTCCCGCGTCGAGCACGGAGCGGATGGTGCCGATCGCGGCATCCAGCCGTTCGGCGATCTCGCGATTGGCGCGTTCAAGTTTGCGCGATTTCACCAGCGATCCATCGAGTTCGTCGGCAAGCCGCGAGCGGTCGGCTCCCAAAGCCTGAATCCGCGTCGCCAACTCGTCCTCGTCGCGGTCGGCCTCGCGCCGCCGCTCCACAGCACTTTCCAGCGCGTCGAGCGCGCTCATCAGCCGCCGCGTCGCCGCGTCGATGTCGGCGGCGGCAGGCTCGGAGTTACCGGAACTATGGGCGGGACGATCGTTCATGGGTTGCGGCGCGGACCTTCGGATGCAGCCGCCGCGGACCAGCAAAAGCCACGGCTCGGCAAGCCTTTAGGGCGTGAAATTTACGTGGCAAGCGAGGCCAGCGCAACGGCGCTCAAAAGCTATGCACCGCAAAGCCGCATGGCAGGGCCGAATCCCAAGTTCCCGGCCTTGGCCTCCCATGACGCAGATGCTATCCACCCATGCTCTTTTCTTGCCCTCAATTTCCGCCGCCGGAATGCATCGAATCCCGGCGCGGAGCGTTCACAAGCACCATCAGCCCCACACGGATTTTCATCATGGCGAACGTCGATCACACCCGTATGGCCAATGCGATTCGCGGCCTCGCCATGGATGCCGTGGAAAAGGCCAAGTCCGGCCATCCCGGCCTGCCGATGGGCGCCGCCGATGTCGCTACCGTCTTGTTCACGCAGTTCCTGAAATTCGACGCCGCGGACCCGAAATGGCCGGACCGCGACCGCTTCATCCTCTCCGCCGGCCACGGCTCGATGCTGCTGTATGCGCTGCTGTACCTGACCGGCAACAAGGACATGACGCTCGACCAGATCAAGCATTTTCGCCAGTTGGGATCGCTGACCCCGGGCCATCCGGAGAATTTCCACACCAAGGGCATCGAGACCACCACCGGTCCGCTCGGCCAGGGCATCGCCACCTCGGTAGGCTTCGCGCTGGCGGAAAAAATGCTCGCCGCCGAATTCGGCAAGAAGATCGTTGGCCATCACACTTACGTGCTCTGCTCTGACGGCGACCTGATGGAGGGCGTGTCGCAGGAAGCGATCGCGCTTGCCGGGCACTGGAAGCTCAACAAACTGATCGTGCTGTATGACGACAACGGCATTTCCATCGACGGCCCGACGTCGCTCGCCGACTCGGTCGATCAGGTGAAGCGATTCAAGTCCGCCGGCTGGGCGGCCGAACTGATCGACGGCCAGGATCAGGCCGCGATCGCCGCTGCGATTACGCGCGCGCAAAAATCCAGCAAGCCGTCGATGATCGCCTGCAAGACCACGATCGGCTATGGCGCGCCGACCAAAGCGGGCACTGCGAAGGCGCATGGCGAAGCGCTCGGCGCCGATGAACTGAAAGGCGCCAAGGAAAAACTCGGCATCTCGCTGGAGCCGTTCTCGGTGCCGGATGACGTGCTGAAGGCCTGGCGCGAGGCCGGCAGCCGTGGTGCTGCCGCGCGCACCGAATGGGAAGGCCGCTTCGCCGAACTCGGCAACCGCAAGCGCGCCGAATTCGAACGCCGCCTGCGGCATGAACGGCCGGCGGCGCTGGCGAAAGCGTTCAAGGCCCACAAGAAGGCGCTGATCGAGACGCCGCAGAATATCGCCACCCGCAAATCGTCCGAATCCGTGATCGAGGCGATCGCCGCCGCGATGCCGATGGAATTCCTTGCGGGCTCGGCGGATCTCACCGGCTCCAATAACAACAAGGCGAAATCCGCGGTCTCCTTCTCGGCCAAGGTGCCGAAAGGCCGCTTCATTCATTACGGCATTCGCGAGCACGGCATGTGCGCGGCCATGAATGGCATCTTCCTGCATGGCGGCTTCGCGCCCAATGGCGCGACGTTTTTGGTGTTCACCGACTATGCGCGGCCGGCGATGCGGCTCGCCGCATTGATGGGCGCCGGCGTGGTCTATGTGATGACGCATGATTCGATCGGGCTCGGCGAAGACGGCCCGACGCATCAGCCGGTCGAGCATCTGTCGGCGCTGCGCGCGATACCGAACATGCGCGTGTTCCGGCCCTGCGATGCGATGGAAGTATCGGAGTGCTGGGAGCTGGCGCTCAACCGCATCGACGGCCCGACCGTGCTGGCGCTGACGCGGCAGAATCTGCCGCAGTTACGGACCGTGGCGCGTAATGACAATCCATGCAGCGTTGGGGCCTATGAACTGGTCGCAGCTTCGGGAGAGGCGAAGGTGTCGATCTTCGCCTCCGGCTCCGAGGTAGAAATCGCGGTCGCAGCCCAAAAGCAATTGGCGGAAAAGGGCATCGCGGCGCGGGTGGTGTCGGTGCCGTCGCTGGAATTGCTGCTGGCTCAGGATGAGGCAAAACAGCGCGCCATCATCGGCAGCGCGCCGGTGAAGGTCGCGATCGAGGCCGCGGTGCGCTGGGGCTGGGATTCGGTGATCGGGCACGACGGCATCTTCATCGGCATGCACGGTTTCGGCGCCAGCGCACCGGCCAAGGAGCTGTACAAACATTTCGGCATTACAGCGGAGGCTGCGGTGGAAGCTGCACTGAAGCGGCTCCCTTAACCTCTCCCCGCTTGCGGGGAGAGGTCGAAGCCGAAGCGCAGCGAAGGCTTCGGGTGAGGGGGACTCTCAACCAGCGCGACTCGTGGAGAGTCCCCCTCACCCGGATGTCATCTGCGATGCCATCCGACCTCTCCCCGCAAGCGGGGCGAGGTGGTTGAGATTGCCGGAAAAAAGGACTACCTAACGGCCATATGGTCCGTTCCCGCCCGGCCGAACCGGGCGTACGCAGCAAGCACCTCCGTGGATGGCATCGCGCCGTCGCGGGGATGACGCCAGCTATTAAAGGAGAAGCACATGGCAGTCCGGGTCGCGATCAACGGGTTTGGCCGCATTGGCCGCAACATCCTGCGCGCTATCGCCGAGTCCGGCCGCAGCGACATCGAGGTGGTCGGGATCAACGACCTCGGCCCGGTCGAAACCAACGCGCATCTGTTGCGCTTCGACTCGGTGCATGGCCGCTTTCCCGGCACCGTGACGGTGGACGGCGACAGCATCAGCCTCGGCAACGGCAAGATAAAAGTTTCGGCGGAGCGCGATCCGACCAAGCTGCCGTGGAAGGATCTCGGCGTCGATATCGCGCTGGAATGCACCGGCATCTTCAGCGCCAAGGCCAAGGCCGCGGCGCACCTCACCGCCGGCGCCAAGCGCGTGCTGGTGTCGGCGCCGTCCGATGGCGCCGATCTCACCGTGGTGTTCGGCGTCAACCACGACAAGCTGACCAAAGATCATCTCGTGGTCTCGAATGGTTCCTGCACCACCAACTGCCTCGCACCTGTCGCAAAAGTGCTGAACGACACCGTCGGCATCGAGACCGGCTTCATGACCACGATCCACGCCTATACCGGCGACCAGCCGACGCTGGACACCCTGCACAGCGATCTCTACCGCGGCCGGGCCGCGGCGATGTCGATGATCCCGACCTCGACCGGTGCGGCCAAGGCGATCGGTCTCGTGCTGCCGGAACTGATGGGCAAGCTCGACGGCGTCGCGATTCGCGTGCCGACGCCTAACGTGTCGGTGATCGATCTGAAGATCGTGGCGTCGCGCAAGACCGACGTGAAGGAGATCAACGAGGCGATGAAGCGTGCGAGCGAGCAGCAGCTCAAGGGCGTGCTCGGCTACACCACCGCGCCCAACGTCTCGATCGACTTCAACCACGATCCGCATTCGTCGACCTTCCACATGGACCAGACCAAGGTGCTGAACGGCACGCTGGTGCGGGTGCTGTCGTGGTACGACAATGAATGGGGCTTTTCCAACCGCATGGCCGACACGGCGGTCGCGATGGGGAAGCTGCTGTAAGGAGTGCGCGATGACGCCCGCGCTTTGGGTCGCCATTCCAGCCGGCATCTTGATGCTTGTATTTATCGTGTTCGCGTTCCGTCAGGGAATGCAGGTCACGAGCAAGCAAGAAGGCGACCCGCCGGAGCGCTATATTCCCTGACATCGCTAACGTCTGTGATTGCTAGATGAAATCATTCCGCACCCTCGATGACGTCGACGTGAAGGGCAAGCGCGTGCTGCTGCGCGTCGACCTCAACGTGCCGATGGAAAATGGCCGCGTCACCGATGCGACGCGGCTGGAGCGCGTAGCACCCACCATCACCGAAATCTCCGACAAGGGCGGCAAGGTGATTCTGCTAGCGCATTTTGGCCGGCCCAAGGGCCGCGATGCGAAGGATTCGTTGAAGCCGGTCGCCGCGGCGCTCGCGGAAGTGATCAAGCGGCCGGTTGCGTTCGCGGATGACTGCATCGGCGAGGTCGCGGCCACGGCTGTCGCTGCGATGAAGGACGGCGACATCCTGTGCCTGGAAAATACTCGCTTCCATCCCGGCGAGGAGAAGAACGATCCGGCCTTTGTCGCCGAACTGGCAAAACTTGGCGACATCTGGGTCAACGACGCGTTCTCGGCCGCGCACCGCGCCCACGCCTCGACCGAAGGCCTCGGCCACAAGCTCCCCGGCTATGCGGGACGGACCATGCAGGCCGAACTCGACGCGCTGGGCAAGGCGCTGGAAGCGCCGAAGAAGCCGGTGATCGCCATCATCGGCGGCGCAAAAGTTTCCACCAAGATCGATCTGTTGCAAAATCTCGTGAGCAAGGTCGATGCGCTGGTAATCGGCGGCGGCATGGCCAACACGTTTTTGCATGCGCAGGGCGTCGGCATCGGCAAGTCGCTGGCGGAGAAAGACCTCGCCGCCACCGCGCTGCGGATTTTCGACAAGGCCGAAGCCGCCAATTGCGCGATCATCCTGCCGGTCGATGCCGTGGTCGCGTTCCAGTTCGCCGCCAATTCGCCGTCGCATGCCTATGGTCTCGACGCCATTCCATCGGACGGCATGATCCTCGACGTCGGCCCGCAATCGATCGCGCGGATCCATGCCGCGATCGACGATGCCGCCACGCTGGTCTGGAACGGCCCGCTCGGCGCGTTCGAACTGACGCCGTTCGATCGCGGCACCATGGTGGCGGCGAAGCATGCCGCGGAGCGCACCAAAGCGGGCAAGCTGATCTCGGTTGCCGGCGGCGGCGACACCGTGGCGGCGCTAAACCAGGCCGGCGTGGCGGGCGACTTCAGCTATGTCTCGACCGCCGGTGGCGCATTTCTCGAATGGATGGAAGGCAAGCCGCTGCCGGGGGTTGAAGTCCTGAAATCGTAAGGGCTGCAACTATGAATCGGTTGTTGCAACCCAGTGTTTATGTTATGTTCTCACCATGCCAGATGGACCGATCAACATAACGACCGACATTCTGATCGCGATTCGCGAGGATATTTCATCGTTTCGAACCTCGGTCGAGGGACGACTGGATCGAGTCGAGGGACGACTGGATCAGCTTGAGCAAATCAGCCGCAAGCATCAGCGCGACGCGGCCGCCACACTGGTCATGATGCGGGCGACCGTCGGCCATTTCAACGAGCGCGTCGGCTCGGTCGAAGAGCGAGTGACGGCGGTGGAAGCTCCTAAAAGCTGATCTCGCGGCACTCCCCGTCTGCGCAATTCATAGCCTTGGATTTTATAGCTTGGCGCGTTATGAGCGGTGCAGCATTCCGGGCGGCTGCCGCCCCTACCCGCGCCTTCGCAAAGGATTCGGCCATGCCCCGTATCACGCTCCGCCAATTGCTCGACCATGCCGCTGAGCACGACTACGGCGTGCCGGCCTTCAACATCAACAACATGGAGCAGGCGCTGGCGATCATGGAGGCCGCCTCCTCGCTCGATGCGCCGGTGATCATCCAGGCCTCGCGCGGCGCGCGGTCCTATGCCAACGATATCATGCTGCGGCACATGATGGACGCGGTGACGGAAATCTATCCGCAGATTCCAGTCTGCGTGCATCTCGACCACGGCAACGGCCCGGACACCTGCATGACCGCGATCCAGGCCGGCTTTACGTCTGTCATGATGGACGGCTCGCTCAAGGCCGACGGCAAGACGGCGGCGGACTGGGATTATAATGTCGGCGTCACCAAGACCGTCACTGACATGGCGCATCTCGGCGGCATTTCGGTCGAGGGCGAGCTCGGCGTGCTGGGGTCGCTCGAGACCGGCATGGGCGACAAGGAAGACGGCCATGGCGCGGAAGGAAAACTCAGCCACGACCAGTTGCTGACCAATCCCGACGAGGCGGTGAAGTTCGTGCGCGAGACCCAGGTCGATGCGCTGGCGATTGCGATGGGCACCTCGCACGGCGCCTACAAGTTCACCCGCAAGCCGGACGGCGACATCCTCGCCATGAACGTGATCGAGGAAATCCACCGCAAGCTGCCGAACACGCATCTGGTCATGCACGGCTCGTCGTCGGTGCCGCAGGATTTGCAGGACATCATCAACGCCCATGGCGGCAAGATGAAGCCGACCTGGGGCGTGCCGGTGTCGGAAATCCAGCGCGGCATCAAGAACGGCGTGCGCAAGATCAACATCGACACCGACAACCGCATGGCGATGACCGGACAGATCCGGAAAGTGCTGAGCGAGGACCCCAGCGAATTCGATCCACGCAAATATTTGAAACCCGCGATGGCGGCGATGGCGAAACTCTGCAAGCAGCGGCTGCAGGAGTTCAATACCGCAGGGCAAGCCAGCAAGATCAAGAAGGTGCTGACCACAGCCGAGATGGCGAAGCGTTATGCCGCAGGGGAACTGACGCCGAAGGTGGCGTGAAGCCTTGAACCGGCGGGCGGCCTCCAATATGTTACATGTAACAAATGGAGGTCACCATGACCGACGGCGCAAAGCGGGTGCGCAAGCACCGGGAAAAGATGAAGGCGGCGGGTCTCAAGCCGGTCACGATCTGGGTTCCGGACGTGAATGCGCCGGGATTCAAGGAAGAAGTCGCACGCGCGATTGAGATCATCAATAACAGCGCCGGCGAAAAAGCGATCCTCGAAGAGCTTTCGGATGTTGATATTGAAGGCTGGAAATGAAGCGAGGCGATCTGGTGACTGTGGTGCTCTCCGGAGCCTATGGAAAACCCCGTCCCGCCGTTGTTGTTCAATCAGACTCTGTCGAGGAAATGGAATCGATCACCTTCCTGCCATTGACTGGTGAGATTCTTCCCAAGCAGGTATTTCGCGTCACCGTGTCGCCGTCTGCTACGAATGGTTTGCAGGAGCCATCCCAAGTCATGGCTGACAAGTGCAGCACGTTGCCGTTGACAAAAGTCGGCGCCGTCTTCGGCAGACTGGACGACGACGATATGGATGCCGTCCACCGCACTCTAGCGCTCTATCTTGGCTTTGCCTGAGAACCGTCTATTTCGAACGTTAAGAAACTATCGCCGGAGGAACCCTCATGAATCTCGCCGAACTCAACAAGGTCGCCAACGCCATGGTCGTGCCCGGCAAGGGCATTTTGGCCGCCGACGAATCCTCCGGCACCATCAAGAAGCGGTTCGACGCGATCAAGGTGGAATCGACAGAGGATTCCCGCCGCGACTATCGCGAGATGATGTTCCGCTCGAAAGAGGCGATGACCAAATACATCTCCGGCGTCATCCTCTATGACGAGACCATCTGGCAGAAGGCCAAGGATGGCACGCCGCTGGTGAAGCTGATCGAAGCGGCGGGCGCTATCCCCGGCATCAAGGTCGATGAAGGGACGCAGCCGCTGCCGAACTGCCCCGGCGAATTGGTCACCATCGGCCTCGACAAGCTCGCGGGCCGCCTCGCGGACTACTACAAGCAGGGCGCGCGCTTCGCAAAGTGGCGCGCGGTGATCGACATCGGCGCGGGTATTCCCACCATGACCGCGATCAGCGTCAACGCGCACGCATTGGCGCGCTACGCGGCGCTGTGCCAGCAGGCGCAGATCGTGCCGATCGTCGAGCCCGAGGTGCTGATGGACGGCGATCACGACATCGACCGCTGCTACGAGGTGACGCAGCGCGTGCTCAACAAGACCTTCCAGGAATTGCGGGTGCAGCGCGTCGCGCTCGAAGGCATGATCCTGAAGCCCAACATGGCGATCTCCGGCAAGAAGGCAAAAACCCGCGCCGGCGTCGAGGAAGTCGCGGAGAAAACCATCCGCCTGCTCAAGAGCTGCGTTCCGGCCGCGGTGCCGGGCATCGCGTTCCTGTCGGGCGGGCAGTCCGACGAGGAGGCCACCGCCCATCTCAACGCCATGAACCGGATCGGCAGCTTGCCGTGGAAGCTGACCTTCTCCTACGGCCGCGCGCTGCAGGCCGCACCGCAGAAGGCGTGGTCGGGCAAGGCGGAGAACGTTAGCGCCGGACAGCAGGCCTTCACCCACCGCGCGATGATGAATTCGCTCGCCAGCAAAGGCGCGTGGAAGGCCGATCTCGAAGCCAAGAAGGCCGCTTGAAACACGATGGCCACCAAACCCGCTCCGCCGCGCCCGGTGCCGCGACTCTATCTCGCGACATCTATCGTGGACGATCCGTCGCCGCTGATCGCGAGCCTGCCGGCGTTGCTCGCCGGCGCCGACATCGCGGCGGTGCTGCTGCGGCTTAAGCCAACCGACCCGCGCAGCATGATCTCGCGGATCAAGGCGCTGGCGCCGATCATTCAAAACGGCGGCGCGGCATTGCTGCTCGAAGGCAACGCCGATCTCGTCGCCCGCTCGGGCGCCGATGGCGCGCATCTCACCGGCATCGAGGCGATGCAGGAGGCGCTGCCGACGTTGAAACCGGACCGCATCGCCGGCGTCGGCGGGCTGATCACGCGTCACGATTCGATGGCCGCGGGCGAAGCCGGCGCCGACTACGTGCTGTTCGGCGAGCCGGATGGCAACGGGCATCGACCGTCGGCGGACGCGGTCGGCGAACGGCTGCAATGGTGGGCCGAACTATTCGAGCCGCCCTGTGTCGGCTTTGCGGCGGCGATCGAGGAAGCAAACGAATTCGCAGGCGCCGGCGCGGATTTCGTGCTGGTCGGCGATTTCATCTGGGCCGATCCGCGTGGACCAGCCGCGGCATTGATGGACGTTAGTCTGGCGATCAGGCAGGGTCACGCCATGACCGCAAAAGCACAGGCCGTACAAGGATGACGCCGGAATGAAGCTCCTGCGTCCGATATCGATTGTGATTTGCCTCGGGTGTTTCCTTGGCTTGCCGGCGGCAAGCGCCATTGCGCAAGTTCAACTGTTGCCGCCCCCGGGGGCTCCGGCTCCGGTGAAGAAACCTGCAAAGGCAAAGATCATCAAGCCGGCGGCGAAGAAGCCCGCGCCGGTGGCGACGCCAGCTCCCGCGCTGCCTTCAACCGCCAACTCACCTTCCGTCACCGACGATCCCAATGCCGACGTCGTATTCGGCGCCTATCAGCGCGGGCAATACAAGACCGCGTTCGATCTGGCGAGTGCGCGCGCGCAGAATGGCGATCCGAAGGCGATGGCGATGCTCGGCGAGCTCTATGCCGGCGCGCTCGGCGTCAAGCGCGACTTTGCCAAGGCGGCGGAGTGGTACAAGCGCGCCGCCGACCTCGGCGACCGCGAGGCGATGTTTGCGCTGGCCATGCTGCGCATCTCTGGGCGCGGCGGCCCAGTCAATCGCGAGGAAGGCGCAAAACTGCTGGCGTCCTCCGCCAAGCTCGGCAGCCCCAAGGCGGCGTATAATCTGGCGCTGCTCTATCTCGACGGACAGACGCTGCCGCAGGACTTGATGCGCGCCGCCGAATTGCTGCGCGTCGCCGCCGACGCCGGTAACCCGGAAGCGCAATATGCGCTGGCAACTTTCTATAAGGAAGGCACCGGCGTTCCAAAAGACATCGACAAGGCGGTGCGGCTGCTGCAGGCGGCGTCACTTGCCGACAATGTCGACGCCGAGGTCGAATACGCCATCGCGCTCTATAACGGCACCGGCACGCCGAAGAACGAAACCGCCGCGGTCGCGCTGCTGCGCAAGGCCGCCAGGCAAAACAGCCCGATCGCGCAAAACCGGCTGGCCAGCGTGCTGGTGACCCGGCCAGGCCCGGAGGACCGGATCGAAGGCCTGAAATGGCACATCGTCGCCAAAACCGCGGGCAAGGGCGACCTCAAGCTCGACGAAGCGCTGGCGCAGGCAAGTCCGGAGGATCGCGCCAAGGCCCAGGACGCCGCGCGCAAATGGTTAGGGGCCAAATGATCCGCCTTGACGGCGCCATTTGAGCAGGGCACCCCTCTCACCTCTCCCCGGAGGGGAGAGGTCGAAGCCGGAGCGCAGCGCAGGCTTCGGGTGAGGGGCACTCTCCACGCGCTCATACTCGCGGATAGACCCCTCACCCGGATCGCATCTGGCGATGCGACCCGACCTCTCCCCTGCGGGGAGAGGTGAAGCTTTCACCGTCGAAACATCGAGTTCAAACACAAGCCGAGATCATGCTGCATTCAGCCCTCATCAACGTCATGGTCAAAGCCGCGCGCCGCGCCGGCCGCAGCCTCAAGCGCGACCTCGGCGAGGTCGAGCATCTGCAGGTGTCGCTGAAAGGCCCGGCCAATTTCGTCACCGCGGCCGACAAGCGCGCCGAGGAGATGCTCTACACCGACCTCTCCAAGGCGCGTCCGGGTTACGGCTTCATCGGCGAGGAAGGCGGCACCCGCGAGGGCGCCGACAAGTCGCACACCTGGATCGTCGATCCGCTCGACGGCACCACCAATTTCCTGCACGGCATTCCGCAATTCGCGATTTCGATCGGCCTGCAGCGCGAGGGCGTCATCATCGCAGGATTAATCTACAATCCCGCCAATGACGACCTCTACATCGCCGAGCGCGGCAAGGGCGCGTTCCTCAACGACCAGCGCATCCGCGTCGCCGGACGCCGCCAGCTCAACGAATGCGTGATCGCCTGCGGGCTGCCGCATATCGGCCGCGGCGACCACGAATTGTCGCGCGAGGAGATGACCGGCATCCAGGAAAAGGTGGCGGGCCTGCGCCGCTTCGGCGCAGCCTCCCTCGACATGGCCTTCATCGCCGCCGGCCGCCTCGACGGCTACTGGGAACGCAACCTCGCGCCCTGGGACATGGCGGCCGGCACCATCATCGTCCGCGAGGCCGGCGGCGTCGTCACCGGCATTGCGGGTGACGACGACGCGCTGAAGACGGGGCACGTGGTGTGCGGGAATGAGTATGTGCACGGCGAGCTGCTGAAGATACTGAAGCCGCTGGGGAAGTAAGGCGCGCCATCGTGTCCCGGACGCGGTGCAGCGCGTAGCTCTTGCGAAGCGCTGCTTCGCAGAACCGGGACCCCGCTTACGGTCTTAGAAGCTAGGCCCCGGCTCTGCAGCGCACCGCGCCGCGAAGGGGCGGCGCCATAGCGCGTCGAAGACGCGCGTAAACGCGCTTATGGCGCTGCGTCCGGGGAACGCCAGCAACCCCCGCTTAACCCTTCGCGCCCATTCTATCGCCACCTACCCAAAGGTGAGTGGCGATCATGCGTCGGCGGTTACGGTCCATCTCGTTCGCAGCACTTGTCTGCATGCCGCTCGCTGCCGGCAACCATTCGGCGGCGGAGGCCGGCGATTGCCGGCCGGGCGCGATCGAAAGATTGCGCGCCGCGGCGCCCGAGGGCTTTGCCATTTACCAGGCGATCAAGGACAAAAAATTCTTTCTCGGCTGGATCAGTTGCGACGAGGCGGAGTTCGGTCTGCCGACGGCGGTGCACGAATCCGTGCACTACATCGCGGCCGAGCTTGATGCGTTTCCGCTGGTCCATGGCGGCCAGTTGAAGCGGCCGCATGACGTGTCCGCATTCTTTGCGCCGCAGCTGATCGCGGGAAAATTCAAGGCGAGCGATTTCGTGACGACCTATCTGCGGCCGGGGAGCGCCAGCTCATCGACCGATTTCCTCTATCTGCTCGATGAGCTCAACGCCTACACCCACGATCTCAACACCGCGGTAGCTTTGAGCCGTTCGCCGCGCCCCGTCGAAGCGGGCGATGGAGAAGTCGATCATCGCGACGGACTCGCGGCGCTGATGGCGTTCGTCGCACTTTATGCCGAGCGGGCGGCGCAAAGCGAGCCCGCGACCTGGCGCGGCTTGCTTGAGCCGCGCGTCGCAAAGACCGTGTCGGAGCTGTGGGGACGCGCCGAACAGGTGATGGCGTCGTCATGCGGCATTCCGAATTTTGGCGCGCACGACAAATCCCTGATCCGGCAGTTCTGCCAAAGCGGGCCGCAGGCGAGTTTACAAAAAATCCTCGGGCGGGCGCCGGTCTGCCCATGCCTGACATCCACGCCGGTCGCCACGCTCGAGAACAGGCCGCGCGTGGACACCACGCCAACCGGCAGTCTGCGTCCCAGGCCCGCGGCGAATCCTGCGCGTCGGTTTTAAAGCCGCGCCAGCCAGCGCTCTGCCGTACACATACGGTGTCGTCCCCGCGAAAGCGGGGACGACACGGCGGGTCCGCCGCACGCCGTTCAGCAGTGCCTGCTTCCATCAATAGCGCGCGTAGGAGCAACCGCATTCCGGCCGCAGATGGACGACGCTGTTGGTCACATAGGTCCTGGCGGGCAGCCACTGCGTCATCCGATGATGGACCGGGTGCACCACGCCGACGAGGTTGGTGTGGACGCGCGTCACGTTATGCACATGGACGATCGGCTGGATCCGGGTCACATGCACGACAGGTTTGATGCGCTTCACATATCTGGTGCGGTACACATCGTGATGACGCGTGATGTTCTTGTACACGTTCTTCGTCTTGTAGGTGTAGGAAGGCGGCAGCGGCCCGCAACACCCGTGACGATGGTGGCCGGCGCTTGCGGCGGTCGGCGAGCCGACCAGAGCCCAGCCGATGATCAGCGCAGCAGACAGCGCTGTTGCAAACTTCAACATGTTATTCCCCACTCACTCATCACCGCAGCAACTCATGCTAGTGGCTAGTGCCGGGAGGAAGCAACGTTGTTGTTGAAATCTGGGCGATGTAACTCGGATTAAGGTTGATTGCGCTGTTTTGAACAAACGTTAATCCGTTGAAAGTAAACGCGTTTCGCTCCGGGACGCGGTGCGGCCACTCGTATCCCGGGCGCGATGCAGCGTTCTTCACGCTGCTTCGCAGAACCGGGACCCGCTTTCCTCTTCGCAAGCGGGACCATAGCGTGTCGAAGACGCGCGTAAACGCGCTTATGGCTCAGCAGCGCACCGCTCCGCGAAGAGCTACGCGCTGCGCTGCGTCCGGGGCACGAAGCGTCTTATTCAGCTCCTTGCACCGGCGCCGGCTCTGCAACCGCGGCGCTCTCCGCTTTCGTCTCTTTGTCAGGTGAGAAAAACCGCATCACCGTCACGAAAAACACCGGCACCATCAGCAGCGCCAGAACGACCACGGCGATCATGCCGCCCATCACGCTCGAGCCGAGCGCCTGCTGGCTGGCGCCGCCGGCGCCGGTGGCGATCACCATTGGCAGCACGCCGCAGACGAACGCCAGGCCGGTCATCAGGATCGGGCGGAATCGCAGCGCGCAGGCTTCCAGCGTGGCTTCGATCAGCGGCTTGCCTTGTGCGCGCAGATCCTTGGCGAATTCGATGATCAGAATCGCGTCTTTCGCGGCGAGGCCAATGATGGTGATCAGGCCGACGGTGAAATAGACATCGTTCGGCAAGCCGCGCAGTGTCGCCGCCAGCACCGCGCCAAGAATCCCGAGCGGCACGGTCAGCAGCACCGCCAGCGGAATGGTCCAGCTCTCATAGAGGGCGGCGAGACACAGGAACACCACCAGCGCGGAGAGCCCGAGCAGAAACGGCGCCTGCGAGCCGGACAGTTTTTCCTGCAGCGATTGCCCGGTCCATTCATAGCCGAAACCGCGCGGCAGCATGCCGGCAAGCCGCTCCATCTCGGCGATGGCGTCGCCGCTCGTGTAGCCGGGCCTCGCCTCGCCGCTGATGCGCACCGAGGGATAGAAATTGAATCCGGAGATCTGGGTCGGCCCCTTCGACCACTCCACCGCCGCGAAGGCCGAGAACGGCACCAGCTGGCCGCGGCTGTTCTTGACGTTGTAATTCAGGATGTCGTCGGCATTCATGCGCCCGGAAGAGTCGGCCTGCACGATCACGCGCTGCATCCGGCCGCGGTTCGGAAAATCGTTGACGTAGTTGGAGCCGAGGTTAGTCGAGATGGTGCTGTTGATGTCCTCGAAGGTGACGCCGAACGCGCCGGCCTTTTCGCGGTCGATCATCAGGCTGACCTGCGGCCCCGGCGGCAGTCCTTCGATGTAGACTTTCTGCAATACCGGGCTGGCATTGGCGCTGGCGATCAGTTGGTCGGCGGCGCTCGCCAGCGCGGCAAAACCCTTCTGGCCGCGGTCCTGCAGCCGGAAGCTGAAGCCGGAGGAATTGCCGAGATTGTCGATCGGCGGCGGCTGCAATGCTGCGATCCGGGCGTCACGGATCGACGACAGGTCCTTGTTGATGTCGGCGACAATGGCGGCGGCCGAATCTTTTGGTGGGCGCTCCGACCAATCCTTTAGCGTGATGAAGGCCTGCGCGGTATTGATGCCCTGGCCCAAAAAGCTGAAGCCGGTGAGGAAGGTGACGTTTTCGATACCGGCGCGCTGCGCCAGGTATTTTTCGACCTTTTCGATCGCGGCTTCGGTGCGGTTGAAGGAGGAGTCCGACGGCGTCTGCACGTCGGTGGTGATAAAACCCTGGTCGTCGACGGGGAGGAAGCCGCCGGGCAGGCGGGCGAAGCCCCAAGTCAGTCCGACCAGAAGTGCGGCGTAAACCAGCATCAAGCGTCCGGTGCGTTTTAGGGACCAGCCTACCGTGCTCGAGTAACGGTCCCGGACAGAGTCGAGGCCGCGGTTGAACCAGCCGAACACCCCCTTGCGCGCATGGCCGTGCCCTGATGTCACCGGCTTCAGTAATGTCGCGCACAAAGCCGGCGTCAGCGACAGCGCCAGCAGCGCGGAAAATCCGATCGCCGCCACCATGGTCACGGAGAATTGCCGGTAGATGATGCCGACCGATCCCGGGAAGAACGCCATCGGCACGAACACCGCCATCAGCACCAGCGTGATGCCGATGATGGCGCTGGTGATCTGCGCCATCGCCTTGCGGGTGGCTTCCTTCGGCGGCAGCCCCTCCTCCGCCATGATGCGTTCGACGTTCTCGACCACCACGATGGCGTCGTCCACGAGAATGCCGACCGCGAGCACCATGCCGAACATGGTTAGCATGTTGACCGAGTAGCCAGCGAGCAGCAGCACCGCGCGGGTGCCACCCAATGCCACCGGCACCACGATGGTCGGAATGATGGTGTAGCGGATGTTCTGGAGAAACAGGAACATCACGATAAAGACCAGCACCACCGCCTCGACCAGCGTCGACAGCACTTTTTCGATGGAGGCCTTCACCACCGGCGTGATGTTGTAGGGAATGTCGTAGGCGATGTTGGCCGGGAAGAATTTCGACAGCTCCTTCATCTTGGCCTCGACCGCACTTGCGGTGGCCAGCGCATTGCCGGTCGGCGACAGCAGCACCGAAAGGCCCGCGGTTGGCTTGCCGTTCAGCCGGGTGGTGAACTGATAGTTCATGCCGCCGATCTCGAGGCGGGCGACGTCGCGCAGCCGCACGCTGGAGCCGTCGGGATTGGCGCGCAGCGTAATCGCGCCGAATTCGTCCGGCGAACTCAACTGCCCCTTCACCAGCACCAGCGCGGAAATTTTCTGTTCCGGTGTAGACGGCTCGGCGCCGACGCTGCCGGAGGCGACCTGCGCATTCTGCGCGTTGATCGCCTTGGTGACGTCATCGGCGGTGAGGCCATAGCCGACCAGTTTTGCCGGATCGATCCAGATGCGCAGCGAACGCTCGGTGGAATACAGCGTGGCGCGGCCGACGCCGGGAATGCGCCGGATTTCGCCGAGCACGTTGCGGATCATGAAATCGCCGAGGCCCACCTCGTCGAGGCTGCCGTCGGTCGATCGCAGCGTGACGATCTGCAGCACGGCGCTGGAGGCTTCCTCGACCAGGATGCCCTGCTGGATTACCGCACGCGGCAATCGTGCTTCCACCCGCTTGATGCGGTTCTGCACTTCCACCGACGCCATCCCGGTGTCGGTGCCCGGCACGAAATTGGCGATGATATCCACCTGCCCCAGCGCGTCGCTGGTGGATTCGAAATTCAGGATGCCGGAAGCGCCGTTCAGTTCCTCTTCGATCAGCCGCGTCACGCTGTTGTAAAGGTTCTCCGGCGAGGCGCCGGGATAGCTGGTGGAGATCGAGATCGAGGGCGGCGCGATGATTGGATACTGCGCCACCGGCAGCCGCGGAATCGCAATCACGCCGATCAGACAAATAAAGAGCGCGACCACCCAGGCGAAGATGGGCCGGTCGATGAAGAAAGAGGGCATCTCAAATGCTCACTTACCTCTCCCCGCTTGCGGGGAGAGGTCGGATGGCATCGCAGATGACATCCGGGTGAGGGGGACTCTCTGCGAGTCGCGCTCGTGGAGAGTCCCCCTCCCCCACCCTCTCCCCGCAAGCGGGGCGAGGGGGCGCACCGAGCCCGCGGCAATAGTTTCGATCAACAACGATCATAAGCTTACCGGCGCGCTTGCGTGGTCGGATGGTCCGGCGCCGCAATGGCCGATGCATCGGCGGCCTCGGTCCATGCCAGCGGCTTGACCTTGTCGCCGGCGGCGAACTTCTGAAAGCCTTCGACCACCACGCGGTCGCCGGCCTTCAGGCCTTCGGTCACGAACCACTGGCCGTCCTGGATCGATCCGGTCCGCACCGCCTGCGTGGCGACGTGGTTGTCGTCCTTGACCACGAACACTTCGCTGCCGCCGCCGCCATTGCGCTGGATCGCCTGCTGCGGCACGGCAATCGCATCGGTGTCGATGCCCTGCTCGATCAGCACGCGGACATACATGCCCGGCAACAATTCGCGCTTCGGGTTGGGAAACTCGCCGCGCAGCGTCACCTGCCCGGTATGGGCATCGACCTTGGCTTCGGAGAACAACAGCTTGCCGGTCGGCGCATACGGCGTGCCGTCGTCGAGCACGAGGCGGACTTTTGCGGCACCCGGCGCGATGCGCTCGAGATCGCCGGCCTCGAACGCGCGGCGGAGATGATTGAGTTCGGAGACCGACTGCGTGAAGTCGGCATAAATAGGATCGAGCTGCTGGATGGTCGCAAGGTTGGCGGCCTCGTTCTGCACAACCAGCGCGCCTTCGCTCACCAGCGCCGCACCGACGATGCCGTCGATCGGCGCGCGGATGGTCGCGTAATCGAGATTGAGCTTTGCCCGCGCGACGTCGGCCTTGCGCCCCGCGACGTCCGCTTCGGCCTGCCGCATCGCGCCGATGGCCTTTTCATTCTCCACCTCGGTGGTCGCGCGCTGGCTAAACAGCAATGCCACGCGCCTGGCCTGTTGCGCGGCCTGGTCGTACACGGCCGTGGCCCGCGCCAGCGCGGCCTCGTTGGATTGCAGTTCGACCTCGAACGGCCGCGGATCGATTCGATACAGCGTATCGCCGGCCTTGACCTCACTGCCCTGATTGAAGCTGCGCTCGACGATGATGCCGGATACGCGCGGGCGGACATCGGCAATTCGCGTCGGCGCGATGCGTCCGGGCAGATCGCGCACCACCGCGCGCACCTTCGGCGCCACGGTGACGACGCTGACTTCGGGTTCGGCGGTTTGCGCAGGCGCCGAGGCAACGGCTTGATGTGGTTCGTCGCATCCGGCGAGAAACGGTGCGAGGCCGCAGATGAGAAGCGCGGCGCATGCCAGTCGTGAAGTGAAACGCGTCATCGGCTTTAGAAATTCCCATTTTGCGCGGACACGCGCCAAAACCCCACGAGCCGCAAGGCTCGCAGCTTCGCCTCGCGACTCCGCAACATCTTTGATGATGGGAGGTTAGATAACTCCGGTTGCAATGCAACATGTTTTGCGGCGGCTCAATGTCACACAGCGCTAGCGCGTTGAAACGATGGCCACTTTTGCGACCTCACACGAACGTGACTCGCGCAGATCGGCGTCGAGAAAATTTACTGATCGCGAAAGCGCCAATGGCATGCCCAGCGAGGCAGCAAACGGCGGAATGATTGGGCGCGCTCGTTTCCCGGGCGCGATGCAGCGCCGCGCGTCTTCGACGCGCTATGGCTCTTGCGAAGCGGTGCTTCGCAGAACCGGGACCCCGGTTTACGATGTTGGCAACCGGGACCCCGGCTCAGCAGCGCACCGCTCCGCAAGTGCTGCGCGCTGCGCTGCGTCCGAGGAACAAGTGTGTTACGCCGCCCTCATCCGGTAATGACTAACCCCCCACTCGCTTCCATCCGCATAGCCGAACAGGCCCGCCGTCGCGAGGAAGAACCAGCGCCAGCGCCGCATCCACAGGCTGGTGTCGCTGCCGTAGACCGGGCGCAGCACGTCGTCGATCTCGTCGCGGTGCGCATCGAAATTGGTGAGCCAGGCGAGCGCGGTGCGCTGGTAATGCACGCCGCTCCAGCGCCATTCCTTTTCGACCTCGAACAGGTCGGCGTATTGCCGGATCAGATGATGGCTCGGCATCACGCCGCCGGTGAAGAAATGCTGCGCGATCCAGTCCTCGCGGTCGGTGCGGTCGAACAGGTAGGCGCCGGCGCGATGGGTGAAGATGTGCATGAAAAAGCGGCCGTCGGGCTTCAGCCATTCGCGCACCCGCGTCATCAACTCGCGCCAGTTCATCATGTGCTCGAACATCTCGACCGAGACGATGCGGTCGAATTGCTGCTTGGGGTCGAACACGTTCATGTCCTGCGTGAGCACGCGCAGGTTTTTCAGGCCGCGCGATGCCGCCTCACCCTCGATGTAAATCCGCTGCGAATGCGAATTCGACACCGCGGTCACTTGCGCATGCGGAAACTGCCGCGCCATCCACAGCGACAGCGAACCCCAGCCGCAGCCGAGTTCGAGGATCGACTGGCCGTCATGCAAATCGGCATGCTCGACGGTCTGCCGCAAGGATTCCTCCTCGGCCTCCTGCAGCGTCGATTCCGGCTCCTTGTAGAAGCACGACGAATATTTCCGGTTCGGACCGAGCACTTTTGCGAAGAACGCCTGCGGCACTTCGTAATGCTGGTTGTTGGCCTCGTCGGTGTATTCGGCGATCGCGCGCGCGGCCATCTCGTCCGCGAACGAGGCGTCGCTTTCGGCATTGCCGCTGGCAAGCCTTGTCGCAGTGCGCGAGCACAGCCGCTGGATCGCGGCGCGGATCACGATGTCAGGCAGCGGCACGCGCTCGGCGGTGCCGATAATCGAGGAAACGAAACTCATCAGATCGCTCCTTTCTGCGGCAAGGGAAAGAACATGCTGGTACGGGTCTGGTAGTCGCGATAGCGCTCGCCGCGCGAACGCAGCATCTGCGCTTCGAGCGGCGGGATGCCGGTGACGTGCACCAGGATCCAGTACATGAACACCGGCGCCAGCAGCGTCGCCCAGCCCCAAGGATAATCGAGTGAAATCCCGATCACGGGATAAGCCAGCCAGCCGAACCATTCGAAGAAATAATTCGGATGCCGCGACCAGCGCCATAGCCCGGCGTCGCAGACCCGCCCCTTGTTGGCGGGATTTTCGCGGAAGCGCTTTAGCTGCGCATCGGCCAGTGACTCACCGGCGATACCGATGACCAGGATCAGCGCGCCGAGAAAATCCTGCAGCCGCAACGCATCGGACGGAAACCGCGACGCGACGAAAATCGCGAACACCAGCGGGATCGACCCGAACCCCTGGTTCTGCAAAAAGATGAACATTTTTCGCGGGGAATCGACGCCCCACTCTTTCGCAAACGCCGCATAGCGCGGATCGTCCACAATCTTCGCGGTACGCGCGGCGATATGCGAGCCTAATCGCAGCGACCAGATCGCCACCAATGCCGCAACCAGCAATTGCCGCGCATTGGGAGCCGCGTCTCCGACCGGCCACAGCGCGCTGCCGGCGCCGACCAGGCCGAGCGAGAACGTCCAGATGGTGTCGACCCAGCCGGAATTGCCGGTGCGCTGCTGCACCGCCCAGGCGCCCGCCATCAGGACCGACAGCGCCACCGCGATCGCGGCCAGCGCCTCCAAGTAGAAAACGGCCATGCAAAATCCCGCTAACAGCTTCAAACGCCAAACTATTTATGAAATACGCTTGAGGTTAAGCCCGGTTTCGCGCTGAAGTTCCCTTTAACAAGCTAAAACAACCGCCCCTAAGTCTGTTTTCCCGCCGCCGCTGTGCCATATTCAGGCCCGAAACGATCCCTCCCCAACCCCGGACTCATGCCAGATGGCGCCTACCACCCGCTCCGCGATGGAGATCGAACTGACAAAACTGTCGTCGCCCCGGATTTTCCTGGTGCGGATGCTGGTGTTTCTGGTGCTGTGTTCGCTGCTGCTGGTGGTGCTCTACAAGCAGATCATCACCGCCTTTTTCGCCAATCCCGGGCTCAACGCGCTGATCGGCGCGGTGCTGCTGATCGGCATCATCCTGTCGTTCCGGCAGGTGATCCGGCTCTATCCCGAAGTCTCCTGGGTCAACAATTTCCGCATCGCCGATCCCGGGCTTGCGCTCGACCGCCGCCCAACGCTGCTGGCGCCGATGGCGGCAATCCTCGGCGGCGAGCGTTCGGGCCGGATGACCATCTCGCAGCAGACCATGCGGCATCTCCTGGATTCCATCGCCACCCGGCTCGACGAGGCGCGCGATATCTCGCGCTACATGACCGGCCTCCTGGTGTTCCTCGGCCTGCTCGGCACTTTCTGGGGCCTGATCGAGACCGTGGGTTCGGTCGGCAAGGTGATCGATGGGTTGAAGGTCGGCGGCGACGCCGGCGCGCTGTTCGATACGCTGAAAGAGGGGCTGGCGGCACCGCTGGGCGGCATGGGCATCTCGTTCTCGTCCTCGCTGTTCGGCCTCGCCGGATCGCTGATTTTGGGTTTTCTCGACCTGCAATCGAGCCAGGCGCAGAACCGGTTCTATACCGACCTGGAGGATTGGCTGGCGTCGACCGTGAAGGGCTATGTCGGCGACGGCGCCGCGGGCACCAGCGGCGATTTGCAGAACGCCATCGACAAGCTGCGCGTCAGCCTGGAGGAAGGCGGCAATCGCGGCACCACGGCTGCGATGGCCAACCTCGCCGAAGCGATTCAGGGCCTGGTCGCGCATATGCGCACCGAGCAGCAGATGATCCGCGAATGGGCCGACGGCCAGGGCGAGCAGAACCGCGAGATCAAGAAACTGCTCGAGCGCATCTCGCGGCAGCCGGAGAAGAATTGAGCCGTCATTCCGGGATGCGCCCTTGGGCGCAGACCCGGAATCCAGACGCGGAGTACCGTTCCTCTGGATTCCGGGTTCGCTCGCAAGAGGCTCGCGCCCCGGAATGACAGCGTAAGTTTTTGGAGACACCTGAATGGCCCTTGCACGCGGACGCCGCAACGAGACCGGTTTCAACTACTGGCCGGGGTTCGTCGATGCGCTGTCGACGCTGGTGCTGTCGATCGTGTTTTTGCTGTCGGTATTCCTGGTGGTGCAGTTCTTCCTGTCGCAGGAAGTCACCGGCAAGGACAAGGCGCTGGAGCAGCTCAACGCCAAACTCGCGCAGTTGAACGACCTCTTATCGCTGGAAAAACTCACCGGGCTTAACCTCAACGACCAGATGTCGCAGTTGCGCGCGGGCCTCGCCTCGGCGGAAGCCGAGCGCGACCGCGTCAAGGGTCTGTATGAGGGCCTTGCCGGCGCCGGCAGCGACGCCGCCGGCCGCGCCAGCGAACTCAACAAGGCGCTGGATTCGGAGAAGCAACTGTCGTCGCGCGCGCTGGCGCAGGTCGAGGTGCTGAACCAGCAGATATCGGCGTTGCGCCGCCAGCTCGCCGCGCTCGAAGACGCGCTCGAGGCGTCCGAAAAACGCGACAGGGAAAGCCAGGGCCGCATCGCCGATCTCGGGCAACGGCTGAACGTGGCGCTGGCGCAGCGGGTGCAGGAATTGTCGCGCTACCGCTCGGAATTCTTCGGACGGCTGCGCGCCATTTTGGGCAACCGGCCCGATATCCGCATTGTCGGCGACCGCTTTGTGTTCCAGTCGGAAGTGTTCTTCGACACCGGACAGGCGCTTCTGCTGCCCGAAGGCCGCGCCGAACTCGACAAGCTCGCGACCGCACTGACCGAACTCGACAAACAGATCCCGGCCGAAATCGCCTGGGTGCTGCGGGTCGACGGCCACACCGACGTCAGGCCGATTCTCAACAGCCCGGTGTTCAAGTCGAACTGGGAGTTGTCGTCGGCGCGTGCGATTTCGGTGGTGCAATACCTGATCTCGCTCGGCGTGCCGGCGCAGCGGCTGGTCGCCGCCGGCTTCGCGGAATTCCAGCCGCTCGACACGGCAGCAACCGAGGAGGCCTACAAACGCAACCGCCGCATCGAGCTGAAGTTGACGGAACGGTGATGTCTAACGCCATCATTATCGGGACCCCGGCTCTGCAGCGCACCACGCCGCGAAGAGCGGCGCGCTGCGCTGCGTCCGGGGAACGCAAGAGCATGACGCCGGTTGCTGGATGAGCGCTCCTTTTCAGCTCCGCCCCTACGTGGCATCAGACGAAGACGCCGCCATCACGCTGTGGCGCGACACCTGGCAGCACGCCTATCCCTCGATCGACTTCACCGCGCGCGTAAATTGGTGGCGCGAGCGCTGGAACAAGGACCTGGTGCCGAATGCGAACATCGTCGTGGCCGAACAGGCCGGCGCGCTGATCGGCTTCGTCACCATCGACGCAAAGGGCTATCTCGACCAGCTCGTGGTCGGCGCCGATCATTGGGGCTCGGATCTCGGTAATGCGCTGATCGACGCGGCGAAACGGCTGTCGCCGGACGGCGTCACGCTGCTGGTCAATACCGACAACGCGCGCGCCATAAAATTCTATCGGCGCAACGGCTTTGTCGATGCGGGCGGCGACGTCAATCCGACGTCGGGAAAGCCGGTGTTAAGAATGGCGTGGAATGCTTCCCGCACAAGCGGAGACGATGCATGACGCGCGCCGAATGGGCGATGGGCTCAGTGACGTTCATCGCGGTGATCGCCGCGGGATCGCTGTCGGTGCACACTGTCGATCGGTATTTTGCCAGGGCCGAAGCCGCGAAGAACATCGCATTGAACGACAAAGCTGACTCACCGGAGCCGCCGGCCGTTCGCGGCGCGTGCGTCGATAAAAACGGATCATGGAAGAACTGGCCGTGGGCCAATGTGCCGATGCTGTCGCCGAAGTGCGAGGGTCGCAACTAATTGACAATGTCGTCCCCGCGAAAGCGGGGACCCATAGCCTCGGGCCGTTATGAGACGCTCGCGAGCGGCCACACGTCGCCTCATTATAAAGGCTGGTGGTTATGGGTCCCCGCCTTCGCGGGGACGACAGCTAAACCCCCTCGAACTGCAACCTTGCCAGCCTCGCATACAACCCACCCGCCGCTACCAGCGACGTGTGCGTGCCCTGCTCGACGATGCGGCCCTGGTCCATCACCATGATACGGTCGCAGGACAATACGGTGGCGAGGCGATGCGCGATCACCAGCGTGGTGCGGTGACGCATCAATTCTTCCAGCGCGGTCTGCACCAGCGTTTCGCTCTCGGCATCGAGCGATGACGTGGCTTCATCGAGCAGCAGCAGCGGCGCATCGCGCAGGATCGCGCGGGCGATCGCGATGCGCTGGCGCTGGCCGCCGGACAGCGTGACGCCGCGCTCGCCGAACTGCGCCTCGAATCCGCCCGGTAAGCGGCGGATGAATTCGGTGGCGTGTGCCTGCTCGGCGGCGCGTTCGATCTCGGCGTCGGTGGCGTCGGGCCGGCCGAAGCGGATGTTGTCGCGCGCGCTCGCGGCGAACGCCACGGAATCCTGCGGCACAAGTGCTACCCGCGCACGCACCTCGCGCGGATCGGCGTCTTTGATCGGAACGCCGTCGAACGAGATCGTGCCGCTTGCCGGATCGTAGAACCGCAGCAGCAGATGAAACAGCGTGCTCTTGCCCGCGCCGGAGGGACCGACGATCGCAACCTTCTCGCCCGCGCGCACCGAGAGCGACACGCCATCGACCGCCAAGGTGTCCGGCCGGGTCGGATAGGCGAAGCTGACATGATCGAGCACCACGTCGCCGCGCGCAGGAACCGGCAGCGCGCGCGGCGATGCCGGTGCGGTGATCGACGATTTCACATGAAGAATTTCGAACAGCCGTTCCGCCGCACCGGAGGCCGCCGAGACCTCGCCCCAGACTTCGCTGAGCTGGCCGAGGCCCGCCGCGGCGAACGCCGCATACAGCACGAACTGGCCGAGCCGGCCCGGGCTGATCGAGCCGGTCAGCACGTCGTGGGAGCCGATCCAGAGGATCGCGACCACGCTGGAGAACACGATGAAGATGATGATCGCGGTCAGCACCGAACGCGCCTTGCTGGAATTGCGCGCGGCCTCATAGGCCTGCTCGACCTCGCCGCCGAACCGCGCATTGGCCAGTTTTTCGTTGGTGTAGGCCTGCACGGTACGGATCGCGCCCACCAGTTCGGAGGCATAGGCGGTCGCCTCGGCGAGCGTGTCCTGCGCGTTGCGCGACAGCCGCCGCACCCAGCGCCCGAACGCAACAAGAGGAATCACGATCAGCGGAATTGCCAACAGGACAAAACCCGAAAGCCTGGGGCTGGTGATCACCATCATCGCGGTGGCGCCGATGAACAGCATCATGTTGCGCAACGCGATCGACACCGACGAGCCCACCGCCGATTTGATCTGGGTGGTGTCGGCGGTGAGCCGCGAGATCAACTCGCCGCTGCGCGCGGAATCGAAGAACGACGGCGACAGCGAGATCAGATGCGCGAACACGTCGCGCCTGAGATCGGCGACGATGCGCTCGCCGATGGTCATCACCAGATAGTGCCGCGACGCGCTGGCGAAGGCCAGCACCGCGACCACCGCGATCATCACGGAAAAATAGCTGTTGATCATGGCGATGCCTTCGGGCGAGAAGCCGAAGTCGATCATCCGCCTGACCGCGACCGGCACGATCAGCGTGGTCAGCGCCGCCACCGTCAGCGCAATCAGCGCCAGGAAGGCGCGGCCGCGATAGCGCGCCACATAGGGCGCCAGCGCCAGCAGCGGACGCAGTTTTGCGCGGCCGGCGGCCGGGGTTTGCGTCAGTTGCGCTTCGATGGGGGATGGCCCGGCGGACAGGCTTTCGGGCAGCTTGGCTGCGTTGGCCCGTGCATCTTCAAGCTGTTCGGCCGCACTCATCGTTCTGGATCATCCGATTTATAAGGCTTCCAGATAGGCCCCGAACGCCGCGCTGGCAAATCCGGCCAAGACCTTGTTTCGACAGCTTCCTTGCGTTATAGAGCGCCCAAATCCGTCCATTGCCATTGCCATGCGGGCGCGAGCCGCGCCGAAGGATATGCCATGAAAGCCGAAATTCACCCGAATTATCATACCATTACGGTCGTGATGACCGACGGCACCGAATACCAGACGCGCTCGACCTGGGGCAAGGAAGGCGACAAGCTGAACCTCGACATCGACTCCAAGTCGCACCCGGCCTGGACCGGCGGCGCCCAGCAAATGCTCGACCGCGGCGGCCGCGTCTCCCGCTTCCAGAAGAAGTTTTCGGGGTTTTTGAAGAAGGATTGAGCGGCACTCACCGTCATTCCGGGGCGCGCGACGCGCGAACCCGGAATCCAGCCACAGATCAAAACGCCTCGGCTCGCGCCGGGGCTTTTTTTCCTTCCGTCATTGCGAGCGCAGCGAAGCAATCCAGTCCTTCGGCGTCAAAGTTCTGGATTGCTTCGTCGCTTCGCTCCTCGCAATGACGGCTAATGCCATCCCACGCACGCCGCTCCCACAGCGATGATCACGCACGCCGCAACTCGCTGCGACGTCAGCCGCTCGCGCAGAAACGCCGCACCGAGCAGCGCCGCGAATACCACGCTGGTCTCGCGCAGCGCCGAGACCGCGCCCATCGGGCTTGATTGCATCGCCCAGATGATGGCGCCGTAAGCGAGAATCGAGATCAGGCCGCCGCCGACGGCTTTTGCCGTTTCGTTCGCGGGCGCCTTGAAGAACGCAATCCCCTGTCGCGCCAGAAACCACAGCGGCACGAAAATGAAGAAGGCGAAGATCGCCGCGGTGTAGCCGAGCCAGTTGCCGGACGCGCGGACGCCGATGCCATCGACCACGGTGTAGGCGGCGATGCTGACGCCGGTCGCCAGCGCCCACGGCAGGTTCATGTGGCGCAGCCGCCCTTTTGCGGCGGCGAGCATGAATATGCCGCCGCAGACCAGGCCGACGCCGATAACGCCGAGCAGGTTCATCCACTCGCCGGCAAAGATACTGCCGCCGAGCGCCACCAGCGCCGGCGAGGAACCGCGCGCGACCGGATAGGTCTCGCCGAGATCGCCGCTGCGATAGGTCACCACCAGCAGCGCCACGTAAATCCAGTGCAGCACGCCGGACGCGACGGCGAAGATCCAGCTAGCCTGTGCCGGCAGTCCGGCAATCGCGAGCAGCACCAAGCCTGTAATGCCGAGCGTCGCATTCATGATCGCCATCGACTGCGCGCGGTCCGCGCCGCCGCGCAACAGCGCGTTCCAGCTCGCATGCATGAAGGCGGCGAGCAGTACGAGAATGAGGGAGAAGGGGGTTAGCACCGCTCGTCGTCCCCGCGAACGCGGGGACCCATAGCCTCCGTCTCAGTGATGCGGAAGGTATCAGCCGCTCGTGCAAGCAACGTGCTCAATCAAAACCATCGGTGGTTATGGGTCCCCACGTTCGCGGGGACGACGGCGGAGATAGTTCAGCGCTCGAACGCGGCCTTCAGCCGGTTGAGCTGCGGCACCAGCGGATTGCCGATCGGGGCGCGTTCGCTGGATGGCGCGTGGATGGTGGTGTCGAGGCGGCGGACTTTTGCCTGCAGCGCCATGGAGCGGGCGATCAGGTCCTGCAATTGCTGCGGCAGTTTGGCGAGCATGTCCTCGGCGCCGGGATCGGCGGCGGAGAGCTTGACCTTGGTCTTTTCGCGGTTGGCCTGGGTCAGCGTCATCTCGCCTTCCTTGACCGCGCGGTGCAGCAGCAGCCATGACGCGAGCTGCATCAGCCGCGTGGTCAGCCGCATGCTTTCGGTGGCGTAGGTGAGACTGACGGAACGGTCGAGCGCCTTGGCCTCGGTGCGGCCGATGCCGTCGAGATAGGCGGCGGTCTCCTCGACCAGATCCATGCCTTCCCGGAACAACGTGCCGAAAGCGGCGGAATTGGTCAGCCGCTCGCTGAACTGCACGAGACCGCTGTCGCCCTGCGAACGCTCCGCCATGGTTAACGCCCTTACGCTACTATTTTACGCCGCCGGCTTAGTCGCCGGCTTATGATGAACAAATCATTGCGCGCTCGCGGGCGAGAGTCCAGTCACAACCCTTAATATGGTTTCCAGCCTCTCGTCATTCCGGGGCGCGAGTGAAACGAGCGAACCCGGAATCCAGACACGGTGCGCGGTTCTGGATTCCGGGCCCACGCGAAGACGCGTGTCCCGGAATGACGCGCGAAAATGCGGTGACGCCGTCACGCACGCGCAAAAAAAGAGCCGCCGTTTCCGGCGGCTTTGAAGTTGATAACAGGGAGGCGTCAAACAGAGTGGACAGGAGCCACTCGGTGTCCAAACAAGGACGATTTAAGTCATATTCGAGAAAGCTTAATCGATCGTAAACGAGCGGTTTTATTCACGCTTCGTTTGCCATGTCGGCCATTGGCCTATCTCGTTCCCCGGACGCAGCGCAGCGCCATAAGCGCGTTTACGCGCGTCTTCGACGCGCTATGGCTCTTGCGTAGCGGTGCGCTGCTGAGCCGTGGGCCCGGTTGCTGCTGTAAGAAACCGGGGTCCCGGTTCTGCGAAGCAGCGTAAAGAACGCTGCATCGCGCCCGGGGCACGTGGCCTCACGATTTGAAAAAATTCGCGGCCGCATCCCTGGAGGCGCGCTTCTTGGTCATCGCCTCCTTGAGCCGCTCGATCTCGGAGGTCAGTAGCTCAATGCGCTCGCCGAGTTCCTCGACGGACAGCAGATACAGATCCTGCCCGATCTCGTGGGTGATCTTCTTCTTCGGCTTGTCATCGTCTTCCGTAGCCATGTGCCTTGCTCCCAAACATTAGTCTGGCTAATCAGGTATCTTCGTCATTGCGAGCGAAGCGAAGCAATCCAGTCTTTGCTTGTGGTCTCTGGATTGCTTCGCTGCGCTCGCAATGACGGCATGACACAGGAAAAAATCATGGAAAAGCTGCCCGCGCAAATGACCGTCGTCGCCATCAGCAAACCCGGCGGGCCGGAGGTGCTGCTGCCCGAGACCCGCAGCGTTCCGGCGCCCGGCCCCGGCGAAATCCTGGTCAAGGTCCATGCGGCCGGCGTCAATCGTCCCGACGTGGCGCAGCGCTCCGGCGCCTACCCGCCGCCGCCCGGCGCCAGCGATCTTCCCGGCCTTGAAGTATCCGGCGAAGTGGTGGCGCTCGGCGACGGCGCGACCAAGCACAAGCTCGGCGACAGAGTGATGTCGCTGGTGGCCGGCGGCGGCTACGCGCAATATTGCATCGCGCAGGATGCGCAGGCGATGGCGGTGCCGCAGGCGCTGTCGATGCTGCAGGCCGGCGCCATCCCGGAAACGCTGATGACAGTGTGGCACAATGTGTTCGAGCGCGGCGCGCTGCAGCCGGGCGAAACGCTGCTGATCCATGGCGGCTCGTCGGGGATCGGCACCATGGCGATCCAGCTGGCGAAGGCGTTCGGTTCAAAAGTGATCGTCACCGTCGGCTCGCAGGACAAGGCCGATGCCTGCCTGAAACTCGGCGCCGACGCCGCCATCAACTACAAGACGCAGGATTTCGTCGCCGAGGTGAAGACGGCGACGTCGGGCGCCGGTGCCAATGTCATTCTCGACATGGTCGGCGGCGACTATATCGAGCGCAATTACGAGGCCGCGGCGATGGACGGGCGGATCGTGCAGATCGCGTTCCTCGGCGGACCCAAGTCGAACGTCAATTTCGTCAAGCTGATGGTGAAACGGCTGCACCACACCGGCTCGACGCTGCGTCCGCGCTCCAACGCCGACAAGGCGGCGATGGTCAAAGCCATCGAGGCCAGGGTGATGCCGCTGCTGCGCGAGGGCCGCGTCAAGCCCTTGATTGACAGCACATTCCCGCTGGAAAAGGCGGCGGACGCGCACCGGCGCATGGAAACCAGCGAACATATTGGCAAAATTGTGTTGACCGGTTAACGCGGCGGAAGCGGGCGCCAGCCGGAAACCCTTTGATTTCCTTCACATTCATGTCATTTATCGCAGCATACCGGGCGCGCGCTGTCCGGATGACGCCACCGATTGCGGAGAACTGACTTTGCGTCTGATCAGGTGCCTTGCGCCGCTTGCGCTCGGCCTCATGATTTTTGCCGCCGCTCAACCGGCGCGCGCCATCGACGCCGTCAGCGTCCGCGGTGACGCGCCTGCGATCGACCTCACCGCGGTGCTCGATCATCAGCGCAGCGACACCGACCGCATCCAGGTCTCGACCGCGCCCGGCACCGACGGCATCGTCCGCCGCATCGAAGTGCGCGCGCGCAAGGGCGGCCAGAACTGGGTGGTGTTCGCGCTCGCCAACAACACCGACGACCAGCTCGACCGCCTGATCGTAGCCCCGCATTACCGCATCGTGTCGTCGGGATTGCTGTGGCCCGATCTCGGACTGTCGCGCATCGAGACCATTACGCCTTCGGTGGGCGATCGTCCCGAGCGGCAGGACAGTCCGACCGCCGACATCTTCCGCATCACGCTCGACCCCGGCGCTGTGGTCACCTATGTCGCGGAGTTGAACACCGACAAGCTGCCGCAGCTCTATCTGTGGGAGCCGGAAGCCTACAAGGACAAGGTCAACTCGTTCACGCTGTACCAGGGCATCGTGATCGGCATCTCCGGCCTGCTGGCGCTGGTGTTGACCATCCTGTTCGTGGTCAAGGGCAGCATCATGTTCCCCGCCGCCGCCGCATTGGCGTGGGCGGTGCTGGTCTATATCGGCGTCGATTTCGGCTTCTGGGGCAAGGTGCTCGACATGTCGAACAATGCCGAGCGGGTCTGGCGCGCCGGCGGCGAAGCGATCCTGGCCGCAACACTGCTGGTGTTCCTGTTCGCCTATCTCAATCTCAGCCGCTGGCATGTGCGCTATTCCCACATCACCGTCGGCTGGCTCGCGTTTCTGGGCTCGCTGGTGGCGCTGGCGCTGTTCGATCCCGCGGTGGCCTCCGGCATCGCGCGGATGTCGCTGGTGCTGATCGCGTTCGCAGGCTTTGCGCTGATCGTTTATCTCTCGACCCACGGCTTCGACCGCGCCGTGCTGCTGATCCCGACCTGGTTCCTTTTGGTGGTCTGGGTGATCGCGGCCGGTATGACGGTGGCGGGCAGCGTCACCAACGACATCGTCGGCCCTGCGCTGCTCGGCGGCCTAGTGCTGATCGTGATGCTGATCGGGTTCACGGTGATGCAGCATGCGTTTGCCGGCGGCGGCATGACCACCGGCATCGTATCCGACATCGAACGCCGCGCGCTGGCGCTGACCGGCTCCGGCGATTTGATCTGGGACTGGGACGTCTCCGCCGACAAGGTGTTCACCAGTCCCGAGACCGAGAGCCTGCTGGGATTGAAGCGCGGCACGCTGGAAGGCCCGGCGGCGAAATGGCTTGAGGTATTGCATCCGCTGGATCAGGACCGCTTTCGCGCAGCACTTGATAGTGTGCTGGACCAGCGCCGCGGCCGGCTGGTGCAGGATTTCAGGCTGCGCACGCCGGACGGCCACTTCATGTGGTTCGCACTGAAGGCGCGCCCCGTGGTCGGCTCCGACGGCGAGGTTTCCCGCGTGGTCGGCACGCTCACCGACGTGACCGAAGCCAAGAATGCCGAGGAACGGCTGCTGCACGATTCGGTGCATGACAATCTGACCGGCCTGCCCAACCGCAAGCTGTTCATCGACCGCCTCAGCGCGGTGGCGAATTTCGCAAAGACCATGCCGAACTTAAGGCCGACCTTGATGGTGATCGACCTCGACCGCTTCAAGCAGGTCAACGATTCCGTCGGCATCGCGGTCGGCGATTCGATTTTGCTGACGCTGGCGCGGCGGCTGACCCGCATCCTGAAACCGCAGGACACGCTGGCGCGGCTGGCCGGCGACCAGTTCGGACTGATCCTGATGTCCGAGCAGGATTCGGCCAAGATCACCGCCTTTGCCGAAACCATCCGCAAGACCATCCGCGCGCCGATCGCGTTCAACGACCGCGAGATTTTCCTGACCGCCTCGATTGGCCTCGCGCTCAGCGATCCGCAGACGCAACTGTCTGAGGAGATCATCAAAGACGCCGAGCTGGCGATGTATCATTCCAAGCGCATCGGCGGCGACCGCATCGACGTCTACAAGCCGGTGATGCGCGCGCGCAAGACCGACCGGCTGACGCTGGAATCCGAGCTTCGCCGCGCCATCGAGCGCGAGGAAATCACCATCCTGTACCAGCCGATTGTGCGGCTGGAAGACCGCTCCATCGCCGGTTTCGAAGCGCTGGCGCGCTGGGATCATCCAAAGCTCGGGCGAATGGCGCCGCAGGAATTCATCACCATCGCCGAGGAGATCGGGTTGATCGTCGACCTCGGCATGTTCGTGATGGACCAGACCGCGCGTCAGCTCGCGATCTGGCAGCGCGCGATGCGCTCGCGCGAACCGATCTTCGCCAGCGTCAACGTCTCGTCGCGGCAATTGCTGCGGCACGATCTGATCCACGACATCCGCACCGTGCTGTCGCGCTCCTCGGTGGCGCGCGGCACGCTGAAACTTGAACTCACCGAATCGCTGGTGATGGAAAATCCGGAACATGCGGCGCAAATGCTGCACCGGATCCGCGAACTCGGCACCGGACTGTCGCTGGACGATTTCGGCACCGGGCACTCGTCGCTGGCCTATCTGCAGCGCTTCCCGTTCGACACCATCAAGATCGACCAGTCCTTTGTGCGCACCACCAGCCGCGGCACCCGGCCGGTGATCCTGAAATCCATCATCGCGCTGGCCCACGACCTCGGCATGGACGTGGTCGCGGAAGGCGCGGAGACCGATTCGGACGCGGTGGAGCTCTACCAGCTCGGCTGCGAATACGCCCAGGGCTTTGCCTTCGGCGAGCCGATGGACGCCGACGCCGCGATGCGGCTTTTGACCGAAGAGCGGCTGGAAGCGGCGAGCTAACGGTTGTCGTCCCCGCGAAGGCGGGGACCCATAGCCGCCGCTGCTCGTGAAGGAGCTGCAAGTTTGCCCAGCATCGCTTTATTACAAAAATCGGTGGTTATGGGTCCCCGCCTGCGCGGGGACGACACGACGTTCCCCCCATTATTAAGCACGTCATTTATCGAAATATTAGCGTTGCATTGTTAGCCGTTTCTTCAGCGTTCCCTTTTCGGATGCTTGAGGATGCGACGTAGCGTGACAATCGCGGCTGATAGCACAGACGACAATTTCGGCAGGCCGGCCTCCGCCGCGGCATGGCAGAACATGATCGCTGGATTGCGAAGCAACGCGTTGCCGATCGCCGTCACGCTCGGCGCGCTGCTGGCCGGCGCGATTTATACCTGGATCATGGGCGAGGACGCCAACTGGGATTGGCAGAACTACCACGAATACAATGTCTGGGCCGTGCTCAACGGCCGCTACGACCTGGATGCCATGCCGGCGGGGTTTCAGACCTACTTCAATCCCGCGGTCTATTTCCCGGTCTATTATCTCCGCCATCTGTTGCCGCCGCCGGTTGGGCTGGTGATCATCGGCGCGGTTCATGGGCTCAATCTTGCGCTGGTCTATTGGCTGACCCGCGTGCTGCTCGGCAACGCGTCAACAATGTTCGCGGTCGCGGCTTCGATCCTGATCGCGGCCTTCGGCCCGATGACGCTGTCGGAAGTGGGCACCAGCTTCTCCGACATCCTCACCGCGCTGCCGATCGTCGCCGGATTCGCCTTGATCCTGTCGGCGGACGGATCGGATCGCCTGCGCACCCTCCTGGCCGGACTGCTGATTGGCGCCGCGGTCGGGCTGAAGCTCACCAACGTCGTGTTCGCGCTCGGTGCCGCCGCCGCTGTGCTTCTGACGGCGCGCCCGCTGCTGGCGCTGACCTGCCTCGGTCTTGGCGGCGCAATCGGCGCGATTGCGACCGGCGGGGCGTGGAGCCTGATGCTGTGGCGGGAAATGGGCAACCCGATTTTCCCGCTGTTCAACGGCGTGTTCCAGTCCAGGGAGCTGCAGCCGATCAATATCATGGACACCCAGTTCATGCCGCGCGGCATCCGCGACGCGCTGATGTATCCGTTCTACTGGCTCGTCGGCGATAACCGCAGCTCGGAATATCCGTTTCGCGACGCGCGCTTTGCCGTCGCAATGGTGCTGGTGATGTTCGGTATCGCCGCGCGGCTCGCACGGCGCGTTGCGATCTTTACGCACCGGGATGTTCAGTTCTTCGTCCTCTTCGCCGTCTCCTACGCGGCGTGGCTCGGGCTGTTTTCGATCCAGCGCTACGCGATCGTGCTGGAGTTGATGTGCGGGCCGCTGATCGTGCTGCTGATCTCGCGGGTCATGACGCACGCACGCGGCGGATCGTCGATGCCGGCCAATGCCGTCATGGTGTCGGTCGCAGTCGTCATCGCGCTGTGGTCGCAGCCGGGAGACTGGTGGCGGCGGCCATGGTCCGATCCCTACCGGCCCGCGATTTCCGCGCCGCTCAGCCAGCCCGCGACCTTCGTCCTGCTCGACAAGCCGCTCGCCTATGTGGCGCCGCTATTGCCGCCGGGGTCGCGGTTCTATCAAATCGCTGACATCGCCTTGCCGGTGCTGCCGGACGGCAAGTTCGACCGCCGCATCCGCGCCGGCCTCGCCGATCCGTTGCCCGGCGGAATGTGGGAATTGCACATCCGCGACAAGCCGTTCGCGCTGAATTTACTGGGGCGCTTCGGGCTTGCGGTGGATCTGTCGCAGTCGTGCGTCGCGATCGAAGGCGCGCAGATCGGAACGGCAATCGCGGCGTGCCCGTTGGTGATGCGCGAGAAATAGAGATTACGTTCCCCGGACGCAGCGCAGCACGAAGTGATGCGCTGCAGAGCCGGGGCCGTACCAGACGCCGGCGCTTGGTACGGTCCCGGTTCTGCGAGGCAGCGCTACGCGCTGCATCGCGCCCGGGACACGAGAGCTACGCGTGCCCGGCTTCGTTCGACAGCATGCCCGGATCGATGCCGATCTTGCGCAAGGCGCGCTGATATTTTTCATCCGCGTCGCGCCCGAACACCAAGTCCGGATCGGCCGCGCAATGCAGCCAGCCATTGTCCTGGATTTCGGTTTCCAGCTGGCCCGGCGCCCAGTGCGCATAGCCGAGCGCCAGGATGGCGTGCTTCGGCCCCGCGCCCTTGGCGATGGCTTTGAGAATATCGACCGTCGCGGTCAGGCAAATTCCGTCATCGATCGGCAGCGTCGCATCCTTGATGAAGAAGTCGCTCGAATGCAGCACGAAGCCGCGTCCGGTTTCGACCGGACCGCCTTTCAGCACCTTCATGGTGCCGGCTTTTTCCGGCAGCTTGATCTGGTCCGCCTTCTGGATGATGTCGAGTTGCACCAGCAGTTCCGGAAAATCGATGGTGCCCGCCGGATGATTGACGACGATGCCCATGGCGCCTTCGGAAGAATGCGCGCACATGTAGATCACCGAATGCGCGAAGCGCGGATCTTCCATGACCGGCATCGCGATCAGCAACTGGCCGTCGAGATAGCGGCTGGAGTCGTCGTCGCCCGTATCGGCCTTGCCGCGACCGCCCGGCTTTTTGCGTATCAGGTCCATCAGCGCAGGACTCTCAATCGTGGTTCGCATCCTGATATTGGGTGGCGGCGCTGTCAATCAAGCTTCGTGCCAGAGCGGAGCCCGATCACAAGCAATTCAATGGTTCGCGGCTGCGCCGGCCTGTAAAGACGTTTTATGACTGTCATGGTTCCCATTCGCGCCGCGACCGGTTTCGCCGCCACGGTCGTCCTTGCGTCGTCGCTCGCAATCCCGGCATGGGCGCAGGATGCCTCGCCCTGGGTGCAGGACGCCCACTCCTCGGTGCGGCTGCTGGCGGGATCGCGCAGCGGCGCCGTGCTGCTCGGCGGTATTGCGTTCCAGATCAAGCCGGGCTGGCACACCTACTGGCGCAACCCAGGTGATTCCGGCGTGCCCCCGCGCTTCGATTTTTCGAAATCGGAAAATATCGAAGCCGTGACCGTGCTGTGGCCGGCGCCGATAAAATTTCCCGACGGCGGTGGCGGCAACTCGCTCGGCTATCAGAAGCAGGTGGTGCTGCCGCTGCGCATCGTCGCAAAGAATGCCGATAGACCGGTGACGCTGCGCGCCGAGATCAGCTACGCGGTGTGCGAGAAAATCTGCATCCCGGTCGAGGCCAGCGCCGAACTCGCCTTCACCAGCGTCGCCAGCACCCAGGACGGCGCGTTGTCGGCGGCGCTCGACGGGGTGCCGAAACCGGCCAATGTCGGCGATCCCAATCCGCTCACCATTCGCGACGTCAAGCGTGACGGCAAGAACGGCGTGCTGGTCGATGTGGCCGCGCCCGATTCCAGCGCGGTCAACCTGTTCGTCGAAGGCCCGACCCCGGACTGGGCGCTGCCGGTGCCGAACCTGCTCGACCACGGGCCGCCCGGGGTCAAGCGTTTCGCCTTCGAACTCGACGGGCTGCCGCCGGGGGCCAAGCCTGAGGGTGCGGCGCTAAAGCTGACCCTGGTCGGCAGCGAGCGGTCGTATGAGTTCAATGTCAATTTGGATTAGCGGGCGGGTGTCGTCCCGGCGAACGCCGGGACCCATATCCTCCGATCTCTCGTTTTGGCACCATGGCGGCCACCTTCCGCAACAACGAACACCTGTGGTTATGGGTCCCGGCGTTCGCCGGGACGACAATCCAACCGAATCTTAACGAATCGTTGATATTCCGGATTGTCGCCGCGGCCTTCGCGGCATGAGGAATTCTGCCGTGGCCGTGATGGACGCGCAATCCACACCAACACACAACGCGGGCGCTGTTGCGCGGCTGCGCGCGATGCTCGGCCGTGTCCTTGGCGGCTCGGGCGAAGCGTCGCTGACCAAACGCCTCGCCGGCACCATCTTCATCATCCGCGTCGTCAGCGCCGCGCTGGCCTATCTGTCGCAGATCCTGCTGGCGCGCTGGATGGGCGGATCGGATTACGGCGTCTATGTCTATGTCTGGACTTGGGTGCTGCTGCTCGGCAGCATGATGGATTTCGGCATCTCGGTCTCCGCGCAAAAGCTGATTCCCGAATATCGCGCCAGCGGCGACCACGCGCTGCTGCGCGGCTTCCTCTCCGGCAGCCGCTGGATGACATTCATCGTCTCTTCCATCGTCTCGTTGCTGCTCGCCGGCGTCGTGAAACTTTCATCGCCGTGGATCGAATCCGGCGCGGTGGTGCCGCTGTACATCGGCTGCCTGACGCTGCCGGCCTTCGTCGTCGCCAATACCCAGGACGGCATCGCGCGCTCGCATGACTGGATGCGGCTCGGTCTGATGCCGCAATTCGTGGTGCGGCAATCGCTGATCATCGGATTTACCGCAGGCGCAGTCGTGCTCGGCTTTAATCTCGGCGCCACCGCTGCGATGCTTGCCAGCGCCGCCGCGGTGTGGACTGCCATGGTCGGCCAGATGATCGTGCTCAATCGCCGTCTCGGCGAGACTATCGAAGCCGGCGCGAAGGCTTACGATTTCCGCGGCTGGCTTGCGGTGTCGCTGCCGATCCTGATTGTTGAGGGTTTTTATCTGCTGCTGTCCTACACCGACGTGCTGCTGCTGCAGCAATTCCGCTCCTCCGAAGAGGTCGGCGTCTATTTCGCGGTGGTGAAGACGCTGGCGCTGGTGTCGTTCATTCACTACGCGATGTCGGCGACGACGGCGCACCGTTTTGCCGAGTATCACGCCACCGGCGACAAGGACCGGCTGTCGGCTTATGTCGCGCATGCGATTCAATGGACGTTCTGGCCGTCGGTGGCGGCGACCGCGGTGCTGCTCGCGTTCGGCAAGCCGCTGCTGTGGCTGTTCGGGCCGCAATTCGTCGCAGGCTACAACATCATGTTCATCGCCGCGGTTGGCCTTGTGGTGCGCTCGGCGATCGGTCCGGTGGAGCGGCTGCTCAACATGCTCGGCCACCAGCATATCTGCGCGCTGGCCTATGCATCGGCATTCGCAATGAACGTCGTGCTGTGCGTGATCCTGATCCCGCGCTTCGGCGGCCATGGCGCGGCGGCGGCGACCTCGATTGCGCTGTCGTTCGAGACCGTGCTGCTGTTCTGGATCGTGCGGCGGCGGCTCGGGCTTCACGTGCTGGCGTTCGGGAAGCGGGGCGCTCCGTAGCGATTGGAACGAAAACGCCTGCGTGATATAATCACGCTATGACCGCAACAGATGAAATCGAAAACGAACGGAAAGGCCGCAACTATCTCGCGACCGAGGAAGAGTTACGGATTATAGACGCTGCAATAGCTTCAATCGATGCCGGCGAAGTCGCTACCGATGTCGAAATAAAAGCAGCCTTTGCAAAATTTCACAGAGTATGAAGCGGGTCCAGCACTGTCGTCATGCGCGGGCTTGACCCGCGCATCCATCCTTCTTCACAAGAGTCTTTCGAAGTGGTGGATTGCCGGGTCAAGCCCGGCAGTGACGACGGTACTTGGTACGTCCCGGCTCTGCGCAGCGGCATGAAGAATGCCGCAGCGCGTCCGGGACACGCGCACCCTACTCCGCGGTCCAGCCGCCGTCGATGGAGAGGTTGGCGCCGGTGATTTGGGCGGCGTCATCGCCGCACAGAAACAGCGCAAGGGCTGCGACCTGCTCGGAGGTGACGAACTCCTTGGTCGGCTGCGCTTCCAAGAGCACGTCGTGGATGACCCGCTCCTTGGTGAGGTTGCGCGCCTTCATGGTGTCGGGAATCTGCTTTTCGACCAGCGGCGTCCAGACGTAACCGGGGCTGATGCAGTTGCAGGTGATCTTGAAGGTCGCAAGCTCCAGCGCCACGGTCTTGGTGAGGCCGGCGATGCCGTGCTTGGCCGAGACGTAGGCCGACTTGAACGGCGAGGCGACCAGCGAATGCGCGGAGGCGGTATTGATGATGCGGCCCCAGCCGCGCTTCTTCATGCCGGGCACCGCAGCGCGGATGCCGTGAAACGCCGATGACAGGTTGATCGCAATGATCGCGTCCCATTTCTCGACCGGGAATTCCTCGATCGGGGAGACGAACTGGATGCCGGCATTGTTGACCAGCACATCGACCGAGCCGAATGTGCTTTCTCCAAGTGCTATCATGCCGGCGATCTCAGCGGGTTTTGTCATGTCGGCGGGCGAGTGCACCGCCTTGACCTTGAAGTCGGACTCGATGCCTGCGCGTTCCTTCTCGATATCGGCCGGCGCGCCCATGCCGTTGAGAACGATATTGGCGCCGGCGCTTGCGAAGGCGCGCGCATAAGCGAGGCCGATGCCGCTGGTCGAGCCGGTCACCACCGCCGTCTTGCCTGTCAAGATACCCATTTCTTCACTCCTGTTTGTCGTCGGGGGGCCTCGGTGCCGTCCCCGGTGAGATCGTAAGTCACCATGGTCTCGCCGGATTGCGGCCGTTCCAGCCATTCCTTGTGACGCATCGACAGATGTACGTCGCGCGCGCCTGCGTTCCAGTGCTCGACCATGCCGACATGCGAAAAGTCGTAGTCCTTGGAGGACGATTCGTAATTCTTGCTGCGGTAGATCAGGTGCACCACGGTGACGGTGTTTTCCTTCGACGCTTCGGACAGGAACTTGACCGACGGATCGCTTTTGAGTTCATCCGGCAATTTCGAGAGCAGGTCGCGCAGCGCCTTGCGGGCGTCATGGACCTTCTTGTTCTTGTCGGTATTCATCCGGGTGCGGCTGGAAAAGCGGATGTCCTTCTCGCGCTCGGCGGCCTCGAGCAGCGTCTCCGGCAGCGGCCCGCGCGCGCTGAACAGATCGATCTGAAAGATCAGCAGATCGTCCGTGGTATCTTCATCGAGCACGTAATCGAGCGGCGTGTTGGACGCGATGCCGCCGTCCCAGAAGTGCTGGCCGTCGATGACGACGGACGGAAAACCCGGCGGCAAGGCCCCGGAGGCCATGATGTGCTCCGGCCCGATTTTCTTGCCCTGCTTCCTGAAGTCGACATTGTCGAAATAGGTAAAATTGCCCGATGTCACGCCGACGGCGCCGACGCTGAGCCGGGTCTTGCAATCGTTGATGCGGTCGAAATCGACCAGTCGCTCCAGCGTCGCACGTAAGGGCGTGGTGTCGTAATAGCTTTGGCTTTGCGGACTGCCCTGCGGCCACAGCGGCGCGGGCGGAATACGCGGCGTGAAAAAGCCGGGCACGCCGAAGGCTGCGATCATCGCGGCGCTGGTTTCGTTGAAATAGGAGCGCTCGCGGTGATCGGATGTCAGCGGGCTCCACGGCACCGCCGGCGAAACCAGTTCCCAGAATTCCTTGAGGCGCTCGACGCGCTTTTCCGGCGCGTTGCCCGCGATCAGCGCGGCATTGATGGCGCCGATCGAAATGCCGGCCACCCATTGCGGCTCAAAACCCTGACGGCAGAGCGCCTGATAGGCGCCGGCCTGATAGGAGCCGAGCGCGCCGCCGCCCTGCAGGACGAGCACGCGCCGCGCATCCGCGGGCGTGGTCGAAGGTTTCGGCTCGGTAGAATCCGTCATCGATCGATCTTCAAAAATGAAGGCTTACCGTGGCGTCAGTTCGCATCCGCGTCAATCGCGGATGGCGTGCCGCGGATCACGCCGTGGTTATCGCGCTTCCGATGATGCAAGAATGAGCGTCCAGAACACCTTGTATTTGGTATTCGGAGCATAGCTCGCCGCGATGCCTAATTTTGTGACACCGTTTTTCAGCATGTTCGCCCGATGCGGCGGCGAGTCGCGCCAGCCGGAAAATGCTTCCGCCAGCGTGTGATAGCCGGCGGATACATTTTCCACCGCGAGTGTGGCCGGATATCCCGACGCGTTAAGGCGTTTGGCCAGAGGCCCTTTCACGTCGTGGTCAAGCTTGTTACGGCTGGCCATCGCCTGCGATTGCGATTCCGCCAGTGTCATCAGTGCGGGGTCAACGACCACGCCGCCGAGGCCATTGTTCTGCCGGTACAGCGAAATCATCGATGCCGCGGCCACCGGATCGAGCCTGGCGCCGCCATTGGCCATGCTGAGATACATGGTCGGCTGCTCGACCGACGTCGTATCCGCGGCGCAGCCGCCAAGCGCCAAAAGGCCGAGAATGGCCGCCGCCACGCGCATGATTCGATGTTCCCCCATGCGCATGATCCGCCAAAGTGTGAGCGGTTTGGCGGTAAGATCATGCGCCAATCAATAAGCTGGAGCAGTTGTTGCATATCAACCGTGGCTGAATGGTGAACGAGCGGGCAATTTCATAGCCGTCACCACCCGCGAAAGCGGGTGGCCCAGTATCCAGTGCGCCCGAGATTCTCACAGACTGCGGTGATTACTGGTTCCCCGCCTTCGCGGGGATGACGGATGTGCTGGTGGCGCCAATGAAATGCCTCAGTGCGGTCGAGAGCACCAGCGGCTCGTCTTCCTGGACGTTATGGCCGGCTCCAGCGATCGCCAGCCAATGTCCCTCGCGGCAGCGCGCGGCAAACGCCGCCACTTTCTCATCCGTTAGAACGCGGCTTCGGTCGCCTCGAACGACGAGAACCCGGCATGCTATAGCCGAAGCAAGTTCGTTCAACTCAGCAAGCCTGCCCAGGAGATGACCATAGTCTCTGGGCTTTGTTCGATCGTGACGCCATGCCAGCTTGCCATCGGAGCCAACCCTGGTCATGTGCAGGTAGCGATAGAGAATTCTCTCGCGTCCGCCACGGGCCCCGGCACCGATCGCTGCTTCAACCAATTGATCGAGGGTCAGATCGGCGATGGGACGGTCCATGAAATGACGCATCGGACCGACCGCGCCGAAGTCAACGTTCGGCGCCACGTCGATCATTGCAAGACTGGCGGCCCGAGAACCGGCGGTCGCCGCATAATGTGCGGCTATGATGCCGCCAAGCGACATGCCGATCACATGAACTTTTGCCCAGCCAAAATCGGCGATGACAGCGGCGACGTCATTGACATAGTCATCCATCGTATAACTGTCCGCCCAGGCGCTGTTGCCATGGCCGCGCAGGTCGATCGCCACGCAATGAAAGCTGTCGCGCATTGCAAGACAGACCAGGTCCCAGGTGTGACAGGTGAGGGTGCCGCCGTGCAGAAGCAGTATTGGCTCGCCAGATCCTTCCCAATCGAGGCAATTGAGCGCTAACCCTTCGGGCGTTCGGAGCTGGCGCGGCGCCGGCGGCAGTCCCGGCGCATAATCGATCTTGTGAGCCGTCGCGAGACGTTCAAGCAATGCGGCGGTGTCCGAACTCGTCATGCTCATTCGTCCCGCGGGAATCGTCACCACCCGCGAAAGCGGGTGGTCCAGTATCCAGAGCGCCGGAGATTCTCACAAGCTGCGGCGATTACTGGTTCCCCGCTTTCGCGGGGATGACAGCTGTGTGCGTTGCGCCGGGCGTGCCCAAATCCTAATCTTATGCCGCGAAAATACGGTAGCGGCGAGGATGCAGGCCGATCATGTCGCCTGCCCTGAGTTCGCGGTCGCGCGGTGCGTCGATCTCGATCAGCGTGGCGCCGTTGTCGGACGACAGCGCCACTTCCGCGCGCTGGGTCGGGCCGAAGGTCCGCACCCGCTTCACCGCGCCCTCGAACACGCCGCTGCCGACCGCGCCGACCTGCATGTCATGGCGGCGGATGAACAGCTTTGACGGGCCGCATTTGGCGCCATCCGAGGCTAGATTCAGCACCTTGCCATCGAGCTGCACACGGCCGTCGTCGACATGGACCGGCAGCACGATGGATTCGCCGATAAAACCGTGCACGAAGGCGGTCGCCGGCGAATCGTAGACCTCGTCGGGCGTGCCGATCTGCTCGATGCGGCCCTTGTCCATCACCACCACGCGGTTGGCGACCTCGAGCGCCTCTTCCTGGTCGTGGGTGACGAAGATCGAGGTGACGTTGATCTCCTCGTGCAGCGTGCGCAGCCACTGCCGCAGCTCCTTGCGCACCTTGGCGTCTAAAGCGCCGAACGGCTCGTCCAGCAGCAGGATGCGCGGCTCGATCGCCAGTGCCCGCGCCAATGCGATGCGCTGGCGCTGGCCGCCGGACAGCTGGCTCGGATAGCGGCTGGCGAGCCAGTCGAGCTGCACCAGATCGAGCAACTCCTTTACCCGCGCGCGGATATCGGCCTCGCTCTTGCGGATGGCGCGCGGCTGCACCCGCAAACCAAACGCCACGTTCTCGAACACGGTCATATGGCGGAACAGCGCATAATGCTGGAACACGAATCCGACATGACGCTCGCTGGCGCCGCGCGACAGCGCGTCTTCGCCATCGAACGAGACCGCGCCGGAGTCCGGCCAGTCCAGTCCGGCGATGATCCGCAGCAGCGTGGTCTTGCCGGAGCCCGACGGCCCGAGCAGCGCCAGCAACTCGCCATTGGCGACCTTCAGGTCGACGTCGTCGAGCGCGGCGAATGCGCCGAATTTCTTCACGATGTTTTTGACTTCAATTGCCACTCGGGAGTTGTCCTTCGTCCAGATGCCGTTCCAGAATGGTCTTTGCCACCAGCGTGATCAGCGCCAGCATGGCCAGCAGCGAAGCGATCGCGAACGAAGAAACAAACTGGTATTCGTTGTAGAGAATTTCAACCAGCAGCGGCATGGTATTGGTCTCGCCGCGAATGTGTCCCGATACCACCGACACCGCGCCGAATTCGCCCATCGCGCGTGCGTTGCACAGCAGTACACCATACAGCACGCCCCATTTGATATTGGGCAAGGTGACGCGGAAGAAGGTCTGCAGGCCGGAGGCGCCGAGCGAGATCGCCGCCTCCTCCTCCAGCGTACCCTGTTCGTGCATCAGCGGAATCAGCGCCCGCGCCACAAATGGAAACGTCACGAAGGTGGTTGCCAGCGCGATGCCGGGCATCGCGAACAGCACCTGGAGGTTATGCGCCTGCATCCACGGCCCGAAAAATCCCTGCGCGCCGAACAGCAGCACGAAGACAAGGCCGGAGATCACCGGGCTCACCGAAAACGGCAGGTCGATCAGCGAGATCAGGAACGTCTTGCCGGGGAATTCGAATTTGGTGATCGCCCAGGCCGCGATCACGCCGAACACCAGATTGAGGCTGACGGAAATCGCCGCAACGCATAGCGTGAGACGGATCGCGGACAGCGCCTCGGGATCGCTGAGCGCGGCGAAGTAAGCGCCGATCCCTTTTGAGAACGCCTGCGCGAACACCACGGCGAGCGGCAGCACAACGAACACCGTGAGAAACGTCACGGCGACCGCGATGAGGATAAAGCGAATGAGCCGGGGCTCGGTGCGTGAGTCCGCCCTCGCCGCCAGCACCATTGATGATTGGGGCTGAGTCATCTGGGCCATCTCTAATGCGCAGGAATGCGGGTTTGCGCCCAGCGCTGGATGCGGTTGACGGCGAAGATGATCAGGAACGCGGCGACCAGCATGACGACGGCGATGGCGGTGGCGTCGGCATAGCGAAACTCGGACAGCCGGATCACGATCAAGAGCGGCGCGATTTCCGACACGTTCGGCAGATTGCCGGCGATGAAGATCACCGAGCCGTATTCGCCGACGGCGCGCGCGAACGCCAAGGCAAAACCGGTCAGCATCGCCGGCATCAGGCTTGGCAGGATCACTTTGGACACCGTGTGCCAGCGGTTGGCGCCGAGGCTGGCGGCGGCTTCCTCGATCTCGGCATCGAGATCGATCAGTACCGGCTGCACCGTGCGCACCACGAAGGGAATACCGATGAAAATCATCGCGACAAAGATTCCAACCGGCGTGAACGCGACCTTGATGCCGAGTTCGGCTAAAGGCGCGCCGAGCCAGCCCTTCTGGGCAAACAGCGAGGTCAGTGCGACGCCGGCGACCGCGGTCGGCAGCGCGAACGGAATATCGACAATGGCATCGAACAAGCGGCGTCCGGGAAAGCGATAGCGCACCAGCGCCCAGACGATGATCATCCCCATCACCAGATTGACGACGGCGGCGGCGAGCGCGAGCCCGAACGATAGTTTTAGCGCGTTGAGGGTGCGCCTTGAGGTGACGATGGCCCAGAATTGATCGAGGCTCAACTCGAAGGTCTTGAGGAACAGGCCGGCGAGCGGGATCAGCACGATGATCGACAGCCATGTCAGGGTCAGTCCCATGGTGAGACCGAATCCCGGCAAGGTGCTGCGTCGTTGCGGCGCTTCGCTCACACTGTCCCCTGAAAAAACCTGATCAGATCAGTTCTTGTAAATCTGGTCGAAAATGCCGCCTTCGCCAAAATGTTCCTTCTGCGCCTTGGTCCAGCCGCCGAACATATCGTCGATGGTGAACAGTTCGACCTTCGCAAATGACGCCTCGTACTCCCGGGCTATCTCCGGATCGCGCGGACGATAGGAGTTGCGTGCGGCAATTTCCTGACCTTCCTTGGTATACCAGTATTTTAAGTAGGCCTCCGCGACGTCACGGGTGCCTTTTTTATCGGCAACCGCATCGACCACGGCGACCGGCGGTTCGGCGAGAATCGACAGCGGCGGCGAAACGATTTCGAACTTGTCCTTGCCGAATTCGCGTTGCGCCAGAAATGCCTCGTTCTCCCAGGCCAGCAGCACGTCGCCAACGCCGCGCTCGACGAAGGTCACGGTCGAGCCGCGCGCGCCGGTGTCGAGCACCGGTACATTCTGATAGAGATCGCCGACAAACTTCTTCGCCTTGTCGGCGGAGCCGTATTTCTTCAGTGCAAAACCCCATGCGGCGAGATAATTCCAGCGCGCGCCGCCGGAGGTTTTCGGATTAGGTGTGATGACGCTGACGTCGGATTTGATCAGGTCGTCCCAATCCTTGATGCCTTTCGGATTGCCCTTGCGCACCAGGAATACGATGGTCGATGTGTAGGGCGAGGCATTGAGCGGCAGGCGTTTCTGCCAGTCCGCGGCGAGCAGGCCCTTGCCGGCGATGGCGTCGATGTCATAGGCGAGCGCCAGCGTGACGATGTCGGCCTTGAGGCCATCGATCACCGCGCGCGCCTGCGAGCCGGAACCACCGTGCGATTGTTTGATTTCGACGCTCTTGCCGGTTTCCTTTTGATAGGCCGCAGCGAACGCCTTGTTGAAATCGGCATAGAGTTCGCGGGTCGGATCATACGACACGTTGAGCAGCGACACATCGGCGGCAGTGGCGGAGCCGGCCCAAATCAGCGCGGCGACGACAGTAAGAATGCGGCGAACCATCTCGATCTCCATTCGGCCGACGACAGCATCGTCATCCGGCGTAGGGACATAACTCGTAAGAACGGTGCCTTAAGTCAACGAAACCGCATTTCGTTGTTTGCGGCGTCGCAGCGTCATTGTGCTACGAAGTCTTCATCGTATGGATGCCGCATTCCGTCTTGGCTCTGCCGCGCCAGCGGCCCGCGCGCGCATCTTCATTGGTCTCGGTGCGGCTGGTGCACGGCATGCATCCGACCGACAGATAACCGGATGCGCTAAGCGGATGCGGCCGCAGCTTTGCGCTTGCGTAAATCGCCTCGATATCTTCGCGCGAAACATTGGCGAACGGATTGAACTTCAATCGCGCGCCGTCCTCCTCGACCACGGCAATGTCCACGCGAACGCCGCCCTGAAAGCGCTTGCGGCCGTTGATCCATGCGTCGAAGGTGCTAAGCGCGCGCGCCAGCGGCTCGACCTTTCGAATCCGGCAGCAGGCGTCGGGGTTGGAGAACCACAGATCGCGCTCGGGGTCGTCATGCTTGAGAGTCTGTTCCGACGGTTTTATGGAGCGAACGTCGCGCAGACCCAGCGTTTCGATCAGCGTATCGCGATAGGCCAGCGTTTCCGCGAACAGCCAGCCAGTATCGAGAAAGATCACGGGAATCGCCGGATCGACGTCGGCCATCACCTTGAGCAACGCCGCGGATTCGGTGCCGAACGACGACACCACGGCAAGGCGGTCGCGGCCGACGGCACGCAGCGCCGCTGCGATAATCTCAGCCGGCGATGCGTCGCGCAGCGCGCGGTCGAGCTCTTCCGCTGACGGAAATTCATCGGCGAGCGGCGCGTGCTCCGGCAATACCTGATGTGCGAGATGGCTCACTGGGCGGCGCTCTCCGAATGACGCTGCTGCATCCGGCGGTGCAGTGCGGTGACGCGGCCGTCGCCGGTCGGCTGGTAGAATACCGAGTAGCGTTTCACCGTGCTGACAAAAGCTTCGGCGTCGCTGTCCTTTTTCACCTCGAACGCGTCGAAGCCGGCGCGCAGCATGAACACGAACTGGTCGCGCAGCACTTGTCCGGTGGCGCGCAGCTCGCCGCGATAATGATAACGCTCGCGCAGCAGCCGCGCTTGGCTATAGGCGCGGCCATCCCGGAAGGTCGGGAATACCAGCGCGACCACCGCGAGGCGATCGAGATACGGCACGAGATCGTCGACGTCGCGGTTGTTCGGCCAGATCACGCCGGTCTTGCCGAGCCGCCGCGACAGCGCTTCGGCATCGGCGAGAAACCGAGCCGCGGAAATCAATACCGCGCCGTCGGTGGGAATCTCCGCATCGTCGGCGACATGGACGAAGGCGTCGCCCGAAACTTTTCCGTTTTTAACGAGTGGCATAGACACGCTCCCTGAATGGCTCGACGCCGAGGCGCTTCACGGTATCGACGAACAGTTCATCGGGCCGTGCGCGCAGCGCCAGATAAGCTTCAACGATATCCTCGACCACGTCGGCGACGTCGGCATAGGGCACCGCGGGCCCGACCAGGGTCCCGACCTCGGCGTGCTCGTCGGCGCGGCCGCCGATGGTGATCTGGTAAAATTCCTCGCCGTTCTTCTCGACGCCCAAAATGCCGATATGGCCGACGTGATGATGTCCGCAGGCATTGATGCAGCCGGAGATGTTGATGTGCAGCCGCCCGATCATATTGGCGGTGTCGTGATTGGCAAAGCGGTGGGTCAATTCCTGCGCGATCGGGATCGAGCGCGCGTTGGCAAGCGAGCAGTAATCCAGCCCCGGACAGGCAATGATATCGGTGACCAGATTGACGTTCGGTGTCGCGACGCCGATCTTGTCGAGCGCCTTCCACAGCACCGGCAAATCGCGTTTGGCGACATGCGGCAGCGCCAGGTTCTGCTCATGGCCGACGCGGATTTCGCCGAACGAATATTTATCGGCGAGGTCGGCGATGGCGTCCATCTGGTCCGCGGTGGCGTCGCCGGGCGGTCCGCCGATGGGTTTAAGCGACAGCGTCACGATCGAGTAGCCCGTCACCTTGTGCGGCGCGACCGAATTCTTGCGCCACGCCTCGAATTGCGAGTCATGCGCAGCCTTCTTCAATTCGTCCGGCATGTGCGGCAGCTTTTCGTAGGCCGGATAGCTGAAACGCGAGCGAATCTCCTCGACCATGGCGTGGTCGAGCGTGAGGTCGCTCTTGTCCATCTGCTGCCATTCGTCCTCGACCTCTTTGGCGAATTTTTCGATGCCGAGTTCGTGGACCAGAATCTTGATGCGCGCCTTGTAGATATTGTCGCGGCGGCCGTACTGGTTGTAGACGCGCAGGATCGCCTCGACATAGCTCAAGAGGTCACGTCCCGCCACATAAGGCCTGATGGTCTTGCCGATGAACGGGGTGCGGCCAAGCCCGCCGCCGACCAGCACCTCGAAGCCGGTCTCGCCTTCGGCGTTCTTGTGCAGGCGCAGTCCAATGTCATGCACCTTGATCGCGGCGCGGTCGTGCGCGGATGCGGTAATGGCGAATTTGAACTTGCGCGGCAGGAACGAGAATTCCGGATGCAGCGTCGTGTATTGCCGCAATAGCTCCGACCAGATGCGCGGATCCTCGATCTCGCCCGGCGCGACGCCGGCCCATTGATCGGAGGTGACGTTGCGGGTGTTGTTGCCCGAGGTCTGCATGGCGTGAATGCCGACCTCGGCGAGATCGGCCAGCGCATCCGGCAATTCGGCAAGCTTGATCCAGTTGAACTGGATGTTCTGCCGCGTAGTGAAGTGCCCGTAGCCGCGGTCGTAGCGCCGCGCAACATGCGCCAGCCGCCGCAATTGATTCGACGACAGCGTGCCGTAGGGGATCGCGACGCGGAACATATAGGCGTGCAGTTGCAGATAGACGCCGTTCTGCAGCCGCAGCATCTTGAATTCGTCTTCCGTCAACTCCCCGGACAACCGGCGCTTGACCTGATCGCGAAATTCGGAGACGCGCTCGTTGATCAGCGTGCGGTCGATTTCGTCGTATGCGTACATGGAGTGCCTTTACGCCGGAACCGGAAGGCCGATGGTGAGGCCTTCCGACCGGATGTGTTCGCGCAAATTTCCGGGCTCAATCTCGCCGCTGCTGCCGATGTCCACCGGCGCGATGTAGGCGCCGATCGCGCCGACGTCGTCGGCTATCGCTTCGGCGAGCAACGCGCGCGCATCATCGGAGGTGCGGACGATCGCCGCGTCCGACAGATCGGCGGACCAGCCCTTCGAGGCGGTGCGATAGATCACGATGCCGTCCCAGGTGCGGTTGGCGGTGACCACCGACGGGCGGGTGACTTTTATTTTTTTCTGTTCGAGCGGAGAGGTCATTCGGCGGCTACCAGAAAGTTCGAGATCAAGGGGTCGAGATTGGCTTTGCGCCAGGCCGCGGAATGCGCGACCACGTCGCCGATGACGAGAATGGCAGGACCGCTATCGATTTCGCGAACCAGCGCCGGGAGATTATCGAGTGCGCCGACCGAGCTTTGCGAATCCGGGCGCGTCGCACGGGCAAACACGCCGACCGGCGTTTGCGGCGAACGTCCTGCGGCCAGCAAGCCTGCGCGGATCGCGGTCGCCGCGGTCATGCCCATGTAGACCACGACCGTCATCTTACCGTCGGTCAGCGTGGACCAGTCAACGGTTTCGGCATCTTTTGCCTTGTGCGCGGTAAGGAAGGTGATGCGCAGCGCTTCGTTACGGAACGTCAGCGGCACTTCGGATTCGGCTGCAGCGCCGAGGCCCGCGGTGATTCCCGGAATCACGGAATAGGCAACACCGGCGTCGCGCAGCGCTTCGACTTCCTCGCCGCCACGGCCGAAGATGAAGGGATCGCCGCCTTTCAGGCGCACCGCGCGCTGGCCTGATTTGGCCGCATCGATCAGCAGTTTGTTAATGGCGTCCTGGCCGATGCCAGGCTTGCCCACGCGGCGCCCGACCGGTACGCGCGCGGCGTCGCGGCGGGCGCGATCGAGCACTTCCGGCGACACCAGTTCGTCGTAGAAAATAATATCGGCGTCCTGCAGCGCACGCAGCGCCTTGATGGTGAGCAGATCCGGATCGCCGGGGCCGGCGCCGACCAAGGTCACCCTGCCCTCCGCCTGTCCTGCTTGCGCGCCGGCGAAGGCGGACGGATCGACGATATCCTTCAGCGCCTGCTCTGCCTCATCAACGCGGCCGGCAAGGACCAGCGCACCGATCGGGCCATCGACCACGCGCTCCCAGAAGCGGCGGCGCAACGGGAATTCGGAAATGCGGCCGTGAACGGTCTTGCGCCAGCGGCCAATGAAGGTTGCGAGATCACCGATCCGCGCCGGCAACATCGCCTCGATGCGCTCGCGAACGCGGCGCGCCACGACAGGCGAAGCACCGCCGGTGCCGACCGCAACGATCACATCGCCGCGATCGACGATGGCGGGAAAAATAAACGTCGAATGCTGGAGGTCGTCCATCACATTGACGGGAAGACCGATTGCTTTGGCGCGCGCGGACATCGCGGGACCGGTGTCGCCGGCGCCAGCGCACAGCACAGCGATCACGCCGCCAAGATCAGCTTGCAGCGGATCGCCTTGCGCACGCTCGATCCGCGCCACATCGGCGGCATCAAGACCGCTCACATCATGCTGGCCGTCGGTCGCGACCCAGCGAATCCGCGCACCCGCGGCCAGCAATAGCCGCAATTTCGCCCGCGCCAGTTCGCCACCGCCAACGAGCAGGATCGGACCGGTCTGCATATCGAGAAACACGGGCAGGAATCGCATGCGACACTCCGCTCCCCAACTTCCGGGGTTGACTAGAATTATTTTCTATCTATGTCTCTTGCAAGCCTAACAAAGAGAAAATTATTTCTTCTCTATTGCGGTGCAACTATAGAATTTTTCTCCTCCAACACCAAGCGCCAGAGATGTCCCTTCTCGATAACACCGCCCGAATTCATGAGTTGCGCGGCTCGCCTGAAATCCAGCGCTCGCATGGGCTGCAAATTCCGGATGCCGGACCGGCCCCCTCGCCCTCCATGGACCACCTCGACGCGCTGGAGGCGCAGAGCATCTACATTTTCAGGGAAGCCTTCGCGCGGCTGAAGAAGCTGGCGCTGCTGTGGTCGCTGGGCAAGGATTCCAACGTGATGATCTGGCTGGCGCGCAAGGCGTTCTTCGGCCGCGTGCCGTTCCCCGCGCTGCATGTCGATACCGGGAAGAAATTTCCCGAGATGTACGCCTTCCGCGATCGCTACGGCAAAGAGTGGGAGCTCGACCTGAAGATCGAGCCGTGTCCGCCGATCGACGCCGTCGATCCGACCTTGCCGCCGGCGGCGCGTTCCGCCGCGCGCAAGACCGAGGGGCTGAAGCTCGCACTGACCAAATACGGGTTCGACGGATTGATCGCCGGCATCCGCCGCGACGAGGAAGCCACGCGCGCGAAGGAGCGCGTGTTCTCGCCGCGCGGCACCGAGGGCGGATGGGACGTGCGCGACCAGCCGCCGGAATTCTGGGACCAGTTCAATGCTTCGCCGCCGCCGGGCGCGCATTTGCGCATTCACCCGATCCTGCATTGGACCGAAGCCGATATCTGGGCCTACACCCAGCGCGAAAACATCCCGATCATCCCGCTCTATCTGGCCAAAGACGGCAAGCGCTATCGCTCGCTCGGCGATTCCGACATCACCAATCCCGTGGCGTCCGATGCGTCCAATATCGAAGAAATCCTGATCGAGCTGAACAGCACCAAAGTGCCGGAGCGTTCCGGCCGCGCGCTGGATCATGAGACCGAGGATGCCTTCGAGCGGCTGCGCGTCGCCGGTTATCTCTAAAGACGGGTTCGAAGTGAGTGCCGCGATGAACATGATGCTCCCCAGGACGACCTCCACCCCGAACGGCACCACGCGCGCGCAGGTCCGCATCGTCATTGTCGGCCATGTCGATCACGGCAAGTCCACGCTGGTCGGGCGGCTGTTGCACGAGACCGGCAGCCTGCCCGACGGCAAGCTAGAAATGCTGAAAGAGGTCAGCGCGCGGCGCGGCATGCCGTTCGAATGGTCGTTCCTGCTCGATGCGCTGCAGACCGAACGCGACCAGGGCATCACCATCGACACCACCCAGATCCGCTTCCGCACCAAGTCGCGCGACGTGGTGCTGATCGATGCGCCCGGTCACGCCGAATTTCTGCGCAACATGATCACCGGGGCATCGCAGGCCGATGCTGCTGTGCTGATCATCGACGCGCTGGAAGGCGTGCGCGACCAGACCCGGCGGCACGGCTATCTGCTGCATCTGCTCGGCGTCAAACAGGTCGCGGTGGTCGTCAACAAGATGGACCGCGTCGATTTCAGCGCCGCGCGGTTCAAAGACATCAGCGATGAAATTACGTCGCATCTGACCGGCCTCGGCGTCACGCCGTCGGCGGTGATTCCGATTTCCGCGCGCGACGGCGACGGGGTCGCCGAGCGCACGCCGCGGATCGGCTGGTACAATGGGCCGACCGTGGTCGAGGCGCTCGACGCGCTGGAGCCGGCGCGTCCGCTGGAGCAGCTTGCGCTGCGGCTGCCGGTACAGGCGATCTACAAGTTCGACGACCGCCGCATCGTCGCCGGACGCATCGAGTCAGGCAGCTTAAGCGCCGGCGATGAAATCGTCATCATGCCGTCGGCCAAGATCGCAAAAATCAAAACGGTCGAGAGCTGGCCGCTGACGCCGGTCAGGGGGCGCCAGAGCGCCGGACGCTCGGTCGGCATTACGCTCGACCGCGAGCTGTTCCTCGAACGCGGCGATGTCATTTCCCATGTCGACGCCGCGCCGCGCGATACGCGCCGGATTCGCGCGCGCATTTTCTGGCTGCACGACAAGCCGTTGATATCGGGCGCGTCGATCCTGGTCCGGCTCGGCACCAAGGAGAGCCGCGCCACCGTAGTTGCGATCGAGAAGGCGGTCGATCCCGGCGAACTTTCCAGCGTGGAGACGCAGGCGATCGCGCGCAATCATGTCGGCGAGATCGACATCTCGCTGGCGCATCCACTTGCCGCCGATCCTTATACCGACAATCCCCGCACCGGGCGGCTGGTGATCGAGGTCAACGGCCGCATCGCCGGCGGTGGCCTCGTGCTCTCGGTCGATGCCGGCCAGCGCGCAATTCCGGTCGATATCGTGCCGGTAGAATCAGCACTTCGTCCCGACGAACGTTCCGCGCGCTATCGCCATGCCGGCGCCGTGGTCTGGCTCACCGGGCTGCCTGCTTCCGGAAAATCGACGCTGGCCCGCGCGCTCGAGCGCAGGCTGTTCGGCCAGGGCGGTTCGCCGGTGCTGCTCGATGGCGACACGCTGCGCGCCGGTCTCAACGGCGACCTCGGCTTTTCCGCCGAGGATCGCGCCGAAAATATCCGGCGCCTTGCCGAAGTCGCCACGCATCTGGCGCGCAACGGCCACATCGCGATTGTGGCTGCGGTCTCGCCCTCGGCGGAAGACCGCGCCGCCGCCCGCCGCATCGCCGACACCGCGTTTCGGGAAGTTTATGTCGCGACGCCGGCCGAAGTCTGCGAGAGCCGCGATCCCAAGGGCCATTATGCCAAGGCGCGCGCCGGCGGCCTCGCCAACTTCACCGGTACGGGCAAGGATTATCAGCCGCCGACCGGCAGCGAGTTGACCATCGACACCTCGGCACGCTCGGTTTCCGACGCAATCGACGACATCGAGCGGATGCTGGCGAAGACCGGCATTCTGTTCGACGAACTCGTTGATCTCGCTGCCAATATTTGACTTTCAACCTCATCCTGAGGAGCGGCCTCTTGGCCGCGTCTCGAAGGATGGGCCACAAGCTCCAGCGGCCATCCTTCGAAGACGCCGCGCAAGATGCGCGGCTCCTCAGGATGAGGTCGCGTTTCCGGGTTTACCCGTTGCGGCATCATGTTTAAAAGGCCCACGGAACCCCGCCTCTCGCGGCGCGTTTTTTGCTTCTTTACCCCTGAAAACGGCCGCTCAGCGCCGTTTCGCGTGAGAAAATCCCATCATGAATCGTATCGATGCCCACGGCTTGAAGATCGCTCCCGTTCTGTTCGATTTTATTGCCAAGGAAGCTGCGCCCAAGACCGGGATTGCACCGGATGCGTTCTGGGCCGGGCTCGCCGCCATCCTCCGCGATCTCGCGCCGAAAAATCGCGAACTGCTTAAGGTGCGCGATACGCTGCAGGCGAAGATCGACGGCTGGCACCGCGCCAACAAGGGCAAGCCGTTCGACATGAATGCATACACCGCGTTCCTCAAGGAGATCGGTTATCTGCAGCCGGAGCCGGCGACCCACGACGTCGAGACCGCCGACGTCGATGACGAGATCGGCAAGATCTGCGGCCCGCAGCTGGTGGTGCCGCTCACCAACGCACGCTACGCGCTGAACGCGGCCAACGCGCGCTGGGGCAGCCTGTACGACGCGCTTTACGGCACCGACGCGCTGCCGCACGAAGCCGGCGAAGGCGGCAAGGGCTACAACAAAATCCGCGGCGACAAGGTGATCGCGAAAGCGAAGACGTTCCTCGATTCCGCCGTGCCGCTCGCGACCGCAAGCCACACCGACGTCACCGCCTACAGCATCATCGCGGGCCAGCTCGCGGTGAAATTGAAAAGCGGCAATGCCACCGCGCTGAAATCCAACGCGCAGTTCGCAGGCTTCCAGGGCGACGCGGCGGCGCCGACGGCGATCCTGCTGGTCAACAACGGCATGCATGTCGAGGTCAAGATCGACCGCAGCCACTTCATCGGCAAGGACGATGCGGCCGGTGTCGCCGACATGATTATGGAATCGGCGGTCTCGACCATCCTCGACATGGAAGACAGCGTCGCGACCGTCGATGCCGAGGACAAGGTGCTGGTCTATCGTAATACGCTCGGCCTGATGGACGGCACACTGTCGGCGGATTTCGAGAAGGGCGGCAAGACGCTGAAGCGCGCGCTCAACCCCGACCGCGTCTACAAGACGCCGGACGGCGGCGAGCTCACGCTGCACGGCCGCAGCCTGCTGTTGATGCGCAATGTCGGGCATCACATGTTTACCGACGCGGTACTCGACGAGAGCGGCGAGGAAATCCCGGAAGGCATCCTCGATGCCGCGGTTGCCGGCCTGCTGGCGATCCACGATCTCAAGGGTAGCTCGAAGACGCGCAACAGCCGCACCGGTTCGGTCTATATCGTCAAGCCGAAGATGCACGGTCCCGATGAGGTTTCGCTGACCTGCGACTTGTTCGGCCGGGTCGAACAGATGCTGTCGCTGCCCGAGAACACCTTGAAGGTCGGCATCATGGATGAGGAGCGCCGCACCACGGTCAATCTCAAGGCCTGCATCCAGAACGCCTCCAGGCGCATCTGCTTCATCAATACCGGCTTCCTCGACCGCACCGGCGACGAGATTCACACCTCGATGGAAGCCGGTCCGATGATCCGCAAGAACGACATGAAGGCGGAGCCCTGGATCAAGGCCTATGAAGACTGGAACGTCGATGTCGGCCTGATCGACGGGTTGCCGGGCCATGCCCAGATCGGCAAGGGCATGTGGGCAGCACCGGACAAGATGGCGGACATGCTTTCACAAAAGAGCGCGCACCCGCAGGCCGGCGCCACCACCGCGTGGGTGCCTTCGCCCACCGCGGCGACGCTGCACGCGCTGCATTACCATCAGGTCGATGTACTGGCGCGGCAGGAGGAACTGAAGAAGGGCGGCCCGCGCGCCAAGCTGTCGGACATTCTCACCATCCCGGTGTCGCAGTCGAACTGGGCGCCCGACGATGTGAAGCAGGAGATCGACAACAACTGCCAGGGCATTTTGGGCTATGTGGTGCGCTGGATCGATCAGGGTGTCGGCTGCTCGAAAGTGCCGGATATCCATGACGTCGGCCTGATGGAAGACCGCGCCACACTGCGCATCTCAAGCCAGCATCTGGCGAACTGGCTGCAGCATGGCGTCGTCACCAGGGATCAGGTGATGGAGTCGCTGAAGCGGATGGCGGTCGTGGTGGATGGACAGAACAAAGGCGATCCGCTGTACCGGCCGATGGCGCCCGGCTTCGACGGCGTGGCGTTCAAGGCCGCCTGCGATCTCGTCTTCAAGGGCCGCGAGCAGCCCAACGGCTATACCGAATACATTTTGACGGCGCGGCGCAGGGAAGCCAAGGCGGCGGGGTGAAACCTAAACGTCATTCCGGGGCGCGCGCGTAGCGAGCGAACCCGGAATCCAGCCAATTGCGCTGGCCTCTGGATTCCGGGTCTGCGTGCTTCGCACGCATCCCGGAATGACGGAGTGCTAAAACACCGCGATATATTTCAGCAGCGAAATCACGCCGAGGATGATCACCACGACGCGGGCGATCTGCTTGGCGCGGCCGTCAAGCGGCAACAGATTGATCAAATAGAGAATGAGAATAACGACGAGAAACGTAATCAGGGCGCCCATCAGCATAGCAATTCCCTCATTGGTTTGAGCGACGCGACGCGCGCGACATCATCTCAACGCGCTTGGAAACCGAGAGTTCCAGCGATGGAACCTCTCCATCGTCTCCCGAGAAGGCGGGGACCCATAACCACCGCTGCCGATGTCATGCTGCGTGATGCCGTGGGTGACTTCCGCGTTCAAACGGATGGGCGGGAGGCTATGGGTCCCCGCCTTCGCGGGGACGACAGATCACTCGGATGCGACGACCGGAAGGCGCTGATACTTGGCGCGCACCGATGCCGAGGCGGGCGTGAAGTTCAGCGAAGCGCCGCGCCTGTCGGAGGCGCGGGCAGCGACCAACCCCCTTGCGCCGGCAACGATATCACCCTCGCGCAGCGTCGGGTCGTCTTCGATCTTGACTGGCGCGAGGCCGATCTGGTCCTTGCCGCTGCAGGTACAGCCCGCGACCAGTTCGGTGCGATAGCGGAACGCGTTCGGCAATTCGGAATAGGATTTGCCGGTCTCGGTCGTGGCATGATCGATGCTGCTGCCGTAAACGATTTTGGTTTCGCTGGCCGGACAAAAACTGTTGCAGGAGGCGGCGCGGCTCTGGCCGTCGCCGGCGGTGATCGGGAAATAGCGCCCGTCACAGGTGCGGACGCAAAATGCCTGACCGCCACCGTATGAGACGCGGGGACGTGCCGGCTCAGCCGGACGGCCGAATAAATCGCCTGGGCCTGCGAACGGAAGTGCCGTTGCAGGCTGGGGCCGCTGTTGGCCGACAGCCGGATTATCCGAGAGCGCGTTAAAGAAGGATGTGAAGAAATCGCGCGCATGGGCATTCGGTGCAGCGCTCAATACGCAAGCCGCCAATACCGCGCCCACACCCCACCGGTAGCCTGATATCCACCTCATGCCAGCGCTCCGAAAGGGCTCCCGGTTTTAGTACAGCGTGGAGGTTGAAAGGTTCATCGCCTGACGATCCGAGCGCGTTACGACCGGACGCGGGGCTGTGGCCGCCGTCGGACGAATGGTGATCGTGCCTTTCGCTTCCAAGGGCTGCTCCACGAAGTGCGGCGAATTCTTCGGCAGCACCACGACCTTGGTGCCGACATCGACGCGGCTGAACAGATCGCTCACGTCTTCATTGGTGAGGCGGATGCAGCCCGACGAGACGAACTTGCCGATCGTCGAAGGATCGTTGGTGCCGTGAATGCGATAATCGCTGGAGCCGAGATACATGGCGCGGGCGCCGAGCGGATTGCCCGGTCCGCCGGCCATGAAGCGCGGCAGATAGGGCTGGCGCGCAATCATCGCTGCCGGCGGATGCCAATCCGGCCACTCCGCCTTGCGGCTGATGGTCTGCACGCCGGACCAGGTAAAGCCTTCGCGGCCGACGCCGACGCCATAGCGAACGGCGCGGCCCTGGCCGAGCACATAATAGAGCGTGGTGTTGCCGGTATCGATGACAATGGTGCCGGCGGCCTCGCGGGTATCGAAAGCAACCACCGCGCGGCGCAGCCGCTCGGGGACGACGGTCGCTGAGCCGGCGCCTTCATCGTCGGGCGCGGTCAGCGTCATGCCGTCGGACGGAAACGCATTCTGCGGCGTCGATGCATAACCCAGAACCTGCGCGGAAGCCTGAGTTGCCAGCAATGCCGGCGCCAGCATCAAGGCCGCGGCGAAAACCAGCGCATTGGTTGCGCGCGACGCGTGCCTGCGATTTTCGGAAAATTGTGCCATGACTTGCCCCGTTCGACGTGCATCGGTGATGCGACTGCACAACCAACGTGATGGAGGCTCTGCGGTTCCGCCGGAAAGTCTGCGTGAGGCGGCCTGTCAACCGCTGCGCCTCTCACGTTTTCGCGATGGAACTTTTCGAACGCCATTCTGTTGGGGGCTCAGAAGTCCGGTTCGCAGCGATCCCGGCTCACCGCTCAAGGGTCACGCGCATGTCGCTCGGCACCATACTCGTCATCATTTTGATCCTGGTTCTGCTCGGCGTGATCCCGAGCTGGGGCTACAGCAATTCCTGGGGCTACGGCCCGTCGGGCATCGTCGGAACGATATTGGTCATCGTCGTTGTCCTGCTGTTGTTGGGACGAATTTGACGAACGATCTCCCGAAGGAGCGCCGTAATTCCGCGGCAAGCCCGTTGCGGGCGCTTCCGGTCGAAAATTCAGGCACGCCCGTGCCTGGCAGCAAGGCCGAGCAGCCGCCGGTCATTCGCCGCGCCGAGGTGGTCGCCTTCGCGCTGGTGGCGTTGCTCGTTATCGCCATCGTCACCGTGCTTTACTTCGCCAAGGCGTTCTTCCTGCCCATCGTATTGGCATTCATCGTCGGCACCATGCTGTCGCCGGCGGCCGGATATCTGGAGCGGCGCCGGATTCCGCGATCGGTATCGGCCGTCCTGATCGTGACCGCGGGCTGCGCCGGCCTTGCCTTCATCGTCGGACTGATCGCCTCGCCGGTGATGGAATGGAGCACGCGCCTGCCCGAGCTCGGCGCGTTGCTTAAAGAAAAGATGCACATGTTCGACCGGCCGCTCGCGCTCTGGCAGCAGCTGCAGGGCCTGCTCGGCGGGTCGGAAATTCCAAGCGGCTCGTTCCAGATGCCGAAATTCGAATGGGTGCAGCCCACCTTCGAATTCCTGTCGCCGACGTTCACGGAATTCCTGTTGTTCGCTGCGACGCTGATCCTGTTCATCGCAAGCTGGCGGGATCTGCGCCGGGCGCTGATCATGACCTTCGGCGATCACGATTCCCGGCTGCGTACGTTGCGGATTCTCAACGAGATCGAGGGCAGCCTCGGCGGTTATCTGCTGATGGTAACCATGATCAACCTCGGCGTCGGTACGGCGACCGGGATCATTTGCGCGGCGACCGGGATGCCCAACCCGGCCGGGCTCGGGGCGCTGGCGGCGACGCTGAACTTCTTCCCCATCATCGGCCCGGTGGCAACCTTCGTCATTCTCAGCGCGGTTGGGATCATGTCGTTTTCGACGCTGAGCGGCGGCATGCTGGCGCCTTTAGCCTTTGTCGGACTGACGTTTCTGGAAGGACATTTTGTCACGCCGACCATCATCGGCCGGCGGCTGGAGCTGAATGCGCTGGCGGTGCTGATCGCATTGGCGTTCTGGACCTGGCTATGGGGACCGATGGGCGGCTTCCTGTCATCGCCGCTGCTGATCGTCGGCCTCGTTCTCAAGGAGCATTTGATGCCGGTGGATTCGCCGCAACTGCCGCAGGACTAATCGGGTTTCGTTCAAGGAACTTACGCTTCGGCGGGGCGTTTGTGCGATTGAGTTACCTCAGTCTTTGGGAGCTTTTGATGTCGAGCACCGACGGCGAAATTGGAATGAGAAATATGACCGACAAAGCAACCCAGGAACGCCTCGAAAAGGATGTAGCAGCCGTGAAAAACGATATCGCAGCCCTGACCGACCAGATCACCGACGCCCTCAACACATTCGCAGGGAGCGCAAAGAAGCAGGCGCGCCGGGGCTACAAGGACGCGCGCGCCAATGTCGATGGCATGATGTCAGACGCCTCCGAACGCGGCGGCGCCATGATGGATGCGGCGCAGGATGCCGCCTACTCGATCGAGGAAAGCCTGGAGGACGTGATTACGCAGCGCCCGCTCGCTACCGTCGGCCTTGCGATTGGCCTCGGCTTTCTGATCGGCGTGACCTGGCGGCGCTGACAACAGGCAAAGCCGCGACGGCGATTTCGATGAGCGGCAGTAAACTTAAGTGACGGCGCAGCGCCGTCACTTCCGTTTTTAAGGCATTTGATCAGAACGGGGCGTTCGATGTTTCAGCGGATGATCGACGATGTCAAGGATAGTACCGGCACGGCGCTGCGGTTGACGACCTGGGCGGCGGCGGCCGCGCTGGCGCTGTTCATCACCACCTCATTCCTGTGCGCCGCGGCCTTCGTGGCCGTGCTGCAGAAATACGGATTGATCGAAGCTTGCCTCACCGGCGCCGGCATCTTCTTCGTGGTGACCCTGATTGCCGCCGGCTGCTACATGGCGCGGAAGCGGCAGATCAAGCAACGCGTCGCCGAGGCCGCAAAATCCGCCGCCAACAGTCCGCTGGTCGATCCGATGATGGTAGCCGCCGGTATCCAGATCGCGCGCGCAATCGGAATCAAGAAGTTGATTCCGATCCTGGCGATCGGCGGCTTGGCGCTGGGGTTTTTGGCAAGCCGGCGCGATGGCAGCGACGAAACGCCGCAAGAATGATTTCAGGTTTTAGATTTGCTCAGGTGATGCAGCGGCCGGGTTGAAGCTGTTTTGCCACCTCGGTCAAGACGCTGACGACCGGCTCGCACGCCACCGTTCGCCGATTGGACACCGGCTCTTTGGCAATTGTGGGGGCCGGCGTGTTGCGCGCCTCTTTCCGGGCCACCGGCACGCGAACCAGAATCGACGTGTTGGACAAGCCGTCGAGCTGCACGGAAATGGTCTGCGTTTTCAGCGCGTTCGCCGGCGCATCGGCACGGTCCGCCTTGGCTTCACGGTTGATGACCGTCTCGGACGCAACAGCCGATCCCTGCGTCAACCCACCGAGATCGCTGCCCGAGGCAAACTGCGCGGCGCCGAACGACAGCGAAACCGCAAGGGCACCCAGAATTCCTGAAAATATCTTCGACATGGCCTGCCCGCCTTTATTATCTGTCGCCGTCAAGGCGAACAAGTTCACAACGCGGCCTGCTTTGTCGGGTTCAGGACCCTGCTATCACTTAACTGTGTGCAAAAATTATTTGGCAAAATATCGGAACGGGCCGGAACAATTTCGGCAGATGTGAGTCATTCCGGCAGCCGGTTATCCCCCCTGCCCCAATTAACCGGTGACGTAGGGCGCAGCTGTGGTGATGCCAGCTGCGCCCTGCTTTTTGTCTCAAGCAAACCAACAAAAAACGCCGCAACGATTGGCATCGTCGCGGCGCTAAATCTGTTTCAGAAAACAATCGCTTGGTTATGAAGCCGCCGCCCGCGGCGCGCGGTTGCGTGAGTTGCGCTGGAAGAACAGCGCCTGGCTGGCGACGGCGGACACCATCGCGGGCTGGAACGGCTTTGAGATCAGGAACGCCGGCTCCGGGCGCTCGCCGGTCAGGAAGCGTTCCGGATAGGCGGTGATGAAGACCACCGGCACCTCGAACACCTTCAGCAGTTCGTTGACCGCATCGAGGCCGGAGCTACCGTCGGCGAGCTGGATGTCGGCCAGGATCAGGCCCGGCTTCTTGTTCTTTGCCAATGCGATGGCGTCGGAATGGGTGCGGGCGACGCCGATGACGTTGTGGCCGAGATTCTTGACCAGGCTCTCGAGATCCATCGCGATGAAGGTCTCGTCTTCGATGATCAGCACGTCGGTTGCGATCTCGGCCGCCATTTCGCGCCCCGCAGTGTCGGCGAGCTTGCGGGTCTCGGCGACGTCCTTGTCGAGAATGAAGCCGACCTCCTCTTCCGAAAACCCTTCCAGCGACAGCAGCAAAAACGCCTGGCGCGGCAGCGGGGTGATGTTGGACAGCCGCCGCTCCGACGGGCTCGACATCGGGATCACCTCGGAATCGTCGTTGAGCGAAACCGAATTCCAGATCTGGGTGAACAGCCGGAACAGCCCGGCGCGGGGACCGTGGCGCTCGTCGAGCAGCGACGGATCCTGCAGCAGGGCCTCCAGCATGGCTCCGACATAGGCGTCGCCCGAAGCCTGATTTCCCGTCAAAGCCCGGGCATAGCGCCGCAATAACGGTAAATGTTCAGCAACCAGCTGTGATCGGGACATCCCCACTCCATCTGTCTAGGGCCAAAACAACGGTCACGGGGTGGCCCCGGTTCCCCACAAGTGCCTATCTACGCCTCAGCCGGACAAAAGTTCCCTTTTCCCGGAACTTTCCGCCGCACTTGGCATTAGCACCCCCTACAGATGCTTCCCGTGTTTCGAAAATCAAGCAAAATTCTTGGATTTCTAGGGACTTAACTCTTGGGGAAACGTGGATCAGGGTCATGAAAGATGTGAAGTCTCAAATGAGCAAGAGCTCCGTGCCCGGCAAGCAGGGCGGCCTGAATGCCGAGATTCAATCCCGGATCGGCCACCAGCTGCGCGCGATGTACGACGATGTCGTGCGCCAGGGCGTGCCGGACCGCTTCGCGGACCTGATCCGCAAGCTTGATTCGCCGGAGGGCGGCACAGGGGGCGACCCAACAGCCAAACCCGAGGGGAGGGAGTAAATGCCTCTCACAGATTCACTGCGCGACGACATCCTGGCGTCGGTACCTAGCCTGCGCGCGTTCGCGATCTCGCTCAGCGGCAATGGCGACCGGGCCGACGACCTGGTCCAGGAAACCCTGCTGCGGGCGCTGGCCAATATCGACTCGTTTCAGCCCGGCTCCAATTTGCCGGCCTGGCTGTTCACCATCCTGCGCAACCTGTTTCGCTCCGACTATCGCAAGCGGCGGCGGGAGGTGGAGGATGCCGACGGCAGCTACGCCAAGACCCTGAAGACCCAGCCGGCGCAAAACGCCCATCTGGAGTTCGAGGAGTTTCGCGCGGCGCTGGACAAGCTGCCGCAGGACCAGCGCGAAGCGCTGATTCTGGTCGGCGCCTCCGGCTTCTCCTATGAAGACGCCGCGGCGATCTGCGGCTGCGCAGTCGGCACCATCAAGAGCCGCGTCAACCGCGCGCGCTCGAAACTCTCGGCGCTACTCTACGTCGATGGCGCGGAAGATTTTGGGCCCGACGACACCGTGCGCGCCGTAATCGGCGGAAGTGGCGGCTAACGCCTTCCACGAACTATACAAAAAGCAAAAAAGCGGTCGCCTTGTTGGCGGCCGCTTTTTTCTTGCGATTTCGTTGCGGCGAACTGGCGGCGATTTCATGACGCGACAGAATTCCACAGGCGTCTACGCCTGAATCGGCGTAAGCATCCGTAATCGTTCAAGAAAGCCGTTTAATCGGCGCCGACAGCGCTTCGGTGCGGTCGCGCTCGGTCATGTCGACGACGGTTTCCATCGGCGCGGTCAATTCGTAGACGTAGCTCACGTCGGTAAAATATCGCTTCGCCGTTCCGCCCAGCGCCTCGGGCGCGACGCGGTCCAGCAGGATCAATCCGAAATCGCTGTCCGCACGGCGCGTCGCCGCGCTGGTGTTGGATTCCTCCCAGCGAAAGTGGAACGTCGCATCGGGTCCTTCTCCCGTCACTTCCCAATGCGCCTTGATGTTCGGATGCTTGCCGACCAGCGACAGCCCTTCGTCAGAATGCGACGCCAGTTCGAAGAACAACAGCGACAGGCTTTGGGCTGCGCGCGCGCTCACCACGATGTCAGGCCCGGTGACCGCGATGCGGTCGGCGTGGGGAATGGCGCGCGCCTCGAACAATCCTTTCAGCTTGACGCCCTGCCACTGGCTCTCGCTCAGAAGCGACACCACATTCGACATCGCGTGGATGCGGCCGATCAGGAGTTCACGGGCGACGTCGATGTCGGAGCCGTGGCGCAAGGTGCGCGTCACGATCGACTGAATCACCGCAAGAATATTTTTGACCCGATGATTGAGTTCGTCGATCACGGCCGTGAGGCGGCGCTCGAAGCCGATTCTTACCTGGATCTCGCGGCTGAGCCGCAGATTGTTGTAGGCGACATATCCGAACAATCCACAGACAATACTGGTTAGTGCTACTCCGATCGCCGCCACGATCACGGCCATCTGCCGCGCCCGCGCCAAAGCATTGGTCTTGGCGTAATAGCCGAGCGACCAGTCGCGGCCGCCAAACGTCACCATCCGGGTTATCGATGGCGCGGGACTGTTTTGATTCGTGGTCCTCGACGTGACATTGCCGCGGTCGTCAGCAATCAACTCGCCATTGTCGCTGCGCGGATCCTTCAGCACCACGGAGAACAGCGACAGGTCGTCGTTGGTCAGCATCAGCGGCGCAAGCTCATATGAAAAAGTCACGAACCCCGCCGGCGCGTCGCTGCCGTCCTGCAAGACCGGCGCGGCCAGCACCAGGCCCAATGCGCCATCCGGACGCAACAGCGGAACAGGATCGGAAGCGATCGGCTTGTCCTCGGCCATCGCGCGCGCGAGCATCGGGCCAAGGACGGCATGCTCATTGAGGGAACGGCCTGGAAATCCCATGGTCTGCGCGTTGCGCGGTTCGACGTCCATCAGCACATCGATCGGCTTGTCGAGGCTGTGCGTGTCCAGCGGCAAATCGTCGGCGTCGCGAATATTAGGGTTCGAAAAGCCCGCGCTTGCGAGTTCGGCGCGCGCCGAATCCAGCTCATTGGGCTGCAGCCGCGCGATCCAGCCGGCGACCACGAAATCGGTCTTGAAGGCGTAGATCGAGGAGCGCAGCGGCTGCAGCATGTTCGCCTTCATCACCGACGGCGCGCGGAACAGGCCGGACGCGACCCGCGCCAGCAGTTCGCGCTCGGTCAACCTGTCCTGGACCAGACTGGCATGAACGTCGATCGCGCGCGCCAGCGCGATGCCGTCGATGGTCAGTTCCTGATCATGAACGCGATAGGCCGCAAGACCGGAGAGCAAAACTCCGACCAGCGCCACCAGACCGATAATGAAACCCAGCCGAACCACGCGCTTACTCGGAGGTGAGAAAGAATATCCGCCGTTCGCGGCAACACTTTCGGACTGAAATTGGATGACGCCGAATCTTGCGGGATAACGTCGTGCGGGATAATGGAGAAGCGGACATCGATACGCAACTATGGCTGTCGATTTAAGCGATTGACCGCGCCACTTGGCGAAGTGTGAAGGACGCTAATTATACCGGATTGATTTGGTTCCTGCCGACGTGAAATAATCTCAGCGACGGCCAAGTCGTTAACGCCGTTTAGATCGCTTCTAGATCGCCTGCACCCGCGCCGGCCGGCCGAGGCCGCCTTTGGTCTCGATGAATGTAATGATGCGATCGAGCCCCTCGCTTTTCTTGAGATTAGTCATGACAAACGGCCGCTCGCCGCGCATCCGTCTGGCGTCGGTGTCCATCTTTTCCAGCGAAGCGCCGACATGCGGCGCGAGGTCGATCTTGTTGATGACCAGCAGGTCCGACCGCGTGATACCCGGGCCGCCTTTCGACGGAATCTTGTCGCCGGCGGCGACGTCGATGACATAGATCGTGAGGTCGGCGAGTTCGGGCGAGAAGGTGGCGGCGAGATTGTCGCCGCCGGATTCGATCAGCACCAGGTCGAGATTCGGAAATTTCGCGCGCATGTCGGCCACCGCGGCGAGGTTCATCGAGGCGTCCTCGCGGATCGCGGTGTGCGGACAACCGCCGGTCTCGACGCCGGCGATGCGGTCCGGCGTCAGCGAGCCCGAGCGCACCAGGAATTCGGCGTCCCATTTGGTGTAGATGTCGTTGGTGATGGCGGCGATGTCGTAGCGCTCGCGCATGCTCTTGCAGAGCAGATCCATCAGCGCGGTCTTTCCCGATCCGACCGGACCACCGATGCCGACGCGAAGCGGGCCGTGAGTGTTAGGCATTTCAGTTTCTCATTCCATTGGCCAGCAGCACGACAAGGCCCCCGGCAAGCAGCAAACAAAGCGGAGAGTAATAATGGCGGTCGAACGAGGCAAACGGCTCGCGCGGATGGCGCGCGCGCCACGCCGGCAGGTAACCCGCGACGCCGCGCCCTGCAAAAACCGCCGCGGCGCCAGCCCCGGCGAGCGTGACCAGCCATGGCGGCAGCGGCGTCTGCACGAGGCCGGCCAGCATCAATGCAATCGCGCCCGGAATGAAGATCGCAAGTGCTGCGAGATAACACTGGGAGGGCGGCGGCATGGTGTCCCGCCGATGACCGATGACCGTCGTGACCAGTTCGATCTCACTGCGGCGCGGCCAGCGCACCCCGACACCCCAGGCGACATGCATCGCCGCGACCGCGGTCAGCACAATAAAAATGCACCAGGCGATGATGGCGGTCATGACCTGAACAGCCTGGTGTATTGGGTCTCATGCCGCATGCTGGCGAGGTCGGCGCGAAAGGTCGCGCTGCCGAGGTCGTCAAGTGTCGCGTCGATGGCGCGATTCCCGGTGGCGACAACGATTGGCTCCAGCGCCGCCAGCGTGCGCTGGCTGTCGGTCTGCCCCAATGGGATCAGCCTGCTACCTGCGGAAATCCAATTCGAGGTCAGCGCGTGCAGGAACGCATGCATCGTCGATGCCAAGGGAATCGCATGCGCTGAGCTGACGATGCCGACCGCGACGGGATAGACGATTGCGCCGTCACAGGCCGCGATCAGGCGATCGAGGCCGTCGCAATTCCATGCCGCGCGCGCGATCTCGATAAAGGCGCGGCCTTGCGACGCCGTTTCCAGGTGACGCTCGCGCGAAGGTGCGAATGCCGCGGCAAGCTCCGCCACCTCGCGCAAGCCGGCGTCGTTGGAAGCCGCTGCCGCGCGGTGCGCGTGCGCCAGAAACACGCCGTCGCAGAATCCGGGGCCGTCGGCGAGCATTGACGAAAGCCAGTCCGTTAGCGCCGCAGCATCGATGATATCGCCGGCTTCCACCGCCCATTCGATGCCGCTGGAATAGGAGAAGGCGCCGACCGGAAACGCCGGCGACAGCCAGGTCATCAGCCGGTACAGCGCGGCGGCTTCGCTCTCGCCAAGACCGTCCTCGCGTTCGGCCGGCGGCGCGACTGCCACGCCACGCCGCGGCTTGACCGGCTTACTTGTGGTCATGAGCATGGGAATGACCGTGATGATGGTCGTGGTCGCAATGCTCGTCGTGGACATGATCGTGCGCGGCATGGTCGTGATGGCCGTGATCATGAGGCGCGTGGCCGCGCGCGTCGTGGTCGTGCGCCGCGTGGCCGCCGCCGGCATAAGCGCCTCCTTCGGGATCGAACGGCGCCTCAATCTCGATCACGCGGGCGCCAAGCCCTTTCACCATCGCCTCGATCACATGATCGCGGCGGATGCGCAGGCCTTTTGCCATGATCTGCGTCGGCAGATGGCGGTTGCCGAGATGCCAGGCGACGCGCACCAGATGCTGCGGATCGGCGACGCGGATTTCCGCCAGCGGCTCCGGCGCCGCCACCACTTCGATCAGGCGGCCGTCTTCCAGTACCAGCGCGTCGCCGCCGCGCAGCGCCACTGCATTTTCGAGATCGAGCAGGAATTCGAGCCCGCGCGTGCAAGTCATCGCCATCCGCCGCCGGTGCCGGTCGTCGAAGCCGAGCACGACGGTGTCGGCCGCCGCCTCGTTCCAGTGATGCTGGCCCTGAACCCGCGTCGCGCGGATCATGCGCAGGCTCCCGTCATGCTGAAAGCTCCCTCTCCCCGCTTGCGGGGAGAGGGTTGGGGTGAGGGGGACTCTCCACGCATTCGGACTCGCGGAGAGTCCCCCTCACCCGGCGCTGCGCGCCGACCTCTCCCCGCAAGCGGGGCGAGGTGAAGAAGCCGCTGCGCGGCCTCCTCAGGATGACGGCGTAGGGCACCTTGTCGTCGCATTATCGCACGTCGACCTTTTCCGGCGTGATGATCTCGATCCTGGTCGGCGCGGTCATGCATTCCTTCACCACCTTGCGCCACGGCTTCATGTGCTCGTTGCCGCCGTGCGCCATCAGGTCTTCCATCGTCTCCCACTGTTCGACGAACACAAAGCGCGCCGCGTCAGTCATGCTTTCGTGCAGGTCGTACAGGATACATCCCTTCTCCTTGCGGGTAATTCCGATCACGGTCTTGGCCGCGGCAATCAGCTCCGCGCGCGTTTCCGGCTTGATGGTCAGTGTGGCGACGACGTAGATCACGAAATCCTCCCGGTGGTTTTGTTGTGGCAATCTTGTAGCCCGGATGGAGCGAAGCGCAATCCGGGACTTCGTGCACCCGGTGACTGCCCCGGATTTCGCTTCGCTCCATCCGGGCTACGAAGGACGTCTAGAACATAAAATACCGCTGCGCCATGGGCAGCACCTCGGCGGGCGCGCAGGTCAGGAGCTCGCCATCGGCGCGGACTTCGTAGGTTTCGGGATCGACCTCGATGTTCGGCGTGGCGTCGTTGTGGATCATGCTCTTCTTGGAGATTTTGTCGCGGGTGTTTTGCACCGGATACAGCGTCTTCTCGATACCGAGCTTTTTCGCCAGTCCCGATGAAATCGCCGCCTTCGACGAAAATATCACCGACGAGGCGGTGAGCGATTTGCCGTAGGCCGCGAACATCGGCTGGTAATGCACCGGCTGCGGCGTCGGGATCGAGGCATTGGGATCGCCCATCGGGGCGGCCACGATCGAGCCGCCCTTGATGATGCAATCCGGCTTGACGCCGAAGAACGCCGGCGACCACAGCACGAGGTCGGCGAGTTTTCCTTTTTCCACTGAGCCGATCAGTTTTGACACGCCATGCGCGATCGCGGGGTTGATGGTGTATTTGGCGATGTAGCGCTTGACGCGAAAGTTGTCGTTGTTGCCCTTGTCCTGCGGCAGCGAGCCGCGCTGCTTCTTCATCTTGTCGGCGGTCTGCCAGGTGCGGATGATGACCTCGCCGAGCCGGCCCATGGCTTGCGAATCCGACGACATCATCGACAGCGCGCCGAGGTCGTGCAGGATATCCTCCGCCGCGATGGTCTCCTTGCGGATGCGGCTTTCGGCGAACGCCAGATCCTCGGCGATCGACGGATCGAGATGGTGGCACACCATCAGCATGTCGAGATGCTCGTCGATGGTGTTGCGCGTGAACGGCCGGGTCGGATTGGTCGACGACGGCAGCACGTTCTTCAAGCCCGCGATCTTGATAATATCCGGCGCGTGGCCGCCGCCGGCGCCTTCGGTGTGGAAGGCGTGGATGGTGCGGCCCTTGAAGGCTTTTACCGTGTCTTCGACAAAACCGGACTCGTTCAGCGTGTCGGAATGGATCATGACCTGGACATCGTAATCGTCGGCAACCGACAGGCAGTTATCGATCGCCGCCGGCGTGGTGCCCCAGTCCTCGTGTAGTTTCAGCGCGCAGGCGCCGGCCTTGATCATTTCCACCAGCGCCGCCGGGCGCGACGCGTTGCCCTTGCCGGAAATGCCCAGGTTGACCGGGAACGCGTCGAACGACTGGATCATCCGCGCCATGTGCCAGGGGCCAGGCGTGCAGGTGGTCGCGAAGGTGCCATGCGACGGGCCGGTGCCGCCGCCGAGCATCGAGGTGACGCCTGACATCAGTGCGTGCTCGATCTGCTGCGGGCAGATGAAATGGATGTGGCTGTCGAAACCGCCGGCCGTGAGGATCTTGCCCTCGCCCGCGATCACGTCGGTGCCGGGGCCGATGACGATGGTGACGCCGGGCTGGATGTCCGGATTGCCGGCCTTGCCGATGGCGCTGATGTAGCCTTCCTTGATCGCGACGTCGGCCTTGACGATGCCCCAGTGATCTACGATCAGCGCATTGGTGATGACGGTATCGGCCGCGCCCTGCCTGTTGGTTACTTGCGACTGCCCCATGCCGTCGCGGATCACCTTGCCGCCGCCGAACTTCACCTCCTCGCCATAGGTGGTGAAGTCTTTCTCCACCTCGATGATCAGATCGGTATCGGCCAGCCGCACCCGGTCGCCGGTGGTGGGGCCGAACATGTCGGCATAGACGGAACGCGAGATTTTTACGGACATAATTATGATGCTCCCGGTTTAACCGTCACGGCATTCGCGAGCCAGGTCGGCGCCAGTTGCGTTACGATTGTGAGGATAACCGAAATCGCAATGATCGCGATCCAGACTGAAGATCGCACCTTCTTGATGTTACTTCTGATTTCACTGGCTTCGTTGGACGTCGCGAAGCCGACAAATGAGCGGTCGCGTTGTTTCAGCGTCGATTCGATTTTCAGCAGGTACTCATTGTATCTTCTGACCAGGTTTGCGTGCGCTCTGCATCGGAAGTGCCCGTAAATTCCAACCAATGCCGGAAGTACAGTAACAACGAAAAGCACATAACGATCTGCAATCCTGTATTGGAAAATTAAGGCCAGGATCGCACCGATAAGAGTGATGCCGTAGACCTCATATCGATTCATGACATCGATATCGGTACTCATTCGAGTTTGAGCGACTTTCATTTCTTCTATCATGTATTTTTCAACGAAATCGGTCTCAGCCATCATTCCTCACAGCTTCCCCATCACGTCGCCGCGAAAACCGTAGACGACGCGCTTGCCGGCCAGCGCGACCAGATTGACGTCGCGGGTCTGGCCCGGTTCGAAGCGCACCGCGGTGCCCGCTGCAATATCGAGCCGCATGCCGCGGGCCTTTTTGCGGTCGAACTTCAGCGCCGGATTGGTTTCGAAGAAATGATAGTGCGAGCCGACCTGGATCGGACGGTCGCCGGTGTTGGCGACGGTCAGCGTCACCGTCTTGCGGCCGGCGTTGAGTTCGATCTCGCCGTTTTGGATGAAGAGTTCACCGGGGATCATGTTTCATTTTCCTCCGTCATTCCGGGGCGCGCTCTTCGCGCGAACCCGGAATCTCGAATTAATTATCTCTGGATTCCGGGTCCGGCGCTTCGCGCCGTCCCGGAATGACGATCATGAATTTCATCGTATCGGCTCATGCACCGTCACCAGCTTGGTGCCATCCGGAAACGTCGCCTCGACCTGGATGTCGTGAATCATCTCGGCGATGCCGTCCATGCATTGCGCGCGGGTGATGACCTCGGCGCCGGCTTTCATCAGTTCGGCGACGGTGCGGCCGTCGCGCGCGCCTTCGACGATGAAATCGGAAATAATCGCGATCGCTTCGGGATGGTTGAGCTTGACGCCGCGCTCCAGCCGCCGGCGCGCCACCATCGCCGCCATCGAGATCAGAAGCTTGTCCTTTTCGCGGGGGGAGAGATTCATGCGCGCACTCTTGTCGAGATTCCAAACCTAGTTGAGCCATAGCCGCGGCAGCGCCGGGCCGCTGGCGCCGAGCACCGCCATCATGTCGGCGCGGAGTTTTGCCGCATCTTGTGCACAGAAGCGCGCCATTGCAAAGCCGTTCCAGCAGGAGATGCCGGCCGCGCCGCCGAACGGATTTGAGGCCTCGCGAATCCGCTCCACCAGCGCTTCATCGCCGGGGACGATCAGCGCGGTGCCGATGGCGACGCCACCCTTCGCCACCGCCGGCTTGGCGAGCTTCGCGCCGATGTCGCCATCCAGCCGCACGGTTTCCGCGAACACGAGTTTGCCACCGCGCTTCAACCGCCAGCGATCGACAAAACTCCCAGCAAGCATCTTCTCGCCCATCGCGGCGCGGCCGAACACCACGATTTCGCACAATAGCAGCGAGGCGCTGTCCGCCAGATCGATGTCGATCCGCCGGTGCACCCGCGCTTGGTCGAACAGGATGGTCTCCTGCGGCAGCCAGGCGAGATGAGATTCCGCCGCGGCTTTCAAGGCGATATTGATCTCAGCCGCCGGCCCATGGGAGCGATAGATTTTCTCTGCGGCGGCGGTCGTCACCGTGAGTCGCGCGCTTTCGCCGGTTGCGATGTCGATATCGAAACGGTCGCCGCCGGCGATGCCGCCCGCGGTGTTGACGAACACCGCGGAGAGCCCCTGCGCTTCCGGCGACGGAAACCGTACCCGCAGCGAGCCGGACTCATGCAGCTGCCGGCGCCGCGTGACGCCGTCCACCAAAGCCACGTCGAACGCGACCGAACCGAGCGCGCGATTGGCGGCGAAGACGTCGGAGGCCGCACTCATTTCCGCCCTTTCCCCTCTCGTCATTCCGGGGCGCGCAACGCGCGAACCCGGAATCCAGCCGCAACCCAGATTTCTGGATTCCGGGTCTGCGCGCAAGCGCGCATCCCGGAATGACGGAAAGTATCTACAGCGCCATCTGGCGGCTGATCTCGGCGGGATCGAGCGTCGAGCGATCGCAGGCATATTTCACGACGCCGCGGTCCATCACCGCGAAATTGTCGCCGAGCTCGCAGGCAAAGTCGAGATATTGTTCGACCAGCACGATGGCCATGGTGCCGAGATTGCGCAAGTAAGAGATTGCCCGGCCGATGTCCTTGATGATCGAGGGCTGGATGCCTTCGGTCGGCTCGTCGAGCAGCAAGAGTTTCGGCCGCATCACCAGCGCGCGGCCGATGGCGAGCTGCTGCTGCTGCCCGCCGGAGAGATCGCCGCCGCGGCGGCCGAGCATCGATTGCAGCACCGGAAACAGCGAGAACACGTCGTCGGGAATATTGCGGTCGTGGCGCTTCAGCGGCCCGAACCCGGTCTTGAGATTTTCCTCCACCGTCAGCAGCGGAAAAATCTCGCGGCCCTGCGGCACGAAGCCGATGCCGCGCCGCGCCCGCTCGTAGGGCCTGAGATGCGAGATATCGATGCCGTCGAAGGTGATCGAGCCTGAGGAAATCGGGTATTGGCCGACCATGGCGCGCAACAGGCTGGTCTTGCCGACGCCGTTACGCCCCAGCACGCAGGTCACCTTGCCGGGTTCGGCGGCGATCGAAACGCCGCGCAGCGCCTGCGCCGCGCCGTAATAGAGGCTAATGTTGTCTACAGTGAGCATGTGGCACGTCCTCGTGAGGGCGAGTAGCGAATGGCGAGTAGCGAATAGTTAGAACCAAAATTCCATTCGCTATTCGCTACTCGCCATTCGCCCTACCTTCCCAAATACACTTCAATCACCCGATCGTTCGACGAAACCTGATCGATGGTGCCTTCCGCAAGCACCGAGCCTTCATGCAGGCAGGTCACCTTGACCCCGAGTTCGCGGACAAAAGTCATGTCGTGCTCGACCACCATGATCGTTTTTTCCTTGTTGATCTCTTTCAGCAACTCGGCGGTCTGATGGGTCTCGACGTCGGTCATGCCGGCGACCGGCTCATCGACCAGCAGCAATTTCGGATCCTGCGCCAGCAGCATGCCGATCTCGAGCCACTGCTTCTGCCCGTGGGAGAGACTTCCGGCGAGCCGGTCCCGCGCGTCGGTGAGACGGATGGTTTCCAGCACGCGCTCGATGCGTTCGGATTCGTCTTTTGTTTCGCGCCAGAACAGCGTTCCCCGCACGCGGTGATCGACGTTGAGCGCCAGCAGCAGATTGTCCTGGATGGTCTGGCTCTCGAACACCGTCGGCTTCTGGAATTTCCGCCCGATCCCGAGTTCGGCGATGCGGGTTTCATCGAGCCTCGTCAGGTCGGTGGTGCCGTCGAACAGCACGTCGCCTTCGTCGGGCTTGGTCTTGCCGGTGATGATGTCCATCATCGTGGTTTTGCCGGCGCCGTTGGGGCCGATGATGGCGCGCATTTCGCCGGGCTCCAGCGTCAGCGACAGGTTGTTGATGGCGTGAAAGCCGTCGAACGAGACGTGCACGCCGTCGAGATACAGCATCGCGGAAGTGGCACGGCTATCCATGATATTCATGTGCTCACTCCGCTGGGTTCGGTTCGCTGACGCCGTCTTCGAGCGCGGCGCTCTCGGCGGCTGGCGACATGCGCTGCGCCTTGTAAGGCTCCCACCAGGCGTTGAAAGTGCCGATGATGCCTTTGGGCAAGAGCAGCGTGACCAGGATGAACAGCGCGCCCAGCATGAACAGCCAGTACGGCGCCAGCGGGCCTGACGTGAACACGGTTTTTGCGTAGTTGACGACGACGGCGCCGAGCGCCGCACCGATCAGGGTGCCGCGGCCGCCGACCGCGACCCAGATCACCGCCTCGATCGAATTGCCCGGCGCGAACTCGCCGGGATTGATGATGCCGACCTGCGGCACATACAGCGCGCCGGCGACGCCGGCCATGCAGGCCGACAGCGTGAATACGAACAGCTTGTAGGATTCGACCCGGTAGCCGAGAAACCGGGTGCGGGATTCGGCGTCGCGCACCGCGATCAGCACCTTGCCGAGCTTTGAGGTCACCACCGCGCGGCAGATCAGGAAGGCAATGATCAGCGCAAGGCAACTGAGCAGGAACAATGTCGCCCGGGTGCCGTCGGCCTGCACGTTGAAGCCGAGGATGTCCTTGAAATCGGTAAGGCCGTTGTTGCCGCCAAAGCCGAAATCGTTTCGGAAGAACGCCAGCAGCAAGGCGTAGGTCATCGCCTGCGTGATGATCGATAGGTACACGCCGGTAACGCGGGAGCGGAACGCCAGCCATCCGAAGCAAAACGCGAGCAGGCCCGGAACCAGCAGCACCATCACGGCCGCGAACCAGAACATATCAAAACCGTGCCAGTACCACGGCAGTTTCGGATAGTTCAGGAACACCATGAAGTCCGGCAGCAGCGGATTGCCGTAGACGCCGCGGCTGCCAATCTGGCGCATCAGGTACATGCCCATCGCATAACCGCCGAGCGCGAAGAACGCGCCGTGGCCGAGCGAAAGAATGCCGCAATAGCCCCAGATCAGGTCGATCGACAGCGCCAGGATGGCGTAGCAGACATATTTGCCGAACAGCGCCACCAGATAGGTCGGCACCTGAAACATCGAACCCGCGGGCAGCAGCAGATTCGACAGCGGCAGCAGAATGCCGACCGCGGCAACGATGATCAGAAATACCGTCGCGCTGCGGTCCAGCGACCGCGTGAGGATGTGCGGGGTCATTGCCGACCTCGCCACGAGTCGTCATTGCGAGCGAAGCGAAGCAATCCAGCGGCCACAAGCGAAGGCTGGATTGCTTCGTCGCAAGTGCTCCTCGCAATGACGGAAGAGTGTGAGCCGACCATCGTCATGCTTCCACCGCCCGCCCCTTGAGCGCGAACAGCCCGCGCGGACGTTTCTGGATGAACAGGATGATGAGGACGAGAATGGCGATCTTGCCGAGCACGGCGCCGGCGACCGGCTCCAGGAATTTGTTGGCAATGCCGAGCGTGAACGCGCCCACCAGCGTGCCCCACAGATTACCGACGCCGCCGAACACCACCACCATGAAACTGTCGATGATATAGCTCTGGCCGAGATTGGGACTGACATTATCGATCTGCGACAGCGCCACGCCGGCGATGCCGGCGATGCCGGAACCGAGGCCAAAGGTCAGCGCATCGACGCGCGAGGTCGCAATCCCCATCGACGCCGCCATGCGCCGGTTTTGGGTCACCGCCCGCATTTCAAGCCCGAGGCTGGTATAGCGCAGCATCGCGAGCAGGATCGCGAACACCGCGAGCGTGAAGCAGAGAATCCACAAGCGGTTATAGGTGATGGTGATCTGCCCGATCTCGAACGCGCCGCTCATCCAGCTTGGATTGCCGACCTCGCGGTTGGTCGGCCCGAACATGGTCCGGACGGCCTGCTGGAGAACCAGCGACAGCCCCCAGGTTGCCAGCAAGGTTTCCAGCGGCCGGCCGTAGAGGAAGCGGATGATGCTGCGCTCGATCAGGATGCCGATCCCACCGGCCACGATGAAGGCCAGCGGCACCGCCATCAGCAGCGAATAGTCGAACAGGCCGGGATAGCGGGTGCGGATGGTTTCCTGCACCACGAAGGTGACATAGGCCCCGATCATCACCATCTCGCCATGCGCCATGTTGATGACGCCCATCACCCCGAAAGTGATGGCGAGACCGATCGCCGCCAGCAGCAGCACCGAACCGAGCGAAATGCCGTACCAGGCGTTCTGCACCGTGGACCACAGCGCGAGACTGCTTTGGATCGCCGCCGTAGCACTTGCCGCGGAGCGCGCGACCGTCAGCGGCTGATCGCCGGACAGCCCGGTCAGCAGCGCCAGCGCTTCCTGATCGCCGCGCGCCTTGATGACTGCGATGGATTCGAGCTTTTCGACTTCGGTGGCGTCGGGCTTGAACAGCAGGATCGCCGCGCGCGCCTCGGTAAAGGCGAGTTTTGCCGCTTTGTTGGTTTCCTTCGCCAGCGCGCCATCGACCACCGGCAGCATGGTCTCGTCGTGGGTCTTGAACACGGATTGCGCGGCCTGGATACGCTTGGCGGGATCCGGCGACAACAGCGTCAGTCCGCCAAGCGCTGCCTCGACGACGCGGCGCAGCTTGTTGTTGAGGCGCACGGCGGTGGCGCTGTCCGGTACGCTGGCGACGGCGGCGCCGGTTGCGGCGTCGGTGATCTTGCCGTCAGCCCCTGTAACGAAAACCTTCTTGGTGTCCGGATCGGCCATCAAGCGGCCGTCCTGCAGCGCGCTGATGATCGCAAAAGCAAGCGGATTGCCGGAGGTGGCGAGCGCGCCTACGGCCTCTTCGGTGTCGGAATATTCGTCGTTGGCGAATTTGCCGACCGCGTCCTCGAACGGACCTGCGAGAGCCGGATATGCGAAGGCGGCTAGCAACAAAACGGCAAGTACGATCGCTCGCAAACGATCAACGGCGTGGTTAAGCACTGGACGACCCCGGCGAAAGTGGAAGAAGGCGGCGGCAATCGCCGCCTTCCATGTTGGATTCGTCATTGCGAGGAGCTCTTGCGACGAAGCAATCCAGTCCTCACTCGTGGCTCTGGATTGCTTCGCTTCGCTCGCAATGACGTGTCAGATCAGGAGCCCTGACCGCCGCACTTGTTGGTCTTGGTGTTGTAGTTGCCGCACTTCTTGCCGACCCAGTCGCCGATCAGGTCCTTGGAGCCATCGAGCTCCTTCGACCATGCATCGCCGGCCACCAGGCCCGGGGTCTTCCACACCACGTCGAACTGGCCATTGGCTTTGATTTCGCCAATGAACACCGGCTTGGTGATGTGATGGTTCGGAAGCATCTTGGAGGTGCCGCCGGTCAGGTTCTTGGCTTCGATGCCGGGCAGCGCGTCGATCACCTTGTCGGCGTCGGTCGACTTGGCCTTCTCGACCGCCTTGACCCACATGTCGAAACCGATCACGTGCGCTTCCATCGGATCGTTGGTCACGCGCTTCGGGTTCTTGGTGTAGGCCTGCCAGGCCTTGATGAACTTCTCGTTGGCCGGGTCCTTGATCGACTGGAAGTAGTTCCAGGCGGCGAGATGGCCGAGCAGCGGCTTGGTGTCGATGCCGGCGAGCTCTTCTTCACCCACCGAGAACGCAACCACCGGAATGTCGGTTGCCTTGATGCCCTGGTTGCCGAGCTCCTTGTAGAACGGAACGTTGGCGTCGCCGTTGATGGTCGAGACCACCGCCGTCTTCTTGCCCGCCGAGCCGAACTTCTTGATATCGGCGACGATGGTCTGCCAGTCGGAGTGACCGAACGGCGTGTAGTTGATCATGATGTCTTCCTGCTTGACGCCTTTCGACTTCAAGTAGGCTTCGAGGATCTTGTTGGTGGTGCGCGGATAGACGTAGTCGGTGCCGGCCAGCACCCAGCGCT